>TARA_B110000977_G_scaffold152965_1_pt1 | contig 27434 bp, 26 predicted proteins | sample TARA_B110000977 | Tara Oceans TARA_B110000977 (sample SAMEA4397798) | marine metagenome | biome: Polar Biome; feature: [SRF] surface water layer (ENVO:00010504); material: water (ENVO:00002006), including particulate matter (ENVO:01000060) such as... | depth 5 m | reverse complement strand
TTCGATTCTCGCCCTCGGCACCAAATGATTATTATCATTTTAGAAAATTACTCACAGCATCACCGTCTTGGTGAACTATCATCATCCTGCTGGGCTTTGTATTTATATTGCACCTCGTTATAGATGCCCACATATAAAGTAAGCCTTTATTTCACCTGCTGGCATCGCATTCCCTCAGTTTGCTACACTCTAGTAACAAAGCTCTATATCCAAGATCCCATGGGATTAGATACTTTGCCCCGATAGCTCAGCTGGATAGAGCGTCCCCCTCCTAAGGGGAAGGCCGTAAGTTCGACTCTTACTCGGGGCACACCCACTGCAGCGTGTATCAGTAATCACCCCTCTTAAAGTGGTTTAATCCGGTAGAAATCAAGCTGTAGATACCACTATTCTAATCATCTGACCTTTGACTGATTCATTTAAATTCAACACAAAGCCTCACTGATTTATTTTATAAAATCAAATATGATTACTTTAAGCATTGTCTTATGATTAAATAAAACAACTTTTAGCTTTTTCAGTGATTTACTCCTGAATCAATAGATATGAGTGCGCATAACTTCAATTAAATTACTTTGATTAACCATAATTACAGAGGAATCGTTATATTTAAGGAATTCACTGATTTTAATTAACCACTGTCAATCATTGAGGCTTAAAACATTTACTTCATTTCAAAAAAGAATAATGATATAAAACGCGACTGCAAATGAATGCAACCAGACAATCAATCGTCAATAGACTCGACGACCCAATTTACAAGGACGTAAAATTATGAGCAGAGCTAAGAAACCAGCTACTAATGAACTGAAGGACCTCAATCGTGCATTCCTACATTGTAGTGATCATTTGCACACCTTATGTCGTCTTGAAATCAATGATCGTTTAGCAAAACAAGATATCAAATACAGCCAGTGGCTAATATTAGACTGTCTAAACTCACATGATATCGATAGCCCATCAAAAGTTGCATCACAACTCGGCATGGAACGAGCAACTGTCAGCCGCAGTCTAGATATCCTAGAGTCACGTGGTCTAGTCAAACGCACACACAATACTAATGATCGTCGTGTTGTTGAAATTGATGTCACCGCTCAGGGCCGCAAGATTGCCGTCATGGGTGCTTCACGCCTAGAACAGGTCACACAGACTGTTGTTGCTGGTATGAGCGCAAAAGACATGAAGGCTGTTAGCAGCTTTTTAGCAACTATCCGTAGCAACATATTGACTAAGATCGGTCGCTAGAACAGTAAAGAATAAGCGTTAGCACTAACGCTTATTTGAAACTACGCTTGAAGTGTAATCACTTGAGTTCCACCCACGTTGACACTTTCTAGTGTTGCTGTGAGTGAGCGACTCAGATACTACCTGTACATAACAGACACCCACCTAGCCTAGATATACCAACGCCAAATAGTTATGTAGTACTCTTATTTTCGTTTTTTGCAGCTACTCTAAATTGACATCAACATATTGAATGGCATGAGAATTGCTTTAATTGATATGTCGGTCTAGTAAGTACGCCCTAGCCTATTTTACCTTAATGCCTCGCACTAGTATGGTGCGTGCTCTTTGGGAACTGCTCGGCTTTAGGGCTTTACTGACATAGATTAAAATCAAAGCTGACTATCCACTGTTTACGCATAGGTGAGTTAGCAATCTAATAAGATGGGGTATAAGGCTGTGAGATTAGGTGTAGCTGTTATAATTTTTATCGTACTCAGTGTTGCCTTTGCCGACTCGGGTGCTCGCAGCTGTCAAACTAGAAATAGTGCAGAGAAGTGCGTCCGACCAACCGAGTAAAACAATCGTTATTGGAGATAATTTTGGGAGCTGATGATTTCCTAAAGGAAGTGAAACTAGCCTTAGACACCGACCCTTTATTTGATGACCCATTCATCACAGAATTTAAACAACTGTCAGTATTTGAGTTAAATCAAGCCCAGCACTTTGCTTCGCTATATTACCCTCATATTCTAAAAACACGCTTGTATCAAGCGAGTGCTTTAGGTTCATGTCCTGATGAGCAGCTTCAGTTTGTTTTATCAGATATTTTGTATGATGAGTATGGCTGTGGAGATAACACACGCTCACACATGCAGTTATACCGCAACTTCATGACTGCAGTAGGCTGTCAGATTAAGGCCTCCGAAGATTACTTTGTACTGCCTGAATTAGCTCAATACATGCATACAATGGAGCAGTTAACGCGCAATGGTGATTGGCTATCAGCCATAGCAGCGGTCGGCTTTGCTAGTGAGTGGCCTATCCCACAATATTATAGCAACCTACTTCAGGGGTTTCGAAAGATACCCGGCATAACAGAAGATGCCTTGGAATTATTTAGTGGCCACATCACCTTAGATGTTGAACACTCGCAAATGATTGAAGCGGCGATCCGGCCATATTTACATAACACTGAAAATCAGCAACGGTTTTCATTGGGCATCAAACAGAACATGCAGGCGAGACGTAAATTTCATGCTGCACTCCATCACCAGATATTCGTAAAGAGCGATTAGCACTAATGACATTGATAGGGCCATAGTAGGCTATGACCCTATTGTATTTAAGGGGCTACTTGGGTATCTATACCCTGTCTATCAATCACGACATCGGGGCTAGGGTTACTGCCACCACTGAGTAAACTAATCTCAGAAGCCGTTAATCGTAACTTCTGGCCTGCGCCATTTTCCAAGACAATCGCTGCCTCCGAATTTTCCTCGTCCAGCACCTTCCAGCTCGCAAAAATAGTACCGACGCCATCGACTAATTCAAACTGCTTCGCTTTAATCTTATAGGCATAGATGATATCGGAACCGCTATCACGAGAAATAACATCATAGATAAAGTAACCGACCAAAATAATAATTGCGATACGCGCATTTCGCTGCAGACGTTCCAAAGTTTTAACACGCTCTTCCAAGGTCATCTCAGTAATATTTTTTTCTGCCATTTTTCTGTTCCTTTTTATATTTTACGCTTCGACCTACTCTATCTTAATTGCAGCAAATCAATCATCTCCGCCAAGCAATGAATCACCGCATCTGGATTTTGCCCACCCGGCCAATCTCGACGTGCAGCATTAAACCATACTGCCCTACATCCTGCTCGCAATGCACCGACAACATCAGCCTCCGCATGATCTCCCACATGTAACATCTGCGCTGGCTCTATTTCTGCCTGCATGATGGCCCGTTCAAATACCACAGGATCAGGTTTTAATGCACCGACATCACTAGCGCAGATAGTAAAGTCAAAATAGCCCTGTAAGGCGGTCTGCTCAATTTGAGCATTACCATTCGTTATCCCTATGAGCCGGTAATGTTCTCGCAGTAGAGACAAGGTTTTGCAGGTATCCGCAAACGGTATCACCTGATTCCGCTGCTGACGAAAAACAAGCATTGCTTGCTCGGCTAAGGCCAACTCGTATTGATACTGATGCATGAGCTCACCTAAGGCATTCAGACGCCGCAAGGAGACATCATGATTATATTCTGGGTGACGCCCAGCATAATCTAGCATGTGCTGACGTAAGCTATCTCTATCCTGCTCTTGCATCAGGCGCGGGCAATGCTGCTGAAGCCATTCATTGAGCTTGGCTTCAGCCTGCAGAATAGTTGGTTGAACTGGCCACAGGGTGTCATCAAAATCAAAACTAATGCACTTAAGGTCGCGGAAGGCCTTCATTTCGCCATTCCAGGCTGATCAATAAAGACATGACACCGGCCACTAAAAACACCACTATTGTCGAGCGCTGTTTGTCTTATCTGTGACATCTCAGTTGAGCTGCAGTGATCGGTGTCGAGATGTTGTTGCTCTGGGTGATCTATATTTTCTGTCATAGGACTTACTTAGGTTCGTTTCATCCGGCATTCTTAGTTACACTATGAGTTATAGCTGATAGTGTGATTCTACTAGAATTCAGCACCCATCCATTGCGATAGTTAGAAAATAATGCAAAACCGAAGACATTCAACAGTAGTTCAGATTGGCCGTGTACAGGTCGGTGGCAACTCACCCATTGTGGTTCAATCAATGACCAATACGGATACTGCTGATGTCATCCGCACCGCTGCCCAAATTGCAGAGCTTGCGCGAGCAGGTTCTGAGATGGTTCGCATCACTGTGAATAACCAAGCATCAGCCGAAGCAGTCGTTGAGATCAAAAATCGGCTAGAACAGATGCAAGTCGATGTCCCTTTAATCGGTGATTTTCACTTCAATGGCCATAAGCTACTCAATGATGTTCGAGAGTGTGCAGAGATCCTCGCAAAATACCGTATCAACCCAGGAAATGTAGGGCGCGGCAAAAAACGTGATGCTCAATTTGCCAGCATGATCGAGACCGCCTGTGAATTTAATAAGCCCGTTCGTATCGGTGTTAACTGGGGCAGTCTTGACCAGCAAGTACTAGCGCAGATGATGGATGCAAACCAAGCGCTGACAAAACCATTGGATGTGGAACAGGTCATACATGAGGCCTTAATGACCTCAGCATTAGACAGTGCAAAAGAAGCTGAGGATATCGGCCTCGCACATGACAAAATTATTATTTCCTGCAAACTCAGTGACGTGCAACAGCTCATCAGTGTTTACACTGAGCTCGCCAAACGTTGTGACTATGCATTGCACTTAGGCTTGACTGAGGCCGGCATGGGTAGCAAAGGTATTGTTTCATCCACAGCTGCTATGGCCATTTTACTGCAACAGGGAATTGGCGATACTCTACGTGTTTCACTAACACCCGCACCCGGCGGCAGTCGCAGCGAGGAAGTTGTTGTCGCCCAAGAAATCCTACAATCCATTGGTCTACGTGCCTTCACTCCAGCAGTCGTCTCATGTCCCGGCTGCGGCCGCACCACCAGTGATTATTTCCAGCATTTAGCTAATGACATCCAGAACTATCTACGAGACTCCATGCCGCACTGGCGCACGCGTTACCCTGGTGTAGAAAATATGTCAGTAGCGGTTATGGGCTGTGTCGTCAATGGCCCTGGTGAAAGCAAACAGGCCAATATTGGCATTAGCTTACCAGGTAGTGGTGAAGCACCAGTCGCACCCGTTTATATTGATGGTGAAAAAAGCTGCACGCTACGCGGTGATAATATCAGCGGCGAATTCCAACAGTTAGTTCAGAACTATATCGATAAGAATTATAGTGCTTAATCTAGATTCAACTAGGCTTATGATTTACCGATAATCTCACGTATACGGCGTCTATCATGCTTGTTTGGCTTACCTACAGATTGCGGTATACCTTGATTTAGAATCTTACGCTGCAGCTGCACCTGCTCTCGTCGGGCAACACTATCCACACTCTCAACATAAAGTAGTTGCGCCTCTGCAGCTGCACCGCGCCGCTCGGCAATGCCCAAGACCTGAAACTCTTGTTTCACATGATCTCTAGAAATTTGGACAAGATCATTAATCTTTACTTTATGTGCTGCCTTAACGCGTGAGCCATTAATATGTACGCGTCCACCATCGACCGCCTTACTCGCCATGCTGCGAGTTTTATAGAATCGAGCGGCCCATAGCCACTTATCAATGCGAGTAGATTCAAGCATATTTAATACGGCGACTGATCATATTGAAATGATAAAATTATCCTGTAATAAAAAAGCATTCAATCAGACTTCAGAGTCTCAATACAAGCTTACTATTTGACTACTTGTTTAGTCCTGAACTTTAAAAAAAAACCGCTAGCGCTATTTACAGCTGGGCTGCACACTGACTTTAATCTGTTAAATAAAGGCCTGCTTTTCCTTGCTACACTTTCAAACTAAAAGAGTAGTTCAAAATAGTGATTCACTCACTAGTCATGTCAATAATATGATGCTCTACCGGACCTGCCTCTTCTGCGGCAACAGATTTACCTTGCATCGACAAACCCAGCTCATGCACTGTTTCTCTAGAACCCGTTAATAAATGATGCCACTCAGGCAGGGGCTGATCATGTAAGCGTAGGCGATAGGCACAGCTACTAGGTAACCATGCAAACTCCTCAGGCCGATCCAGACTTAGGCGGCGACAGTTGCTGACCACCTGATCGCGCTGCGTGTAGTTACCACAGCGACACTCAGTTGAATCAAATAATTCACAGGCAACATTACTGAAGTAGACCGTTTTAATGTCAGGATCCTCCAGCTTTGCCATACAGCACTTACCGCAGCCATCACAGAGTTGTTCCCATTGCTGCTCATTCAACTCAGATAATGGCTGTTGCCACCAGGGCTTAGGCTGCATTGTCTTAGACTGCAATATCTAAAATAATCTTATTTAATCGCATCACAAAGTCGGCAGGATTTTCTAGTTGCCCACCTTCCGCTAGCACCGCCTGCTCAAACAACAGAAGTGACCAGGCTTCAAGCTGGTCTTGATCAGTCTCATTCGTCATTCTTTCAAGAATAGGATGACTAGGGTTAATCTCTAGTACCGGCTTGGTATCAGGTAAGTCTTGTCCAGCTTGCTTCAATAAGTGCTGCATATACATTGCCATTTCATGCTCATTCAGCACGATACATGCCGGCGAACTAGTGAGACGATGTGAAACGCGTACGTCATTAACACGTTCGCCCAAACTTACTTTGATACGCTCAACTAAACTCTTAGCATTCTCTTCAATTTTCTTCTGCTGTTCTTGCTCGTCTTGATCTGAAAGCTTATCGAGATCAAGCTCACCCTTGGCTACGGAGATAAATTTCTTATCTTCAAACTCAGTCAGTGATCCCATCAGCCATTCGTCAACACGGTCTGACATGAGCAATACTTCAATACCCTTCTTACGAAAGATTTCAAGATGTGGGCTATTCTTAGCCGCATTAAAATTGTCAGCTGTTATGTAGTAGATAGCATCCTGCTGCTCTGGCATACGAGACACATAATCACTCAATGAAACAGTTTGATTGATGCTGTCATCCTGGCTAGAAGCAAAGCGTAATAGCTTAGCGATCTGCGCTTGATTAGCTGAATCTTCAGCAGGCCCTTCTTTTATAACCTGACCAAACTGCGACCAGAAATTTGCATATTTTTCAGGCTCTTTCTGTGCCATTTGTTCTAGCGTACCAAGGATCTTTTTCACTGAACCTGAACGTATCGCATCGATAATCTTATTGCTCTGAAGAATTTCACGAGAAACGTTCAATGGTAGGTCACTAGAATCAATAATACCGCGTACAAAACGCAAGTAACGTGGCATCAGTTTTTCAGCATCTTCCATAATGAAGACACGTTGGACATAGAGCTTCAAACCATGGCTTTGCTTTGGCTCATATAAATCAAACGGCGCCTTAGCGGGAACGTAGAGTAACGAAGTATATTCAGTTTTACCTTCTACTCGGTTATGTGACCAAGCTAATGGATCTTCAAAGTCATGTCCGACATGCTTATAGAAGTCTTTGTACTCCTGCTCACTGATCTCTGATTTCGAACGCGTCCACAGTGAAGATGCACGGTTAACCACCTCCCATTCTGGAACAGTGGTAACTTCTTCATCTTCTTCTGGCTCTTGTTCGGCAAACATTTCAATCGGCAGAGATACATGGTCAGAGTATTTGGTAATAATCGAGCGTAGTTGCCAAGCAGAAAGTAATTCGTTCTCAGCCTCTTTCAAATGCAAGATGATTTCAGTACCGCGCAGCTCACGCTCAATCTCTTCCAACTCATATTCACCCGTACCATTTGATTGCCAGCGAATACCACCGCTTGCATCAACATGAGCACTTCGTGTTATCAACTCCATTGAGTCGGCAACAATAAATCCGGAATAGAAGCCGACGCCAAACTGACCGATCAAGTTTGAGTCTTTGGCTTGGTCACCACTTAATTGCTCTAAAAATTCTTTTGTACCTGATTTAGCAATGGTGCCAATATTATTAATTACTTCATCACGAGTCATACCAATACCGTTATCACGAACCGTGATAGTGCGATTATCAGCATCGAATTCAACTTGAATCTTGAGTTCTGAATCAGCGGCCAGCAAACCATCATCAGCTAAGGATTGAAAACGGAGCTTGTCGCAAGCATCTGAAGCATTCGAGATCAGCTCACGCAGAAAAATTTCTTTATTTGAGTATAGAGAATGAATCATCAGGTGAAGTACCTGACTCACTTCTGATTCAAACTTCAGGGTCTCTTTCTTAGCACTAGCGCTCATTTCAATTCCTTAATAGTTAATTTGCTACTACTTTAGATGGTGGCAGCAATGATCAAATTCAATACTTATCAGCAATTTTTATCCACTCTGTTGGCTAAACTTAGCCTCATGCCGTAATAACCAAAGCTTTCGTTGCATCATAATGCCTTCATTCTGACCGGCATAACCACCGCTAGCGTCTTTGCGCAATACGCGGTGACAAGGGACGATAATCAGTATTGGATTATTACGACAAGCATTACCGACCGCGCGTGCGCCACTATCAATCTTCTGAGCTAACGTCCCATAGCTCAGTGTTTCGCCAAAACCTAGCTGTAGTAGCTCGGTCCAGACCTTTTTTTGATAACAGGTTCCAATTAAATCGAGTGGTATATCAAAGGTCTGGGCATCACCTGCAAAATAAGCGATAAGCTGTTGACTGATTTTTTTAGACAGAGCACTGGCTGCTGGAAGCAGTGCACTTCCTGGCGCAAGGTATTCTAGGCGCTGCAGTCCCTTAGCACTAAGGCTTAGGCGTAGCGATCCTAAAGGTGATTGAATAACACAGACTTCCATCGGCTTATTAGAAAGCAAAAGTCAGTTCGCGGAAAGCAAAACGCCCCAAAAAAGGGGCGTTTTGATACTGATTAGTGAGTACAGGGGTAAGTTTATTAACCCAGCTTCTCTCTGATACGGGCTGATTTACCAGTAAGTCCACGAAGATAGTAGAGTTTGGCACGACGAACATCACCACGACGCTTCAATTCAACACTACTGATCAGCGGGCTGTGTGTCTGGAAAACACGTTCCACGCCTTCACCGTGAGAAATTTTGCGTACTGTAAATGCAGAATTTAGACCACGATTACGTTTTGCGATAACAACACCTTCAAAGGCCTGTAGACGCTCACGATCACCCTCTTTAACACGCACTTGAACGACAATGGTGTCACCAGGGCCAAAATCAGGAATGTCTGATTTTAACTGTTCATTTTCTATTTCTTGAATGATATTGCTCATAGTCTTATCTCAGTCACTGGCCGCTAAAAATTCTTCTAGCAACTGCCGTTCTTCATCTGTTAACTCACGCCCGTCCAACAAATCAGGACGTCGTGAATAGGTTCGCACTAATGCTTGTTTTAAGCGCCAACGAGCAATCTTTTTATGATCACCGCTGAGGAGCTCGGATGGTACCTCACGTCCAGCTACTGACTCTGGTCGTGTGTAATGCGGGCAATCTAACAAACCGTTCTCAAAAGAGTCTTGTTCAGCAGACTGCTCGCCACCTAGAGCACCGGGTAAAGTTCGCACCATGGCATCTATCATCACCATGGCCGCTAGTTCACCGCCACTAATTACATAATCTCCGATTGACCACTCTTCATCTACTTCCGCCTCAATCAGACGTTCATCTATGCCTTCGTAGCGACCACAAAGTAGAATCAAATGACTCTCTTTGGCTAATCTTCGCACCGATTCTTGGCGTAGACTTTGCCCCTGAGGGCTTAAGTAAATGACTTTAGCGTCATTCGATTGACCTCGCGCCTGCGTAATCGCGGCCTGCAGAGGTTCAAATTGCATCACCATGCCGGGGCCACCACCATACGGTCTGTCATCGACCCGTTGGTGATTAAGCGTCGAGAATTGACGTGGATTAATCACGTTTAGACTCGCTTTGCCCTGCTGTATCGCGCGGCCTACTACGCCCTGCTCAGCGATACTCGCGGTAAATTCTGGAAACAGACTAATGACGTCGATCTGTAATGGCTTCTGGCTCATAGCTCGCTGCCTTTAATAATCGATATCCCAATCAACCGATATCTGTCCCATCTCAATATCTATTTTCATCACCACCTGATCCAAAATAAATGGAATCAGATGTTCTTGCTTACCCGATTTCACAAGCAATACATCGTTTGCTCCAGTCTCGATGAGACCGTCTACTTTTCCGAGCAGCGCACCTGCTTGATCTAATACGTCAAGACCAATCAGCTGACGCCAATAATACTCGTCTCTTGCTAATGGCACCAATTGACTTGGTGCAATCCAAATATGACTACCTTTTAAGGCTGCGGCTTGGTCTCGATCATCAATTCCGTCTAATTTGACGATAATTGCTTCACCGTGAACCTTGCCTTCTTGCAAGCTCACGATCTGTCGGTTTTCACCCCGACCAATCTGCCATTGCGTGTAACTTAATATTTGCTCACGTGGCCGACTGTGTGAAAACACTTTACACCAGCCACGAACACCGAATACGCCAACTATGCGGCCCATTACTATGTTGTCGTCGCTCACCGCAGATCTGCTAGATGTAGCCAGTCAATCTTTAGCTAGCGCTAGCTTCAGCGCCTGTAAGCAGCTTTCCTACGCGTTCAGATGGCTGAGCACCTACGCTGCGCCAGTGCTTGATACGATCAAGCTCTAAGTGTAGACGAGTCTCTTGACCCGTTGCTCGTGGGTTGAAATAACCCAGTCGCTCAATGTATCCACTGTCTCTGCGCTTACGCGAATCAGTTACAACAATGTGGTAGAAGGGGCGCTTCTTGCAGCCGCCTCGAGCTAATCTAATACTAACCATACGATTTACATTTCATTGTGAAAGTTATTGGGGCAACGGGTTCATCCGCAGCGAACCGCGCATTGTACGCAAACCACCGAGAATTAAAAGCCTATTTTACTGCATTGGCCTACATTGGCATGTTTGGCGGCATACGACCCTGCATAGAGCGCATCATATTCTTCATGCCACCTTTTTTTGAGAACTTCTTCATCATTTTCTGCATCTGATTATGCTGCTTTAAGAGGCGGTTAACATCCTGTACCTGCATGCCTGAACCGGCAGCGATACGCTGCTTGCGCGTAGCCTTAATAATATCCGGGAAACGACGCTCCTTAGCGGTCATTGAGTCGATCATGGCGATCATTCCCTGCACCGATTTATCACCTGCTTGGCTTTTCATCGCTGCCGGTATTTTCGCAGCACCTGGCAACTTGTCCATTAATCCGGCCATACCACCCATATTTTGCATTTGTGCTAATTGACTGCGCAGATCGAGCATATTAAAGCTTTTACCCGACTTGATCTTTTTAGCCAGCTTATCCGCTTCTTTGTGATCAACTTTTTGCTGTGCTTCCTCAACCAGAGACAGCACATCGCCCATACCAAGGATACGTGATGCCACACGATCAGGATGAAATGGCTCTAAACCGTCAACTTTTTCACCTGTACCTAGAAACTTAATCGGTTTACCAGTGATTTCGCGCACCGATAAGGCGGCACCGCCACGGGCATCACCATCAGTCTTGGTGAGGATCACACCGCTTAATGGCAAGGCTTCGTTAAACGCCTGCGCCGACATCGCGGCATCTTGGCCAGTCATACTATCGACGACAAACAGTGTCTCAACCGGATTTACCGCCTGATGAAGCTGGATAATCTCACTCATCATCTCGCCATCCACGTGTAAACGGCCGGCGGTATCGATAAATAGAACATCATCATGGTTCAATTTAGCCGCTTCTACCGCACGTGTCGCGATACTTAAAGGCGTTTCATCGGCACTACTTGGAATGAAGTTGACTTCAATCTGCCCAGCCAAGGTTTCTAGCTGCTTGATGGCTGCAGGTCGATAGACGTCACAGGAAACCACACTAATCTTTTTCTTTTCTTGTTCTTTCAGGCGTTTTGCTAATTTAGCAATGGTGGTGGTCTTACCTGCACCTTGCAGACCCGCCATCATAATGATGGCTGGCGCTTGAGCATTAAGTTGTAGCTGCTCGTTGGCATCGCCCATCAGGTGCACAAGCTCATCTTGTACGACCTTAATGAGCGCCTGACCTGGGGTTAAGTTTTCGATCACCTCTTGGCCGACAGCCTTCTCACGCACCCGCTCGATAAACGAGCGCACCACGGTCAAGGCCACATCGGCCTCTAATAGCGCCATGCGAACTTCACGCAGGGTTTCCTTGATATTGTCTTCAGTTAGACGTGACTGGCCGCGCAGCTTAGCTACGGTATTACTCAGCCTTTGACTTAAATTATCGAACATATTCTTCTAACTCATCGTTACTTCTGAAATCGAGGTCTAACCCGAATTCGAGGGAGACCATATTGTAATACATGTTTGCACCCTAGGTCAGCGCCAAGCACTGCAATATGGCTTGTCAGTGACTACTGCTGAGTCGCTAGGAGTTAAGCGAGCAAACAGGTAATATGCAGGGATACATGCAAATCCATCACAAAAAGGACGCAGTGTGACAGTTTTTGGCGTAATTGCCCTTGGTCTATGCCTGTTAAGCACCGGTAGCATCTGGCTTTACATGCGCAAGCAGGCCTCTGCAATCGATCAGTCTAGTACTCAGCCTCTGCCGGAAAAGACGACCCGTCGCAGCTTCATGCTGCTGTGGCTGTCTTCATTAATTGTTAGCGCACTCTTTATTAGGCAACAGATTACAGTCAGCACGGGCTTAGATTTTGGTTTCTACAACACCTTTGCTATCAGTTCTTGCTTAATCTCTGCACTCGCCTTTACTTTGAGTGTGTTTCGGCCGATCTACTATCTTGGTCTGATTATCTTACCCAGCAGCGCCCTTTCTATTGCGATGAGTATGGGTTTCAATCAAAGCAAGATACTAACAACCGTGCCATCATTAGGCATGCAGGCGCATATCCTGTTCTCTATCATTGCCTTCAGCCTACTCTGCTTGGCTGCGGTACAGGCTGTCTTGAACTACATACAAGAAGCCAATCTACGTCATTACAACAGCTCGTCCTTGCTGCGTGCGCTACCGTCACTGCAAGAGAATGATTCCAATTTGTTTCAGTTAATTATACTCGGCGTGCTCATGCTGACACTGGCACTGGCCAGTGGCTTTACCTTTTTAGACAACCTCTTTGCCCAGCACTTACTGCACAAGACTATTTTATCTTGTTTAGCTTGGCTGGTATTTGTTGTCCTTCTTTTTGGTCGCAAACAATTTGGTTGGCGTGGTCGCACAGCAACGCATTGGACGTCACTGGGCTTTAGCTTTTTGATTATCGCCTATTTTGGCAGTAAGTTTGTATTGGAACTCATCCTGCAGCGCGTCTAAGCGAAAATATCGTTTTAGACATCATCCACACACTGACATAGTAAAAAAACATGTCCCATTCTCAAGCGGAGCGCTAACAGCTTTTGGAAGAATATTCGATCAGTACGCTACTGATAGTACTGACTATATTGTTGCTACTGTCTGCATTTTTTTCGGGTTCGGAGACAGCCTTGATGGCAGTCAACCGATACCGCCTACGCCATCTTGCCAACAAGGGCCACCGAGGCGCACAGATCGCGCAAAGCCTATTAGAAAAGCCAGATCGTTTAATCGGCCTGATCCTGCTTGGCAATAATATTGTTAACTTAACAGCCTCACCATTAGCAGCCTATATTGGCTATCGCCTCTATGGTGATAGTGGTGTTGCGATTGCGACCGCTCTTTTTATCGTCAGCATTCTTCTCTTTGCTGAGGTGACGCCAAAAACATTGGCTGCATTACATGCAGAAAAGCTGGCTCTACCTGCCGCCTATATATACAGACCGCTGCTCTACATTGCTTTTCCAGTCGTCCTATTGATCAACTCAGTGGCCAATGGTTTATTACGCTGTTTTGGGGTTGATGCGAAAAAAAGCCGATCAAATGCACTCAATGGTGATGAACTGCGAACCGTGGTCAAGGAGGCGGGTGAACTGATCCCTGTTGACCACCAAAAGATGCTGATTTCTATACTCGACTTAGAATCCATCACCGTAGAGGACATCATGATCCCACGACATGAGGTGCAAGGGATTGATTTAGATGACGATTTAGATGAGATCACCTCACAATTAGTCAATGCAACTTTCACCCGAATGCCTGCCTTTCGCGAAAACTTAGATAATATCGTTGGCTTCATTCATCTTCGAAAAATACTCCCTCATATCAGTGAGGGTGAGTTGTCACTTGAGACACTAACTCAGGTCTTGAGAGAACCTTATTTTATACCCGCCGGCACCAGCCTCAATCGACAACTACTCAATTTCAAACGTGAGCGCAGACGTGTTGCGTTAGTGGTTGATGAATATGGTGACATTCAAGGTCTGGTCACACTAGAAGACTTATTAGAAGAGATTGTTGGTGAGTTTACCTATGACCCAGCCAGTCTACATGTCGACATCCATCCACAGGGTGATGGCAGCTATGTCATTGATGGCAGTACACATATCAGAGAGATCAATAAAATGCTCGACTGGAATCTAGATGATAACGGCCCACGCACTCTCAATGGCTTGGTCCTGGAGCGATTAGAAACCATCCCAGAAGCAGGCACGACCATCTTAATTAACGGACACCCGGTGGAAATTGTGCGTATCTTAAACAATAGTATTCGCACCATTCGTATTCGCCCTAATATTAACAAGCCATCAACATAAAGTATTTTTTCCTAATCATGAATGACATCAGGCTAAAAACAGAATGAGTAAGGCGGCACAATATCGGTGTGATGCTTGTGGGCAAGCCTTTAGCAAGTGGAGTGGCCAATGTCCTGAGTGTAATGCTTGGAACACCTTGGAAGAAGCGCGTTCGATAAGTCCACGTAGTGCAAAAACCCGCTCTGCACATGAGGGCCAGTTAATCCCTTTAAGTGATATCTCTAGTGCAGAACAGTCTCGCATACCCTCCGGTATTGACGAATTAGACCGTGTTCTTGGTGGCGGTATAGTTCGCGGCTCAGTGGTGCTTTTAGGTGGTAGCCCAGGAATCGGCAAGTCCACCTTGTTACTACAGATGCTTGCACAGCTGGCCGACCACTCTACAATTTATGTCAGTGGTGAAGAATCAGCTCAACAGATATCGATGCGGGCTGAGCGCCTTAAACTGCAGGCCGAGCATATCCGTTTGTTGAGCTCGATCTCTCTGGAAGAGGTCCTTGCCACCCTACAAAAAAACAAGCCAACCTTGGCCATCATCGATTCCATCCAGACTATAGTTAGTGAAGCTCTAAGCTCTGCTGCAGGCTCGGTCTCACAGGTACGTGAATGCGCTGGACAACTGGTGCAGTACGCTAAAAACAACAACACCACGCTCTTCGTTGTTGGGCATATTACCAAGGAAGGCACACTCGCTGGACCTCGTGTCTTGGAACACATGGTCGATACGGTCTTGTATTTTGAAGGTGACAGCAGCGAACGTTTTAGGCTTCTACGTGCTAGCAAAAATCGTTTTGGTGCCGTCAATGAGCTAGGTGTTTTTGATATGCAAGAATACGGTTTACGTGGTGTGAAAAATCCCTCGGCCTTATTCCTTTCCAACCATCAGCAGGCAGCTCCGGGTAGCAGCATTATGGTGACCCGTGAGGGCACACGACCTCTACTTATTGAGGTGCAGGCCTTAGTCGATGAAAATCATGGTGCCAATGCACGTCGCCTAGCACAGGGTGTCGATCAAAATCGACTTTCAATGCTGCTCGCAGTGATGCACAAGCATGGCGGTATTGCCCTGCATAATGAGGATGTCTTCATCAACGTGGTTGGTGGAGTAAAAGTACAGGAACCCGGTGCTGATCTGCCTATCTTGCTTGCAGTGCTCTCTAGTTTCCGAGATTTTATACTCCCACGTAACTTGATTATATTTGGTGAGGTTGGCCTTGCTGGTGAGATCAGACCCGTACCTAGTGGACAGGAGCGTTTACGTGAAAGCGCTAAACAAGGCTTCGAAATCGCCATTATCCCCAGCGCCAACAAACCCAAAGAAAAGATAGCGGGACTAAAAATCCATGCCGTATCTCGCTTACAGGAAGTAATTGAGTTGGTTTTAAATGAATTTGCACGGGGTTAAATTTATAATATGAGTGATCAAAAACAAAAACCAAGCTTAAGTCAGGCTGGACTAACCCCTACCCATGCCGTTAGCGCCACTGATCAATATGGTGAACCTCGTGCTGTGCGCGTTGCTGGTGAGTCACCACTGACCTTGAAAGTAGACGACCGTGAAGTCGTCACCCTGATGACCTTAGGCACCCACCCTGAATTATTAGCCCTAGGCTATCTGCGCAACCAGCGACTACTGGATAACCTTGATGAGATCAAAAGTATCACTGTCGATTGGCAACGCGAGGTCGCTGATGTTTGCACTAACAGCGGAGGCGGCATCAGCAATTGGCAGGAAAAATTAGCTAACCGTACAGTCACCACAGGCTGTGGCCAAGGCACTGTGTTCAGCTGTACGCTAGATAAGCTATATGCGGAGCGCTTGGCACAGAAACCCATTAAGCAATCCTTAATTTATGCCCTATTAGCCAACATCAGTAAACACAATGAGATTTATAAACAGGCCGGTGGTGTGCATGGTTGTGCACTTTGTGAGGGCGATAAAATCTTAAATTTTGTTGAAGATGTCGGCCGTCATAATGCTGCCGATGCCATTTCAGGTGCTATGTGGATGGAGGGTACCCACGGTGCCAATAAGATCTTTTACACCACCGGTCGTCTGACTTCAGAAATGGTGATGAAGGTCGCCCTAATGGGTATACCTGTCCTATTATCACGCTCTGGCGTTACCCAAATGGGCTTGGATTTAGCCCGAGATCTTGGTGTTAGCATGATTGCCAGAGCCAAGGGTAAGGCCTTCCTGATTTATAATGGTGTTGAAAATATGATCTTTGATCAGCCGCCGACTAAACCCAGCTGAAGTTAGTCCAAGCAAGCCGTCACAACTACCCCCTTAGGTTAGGCCATAGCACACTACCTTTTAGAGACATTAGCCTAAGCTCCAGTTAAAATAAGCCTAAGAAACGTTAAGCGAGCTATGGATAATCCAAGTTATCGCTAGCCTTCATGTGAATAGCATAACCTTGTCAACCGCTACCTCCAGTCTGCCTAGACTATCCAATAGGTCATGAGGTAAGCATAAAATTTCGGAGATAAGCCGTGGCCCCAAAAGCCCCTTCAAGCAATATTGATTTTGAAAAATCGATGACAGAGCTAGAACAAATTGTTCAACAATTAGAAGCTGGTGACCAACCATTAGAAAAAGCTCTAGAGCTTTTTGAAAAGGGTATAACGCTGACTCGAAACTGCCAAACTGCCCTAGAAAAAGCAGAAAAGCGCATCAGTGTACTGACCGAAGAACAAGGTGATTTCACCCAAGCCAGCGCACAGGACGTAGGGGATTTTCTTGACGGACCTGAGTGAAACTCTGCGTCCTTACCAACAACGTATTGATCAGATTCTAGAAACGACGTTCTCCAATCGTAATGAAAACCTAGAACCGCTTTATGCCGCCATGCGTTATGTCGCCCTAGGCTCTGGTAAACGCATGCGCCCATTATTGGTTTATAGCACTGCAGATGCCTTGCAACTAGACCTTGGGTTAGTTGATGCCAGTGCAGTAGCCATTGAGTTAATCCACGCCTATTCACTAGTGCATGATGATCTACCGGCGATGGATGACGATGATTTACGTCGGGGTCGACCTAGCTGTCATAAGGCTTATGATGAAGCCACGGCCATACTCGTCGGCGATGCCCTACAGGCACTTGCCTTTGAAACGCTGTCGAAGAACGCGTTAGCAACGAATAAAGAAAGCGCCCTCACTGCCGACATTAAACTGCAGTTAATTGAGACCTTAGCGAGTGCCAGTGGTGCGAGCGGCATGGTCGGCGGTCAGATAATGGATTTAGCTGGCGTCGGTAAAACGCTGGAAATCGACCAGCTCAGCAGCATGCATCAACATAAAACAGGGCAGCTTATACAGGCCTGTATAACTATGCCGGCTATCTGTGCCCCGCATTTGACTGATAATGAGCGTTATACTCTGCACTCCCTAGGCGAAACCATCGGTTTAGCCTTTCAAATTCGAGACGATATTTTGGATCAGATCAGCGACACCGCGACCTTAGGTAAACCTCAGGGCTCAGACAGCAACAAGGGTAAATCGACCTACGTTAGCCTATTGGGCTTAGATCAGGCGAAAAAGCGTTGTCAGGAATTACACACAAAAGCACTGGATCAACTATCACAGTGTCAATTAAGCGCTAGCTCTCTGCGTTTACTCGTAGACTTTATTGTCAGCCGAAATCGTTAATATAAAACTATAATGGACATAGATAAATTTCCTCTACTAGCTCGTATAGACGGGCCATCTGATTTACGTGCACTCGCCAGCAGCGAAGTTCCGGCTGTGGCAGCAGAGTTGCGTCGTTATCTATTACAGTCTGTTTCACAAAGTGGCGGACATTTTGCTGCCGGATTGGGCACTGTTGAATTAACCACTGCCCTGCACTATGTCTACAACACACCGGTCGACCAATTGGTTTGGGATGTTGGCCACCAATGTTACCCACACAAAATCTTAACCGGCCGTCGAGATGCCATTACTAGCATACGCAGTAAGGGAGGATTGAGTCCTTTTCCTTGTCGACAAGAGAGCGAATTCGACAGCTTTGGGGTTGGCCATTCCAGCACCTCTATTAGTGCCGCATTGGGTATGAATATTAGCTATCGATTAGCGGCGAGTGAGGCGCAGGCTGTCGCTATCATTGGCGATGGTGGCATAACCGCAGGCATGGCTTATGAGGCGCTCAATCACCTTGGTGGTATTAAGGCCGATATGCTCATCATTTTAAATGATAATGAAATGTCGATCTCACCCAATGTCGGCGCTATGAGTAACTACCTGACACGTATGTTATCTGAGCCACTGTTCCATGCTATGCGTGAAAGAGGCAAAAAACTCTTGAGCCCAGTGCCACCGATGCTAGAACTTGCGCGTCGCACTGAAGAACATGTCAAAGGCATGTTTGCACCCGGTACGCTATTTGAAGAAATGGGCATCAACTATTTTGGCCCTGTCGATGGCCATGATGTCAGTTCTTTGATCACCACTTTAGGCAATATTAAGAAAATGCGTGGGCCTAAATTACTGCATGTCATCAGTAAGAAAGGCAAGGGCTATGCTCAGGCTGAAACTGACCCAGTGGCCTATCATGCGGTTCCAGCTTTCGACCCTGAGTTGGGTGTTAAGAAAAAGGCTAGCAGCGCACTCAGCTACACTCAGGTCTTTTCTGACTGGATCTGCGACATGGCTGCCAAAGACCACCGCTTGCTAGCGATTACACCAGCGATGCGCGAAGGCTCGGGTTTGGTGCGTTTTGAAAAAGAATACCCGACTCGCTATTTCGATGTCGCTATTGCCGAACAGCATGCGGTCACTCTAGCTGCTGGCATGGCTTGTGCCGGACATAAACCCGTTGTAGCGATTTATTCCACTTTTTTACAGCGCGCCTATGATCAGCTCATTCATGACGTTGCCGTACAAAATCTACCGGTCTTGTTTGCCATTGACCGCGCCGGCGTGGTTGGCCCCGATGGTAAAACTCATACCGGTAGCTTTGACATCAGTTTCTTACGCTGTATCCCAAACATGACGATCATGGCACCCAGTGATGAGAACGAGACCAGACGCATGCTCTCAACGGGGTATCTCATGAACTCACCTGCAGCGGTACGTTACCCACGTGGCTGCGGTCCTGGGGTTAGCGTTGAGGATAGCCTAGAGCCTCTTACTATTGGCTCTGCTGAAGTCCGACGCAAGGGTGAAAAGGTTGTCTTCCTAGTGTTTGGTAGCCCGCTACAGGCCGCCTTAGAGGCCGCTGAAGAGATCAATGCCAGTGTTGTTAATATGCGCTTTATCAAACCTTTAGATCAGGCCTTAATCACACAGATGGCTGCTGAACATGACTTATTAGTGACCATTGAAGACAATGTTGTCATGGGGGGAGCGGGCAGCGCCGTCAATGAATATCTCGTCGGTAATGGCAGCGCACAGAAAATTCTGAATTTAGGGCTACCTGACCGTTTCCAAGAACATGCTAGCAGAGAAGAATTACTTGCTGATGCGGGCCTAGAGCCAGCTTCAATACTATTACAGGTGCAGCAGATATACCCGTCTAGGGATTGCTAAGGGCAAATCCCTGACGTAACATCATGCGATTAATATTTGTGCGGAAATCACGCGCCAGCCTATTTTTATTAAGAAGGTTACCTAAATTATGAGTTCAAGCACTGATACCCCTGTGCAGTCCATCCCTGACACACAGAACAAAGAAGATACCCGTAAAATCCCTATCGATAAGGTCGGTATTAAAGGTATTAAGCACCCTGTACGTGTACTCGATCGCTCGGGTGGCGAGCAAGCCACGATTGCAGACTTCAATATGTATGTGCATCTGCCACATAACTTCAAAGGCACTCATATGTCGCGCTTTGTCGAGATATTGAATGAGTATGACCGTGAGATCTCGGTTAAGTCATTTGGTGAAATGCTGGAGAAGATGGCTGTCCGTTTAGAATCTAATTCTGGACATATCGAAATGACATTCCCGTATTTCGTTAAGAAAACAGCGCCAGTAAGTGGTGTAGAAAGCTTACTAGACTATGAAGTGACATTCCTTGGTGAGATAGCAGACGGTGTCACTAGAACGGATGTTCGTGTTCTAGTCCCAGTAACCAGTCTCTGCCCATGCTCCAAGAGCATCTCTGAATATGGTGCACACAATCAACGTTCACACATTATTCTTTGGGTTCGCATCGCTGACTTTGTTTGGGTCGAAGAGCTGATTGAGATGATAGAAGCACAAGCTTCCTGCCAACTCTATGCACTGCTTAAACGCCCAGATGAGAAGTATGTAACAGAAGAAGCCTATGATAATCCAAAGTTTGTAGAAGACTTAGTGCGTGATATCGCAACTGAGCTAAATGCAGATGATCGTATTCTCTCTTACCGAGTTGAATCAGAAAACTTTGAGTCAATACATAATCATTCGGCTTATGCTTATATCGAAAAGGATAAAAGCAGCGAGTAACTACTCAGTTTGTAGATCTTCGAGACAAAAAAAAGAGCGCTTATTTAGCGCTCTTTTTTTGTCTATCAGTTTCTTTTACTGACAAGTCATCAGCATCACCTAGTCTAACCGGTGGTTCTAAAGACCTGATAACTATTCAATATCTGCTGCAGCAAAACACGTGATTCTTGAGGGGTAATTATCTCTGAAGCCTCTTCAACCGCATGCACTGTAATCAGAGTAACGTCACCCTGTGGTAATAAATGTAGCTGATAACGGCTAGCATTAAGCACAATCTCTGCAGGTAACTTTAAGCTTCCAACCGTGAACGTATAATAAGCCTCACTTCGATTCTGTTCGATTACAGGCATATTAGCGCGATCCAAGGCCATCCCCGTACGACGCCAAACGCGGCTATAACTATCACCAACAATCAGAACAGGTACACCATCAATATCTTGCATTTCGATATAGAGGCGTGATCCCTGTGTATTCGCCACTTCAAATAAAGCGTCTTCACGTGAACGACCTACGTGCTCCATCAAACTAACTAAGATCTCTGCTTCGGTCTCTGGATCAGTCGCTACCGTTGTCCAGACAGCGCCCTGCTCAGTTACTGATTGCAGTTCTTTACGACGCTCGCTGAGGAAGATGTTGGTAATCGAATTAGGTTCACGCTCTATACGTATACGATATTTACTTCGTGTGGCAGTGAACTCACGCCCCCCACTAAGACCTGAACTTTCCGAGTCGATATCTTCAATCCAGTCTGTCTCCATGACACCTAACATCGGCTCATCACGCTCTAACGGGATACCTTGATTAGCCCAGAATGAACGCAATAGCGGCCACATATTAACCGGATCAATTTCAGCTTCCAACCAACGAAGATCACCTTCACGGCGCACAGACACGTCAATAAAGTCAGGCGCTACACTGGCATCAATATCTTTACCATAGGTTTCTAATGCGCTAACGCGATCAGCGCTGGTCTGAGGGATTTCCAAGCTATCCTCCCACTCAGGAGTGACCAGCTCAGGGGGCGCTTCCAAGCCTCCAATACTGGCTGCTTCACCGTATTTAGTACCCGCAAAACGGTTGACCAACGCACAGGATTGTAGACTCATAATGCTAACTAATAGCATTATAATTTTTACCGATCGGAAATTTGTCACAGTTAGCTAATCCTAATAATTTTATAAACAGTCCGCTTTAATTAAAGCGTTACGTACAGCCTCATGATATTGCTCTGCCAATGGCGTCAGAGGCAGCCTTAAACCGGCAGCGATCAGACCCATTTGCTGCAGCGCCCATTTAGTTGGAATCGGATTCGACTCAATAAACAGGACTTCATGCAGATCTTTAATCTTATTATTATAGGCTTCAGCCTGCGCACGATCTCCCGCTAAGGCAGCCATACACATACGATGCATGAGCTTAGGTACAATATTCGCCGTGACTGAGATGACACCGTGACCACCGGCCAAGATGGACTCCATCGCCTGCCCATCCTCACCACTCACAACCATGAAGCCATCAGCACAAGTTTTCTTGATGGTGACTGCACGACTCATATCACCGCTGGCCTCTTTCACACCAACAATATTATCCACCTGTGATAACCGCTGAATGGTCTCAGGCAACATATCGCAGGCGGTGCGACCCGGTACATTGTATAAGATTTGTGGCACATCGACCTCTTCTGCCACTTTCTTATAATGTTGGTAGAGACCTTCTTGCGTTGGTTTATTGTAGTACGGCGTTACTAATAGACAGGCATCAACCCCAGCATCTGCCGCACACTGTGTGAGTGATATGGCTTCCCAGGTTGAATTAGCGCCTGTGCCGCCGACGACAGGCACTCGTCCCTTCACTTCTGCAACGACAAAGCGAATAACTTCACAATGCTCTTCGTGATTAAGCGTGGCTGACTCGCCCGTAGTCCCCGCTGGAATGATGACATCTGTCTCATTTTGCAGGTGAAAATCGACCAGGCCGGCTAAGGCGTCATAATCAACCGCACCATCTTCTCGCATAGGTGTGGCAATCGCCACCATGCTACCTGTGAACATTTTGTGCTCCGTATACTTCAAATTTGATCGCCGCATAGTAATGGGCAGACCCATTCTTTACAAGCGAGGGCTAACTCATTGGCTCGGCTTATAGTGACTAAGCAGCGTCACGCTGAGCTTGGATTGCTAGTCGGCCAAGCATTTATCACAGCACTGACGAGCGTCGCTAGAGGAATTGCAAAAAACACACCCCATACACCCCAAATACCACCAAAAAACAACACTGCTAATATAATCGCCACGGGATGAAGATTAACCAACTCCGAAAACAGTAATGGCACTAAAATATTACCATCTAAGAACTGAATTATGGCATAGGCTATCAAGCTATAGAAAAAGAGACTGCTACCACCAAATTGAGTATACGCAACAAAAACAATCGGTAAGGTAACAACAGCGGCACCGGCATAGGGAATAATCACTGAAAGTCCAACCAAGACAGCAAGTATCAACGCATAATTCAGTCCTATCACACTAAAGGTAATGTAGGTGATACCAAAGACAATACCAATCTCGATCGCTTTACCACGAACATAACTAGCAATTTTACCGTTTACTTCAAACCACACCTCATGACTCAGTTCACGATCATGTGGCACAAAGCCTTCAATCCAAGAAATGATCATGGCCTTATCCTTGAGCATGAAAAAAACCATCAGCGGCACCAAGACTAAGTAGATTAAAATACTGATGAGGCCAACCACTGAGGCAAAAGGTTTCAGTAACAAACCCTGACCCAAGAGCAACACCTGCCCACGAATCATAGCGATGAGCTCAATCATCTGTTGTTCCGTGACCAAGGTAGGGAAACGCTGAGGTAGTCCTAGGAGTAACTGCTGGCCGGCAGAGATCATTACCGGCAGCTCTAAAATAAACTGTGACAACTGCTTTGAGAACAGCGGTAAGAATAAGAAGATCAAACCAAAAAGCACTGCGATAAATATAACAAACACCACCAATAGCGCGATACTGCGTGGGCTGTGGCCTTTTTGCAGTGTATTGACCGCACCGTCGAGTAAATAGGCTATAACAAGACTCGTGAGCACTGGAGCGAGCAATTCACCCGCAAACAAGACAACACCAAGGCCAGTCAGCAAAAATATACTGAGGGTAACCACCTGTGGGTTAGAAAAATTACGTTGGTACCAAGCTTTGAAATAATTAAACATATGCGGTTTCTCCAGCTTTAAAAAACATCCTGTTATCTAGCCTAGTCCTTGGCGTCGGTTTTACCGCAGAAGCCTCGAGCAAACTCTAATAAATTATCCATACCCTGTTGCTTAAACTTTTGTCTCTGCCGGACAAAAGAAAAAGACCGAGTCAATAATGGGTTTAATGGTATCGCAGCTAGCTTTTTAAGGGAGAGTTCTTTTTCAACAGTGCTTATTGAAACTATCGATAAACCCAGACCCACCTCAACCGCACCCTTAATTGATTCGGGACTCCCTAATTCAACGACTATATTCAGGTCATCCTTTGTAAAGCCCTGTGTCTTCAAATAATCTAAAATAACCTCTAGAGTACCAGAACCCTCTTCACGGCAAATAAAAGGGTATGGCATCAGTTGTTTTAGCGTGATGGAGGCCTGTTGTGCCAAGGCGTGGTCTGGTCGCAGCACAACCACCAACTGATCCAGATGACAAACTTCTAGCGATAAACTCCTATTACTAACCGGTCCCTCCACTACGCCGAGATCAATTTGATTGTTTTCAATCATAGAGACAATGCCCTCGGTATTAGAAACATCCAACTTCAGCCTCATATGCGGAAACAGCATATTGAAGTCACTGAGCAGCTTTGGCATGACGTATTCAGCAATGGTTGTGCTAGCACCTAACATTAAGGTCCCACTGCTATCCCCCGTCAGTCCTTTGATAGCCTCCTCCATCTCACCATACACAGTGAAAATCTGTTCGGCATATTCGAAGGCGCATTGCCCAGCTTCAGTCAGACTCACACGATTATGTGTGCGATCAAATAATCGTGTATTAAATTGCCCCTCTAACTGATGCACTTGGGATGTAACTGCGGGCTGAGTCATATGCAATGCCTCTGCTGCTTTTGTAAAACTGAGCATGCGCGCTACGGTATAAAATATCCTTAAAGTCCGATCCGACATTAACCACTGCCTGATAATTAGTTGACTTTTAGCATATCATTTTCATCTTCAGATCCTGCTTAATAGTGCTGCATAAGATGCTCATTTATCACGCTTGCGTCGGTTTTCATTCTCGTATTTACTAAGCCCCACTCTCCCACAATCAAACAAAATCATGCGCGTTTCAAAATTTCCATTAAATACACTGAAAGAAGTTCCCTCTGATGCCGAGGTTGTTAGCCATCAATTAATGCTGCGAAGCGGCATGATTCGAAAGCTAGGAGCCGGTCTTTATACTTGGCTACCCCTAGGTTTACGCATATTACGCAAGGCTGAGGCGATTGTGCGCGAGGAAATGAATCAAGCAGGCGCCTTGGAAATCCTCATGCCCTCAGTACAACCGGCGGAGCTGTGGCAAGAATCTGGCCGTTGGGAACAATATGGTCCTGAACTACTGCGTATGCATGACCGACATAACCGTGAGTTTTGTTATGGTCCAACACATGAGGAAGTAATTACCGATTTGGTGCGAAAGCAAGTCCGTTCTTACAAAGAGTTACCGCTAAATCTGTATCAGATCCAAACCAAATTCAGGGACGAGATCCGGCCACGCTTTGGCATTATGCGTTCTCGTGAATTCATCATGAAGGACGCTTACTCCTTTCATGAGACAGCGGCCTGCCTAGAGCAGACTTATGCTGATATGTATCAGGCTTACAGTCAGATCTTTAGTCGTATGGGTTTAAAGTATCGTGCTGTAGACGCAGACACCGGCTCAATTGGGGGTAACGCATCACATGAATTTCATGTGCTAGCAGACTCAGGTGAAGACGCCATTGCTTACTGTGAGACCAGTGATTATGCCGCGAATGTTGAATTAGCCCCATTGCTAGCGGTTGCCGAGATAGCGCTCTCAGCAGAGGCTGCTGTTATGACTGAGGTCTCAACACCCGCAGCAAAAACAATAGAGCAGGTCTCAGCAAGCCTCAATGTAACAGCAGCAGACTGCGTTAAAACATTATTAGTTAAGGCAGAAGATGGTGGTCTAATCGCATTATTACTACGCGGCGACCATGAGCTTAATACCCTTAAGGCAGAGAAGCTCGAAGGGGTGCTAGCCCCCCTTAGTTTTGCTGAAGAGGATGATATTAAGGCACTTATCGGTTGCCCCCCAGGCTTTATCGGCCCCTTGGCTATAAGCTGTCCAATCCTTGCTGATTACTCACTAATACAACAGCAAGACTTTGTCTGCGGAGCCAACAAAGAAGGCTTTCATCTTACTCATGTCAATTGGACGCGTGATTTACCACGACCAACCTTTGCTGACCTGCGAAACATTGAAATTGGTGACCCCAGTCCAGACGGTCAGGGCACAATCAAGATATGTCGCGGTATCGAAGTGGGCCATATCTTTCAGCTAGGTAAGAAATACAGCGAACGTTTAGACGCTAATGTTTTAGATCAGAATGGTAAAAAGACAACCTTAACTATGGGCTGCTACGGCATTGGTGTCAGTCGTGTTGTTGCTGCAACGATAGAACAGAACTTTGATGACCACGGTATCTGCTGGCCACCGGCACTAGCACCTTTCCAAATATCCATCCTTCCGATGAAAATGGAGAAATCAGACAAAGTACGTAGCTACTGTGAACAGCTTTATAACGATTTAATCCAACAGGGTGTTGAGGTCTTAATCGATGACCGAAAAGCACGCCCAGGCATCATGTTTGCTGATCATGACCTCATTGGCATCCCTCACCGCCTTGTTGTCAGTGAGCAAAATTTGGAAAAAGGCGTGCTTGAGTACAAAAGTCGAAGCGATGAAGACAGTCGTGAAATCGCTGTAAACACCTTAATGGACGAGCTCAGTAAAATATTAAACTCAAACTAAATCAGCCACCTGCGTGAACCTCCTCTAGAAAAGTCTTTGCACGCAAAATAAGCCTAGTAATGCGCTGCTGAGAAGGAAACTTAATTAGTACATTAGAGCCTTCTAAAGTACTAATTTATAAGCAATTTTTTTGTTGGCAAAGCCTTCTTTTATGCATACACTGAACTCAGAATCCTAACTCAGCAATGACTGGGGTTTTGAGTTTTAGGATTGCCATATATGGGACTTCCTAAGACCACAATATAACTATAATAATCTCTAGTAAAAAAGACCTCTTTATATAAAGAGGAGGAGTAAATCAATGAAAGCAAGAGTAACGGTACTCGCAAGTGCACTACTAGCAATGGTAGGCATGAGCAACGTAGTCAGTGCAGA
>TARA_B110000977_G_scaffold25120_1_pt1 | contig 27453 bp, 14 predicted proteins | sample TARA_B110000977 | Tara Oceans TARA_B110000977 (sample SAMEA4397798) | marine metagenome | biome: Polar Biome; feature: [SRF] surface water layer (ENVO:00010504); material: water (ENVO:00002006), including particulate matter (ENVO:01000060) such as... | depth 5 m | reverse complement strand
CGGTTTGGGGGGTGGGTCGGGTGAGGGGCTTGGTTTCAAACACGTAGCGGCGTTGGTATTGGTCGTCCTCTGTACGTATTGTCACGCGAGGTTTCCGCCAAAGAAAATATCGAAAAAGAAAAAGAAGAGTGAATAAATGATTCTAGGTCATCATCTTGATTTATTAGACTATTATGAATACAATCAACACTTCTTCGCTTCATCCTTCAACTCCTCCAGTCGCTTGGCTTGCTCCTTCTTCTGCTGCTTAAACCCGTCCCACTGAGGGCGCTTGGTCAGCGCGCTCAGCACGCCGCCCGCCATCAGCGACATCAAAGTACACACCATCGTGATGACGTTGAAGGGCATGGAGAAGTCGGGGGTGGGGACGGTGATTAGCAAGCCGTTTAGGTATATCACTTCGGGGTGTTCAGCTGGTTCATTTTTTCCTCCAATTACTAAACCCTCCATCCTGTCCAACAAAGGACTCTCCAGCGCGTCCATGCCTTGTAAGTTTCGGAAAAACCTTATCACGACCGGCGGTGGCAACGTAACCACGGCGGGGGGTAAATCGAACCCCCGGTTCGCATCGGGGGGGAACTCGTCCACGCGTAGGAATGCTTTTTCGAACATAACTGCTATAGAAACGACAGAAACATCCCTCGATACGTGCAGCTGCATTTCCAACAAGGATGGCCTTTCCCGGTCGATGGACGGGATCCATCGCAGTCCTTCAAAAGTGTCAATCTCTTCGCCGTCGAAGGTGACTGTTAGTGTGTGCTGGAACACACGGACGTACCACGGCAGGGGCTGGAACACCCAGATTTTCGTGTCGAACTTCTTCCTGTTAACTTCATTCCGTCTGACTTCAATACTCAAGCCGCCGCGTTTGTTCCCCGACCCGGTGAGGAATCGATCGGCGCTGAATTCAGGCGTGTACCCCACCAAAGGAGCGTCCATTGTTTTTTTACCCAACGCTTCTTGAGTCGTGAGTTCCAAGTCGAATAGTAAGTTCTTTTTGTTATCCAACTCTCCTAGGTCCCAGGTTTTCAGCTTAACAAGCCCGTTCAGCCCGGGCGCGACGGGGGACAACGCGGTGTGTTCGCGCACCGGGTACTTTGTATTTGTATTTTTGTCGTCGGAAGAATCTGAAACGAAATACGCGACCGCTTTGAACGGCGCGTGCGTCTCCGCATGCACTCTGCTCAGTCTTGCCGAGACGCAAGCATTACTAATACCTTTACTGCATTTAGTCCTTACTCCTAGTAACGAAGAGAGTGTGACGGTATCGCCATTTTCGTCAGTATCAAGCACCAAGGTAATCGTCTGCGTCAACACCAAATCCCACGCGTTTCTTTCAGACACGAATTGCGTTTCCATCTTTGTGGACATGGATACGTACGGCGCGCCAAAGATCGCGGTTCGCGATTTCAGCAATGAACCTATCCCTTGTTGGTCGCGGCACGGCAGGAGTTTCAAAAACGGCGTCAAGTTCTCGACGCACACCGCTTCGGATGGGAGGCTGCCTTGTCGTCGCGGCTGATTTGAAGTCAGCGCACTCGACGCGCCGTTCCACTTCCTGAACGCTAACTGCGGAGCCACTACTGTTTCAGACCTCTTCAAGCGACTCAACGACGCGCAGAAAAAACCGCCGAGGTAGGAGGTTAACGTGTTCCAGCTCGTGTCCGTGGCGGTATCCACGTCAGCGGGAGATGATACGTTCACAGCGGGCGGCGGGTGGAACGAAGCCCACAACTCCGCGCCGATCGGTTTCGTGCCCACCGGCGAGCGGCCCCACTTACGATCGTCCCACCGCCCTTGCGTGAACGAAAGCTCCGCCTCCGCTACTCGCGTTGCGCGCGCGATTTGCGCCATCGCTTTGGGGAAAGTTTCGAAGTGCCGGCTCACGAGCGGGGCGATTTGCCGGAAGTTTCCCACGAACACAACCTTGCCGTCGGCAAGAGGCCGCACCATCGCCTCTTCGTCGAAAAACTCGTGCGAGGAAATTGACGCAGAGGTCGATCCCTCGGCGATAAGCACGTTTGACGCCAACAGGAACGCGGCGACGAGCACCGCGAACCGCGCCGACCGCGAACGCAAGCGTCCGCGGAAACACGCCATCGCGCAACCGAACACCAAACCACGCGCGAAGGAGACTGAAGACAAGGAGTGAGAGGCGGAATTCAACAGAATGGAAAATAAGCGAGAGAAGTGTGAAAATTTTGTGTCGTGCTTCGTTTGATCACACTTGATCACACGACTACGTAGAGGAGAGGCTTGTGTAATTCTCTACTAAAAACTAGTACTCACCCCGGGCTGCCTCTCGCGCTGTCCCCCAGCGACCCCCGGCCTAAGTCCAACCCGTCCACCGGCGACCCCCTGGCTGAGTCCCCTTCGAACTGCGGTGAGCCGCTGTCTATCGATCGCCGCGCGCCGCCGTCGATCGACCTTCGCGGCGAAAGCATCCCCTCGAAGCTCCTTCTTTTTTGTTGCTTTGGGAGGGGGGTCACGGGCGGGTCGGTGAACGTGGGACAAACCACTACAATGCCCCAGTGCTTCAGGAGAAGTTCACACGCATCCCGGCGTTCGAACTCACTGTTTACGTCTTCCCGAGGTAGGGTCACTGCTAGTTGAAGTTCTGTAAGCGCTTCGGGTTTCCTGTTCATGTCGAGCAAAAGTTTTCCAAGCTCCACGCGGTGAATCAGACGCGTACCGTTGATCGCGATGGCTCGGCGGAACAGCGCTTCCGCGTTCTCCGTGGTCCCTGGACTCAAGCTTCCTCCGTACACCGCTCTGACTAACAATCGCACAATCCGCCCAAGCATCGCCATCTGGTGCTCATACCGCCCTAACACGTGCATCGCAAGGTCAGAAGATGGATCAAGTCGAATAGCATCTTCGCACCGTTCTTTGATCGCTTTGCTTAGCTCAACTTTTTCCCGGTTGTCGCTCCACATGGAGAGACGGCCGAGCGCGGCGCCTAGGGAAAGATGCGCCTCCGCGTGAGTAGGTTTGATAGATATGGCCAACTCCGATATCCTCGCCGCCTCCTTGCTCAGCTCCCGCGCTAACGCGTGGTTGTGAAACACGTCCTCATGGAACACCCGGTCGGATAGGGATTTTGACAAGCACACGAGCAAGTCGACGTCGTGAGGCCGCAGCGCCACCGCTTGTCGAAACATGTCAACAGCCCCTTCGCTGTCGCAAATCGAATTCAAACGGACACCCTCCTTGACGTGGTACTCCACCTTGCGACACGTGTCCCGTTTTAAATCTTCGCTCGAACTGAAGCTCCGGCGCATCCCGCCCATCCACCGCTTCGCGTTTTTCAAACCCTCCTTCAACTTTGCGGGCGAAATGGGACCGATCTTGTCGTCGCCCCCGTCCCCGTGTCGATCCCCCTTGAAGAACTTTCGTCGTCCTCCAGATCGTTTAGAGTTTTTATCACTCTTGCCTCCCTTCTCTACACTACCCTTCCCTGCATCCGAAAACGGCCCAAGCCAGCGCTCCACCATCGTCGTCGTCGCGGCGGCTTTGCCCATCGCCATCAGAAACCGCGGCACGCTGAAAGATTCTGACGACGCGACATTATTAGTCAAGCCGTGCGCCACGTTCAGGAACAGCGCGGCGACGAACTGTAGCATTTCTAACGGGCGGATAATCTGCTTGATTCGCTGGCCTAAACGTTGCGCCCTTTGTCCGAAACCTTTGCGTGCGTTTCGCAGCTGCCGGCGCAACGCCGCCATCTTCACCCGAGGCACTTCTTTTTTGTTTTCATGAGCACTGTCATTCGTAAAATTGAACTCGCACTTTTTCGTGATTCCGTTGAAACTGGCTTTCGCGCGGGCGAGCCGGTCAAACACGGTCAGAGGTTTGGTTTCAATCGACTCCGACCTTTCAACCAAGCGCTCAAGCTCGGAACTGTCCGAGAACGAGCCGTACGGCCGTGAGCTGCCGTGGACATCCCCGGAATGCACAGGCAGTTTCTTACTCAACCCGCCCAGTTTCTTCCGGGGAGGCAGGTGCGACGTCGTGGTCCAGTGCGTGAACCCGTCCCTGTTGCCGTGCGTGCTGTACAGAGGCGCGCACGGGTCTGCGTTCAACGGATGGGTGGACGGTAAAAAAAAAGGGGAACGCGTGGGAGTCGGTCAGTCGTGTTCGAGTACACGGTAAGGGGAGATGTGAGGGGCGAATGTGAACGCGATCGATCCATGTTTCCGTGAGGGTCTAGAGATACCAGATCCGAGGCTTTGTTGCCCTATCACGGCTCCGACCCGGGGTTCAACCACCGCGCCGCCGCGCACCCGCAGCGCGCGAAATGCTGACTGGATTCCTCTTTTTCGCTTTGACCGCAGGTTACCCGCGCAATTGGAACTGGTGTTCACGAGGCGTTTAGCCCTTGAAAATCGAGGGTGACAAATCCAAAACGTACCTGTGACGATCGCGCCGCTTCCGCTGCGGCGTAACCCGCTGAAGGAATCCATGCGATGCGGGAGAGGCTTCGCGCCAGCCGCCGGCATCTCCACCGGTGTGTCCATTCTTTTCTACACGCAGAGGTTAAAGCAGTCGTTCCCTCGGATATCCGCCGACCCTCTTACTGCCGCTGCCGCGAACCCTCGCGCCTATGGGACTCCTTGAAAGGTCGTTCCCGCGTACACCTTAAAGCGCGTTGCTCAACAACAACTACGCGTCGTACAAGCTTCGCGCGTTCGGACCCCCGAGCGCGACGAAGTGACGACCATGGCGACACCGGACGCTTTTAAGTCTTGAACGCGCTGAAGTTGTTCTCGTCAGGGGACCAAACGCGTGCGAGAGCGGATCAGAAATGCTGCAGAAACACGAAAAAGCGTCGTTCAATGGACACTTTAACTCGTGATTAACTCGTTCTTTTCGTTCCCGCGAGCTGCGGTCACGAATTTCCCACGAATTCTCACTAATTGCTCTGTCAAGGCGATCATTTGGACTTTTCAGAACTGGGCTGAGAAAGTGTCGACGAAAGGCTCATCATATGTCGTATATGCTTCTATTCTAGTGTCTAAGTCTATGAGTACCAGGTAGGTCTCTCCCAACACCTCATACCCCCTATACCTCTTCATGAACGAGGTACTCCCCCGCGAACTGCTTCGCGCTGTGTTGCGCGGAGTCCGCCGCCGCCGAAGCCGCTTCTATTCCATCATCTGCCGTCTCCTCAATCTCCTCAATCTCCAGCGCCGTCGTTTTTGGAGCCGTTTTTGAGGAGTGCTCTGACTGTGCACCAGCAGGTACATCTACTGCGTCTCCTGGAGAGATCTCCGAATTCCTCTTTCCCTCTGAATTACCGTCCGGCCCGGGCAGCAGCATGGACGGCGCTCGTTCCAGCCTCTGCAAAATCAAATCAAAATCCGGTCTTTTACTCGCGCTCTTCTCCGCGCATTCCCAAAACAACTCACCCATGGTTCGCGTGACGAGATTTTCAGACACGAAGGCTTCCGCTTCAGAGGGCAATACCAGTCTCCTATCAGAATACCCAACCACCGCCACCACCTGCATCGGGTGCAACTCGTTCCACGGCGTCTTCGCCGTTAACAGTTCCCAAAGCACCACTCCAAAACTGTACACATCCGCCTTCTCGTCGTAATCCTCCGCCCTCAACATCTCGGGGGCCATCCACTCGGGGGTGCCGTGGAACCCGGATTTACCGGATACTAACGTGTTCCGTCGAACTCGCGCTAGCCCAAAATCAGCAATCTTCACCCTCCACTTGTCATCCACCAGGATGTTCGGGGATTTCAAATCCAAATGCAAAATCGGGGGGTTTCGCGAATGCAGGTATTGCATGCCTTTCGCCACGCACACCGCGCAGTGGTGCGTTCTGGGTGCGCCTAGATTGTCCAAATTCCGTTTAAATATCGTGTGCAGCGACCCGCGGCGCATGAACTCCGTGGCAATCAGCGGGGGCGAGGCGCACCACCCCATGAACAACAATAAATTCGGGTGGCGTAATTTACTCAGCGTCACGACTTCTTCGCGTAAACGGTGCACGACGTCTGGCCCGCGTTCCAGCAGTTGCTTCACCGCAACTGTGGTGCCGTTCCACGTGCCTCGGAACACCTCCGCGAATCCGCCCACGGCGACGCGTTCGTGTAACCGGATGTCGCTCGGCTCAACCAGCCACTCATCTGTGGCGTGCACGAGCGCGGTTTCAGAATCACTCAGGAGAAGGAGTTTTTTTGGAGTTTCGTTTCGATCAGAGTATTCATGCACGTAGTCATCCGGGCTCGCGATTCCGAACCGGCCTCCGTCGTGGCCGGGGGTGACTCCGCCACCCACCACGAGCGCAGCGCCTTCGTGGACCTCCTCGACTACTCTGCCCGGTGTGTTTCTGATTTCATGTTGCGAGATGTCCCCCGGCGCCGGCAGTTCAAGCGCGTTTCCTCTCGCAACCCCCGGTACGCCGCTTTCCGCCGCAAGAGTAGCAATAGGCTGCGTGAAGTGCGCTCGAAAGGACGACGTCATGGTGACATCCACGGTTTTGTCATCCACCTGCGCTACGTTCATTAGTGGACCCCGGACGCCGCTCACGTGATCCGGCTTCACCGGCATGCGTTCCACCGTGTGCCGTAGCCACTGGTCCATCTGCTGGTCCAACGTCTGGTCCACTTGCGTTGAGTCATGAACTGGTGTCCCCCACCGGTTCGCGTTGGTCTGTTTACCGCTCGGCGACGGGATTTGCCATTGCGCGTTGCCTCCAGGCGTTCCTTGTCGTGACCCACCGTCCGCGCTTCGCCGGCGTCGTCCTCGTTTCGTAAGCCACGCGTTTTTTTCTCTCGCAGGGGACATGACGAAGTGAGAGGAGGTTCCACCTGTGGGAGGTTGGTCTTCACGGTCCTGAAACATAGCACCCCGGTCCCTACCTCGCGCCGCGTTAATCTCCCGCAAACGCTCGCTCGCGATGGTCACCTCCAAACCGCGCATGCGGAGCGAACTCGGCGAGGGCCGGGACGAAGAGGGGGACGCCACATTTGTGGTCTCCGCCGCCCCAGCCGGACGGCCATCATCCCCCCGGCCCTCATCCCCCGAGCCCCCATCCGGCGTGAGCTCCTCCAAGTCGGGCATCGCGCCGACCCTCCTGTCGCTCGCTCTCCTCACCTCCTCGTGGCGACCAAGCGGGGACCCTTTCGGAATGAACTCTCGTGGCGTGGAAGGGTGACGAAAAGGCTTTCCGGGATTTTCGAGAAAAGTCGGCAGATGAAAGCGAGTCTCAAATGTTTTTCATGACAACCGTTATACGCTCACTTCTTCATCTTATCCTTCACCGCGTTGAACATATTCCCGATGAGCGCCCCCCCTCCCCCACCTTTCGGCGCCCCTCCCGATTTCCGCTGCTCCCCCGTCGTGCCCTTGGACAGCGCCGCGAACACGCCTTCCAAAACGCCTTGCGGTTCGAATTTTTTCATGATGCCGTCGAATCGCTGGTCGTTTCGCAGCGGCGCGATATCGGCGTCACTCCGGATGTTTTCGTAATCGTCGTACCCCGCTTCCATCGCGCGTACCAACGAAACAAGCCCAGATTGTACATCATCCAACCTTGAATAGCAGCACGCGCAGTTGTAGTGAATCGCTATTTGCTCGTTGAGGGAGACCGACGCATCAGCGTAGCCCATTGACGGACCTGCGGGCGCGACTTTGGCTTTACGCGCGCGGATGGGGCCGGTGCCTGGAAGATCAAGCGCGTTGGTGAACGCATTTAACGCATCTTCATATTCGCCCGCCTTGTACAGCTTTAAACCCTTGTTGATCGCCTCCGCGGCGTTCTCGGGGGCGAGCTCGAATGATTCAGCGTTTCCGTCGCCGGCGGCGACGCTCGCGAACTTCGCAGAAAGTTCAGCGTCATCAAGCATCACGGGAACCGTCGCGCCTTCCGCGCCCAGCAGTTGCCCGAGCTGCTCATCACTCAGCTGCATCAAGTCCTCCACAGGGGCGCTCATGTCCATAAAGTCCCCGTCGCTCCCTTCCCGGGGGGTGCCCCAAGTCATAGGGTCGTTGGGGTCGAAGTTCGGGTTGTCCTTGGCGCCGTGCGCGATCGGGGAGGTGCGTTGCGCACGAGATGACGACGCATCGCGACCCAGGCGCGTGGCGGGTCTGGGAACCCTGGGGGCCACGCGGGCGGCAACAATAGTGACCGCGAACATCGCGACGGGGAGTGGCGACTGTGGCCGAGAACAACTTCGCGGGGCGTCCGCGCGAGGTTGAAGTGCGCGGAGTTGACAACTGCGCGATATTCTGTATCGCGTGGAGATCTTCACTTTCGGGCTGTTCACATTTTTCGAGCGACTGGTCTGTAAAAGAGGACACCACAAGCAGGGCCGTTAGTGTACAAACGACTTGAAGCAATAGAATAGCTTTTAGAATAGAATGTAGAATGAAATTAATGTAGCGTATCTATGTTTCTAGAGGCACGAGTCCCCTACGCTCACACACACCATCGGTCGCGTCTAAGGGGCTCAAGTAATGTCGAGTTACTCCGAGTAGCCACCGTAGCGGGAGCCGCCGCCGCCACCTCCGGCGTAAGAGCGCCCGCCACCGCCGCCACCACGGCTTTCGTAGCCACCGCCGCCACCGCCTCTATCGCCGTAGCTGGGGCGGCGGTCTGATGAGTATCCACCCCCGCCGCGGCCACCGCCGCGATCGCTCGAGTACCCACCCCGACCTCCGCCTCCGTCGCCCCCGCGCGCGAACCCACCGTCGGAGCGGCGCTCGAATCGACCGCCGTCGCCGCCGCCGCGGAATCCTCTGCCGCCCCCTCTGCCTCTTCCGCCACCGCGTCCACGCCCTCGGCCACCGCCTCGTCCGCCGTACCCGCCGCGTTCGCGTTCCTCGACCATTTCAGGCAGAGTGTTCGCAACCTCAACGTCGATGCCCTCCAGTTGGCCCTCCCCGCACGCCGCCAAAACGGCCTTTACTTGGTCGTGCGCGATGTCAAAGCACAGTCCATCGTTGTCGACGAGCACTCTGATTCGTCCCACGCCGTCCGCGGCGGCGCGGCTCACGCCTGACACGGCGCGGAGCAGGTCTCTCGGGAGGAGCAGGTCCGCCTTCGCGACCAAAGTGGTGAGACCAACGTCGCCGGTGAGCATGGAGCGCGGGGGCGGGGGCTCGGTGTGTCCCGAAATCGCCGCGAGCGCCGCGGCGACCACCTCAACGGGGGTACGTCCGTCTTCCTCAGACTGTAGACCAGCGAGGATCTTCTCGGCAGTAGGCGTGAAGTACGGCAGGAGATTATCGTCCACTAATCTCATTTCAATCGAGGCTTGTTCCGCAGACGCAGTCATGACCTCGATGCCAGTGGGAGGATTGATGGCTCTGAACGTCACCCCGGTTTCGCGCACAATCGTCTTCACTCTGTACTGCTCCCGGGGGGTGTACATCGCGATAGCTGATCCTTGTTTGTTCGCGCGTCCGGTACGGCCGCACCTATGCACGAAAGATTCGGTGTCGTGGGGGAGCTCGTAGTGCACGACCAGGTCCACGTCAGTGATATCCAAACCGCGCGCCGCGACATCCGTGGCGACCAAAACGGAGAAGCGTCCGTCTCTGAACCGCTTCAACGTACGTTCGCGCTGCGCTTGCGCGATGTCGCCGTGCAACACCTCAGTGGCCATGCGTCGGCCAAGTGCGGCGGTGACTTCGTCCGCCTCTCGCTTCGTTTGCGTGAAGCAAATCGCCTTGGCGCCCTTGCCGTACACGGTGACTAAATCCGCCAAAATCGTGGTCCTGCTCTGGTGCGAGCACGCGCAGGACATGACGTCAATCGTCGACGCGACTTTCTGCTTCGAGTCGCCGACCAAGTCGATGGTCACCGCGTCGTTGAGGTACTTCTGCGTGACGCGCTTGACCCAAACGGGCATCGTGGCTGAGAACAGGAAGGTTTGCCGCTGTTCGGGAATCTCCTGCATGATCCTCTCCACGTCCTCTTCGAACCCGACGGCGAGCATCTGGTCCGCTTCGTCGAGAACGCAGTACTCGATGTTGTCCAGACGGAGGGAGCCTCGCTGGATTAGATCGATGAGACGACCAGGGGTGCCTACGACAAAATCAACCCCACGTCTTAACGCGCGTTCCTGGTTTGCAATAGCGACACCCCCGTACACGCAAAGCGTGCGTAACGAAGGCACGGTGGCTTCGATTTCCTTCTCGACTTGGTTCGCCAGTTCGCGGGTGGGGGCCAAAACGATGCACCGCGGGCGCGCATCCCGCGAGTCGTTGGGCTTGTTCAGCAAGCTCTCGATGATTGGCAGGGAAAAGCCTAAGGTCTTGCCCGTACCGGTCCTGGCTCGTCCAACCACATCCCGTCCCTCCAACGCGGGCGCCAACACGCTGGCTTGAATGTCAAACAGCGTTTCGATGCCTCTGTTTTTCAGTGCCTGCTTCGTGAGATCCGACAGCGGGAAGTTATCGACGTGCATCGCGGTGGACGTGCCTTCAACGCCGGCGGTGGAGTTGACTGCTGAGGGTGCGGGTGAGACTTCACGCACTTCACGCGCTTGAGGCGTCACAACAGCCTGGGGTTTCTCAAACTCTTCGTCGTCGTCCTCATCGTCGCTTCCGAACAAATCGTCCACATCCACATCCGCGTAAAGTCCGTCAACCTTGTTCACCATTTGATTCACCTCGTCCTCGTCGTCCCCTGAGCCTTCCACCACCGCGGCGGCGGAGTCGCTAGAAATGGCTCTTAACCTTGACGAGAGCGCGAGGTGCCGCGACGTGCGCACCGCAGAGACAGACGCGGTGGTGACCGGTCTGAAGACGGCGGCTCTCATTGGAGAGGCGGCGGCAAAGCGCGTGGGGGGGGTGACGCGTGTTTGCACGCGCGCCGTGGCGTTGGTCCCAACCAAGCCAGCTACCGAGCGGCTCATAGCGGAAAGGAGAGCCATGCCGGCGCGCCTGGTGGACGTGATGGTGATACGGGAAGAACCGACCGGGAGGAGGGGCCTTATCTGCTTGGAAACGTAATCTCCGAGACGACGATTAACCGTCGGCACGCGCGGCGGGTGCGGGTGAACGAAAACGTTCGAGGGTTTTAAACCCTGCGTTTGGAGCGAGGACGAAAGTCCGGGCTCAACGGGAGGTTGTGTTTGGGCGTCGACGAGCGAGCGCGCCGGTGAGTGTGAGGTAGGTGGCGACGGTCTCCAGCCGCCGAGACAAATCATAAAGCGAAAAGCGCCGTAAAAGCGCCCCGTGACGTGTTGGTGTTTGACTGGCGGTCCAAGTTAGCCGCCAAAATCACTGTTTCGAATCCGGTATCCAGTCCGACGAATCGGATAACTTTTGCGCTTTAGTTATCGACGGTCTATTCCTCCGACTCGGTCGTGATGTTGAAACGCAAATCGAAACGGACGAGGCTTTTTTCTGGGCGGACCGTTTGGAGAGTTTGTCAAGACAGGAGGAGTCCACGTTTCCGTGACGCGCTCCCAACCCTCCCGGACACAACCCTGGCGCAGACGGCACGTGACCTTGACCCACGTTTCGGTCTCGGTCGCGTTCGAGCGCGTCGCGACCGGCCTCTCTCGCGGACCCTGACGCGTCGTGTCGCGGTCCGTGTTAGACTCGTGCCGACACATTTGGTGGTGCCGAGACATTTGGTGGCACGATGTTAGCGGACGACGGCCCAAACATCAAGGGCGTGTGCCGCTCCGCGACGATCGCGCTGCGCAAAGCAGACCTGGCCCGGGATAATGGCGATGCGGAAGAGCAGCTGGCGCAGCTTAAGGCGTTCGCGCGGACGATAACACACGTCTTAAGACAGCACCCGATGTACGCGCGACGAAAAGACGACGCGGACATCGCGGTGCTTGACGGTAAGTTCAGCGAAGTGGCGCGGCGAATCGAAGACCTCGGTGGGGGAAAGGTGTCCGGTCTGGCCCCGTACGATGCTGGTACTGCCGCGGCGGAAGTCGCGGCGTCGCGGCTACACGCGGGGGACTCGTCGTTGTTAGCCAGACGGTCTCGAAGAAACTCGTTAAGTTTAGCCAACAGCGCGGCGAGTAGTTTAGCCAACAGCAGGGCGGTTTCACGAGCGAACAGCAGAGCTCCGTCGCGTGACACGTCGCCTGACCCGCCCGCGCGCCCACCAAATCACACCCCGCACTACATAGTCACCGACCTCTCACGGCGGCTGGCGGAGATGGAGGCGCGGGAGAAGAAACGCGCCGAGGTGGAGGTTGAGTTTTCGAATCGAATAGCGGCGTTGACTCAACGCACGGAGTCCGCAGAGTCCGCCACGCAACGCGCGGACACACGTGCAGAAACCGCGGAGAGGTTGGTGTGGGAACTCCAGGAAGCCCTGGAAGCGCTTTCCACGCTTTCCACCACGGGCGCGGATGCCGTGGTGGACCGGGTGAATCGGCTTGAGCAGAAAGTCGAGACGCGACTATTGGCTGTACCAGCGCCATCGCCGGCAAACGACTTAGTTCCCGGACGCCTCGCCACGCTGGAGGCGCAGGTGTTGCCGACGCGCGTGGCGGAGCTTGAACAAAGGCTCTCGGAGCTCGCGACTTCTGTAGTGACGTTGGGGACGCCGAAATCCACGGAGAAACAAACAACTGCGAAAGAACCGTCGCCCCCTCGGTCGCCTGGCGCGCCGTTTTCGGACGAGGTGCGGGATTTGCGCCAGCGCGTGTCCCGTCTTGAGAACGTTGATGTGGGGAGCGCGGAGTGGGCGCATGCGGCTGAGGCTAAAGCGTCTGCGGCGTTGGCAAAAGTCGATTCGCTCTCTGTGACTGTAAACCAGTTGTCTACGACTCCAAAGGACGACGCCGAAACTCGGGCGGTGGTCACCGCATTAGCGGTGAGGGTGACTCGCGCGGAGGCTTCCGCGGCGGCTGCGATGGACCTCGCGGCGACGACGTCGCCAGGAACGGCGCGTGTCAAATCCGCGGTCCCCCATCTCGCCAATCGCGTCACGGACATCGAAGTTAGTACCGAGGTGGCCAGTACCCGGACTGAAAAAATGGTTAACGAGATGAGGGAGAAGGTGAGGCAGTGGGAAGTAACCACGCACGCGGCGGCTCTGCCGGTGACGAAAACTCCCGGGGACGCGAGAATCACACCTCAACCCAAGGCCGATGCCGCGTACATCACGGACTCGTTGGAGTCTCTTCGAGACGCACGAGTGATGGATCAACAACGCGTTACTGATTTGGAAACATCCGTGAAATCCGCGGTGCACGCGATGGAGACGTTGCGCGACGTGGTCGCAGCGGTGGAGACGCGGCACTGGGAATCTGAAGAGAAGCACGTAAACGCGTCCGCGGCTGTTTCAAAATCCGTGGGTGAGATCATCACGGCTACTACCACGGCGGCTGCCGCGGTACCCAAGCTGCACATGCAGGTGAAGGAACTGGAACTGACGCAGGGTGATTTACTCGAAACCGTCGGGCAAACCGAAGCGAGGGTTATCACGTTGGAGACAGACACAGAGACGTCGTCCGCGTTGTGCGCCAAGCTTGCGGAGAAAACGCGAGCCATGAAGGCTGACCTTGCTTATGTGCGCAAGCAGCTCGGCGAAAAGGTCAACGCCGTCGCGGTGAAAGGCGCTTTGAGTACGATATCGCAAAAAATCAACACACTCGCCAAGGAAACCGCCGACACGATGGACGCGCTGCGAAGTGAAAAGAGCGAAGTGACTGACAATCACTCAAACTCGGAAGATACTAAAAACGAAATCGCAGAGCTTACGCGACTCGCAGGGGAAGCCTTGGAGGTTTCGAAAAGTGCCTCGAAAACAGCGAAGAAAGCAAAGGCGCTTGCGGAAACCTCTGTTGCGGCGCCTGTGCAAGCGGCGAAAGAACAATCAAAGGCTATGAGCAAACAGTTGGGTGAAATTTCAGACACCGTCGAGTCCCTTCGCGAAGCGCGGGGGATGGACCAAGCCGTGTTTGAGCAACTCAATGAACGTTTGACGGCGGTGGAGTATGAAATCGCATCGACAGGTACAGGAACAGTGGTAACAGATACCGCAGTTACATCTGTCCTTACACCTGTCGCAACACCTACTAAAGGCACACCGGTGAAAAGGCTTGAAAGCACCTCTCCTATCTTCTCGTATGACAAAGGCGGGAGTGACGGGAACGGTGAACATCTGAATCCGCGAATCGAGGCTGTCGAGCGCGCAATCGCAGGTATCACCGAGCGTTTAAACAGCTTGGTGGAGTCGAAGAATGAAGTGTGGCTCCCACGGAACTTGGCAGAGGAAGAGGGTGTAACCACTGATACACACGTCCCCAACGGTAACGGTGCGGTGTTCGGCGCCGCCGAGGCCGCGGCCGGCGCCGCAGAGACGCTCGCGGAGGCAGTGGAAAGGCTCAACGCGAGAGTGTCGGCGATTGAAAATGGAGATCGCGCGTCGACGAGTATGAGCAAACAGTCAGGAGCGAACCCCGGGGCGGGGGCGGACGGTCCAGGCACGGTTGCTACTACGTCAAGTGACCACCAAACCACTCCGGAAGGGGTTTCACCCGATGAAGAGTCGGTCAATGACGTCAAAGATGGCCCCGCATGTGGCGAAAATTTGAGCAAAAAGAAACAAAAGCAGAGCGTCTTTGCGTCGGAAGAAGCATCAGCGGCGGCGGCGGTTGCAAACGTGGGAGGCACTGCTGCCGATTTATCCGATGGCGATTTAGTACAACGCGCCAAGCTCGCAGCCGCGCACGCACGGAAGCAGGTGCGTTCCGAAGCAGCACGGTTGGGCATAACGTTGCGTAACATTGGTGGTGTCAACAGATTTGAATCCGACGTGGCTGTGGATTCCGGTGGTGATTTCGATTACTCAAAAGAGTTTTCAGCGCGCGCCGAAGCGGCGAACGTCGCGGACCGCACGCTCGCCGCGGAGCTTGCCACGGTGTGCGCGCTCGTGGAACAGGAAGAGGCAAGGAGGGAGAGTCTACGAGTGGCGTTGAGAGTTGGAGAGCAGGGAGGAGAAGGTGCTGCAGGGACTGAGTCAATATCTGAACAGACTTCAGAAGACGTCTCCGTCGCCGTCGCGGCGCGCAGGGAGTGGGCGACGTGCATGGAGGCGCAGCTTTCGCGTTTGCGGGCGGCGGCGCGTGAGGCGGAGGCGAGGAATGCGGCGGCGGCGGAGGAAGGCGTGGCAGGTGGGTTCGGGAGCTTCAAGGCCCCATCCCAAGCACAAAAAGCCGCAAGAGCAGCGTCAAACCGACGAGAAGCCAGCGTGGCTGACCGACTGACGCGTTTAGCAAAACGCGTGGATCAAACCTTCGCGGTGGAAATCGATTATGTTTTTTCAGATGGAAAGGACAAAGAAAACGAGTCGAGGCATCAAAAGGTTGGTACTCTAAACGCGCCGTGGGGCGCGGGGCCTGGTTTGAAAACGAATGGGACAGGTAAGAGTCATCATGGAGCTATTAAATCGCAGAACCCTTCAAGGCTAGACAGTGTTTTGACGTCGCTGGAGCGCAAAGTGCAGACGCTGATACACGCGAGTAAAACCAAACCGATTGGTTTTTCTGAGAACGTTTCTGTCGGTCTTACCCCGGAGTCTAGAATTTTGGAACTGAAGTCGCTTCGGCAAATGATGCGCGTTGTGCAGACGGATGTCGGGGCGCTGCGCACACGGGTACACGAGTTCGAAACGAAAGTCGGAAAACACTCAAAAGTAGAAAAGGCGTTGCGGGACGTGCGATTGTCCGATGACAGAGTATCCACTGTCGCCGCCGCTACTTCGGTAATCGCGAACGCGGCAGTTGCGCAGGAAAGGGCGGAGGTTGCGGAAGCGGCTGCTTCCCGAGCTATGAGTACATGCAAAACACTCGGTGAAACCGTTACCGTCCACTCAGCTGATATATCAAAAGTCAAAACGCAACTCGACCACCTGACCCGGCAGGTGGACGTTGCCGTGCGCACCACGGAGCTTTCGGCGGACAGGGCGAGAGGCCAGGCGCGAACCGCGAACGCATCGGCGAAGACGGCGGAGGCCAAGACGCTGACGCTGGCGGGAGAGTTGGGAAGGGTGGCGCGGCACGTCGGGCTCCGTGGGGTGGGGGATGCACTGCGCACGGGTGTGCTGTTCGAGCCGCCTCAAGAACAAGCACAGGAGGACGAGGACAGGTTCGAGATTGCAGAGTTTGCGAGGGAGTACAAGTAGCAGTGTAAATTATTTCACCTTTCAATGAACTAAGCATCCACGCGCGAAAGCCACGACTTTAACAACGAAAAGGCACATCGGGTCAACGTTCATAACACATCGCGCGTGTGCCGCCCTCCGACCGCCAGCCGGGGTCGGGGATTGGCACACCCACCATGTCGTACGATGAGTCTCGTGCGATGGTGACGCACTACGCGCGCTTGGGTTACGCGCGGCACGTCACGACTGTGTGCGCTTCCGCATCCCGTTTAGTCGGGAACGACCGATGCCTTTCGTTTTGGCGAGCGTTCGGCACGATGGGCGAGGGTCGAGGGTCCGAGGCGATTACGAAGCTGGAGTCGCTGTTAGGAGACCCAGAGATGGACCTGGCGATAATGGCGGCTATCGTGCACGCGCACAAGTCCGCGAAAGGGGTGGTGGATGTGGAAAGCGTGGAGAGTTACGAGGGACGGTTGATTGAAGAACAGGAAAGCGCATCCGCGTCTGCCTTGGTGGAGTGCGCTTTGTTTTACCATCTCTCAAACGGGCCGGACTCTGGCAAGGCCAAGGAAACTGCGATGAAGGCATTAGACACAGATTCAAACGACTCTAGGGCGAAAACATTGCTGGGGTGGATCGAGCTCACAGGAAGAGGGGAGGCGGTGGAAAGAGACGAGCGTACCGACGACGCGAATGAATCAGCGAGCGCGGACGTCGTCACTTTGCGCCGCGCATCGCGAAAACGCGCCGCCAAAGCGCTCGGCGTGTTCGATGCGGTTTTGAGTTCACAAGATCGTGGAGGCGAAGCTGAGATTGATGCTATAGTAGGCAAAGCACAAGCGCTCACTGCGTTATCCAGGTACGACGGCGTTGTCGATTGCATGAACGAGCTCGCGGCGCGGCACCCTGGATTCGCACCTGCCGCGTCGGAGAAAGCGAAAGCGCGACTCGCTGCGAGCGATTTCGACGGCGCTTCCGAGAATTGCACGTTGGGGCTTGCGAGCGATTCCGATGATTGCGAGTGCCACCGAATTCAGGTTTTCCTTACCCTTACTCGAACTGGGGATTACACGCAAGCTCGAGCTCAAATGGGTCTATTAGAAGAAGCGTTACATCGCCGTGAACCGCGAAATTATTTATTGCACCTCGACGTGGCGAAGCAGATCGCCCGAGTCGCGGGAGGAGATGTCGGTGTGTTGACCACGTGCGGTCGTTTGCTGGACAAGGCGTTGCAACTGGATCCCGAGAATGTGTCCCTGCTGCTGGAACGGGCGCATCAACTCAGGTTTCTGAACAAGTATGTCGACGCTTTAGATTTATATGCCTCTGTTACCTCGGCAAACGAAGCGACGAAGCAAAAAAAACAAAAAAAACAAATCGCTAATTCTGTTTTGTTTGGAACCGCGATGTGTCTCCTTTTGCGTGGTAAGTTCACCGAGGCGAGTGGTCTGATTGAGCAATTCGCCGAGACTAGTGTCGCTTCCATGGACACTGGGGCTGCTGGTTTACCGTTGTCTTTTCTGTCAGCGTTGAGTCAACATTTAGACGAAGGAAACGCAAGCGCAAAGTTTGTTGAAGAAACGATAAACAATCTGGAAAATTCAATGACGTCGTTTCTGCAAAACCTAAACAAACACCCGCACGCGATTGATACGTTCGTCGCGATGGACCCTGATGTCATGATAAAAAGCGCTTTCATATTCACCGAGCACGACTTTGCGCAAAGCTCGCAAGGTTTTGGTGAAAGGGACGCTTCAACTTCCTCAGCTTCCAATATAAATCAAGCGAACGTTGTCGACGTGGCTGGAAACGACGCGACTCCGCGGTCGCTGCGCATCCTGGAAGCGCTGTGCATGCGCGCGCCCGGTTTAGTCGTGGCGCAGGAGCACTTGATGCGGGCGCGGTTCGCGGCGGGGTGTTTGGAGGCGTCGGCTAGGACTGCGTCAGCCTTGTTGCGCCTACGGGACCAGCATGCGGAGGCGCACGTGATGCTGGCGCGGATCCACCTGGCGCACAGTGACCACGTATCCGCGCGCCAAGCCCTGGACGCGGCGACTGCAAATGACTTTTCGGTTCGAGGGACGACGGAATACGCGGTGGTCTCTGCGCGGTGCGCAGCCGCGGAGGGCGACACGCGGAAGGCGCTCGGTGAGATCGAAGCAGCGATGAAACTCCCAGGCGTGCGCGTGGTGATGAAGAGTTCGACGGGTAACAGTACCACTATTAAAAGCGTACCCATGTCCACGGCTGACCGCGCTTCTCTTTTCGTCGCGTACGCCGACGCGCTTTCTCTCGCAAACCGAGGGGATGAAGCGGAGAAGGTGTTGGACGAAGCGGCGAAAGTATTCACGGGAACTAGCTCTGAAATTTTCGTGATGATCGCGAGGTGCGATATCGCGGTTGTGAGAGGCGACGACTCCAAAGCGTTGAGAGCACTGAGCAGAGTAACTCCAGATAGCCCGCACTACGCCGCGGCAACCGTCGCGCTGGCGAACGTCCACCTCAAAATCCGGAAAGACGTGTCGGCGTTTATAAAGTGCCACAGGGAGCTGGTGGAACACAATCCTGACGATTCAAATTCATGGCTACTGCTGGCGGAGGCGTATGGAACGGTGGGTGGTGTGAACGAACAAGTCAACGCTCTGCAACGCGCCAATACCATAGCCCCTGAAGACGCTTCCATCGCAAGAAAACTAGCATCAGCATTAGTGGCGACGCACGACTACAAAAACGCGGTGCGCCATTACGAAGCCGCCGTGCGAAGAATTGACGAGTCAGTGAGCATTCAGTCTGGAAGTCGTAGCCAGTCCGGAAATCTTAGCCAGTCTGGAAATCGTAACACTTCTTCACATGAAACCGACGAGCACATGACGATGCGCATGGAGCTCGCAAGGTTGTACAAGCGGTTGCGGCGGTGGTCCGACGCCGAGCGTACCATTTTGCGAATCGTCAGAGACGAAGGTGAAATCCACGAGCGCTCCGAGGTTAATAATACCACAAACGTGTCCCCGCAACTGTTACGAGTGAACATCGAGGCGTTTAAATTGCTGTGTTCTGTTAAATCCAACGCAGGTGACCAAGCTGGGTATTTAGACTCGTTACTCAACGTCAAGCGAACGCAAGACTTGTTGCTGCAAAAGGCGCAACGCGGGGGTGACTTGGACGGCGAATCGATTGCGACGTTAAAAAGAAGTATCACGAAAACCTGCGCTGAGTGCGCGAGTCTGTATGCGTCGTTTCATGATGTCGAAACCAGTATAAAGTTACTCACGGAGGCCTTAAAGTACGACCCCAGTGACGTAAACGTGATGGCGCAAATGGCGAACACGAAACTCAACGTCGGGGATACCATGGGCGCGGAGGTTGTGTTGCATAAAATCGTCAAATTGGACGCCGAAAACGAAGACGCGAATTTGATGCTCGCGGAGTTTATGTTCCTGCGCGAAGACGTGGACGGCGCCGTGTTTCACTTTCGGGACGTGCTCGCCAAGAATCCAGGGCAGTTTGAGGCGCTGTCTCAGCTGGTCAAGCTACTCCACCGAGCCGGGCGACTTATTGAGATTGACGTTTTCTTTGAAAACGCAGAGAGGAGTTTGGGAATGAACGTTGCGAGGTCTTCAAGCGGGTTTTGGTTCGCCAAGGGTATGGCTGCGAAATTAAGTTCCGACTTCGACAAGGCCCTGGAGCACTTCAACCGGTGCCGTCAAGATTCGCACCACGGCATCAACAGCTCATATGAAATGGCTGAGATTTACCTGTCGCCGTACACGTGTATGACCAAGAAGGGTTCCGCTGTTGATGGCAACACAAAGAAGGAAAGGTCAAGCGCGGCAGAGAGGATTTTACAAGAAATAAACCAAAGAATCGAACCGAAACACACGATTCTATCTGCATATTGTTTGATGAGCCGAGGCGACGCAAAGGTATACGACCAGGCGTTCGATATGTGTTCAAGCGTGTTAACGCACGATAACAACAACGCCCCCGCTTTGCTAGCCACCGCGAACTGCTTCGAGCTCCAGAAGCTCCCCGCGAAAGCCAAGGGCTTACTGAAACAGATTTCGAAACTGAACCGACGTTCCGATGAAGCCGACGCGTTTGAAGCCGCGTGGCTGGTGTCCGCTGAGCAGGCGTTCAACGCGGGCAAGCTGGACCAAGCGCAGGACTTTTGCCAGAAGTGCTTGCAGTACAACAAGTCGTGTGTAGGGGCGTGGGAAATTTTGGGGATGGTCTGCGAACGCGAAACCGGGGTGATTGATGCAGGGGAGTGCTACGAACACGCGTGGCGGCACTGTTCAGAATCAGACCCGGGCATCGGGTTCAAGCTCGCGTTCGTTTTGTTCAAGGCGAAAGCGATGGTGCAGTGCGTGGACGTGTGCCGCGCCGTGTTGTCAAAGTTTCCAACGTACCCAAAGATAAAAAAGGACATAATGAAGAAAGCACAGTTGGCGATTAGGCCGTAGAGGGTATAGAGGGGTGGTATAGAGGAGTACTGGTGTTGGCAGTGTCACTGTATCAATAAATAATTCATAGCCACTACACACCTAATCCAGCTTGTCTCCCAGCTCCGCGGCGCCTCTCAGGGACGGTTTTAAGTACGTCGCCGTGACTGGTTTTGGTTCCGTTACAGACGACTGCTTGTCAGTAGCAGGCGTATTAGTCAGTACACTACTGTCCAAAGTACTATCCGTACCCGTAGGTTCACTATTCGTAGCATCACTACTTATAGAAGTTTCGAACTTTGTTTCTGTCTGACTAATTGCTCTGTCATCATCATCACTTCCCGTACTTCCGTACATTTGGCGCCACTTTTTTTGGTTTTCGGTTTCGCCCGTTTTGTCGAACGCTTTGGCCGCCGCAACCGCCGCCGCCGCGGAAGCAGCAGCCGCAGCCTCAGAGGCGTCGCAGGAGGAGAGTTTTTGAGATTTCTCTGTCGTGTCAGGGGATTCAACCACCACAGCACCAGGGTTGATAGGTGCATCCGTAGTATCGACTGTATCAACGGGAGACGTTGATTCCTTTGAAACCACTGTCTCCTCAACTGTCTCATCAACCGCTTCCTCTCCCTTTGGTTCCGTGAAAACCGGCGCCGGTTCCAACTTTACAGGTCTCACAGGCAACGTAATCTCCAACCGCTTCGTCTTTTTATCAAACTTCGCAGACCCGTCGTCTGAGACCACCGGGAACGGCAAGGAAAGATCCAACGCATACAAACCTTTTACTCGAAAAAAAACGCGATCGTCCCCGACGTCGAGTTCTGCGTTTTTCATAGAATCCAACTCCGGGGTTTCGATTCGAAGGACTAGGGAATTAGGTCTCGTGTCTCGTCGTCTCTCCGCTTCCCTCGACGCACTGCCAACCCCGAACTGCTTGCTCATGTCCTTGCCCTCATCCCGGTGGATGATGGTGTGTTTCGGGGTTATTTCGCCGTGCTCGTTTTTTTCGGGCTCTGGAGTCTTTTCGGCAGTCTTTTTACCTTTCCCACCGACGGCTTTGTCGAAACTGAACGCACTTTTGGTCATGGCCTTGGGCTGGTCCGTGATAGGAGGGATACGACCACTAGGCGTAGTAGTAGCCTTGCCATCCTTATCGCCTTTCTTTCCTTTCAGCGCCTGAACTCCCGGCCCAGTTTCAGGCCCCATGAACGTCTTTTTCGGCAGCGTAAACGCCATCGAGTATTTTTTGCCAAACGCCCTGTTCACCGCCTCAATCGCAGTTTCCACTACTAAAGTTTTTAGACGCTCGTCCGATTGCGTTAAGCCGTAAGTGTGCTCAGAGACGCAAAAGTCATACGCAACGCACAGCTCGTTTTGCTTATCCCGCTCCTCGTGCGGCTGGCCTAACGTGTGCGGGACGCTCCACTGTAACCCTCCAGGGCGCTTTTCAGACACAGCGTCCTCGACCTTGTCGCTGTGACAGATGTTGATGAAGGCTTTGCTTTTGGTTTTTTTGGAATCTGATGAGTTTTGAGATGGATCGCTTCCCTCACCCTCACCACCCTCCCCCTCCTGAAACGTCTTGGCGACGAACCCCGGTTTGGGCATAACAAGCTGTACGTCCTTCCCGTAAACCTTTTCTATCCGTCCCTCGTACTCGAGTTGTTTCAAATACGCATCGCTCTCGGCTTTGTTTTTCGGGTCGCTTATTTCCTTGGCGTACTCCGCAAACATCTTCTTGAAGTTTTCATCCTTGAACGCAGTCTGGAACTTGTCAACCTCTTCGGGGGTGAGGTTCAAGTCCTCTAATGATCCGCGCGCGTTCTCCATCGTGAGGGGTTGGGTTGTGGGTACCGCAGTCGTCGCCCCGTCAACGTGCAACCCTTCAACGCGCAGCCCCGATCTGGACACCATCTCAAAACGCAAGTCAACGTGCGAAAAGAAAGTTCGAAATCTCGGCGATTTGTTGACTCAGCACGTTCGAGGCTTCATTTCGATGGGCACGACGGACGCGCCCGCGGGTGCTGAGCCCCCCACCCCACGGAAGGTGATCATCGACACGGACCCAGGGGTGGATGACACGTTCGCGATACTGCTTGCGCTGCGTTCGCCCGAAATCGAGGTCATCGGGCTGACGAGTTTGTTCGGGAACGTGCGCACGAAAACTGCGACGAAAAACGCCCTTCATCTTTTGGAGAGGTTCGGCCGGAGCGACATCCCAGTGTACGAAGGCTCCCACACCGGTATCGACGGCGATGCAAAGGAACGCATCGCGGATTTCGTTCACGGTGACGACGGATTCGGGAACACGGGGGTGCCCACTGTGATGACGAAAGAAGTTGAAGGAATAAGCGCCGCGGAGTTCATTGTTGCGAAGGCCAATGAATTTCCAGGGGAGGTGACTGTCATCGCGTTGGCAAGCGCAACCAATGTAACGTTGGCGCTGCGCTTGGATCGAAACGCGGTCGTTGAAAATTTAAAACAGATACTACATTTAGGTGGGGCGTTCTTCGTGAACGGTAACGTCAACGCCTCAGCGGAGGCGAACATTTTCGGGGACGCAGCCGCGGCGGATGAGCTGTACGGCAGCGGCGCGAAAATTACATTAATCGGCCTCGACGTGACGCAGAGGTTAAAATTGACAGAAAAAGATCTGGATGGGCTCCTCGCTGATAATAATTTATCTGCATCAGACGATTCTTCATCGATATACTCGAAAACGCACACAGCTTTCCTTCACTCCATCTCAAAGTTCTACCAGGCGTTTCACGTGCGAACCACGGGTTTCCGCGGCATCTTCATGCACGACCCGGCGGCGGTTGTTCTTGCGTTTCGGCGCAATTTATTTTCGTTGAAAAAAGGACCGGTGCGGGTCGAGACGGAAGGGCTTTTAAAAGGCCAGACCGTGCTGGATGTTGGGGACAAAAAGTGGACCTTCGCAAATGAGTGGAGCGATCGACCATCAGTTGAAGTCGCCCTGGACGTGGACGTGGAGCAAGTGATGCGGCTGTTCAGGGAGAGGTACGGGATAGCGTAGGAAATGTGTTTTTATTACGAACTTTATTACGAATCGTTGTCGCGGGATTTGTTGTCAATGTTCGGGTGCGCCGTTCGCTATCGCCCACTCAAGTATGTGCCCTGTCGCAACATGGCGCGTCCACCGGTCCCATGGACAGCCATACGCGCGCAACCACTGCAACACTTCGAGGTGCCCGCCCCTTGCCGCTTCCATACACGTCCTCTCGTCCCACGGGCAGCCGTTCGCGCGCAACCACTGCAGAATCTCGAGGTACCCGCCCGCTGCCGCGTTCATGCACGTGTATATGTTCCATGAGCAGCCGTTCGCGAGTGCCCACTGCAGCACCTCGAGGTGACCGTAGCGTGCCGCCATCTCGCACGTCAACTCATCTCACGGACAGTCATTTGCTCGCGCCCACTGCAGCACCTCAAGGTGCCCGCCACGCACCGCGTACGCGCATGTCTCCTAGTCCCACGGTGTGCCATTCTCGCGCAACATCTTTAACTCTTCGAGCTGTCCGCTCCTCCCCGCTGCAGGCGCTGCAATGCGCATAAACATCCGAGGTCCACAGCACGCTGTTCACCAAGCTCTTTAAACTCAAGCCCCGTTACCGCCATCGTGTCCCGCATAGCGCGGCTCACCGCTGGGAGCCGTGCGAGATCTGCGGGATCGTCAGAGTACTCAGATCTAATAATGTGCGCGAGGACGAGGTGGCTGGGGAGGCCTCGCCCGCATTAGCCGCGGTAGCATCGCGGAGCTCGCGTTTTCTTCCTCTTGCCCGCGCGAGTCTCTAGACCGTTCGTCGCGTTGGAAGACATCGGGGAGGGTGTCGTGTGCGGTCGTGTGCGCGTGGATGTGTCCGAGGCTTCCGAGAAAAGCGTTACATTGGAACTCCCGAAAACGAATCCCTCTCGATTCTCACGAAACCGCGAAGCACAAATGATCGGAGGATCGCGCGCTCGTCTTCACTCCACGTTGCGGCGCGCCACAGTCGGGTTTCGAGACCCGGGGTTCGTATTCGCAACACACCTTCCTTGGATTCGCCATGGAGGTCACTTCCGCGGCCAAGGCGCCTAAAGCGCAGGGTTCGGGGATGAAGGACACTGTGGTGTCGATTTCCCGAATCATAATACGCATCTGGGCGCTGATCACCGCGTACACCATTCGGTTGCACGCCGTCAAAGTATACGGCCGCGTGATTCACGAGTTCGACCCTTGGTTCAACTTTCGGGCTACTCAATATTTAGTGGACAACGGCTGGCGGAAGTTCTTTACGTGGTACGACCACGAGAGCTGGTACCCTTTAGGCCGGCCGGTGGGCACGACAATCTACCCCGGCATGCAATTCACCGCGGCCGGGATTTACAGCGCGCTCAATGCGATGGGCTTTGAAATTTCACTCAACGACGTGTGCGTGTTCATCCCGGCCGGTTTCAGCATCACAGCTGTGCTGTTTACAGCGTTGATCGCAGCGGAAGCCGCGAAACCGAAACACAAAGCTACCGCGTTCACGGTGACTGCGACAATAATGGCGGTAATCCCCGCGCACATCATGCGCAGCGTCGCCGGCGGCTTCGACAACGAATCCGTCGCGGTCACTGCGATCGTGGCGGTGTTTTTCTGGTGGATTCGAGGGTTACGAACGGAAAAATCGTGGCCATTCGCAATGGTAGCCGCGTTGTCGTACGGGTACATGGCCGCCACATGGGGGGGGTACACGTTCGTGCTGAACATGGTCGGCGTGCACGCCGCCGCGCTTTTCCTGTCCGGGAACTTCACCTGGAACCTGTACGTCGCTTATTCTATCTTTTATATAATAGGTACTACGCTTGCTGTGCACGTCCCTGTAGTTGGCTGGACCCCTTTGCGGAGCATGGAGCAGATGGGGCCGCTGTTCGTGTTGGGAATAGCGCAACTCGCCGCGGTGACGCATCTTCAAAAAAAGAAATTATCCGAACGCGATTTTTTACTGTTTCGCAAACGAGCCGTTGTTGGCGGTGTCATCGCTTCAGTCGTAGCGTTGATCGTGTTGGACGCGTCCGGTTTAGTCGGAGGCCTTTCCGCGCGTGTCAGAGGGCTTTTTGTCCCGCACACGCACACGGGGAACCCGTTGGTGGACTCAGTGGCGGAACACCAAGCCACGCAAGGTGACGTGTACTTGAAATATTTCGACTTTTTAGTTGTGGCTTTTTCGCCCGCCGGTGCCATCGCGTGCGTCGTATCAAGCCGCACACCCGCGCGCACGTTCGTGGCGCTTTACTTCCTGATTGCGGGGTACTTCAGTGCGAAGATGGTCCGTTTGGTATTGTTGTTAGGGCCCGCCAGCGCGATCGCCGCGGGCATCGCCATCGGAGGCGTCCTGGACTGGATCATCGACGAAGCGAACTCCATGCACGAAGTGCTTGACGGAGGAAGCGTTTCTGATTTCAAAGTCTCTGGATCTGAGTCAAATTCCGTTGCCAAACAACAGTCCATCATGCCTCAAGGACGCGCGGAACGTCGTGCGAACGACAAGAGCGCGAAGAAGAAGAAAGGCGGCGGCGGGGGGGATTCGAGCGCGTTCAAGATTGACCAAGCCCCGCGATTAATTCGCGAGTACTTCAAGCAAAACGCGTTTGTGCGCAAATCAATCGCCGCCGCGGCGTTGGCGTTTCTGTTGACCTCTGGTCGGTCGTTCGTCACGCGGTCGCACACAATGGCAGAGCAGATGTCCGAGCCCTCGATCGTGATCAGGGGGTACTCCCCAACGGGCGAGACCAGGATTCTGGACGACTTCCGTGAAAGCTACTGGTGGCTACGGGACAACACCCCTGAAGACTCAAGGGTGATGTCGTGGTGGGACTACGGGTACCAAATTGCGGGTCTGGCAAACAGAACAACGATTGCAGACGGAAACACGTGGAACCACGAACACATCGCGTTGCTCGGGAAGTGTTTGGTGTCACCTGAAGACGAGGGGTGGCCCATCGTGCGCCAACTCGCGGACTATGTGCTGGTGTGGACCACCCGGTATGCTGGGATGCCGGGCGACGACCTCGCGAAGTCGCCGCACATGGCGCGGATCGCTGGGTCGGTGTACGACGATGTGCAGCAGGAAGGGTTCCACGTCGACGAGCAGGGCAATCCGTCCGACTCAATGAAAGAATCGTTGCTGTTCAAGCTATCAGCGTACGGGCTGGTGCCGAACGTTGAAGCCTTGGAACATTATGAAGAGGCGTACACGTCGAAGAACAAGATGGTTCGCATTTGGAAAGTTTTGGGCGTCGACGAGGAAACGAAACGTGCGACGAACGCGGGGGAGCACAGAAAGTGCGACCCTGGAGGGTGGTACTGCCCGGGGGAGTACCCCGAAGCGCTGAGAGAAGTGCTGAGCAAGAAGAAAGACTTCCAGCTAGACCATTGAGGAGAGGTTGTATTGCATTCTTTCGCTCACCTCATCACCTCTCATCTTCTTCGCCGATACCGAAATAGCCGCAGATGGTGAACGGATCGGGCTCTTGCTCGATTTCGGGCTCGGGCTTGATGTCTTGTTCGATTTTGATATCAGGCGAACTCTCGGGTTCGCGCTTGATACGCTTTGAACTGGGCGGAGCCGCGCGTGCTGTTTTGCACTCTATGCACCTGCTCTTTCGCTTGCCGTGAGGGCAACCGGTGCACATCAAGCAGCTGCGTTTCAGCTTGCCGTGGGGACAGGGTTTGCACACCACTCAGTCGTTTTTTATCTTACCGTGAACGCAACCATCGCACACCGTGCAACCGTGCTTCAGCTTGCTGTGAGGGCAGCAGGTGCACTCCGCGCAGTTGTGTTTTATCTTCCCGTGAGGGCAGGGCTTGCACACCACGCAGCGGTCCTTCACCTTGCCGTGAAGGCAGCCCTTGCACTCCACGCACTTCTTTTT
>TARA_B110000977_G_scaffold198167_1_pt1 | contig 27546 bp, 17 predicted proteins | sample TARA_B110000977 | Tara Oceans TARA_B110000977 (sample SAMEA4397798) | marine metagenome | biome: Polar Biome; feature: [SRF] surface water layer (ENVO:00010504); material: water (ENVO:00002006), including particulate matter (ENVO:01000060) such as... | depth 5 m | reverse complement strand
GGGTAACGATCGAGCATGCATGCGCCTCGGTGAGCCCATACCACCGTACGGGTCGCTCGCACTAACCACCGCGTACCCGATGATGAACGCGGGAACCACGAAAAGCAAAACGCGGCGCGCGATCTTCCGCGCGCTCGGTTTACGCCCCATTTTTTTCGTAGGACTCAACGAGCGAGCGATATGACTGTGTTCCGCACCAATCGGGGCCAAGTGGAAGGAGGCTGCGGAGACTCCACACGCGCGCGTGTGCGTTGCGCGTTCAACCCTGTCCCGTGCACGGATCGGGTCCAAACGGTCACCTCCACCGCGCGACGAGGACTGGTGGCGAGGAGACGTGTTGAACGAGTGTAGACATCGGACGATGATTCGCAGTCAGGCCACACGCAAAAGCCACAAGATTATTTGGCTGATGGGTCTCAGTGACAGGTTAGTCTGTGAAAAGGTGCGGGATTTGCAGTTAGTCGTTGGTTTGTGTGAATTGGACGTCGTTGTCTTCAAAAGTTCGTTCGTCTGAGATTTGCCATCAATCGCGCTCGCACTCACGCGCCATGGCTGAGCCCCGAGAAAAGCGCGATCGCGTGCAAACCAAAGAGGTGTACACCGTCGCCACCCCTGAGAAGAAGGAGTTCGTGATCCAGGAAGGCAAAGGAACCAAGCTCGGGGACATCCCCAATGGTACGACCTGCATTGATATCAGATGATGTCGTTTCAAAAATGAGCCGAGCGAGTAATCTGATTGTGAGGCGTATAGAGCACATGGTCTGACCCCCTCCCCCCCCCACACGTAAACAGTCGAATTTGCGCTTTCAAAGATCAAGAGCGACGACGAGCTTCTGAAGCTGGTGCACCGTTCCATGTTCCGCACGCCAGGCAAAGCCACGGTGATTAAAAAAAACATCCGCGCGTTTTCCGGTTTCCCGGAGGGATTTGATGTTAAAAAGACGGAGGAATTGCTGAGCAGAGCGTTCGCGCCCACTTTGAACATGGTGTTGGACTTGTTCGATTTACAAAGAGGCGCAGGGAATGACGGGAAGAAAGAAGCCAAGGTTGCGAGGATTATGGAGTTCATGACTGCCCCGAAAGAGTCAGGCAAGAAGAACATGAAAGCCGCCGCTGACGAGAAGCGAGAAAAGACTGCTGAAAAACGAGAAAAGGTCGCGGCAAAAAAAGAAAAGCTCGCCGAGAAGAAGGAAAAGGCAAAGGCAAAGAAAGACAAGGCCAAGGGGAAGAAGACAGGAGGAGATGCGTCTAAAAAAGCGATTCCCTCGGACACCGAATCCATCAAAGCCGAGCTTCAAGCGATGGCGCAAAGGCAAGCCGCGTTGTTGGCGAAGCTGGAGAAAGCCGCCGCGTCGCCGCCCGCCAAGCCCAAGCCCGCACGCAAAGCCAAGGAGCCCTCTGAGGACGCGCCTGCCGCGAAGAAAGCCAAGGAGGATGAGGCTGAGGCGGAAGAGGCTTCCGACTCCGATGAGCAACCCGAAAGCAAGAAGCCGTCTGATGCTGATTTGCAGTCGGCGATCAAGGAAATGCTAGACGGCGCCGATATGGAAAGCATCTCCATGAAGAAAGTGCGCGGCGACCTGGAGGAAAAGTTCGGCGTTCCCTTGACGGATAAGAAGGCGCGCATCAAAGAAATCGTCAACGAAATCGTGGGAGAAGCGTAAGGACGATCGTGACTGATTGGATGGAGTGTGCGTTGGAGACGTGAAAGAGACACGTTTCAATACTACCTTAAGGTACTAATAACAACGTTAATTTCTACTCCTTCTACTCACCTCTGCTTACTACTTCTTCCCTGAGCGACTCCAGAAACTGCGCGGTTTGGTGGTCCCCCCTGTTGGATGCGTTCGCGGCACACACCCTAACTCCCTTCTCCCACGCGCTCGCGATTTCTTGTCTACCCGAAAAAATAAACCGAAGCGCATCTTTCCGCCGCAAAAGCGTCGCGGTGACCAACGTCCACTCCGCGCATTGAGGGCCGGCGTTCATCGCCTGCTCCAGGAACGAGCCTACACCCGCCCAAGCATGACTACGCACACCCCCTCGCTCCACGTGCGCTCGCAGCGACTCCGACGCTTTCTCCAGTGCTTTTGGAAAGTCCCCGAGCCGGGCGGTGCCTCTGTCTGGCGCACTTTTGCTTTCATCTGTAAAGAAAGCCCCAATATCGAAATCCGTGCACCTGCACAACGCGCTTAAGTTACCCAAGTCCACTTGTCCAGCTAAAGCACACGCGTGTTTGCGCAGCGAGACGCGAAGCGCGAACGGGAGCAAGGGTATGACGCCGCCTCTGCCCCCTGGAACGGATTGGGAGCCCCTTGGGGTGTGTAGGTCATTAGTTTCATCATGAGTCTCTTTCGTGGACATCTTTTTTTGCGTCGCTCCGTCGTTGATATCTTTTGCGGTTTCTTGTTCGCCAAACACGAACCCGCCTAGCAACCCTAACAGCCCACCGACGCCCCCCTGTGACTGTCTGCTCAGTGCATCTTTCCGATTCGAAGTCCCAAACACGGTCACGGTAGCTTCCCCTGCTTTCTCCACCGCCGGTCGCGCTATCCACCGCGTGAGCTCGCCGACTAAAGCGTACTGCTTTTCGTCGAGCGCCGTCTCGTACAGCGCCGCCGCCGCCGCGTCGCCAACCTCCACACCCTTCAGCTCTCGGACCACTAGCAGGTAACACCCCGCGGTGCGTAGCATTTTGTTGTCAATTGCAGTTTTTAATAAAATCAACGGGTCACCAGCTTGTTTGAACAGCACGGGCCACATAACGGAATCTGTTTTCCTCGCCACACTAGCGACCACATCAGGGTACTGGTCAAACAGTTTCAGTAAGTTAATTGTGGCTGTTAGATTTTCAGTAGCACCGCCCACAGTATCACCACCCGCACCAGCTCCACAAACTTCGCCCAGCGCGGAGAACAGCAGCCACTCCAGGGCGTGCGTGAAGTGGGGCTTGTTTGAGAACGATAACGCTGCGGAGTGCGCGGTTTGGGTATCGCCTTTTTTCAGCAGGTACCGAAGCAGCGGCGGCAGCACCGGCTGTGACGCAAACGTCGGGGCGAACCGTTGTTTCAGCTCTTTCGAACTTTGTCCGTGTAATACTCGTTGCGTGATTCCCTCAACCGCAGGTGTCCCGCAACTCCGTAAAGTGACGCAAACAGGAAACACATCTTTGTCGAACTGTAGCTCGGGGTCGTGTGGGCCGTGTGCTGGAGTGATGATTTTGTTTTCACTCAAATGAGAATCCGGGAGGTAAAAGACGTTCATCCCGTGTGCGCCGTAGGTCCAGAACGAGTAATCTGCGTCGGTTGGTGTCGCGGATGGTCGATCGCCGTTCAAGATCCAGAAGTTTTCGACGCCAGAGGAGTGTATCACTTGAGTACTTTCGGAACTACTCCGCAGGTCCAGCAACTCAAGCGACCCGCCCGCGCCGAACACGAGCGCTAGGTCAACCCCGGTTGAGGTTTCACTGCTACTAGTACTACTCCTTGGCATCGCTGGCACCGGGACTACGTCCAGAACAGCAGTACCACTCAGTGTCACTCGGTGCGTCTCTCGCAGCGTCGCGAACGCGTCGCCGCCCACCTTCAAAACGCCGGCTAACACAACCTCATACACCGCCACGTCTACGGACTGTTTCGTCCCGAGCGCGACTAACAGATTTGAACCGCACGCGTGCATCGCGATTGGTCTTGACGGCAACGCAAAGTCAAGCAAGCACGAAGTCTTATCCAGGTGGTACGTGGGATATATACGGAGGCGGAATACCGAGGGTTTGTCGGTATCAAGTTTATTGCCGTCGGTATCGACATCATCGCCGGTACCTCCAAACAACGCGTCGAACCATCCCTTGTTCTTTTCTTTGCTGTTGGATGTACTAGTGCTGCTGTCAAGAGAAGCAGAGTGGTTCTGTTGTCCACTCCTTCCGTCATTCAGCGCCACGCAAACCGCAACGACATCCCCAACCCACGCCGCGTGAATCGTTTTAAATGATTTTTCCTGTCTCACGTCTCCAAACACTTTCCACTTTTCGTTCATTAAATCAAGAAGGACAAACCCTTTTTTCGACGCGACGAGGGCTTTTCGTTTTTGGTCGTCGAGTTGAACCACGGTCGGCGCGCCGTTTATTTGCGCATACTCAGGTGGGAGCTGGATTCTGCGCATTTTATTTGAATCCTCACCATAATCGAACGCTAAAAGCTCATCGTGGCACGACAACAACGAGGAGGACGAGGAGACGCCGGAAACACCCGCGTCCACGAAGCGCGTGCTGGTCACCTGCGCGAGCTCGTACTGTAACAGCCGGCCCGACGACGAGGCGTTGTTTTGAGCCGTGAATACCGTTCGCCCAGAGTCCGTCCACTGCACGCGCTCCACGCCAGACCGGGTAGCCGTATCACCCGATTTGTTCTCCACACCCCCGCCCTGTACAAGCGTGCACATCAAGCGGCACCCCCCAGGTGTCCACACGGCGACGCCCGCGGTTTCATAACCAGTCGCAAGCACCGCACCTTCATTTGTCCACCGCACTGAAGACACAGAGCCAATCTCGTGCGGCGCGTACCCCAGGTCGGACGCGACGCTCAACACGCGAAGCAACACAGGCTGCGCGCCGTGTACCCACGTAGTGTTATTACGGCTTACTTCAGGCGTTTTATATAATAATATATCTCCTTTCAGCGTCCCGACGGCAAGTATATCTTTCGACGCGCCGTTACCCGGGGCCAGTCTCGCAACCGTCGCCCCCTCCGACTTTGGGCACCACCGTGGGGGCGTCAAGCGTTCCGCGATTAAAGGCGGCACACCAGCAGCGCGTGCCGTGGCTCGGACTAAGTCAATATTTTCAGAGATCAGCACGCACGCTTTTGCGTTTGCGTTTTCGGAACAAACCGCCGCGACGACACCGTCCTCGTTACAAAAGTCGACGTCGACCACCGACCCGGCGAACGCGAGTTGATCACCGCGACTCAAAACACCAGTGCCTTTACTCTTTGTTTTTTCAGACTCTGATGCTTCTGATGATACTCCTGATTTCGAATTGGATTCCTTCTCGTCCGTAACCTTGTGATTCCAGTCGAACTGCACGAGGTGGCCGGTGCTAGTGCCCACGAGGAGCACGTCAGCATCGCCGGTGACGGAAACGCAGGTGCCATCGTTCGCCGCCGCGGCGTCCTCAATGACGGGGGATAACGGAGGTGGACTGAATGGTGATGTGTTGATGATTCCCGTCGTGTTTGTTGTGTGTGGTGGGGGGCGCGGCGTGGGCGCTCTCGGCGTCGACAGGCGCAGCGTGGCTCGTTTCGAGATGTCGCATCTGGATGACGGGATGCCCGCCACCGTTTCCCCTGCGTCGTGGAAGGAAAGGTGGTACAGGTACACCCTGCCCCCCTCCGCGACGACAGCCAACGTGTTCCTCCCGTCCCTCCACTTCGCAGCCAGGAACGCGCCCTCCTCTGTGACTACCGAAGGCGACCGCCAGACGCCCCCCAAACGCCTCAACCCGCGCCAAATCTCCACCGAATCCGAAGTCACCAACGCCACGCACTCCGCGTTTAAATCGCGCTCCAACGCCACCACCGAAGCATCGCATCGCACCGCGGGGCTGACCAGCGCCGTCGGCCACCCGACGGCGAACATCGCGCCCACCAGCGTGCGCAGCCCCGAGTGAAGCGAGGGGGGAGACTTTCGTCATAAAAAGCGAAAATGCTGAGACGATGTTAACTTTTGAAGAGAAGGTTTTTCTCTGTTTCGATATGGTATTGCATGTTACATATTACTAGTAGATCTACCCCTCTCACACCGCTTCAAACCCTAGCAGCCGCCGCACGTCCGCGACGACCCGGACGTCCAGCCCATCGCGAATCACCGGCGGAAAGAACAACAAGTTCGCCAAGGCGAGTTGCATGCCGAGGAATAGAAATATTTGCAATAATTTTGGAATGCTTTTCTGCAGCCAATAAAACCTTTTACTCACCCAATACTCCAGCAACACCACGGGCGCTTGCACGGTGAAGAACAAGAACCACTCGTACCCTAAACCGACACTAACCGCTCTGTCCTCTCGCAACGCCCAAAACACGAGCTCGTGCATCAACCCGCTCACGGCGAAGCATAAGAAAACCCCGGCGACGCGACGAACGGGTGAAGGACCGTTCGAGGCTCTTCTCTTTGAAATTTTCGTCTTCTCAGAAGTGCTTTTGCGTCTACTTCGAGAGGTATTGCGATTATTAGCTTCCAATGCCACCCAGCTTCCTTCTATGATCGGCGCGTACACGATATCCCGTAACGACCCCCCCGCCACTAAATTCCACCGCATCGCCCAGAAGTTCGAAAACGAGTGCGCTAAAAACGGAAGGTCAAAGTGCGGCGCGGTTGGCGTGGAAAAAAAAACAACTCCAATTAAAGCTCCGGCGTCGAATAACGCGCCTAAAGTTGCATAAAGCGCGAAGGAATACAGCACGTTCTTCAGGGCTTGGGATTCATTAGGTAGGTCAGGGATTACTGTCATGCACCCGGCGAGCAGCAATAGCTTACACAGCATACCAAAAAATGACTGTCGATTTTGGTTATTGCCAAATCCTGCAGGCGCATTTGACAGGTCATCCTCTGCGAACTTCACGGGTAGCGCGGCTAGAGCAAGAAACTTTGGGGTTGTCAAGGAGCCGCATAATTGCCCGCGACCACCCGCAAGCGCGATTATTTTGAAGTTGGTCCACCACCCGAAATTGGCGATGGCAACCGCGGCCGCGAGCACTTCGCTTTTTTGGTCGATGATGTGCAGAGGTGCGATTGCATTGATGATAAGGACCGGGGTTAGCAGCGCAAGTCTTAACGCGCCTGGTCCCACAACGTAAGCCACGATGTGCGCGTATACCAGAACCGCCGCCACCACTGCGCACGTCGTCACGACGCTCATATCGTCAGGTCACCGCGAGCGCCCTGGACTCTGCTGTTGACGTGGATCCAAAAAAGTGCTTTTCGCCCTTGCCCGAAAAGCGCACCACTCGAAACACAAGGCCAGAGACGCGCGCGCGCGAGCCATGCGCGCCGCGCCGTGCACAGCAAACGTAGGCACTCCGCATTTATCGCTGCATGATTCACGGGCGTCCCGTACTCGAAATCGTCGACACGTATGGCGTCGTAGTGCGGTCGCATCTGGAGACGATGAGTCGTCCGATTTACTGGTGCAGTGGGCCACCGCCGATGGGCTCGTGTTGAGCCCCAAGGTTACGGTCGCGGCGCCTTTCACCGGCGCGCCACGCGGGTTGGTGGCAGTTGAGGATATCGATAAGGGCGAAACCGTGATTACCCTATCAACGTCATGCACCGCGTTCGACGCGTCCGCGGCAAGGGCGGACACCGACCTGGGTTTGGGCAACGCTATAGAGGCATACGAATCCGTTGATTGCAATCAGCGCGGACCAAACGTTTCCGAGGAAACCGCGCTGGCGCTTTTCGTGGCGCTCGCGAGACGACACCCGCAAGTGACACCGTTCGGGGCGTATTGCTTCGCGTTACCGGGTAACCTGCCGAGCTCGCCGCTGTTCCTGGATGACGACACGTTCCGCGCTATTTTGCCGAATGTCCCGCTGTCTCTAATCGAAGCCGCCGACGACGCGCGCGTTGATTTGTACCTGGGGTGGGACGTCGCAGCCGCGGTGGTTGATTTGCTAATTAACAACGAAACGGAGGAAAATGAACCCAAATTGTCTCTAGAGGAGTGGACGTGGGCGTGGTCGTCAGTCCGGTCGCGAGCAATAACCTTCCGAGTCGCGAGTAACTCTGGCGAGGATACCGAAAATAACGAAGATGAAAATGCAAGCAAAATCAGTTCAATCGCCAACCGGTGTATGGTCCCGGTGGTGGACATGATGAACCACGAGTGTGAGGCAACTACAGGTGATGCGTTGGGTGAGAACAGCTATCCCGGACCTGCAGTGAAAGAAATTACAAAAAAAAACGCAGTGGAGTGGGTCACAACGCGGGATATAAAAAAATCCCAAGAAGTCACCTGGACGTACGGCGCCGATTTATCCAACGAGCACTTGTGGTTACACTACGGGTTCGTTCCCGACGTACCGGTACACAAAGGGACGTGCGTGCAATTTTCGTTCCCGGAAATGGCGCTGCTTGAAGGGATCAAGGCTGTGGCTAAAAGTGACACGTGTGACATTTCTACAAAACGGTTCGAGGTTCTGAGAAAGGCTGGGGTTGGGTGTGGCGAAAAGAACGAATACGAAAACGAGAACGGAAATGACTCTCGAGCGTTGCAGTTTACTGTTACCGTAAACACGCCACCGAACGCGCTGGCGGGAATCGCGGGAATCGCATGCTGCGACTCTAACGAAATCGAGTCACTGTACGAGAGAACAGTGAATATTGGTGATGGAACAGGAGAGAATACTGAACCTCAAAAACCTTTTTCGTTTTCACCCGAGTCGAGAAGACGCGCCGGTCGGTACGTCGCTTTTCTGCTTGGACATATTCAAAGCACCGCGGTTGGGGAGGACATTGCCGACCGTCAAGGCAGTAGCCGTGGTAGTAGTGAGTTGGAAGAGGCTTTTGTGTTCGCGAAACGTTCCCGGGACGGCGCGGTTTCTGTGTTCCTATCGATCGAGCCGATGCTTGCGAATGAATCGCTGTTGGAAAACGGCGAGTGGATCGACGACGCGGTGGAAGCGGCGTTGGGGTGATTATTATTATTATTTATATGGACGGTTCATCTTCTACAAGTCATCACTACTATCAGCTTTCTCTCCTTCAATACCCCTATCATCACCCTGCCCCTTCCTTTCCGCCGCTTTCACGACCAAAAACACGTTGTAAATAACCTGCACGACGTTGATGTACAGGATGCGATCCGCCGGAGCGACGAAGCGAAAATTCAGCAAATGAAACGCCGGCCAGAACCCCCAGTTTACTTTCAACGTGGTTAGTAAATCGTTTTTCAGTTTGGTTTGCAGGTTGTTTCCATGACCGAACAGAGGCTCGTTGCTGTTTACCTTTAAGTCCCAGGCGAACAGACTGGTAATAAGCACTGGGGCCCACAAGATCTGGTCCGCCGCTGTTTTCGTGAATACGGCAATCGCGTTATCACTGTCTCCTGGAAAAATGAACTCATCAAGCGCTCCGTACCACGCACTTGAGGTTGGGCCGTAGAGGAGTAAGCCGAACACGGTGTTGAAGAGCGTTCGTTTTTTATCTGTCCAGCCGCCGGATAAAGATTGCGCCACTACGTCCGCGACCGCGAACCCGACGCCTGAAGTGACGCACTTCGTCAAGAGAGGCTGCCATGCGAGGGCGGATTCGTAAACATCCAACGCGTTCGCAACCTCGAAGAGAGATTGCGCCTCCACCGAAATAGAGGCGACGACGTTACGCACGCGAGGTTTCGTATTGAAGGAACGTGTGGGTTTACAATGTATCAACGTGCGTAGCGATATCACCGGTGACGTCGTCCGTGACGCCATCACGGCCAGGGGGGGGACACACGCCATGCCGCGGGGCGCGTCACGTTGTGGCGATTTCGAGGATAACCCGGTGCCGACCCGAAAAAAATCGGAAAACAGGTTTTGGCCATCAGGCCTAGCGCCCAACATAGTCGCCCGCGCGGGCTTCTGCGATGCGCGTGTTCCGCGTTTCGCACAGCTTCGTCGCCGCTTCTACTCGCCGGCACGCGTGGCGAAAGCCCAGGCGCGTGCGCGTATCAGCGGCGATGGACCCCAACCCTAATACGAACACGCGCGTTGGTTTTCGGCGAGATGAGATGTGGTCCGAATCGCTGGTGGGAACGGTGAAGCAACACGACACGCATGCGTTTCTCGTGCACGGCGACGCGCTTACGTGGCCTGGGAAAGAGTTTGAAAGTGCTGCTGACAAATCCAGTGACTCAGTCGTATCACCCGCGATCGTGATGCACGAAGCGCTTTTACAAGCGTCGGGTACGTACAAAGGAGGCATTCACAAGTTCGAAAAAGGTGCAAGCGCGGCCGGGAACGTCAAGTTGAATTTAGCGGAGATGCCTGGATCACAGGGAGGCGTCGCATCAGACCAACCAGGTGATATTTTACTATTCCCGCAAATGCAAAGACACAGACTCGGAGATGAAGCCGTCAAGGACCCTACGGAAGTCAAGAAATTCGTCAAAAGTGTCGTCGTGGACGGCGACGCGAATGAGAAAAATAAAAGTGACATCTCCGGTAAGGCGCACATCTTCGTCTGTACGCACGGCAAACGCGACGCGCGCTGCGGCGTGTGCGGCCCCACTTTGGTGGAAGCGTTCAGAGACGCAGTGGCAAGAGATGAACATTTGAAAAATAAAGTGGAAGTCAGAGGGTGTTCGCACGTAGGGGGGCACGCGTACGCGGGGAACGTGCTCGTGTTCGCGCCGGGAAACGGAGTGATGAGTGATGCTTCAAAAATATTAAAAAATACTTCAGACGTCCAAGGTACGTGGTACGGCTACGTCACCCCCGGCGAGATCGGGGAGGTGCTGCAAAGAACTGTGTTGACAGGCGAGGTCGTGCCGAGGCTGTGGCGCGGCTCGATGGGGATGGACCCTTTGGAGCACGAGTCGGCGGCGAAAGAAGCGGCGGAGAAGGCGGGCGAACCGTGGCCGCCCGCGAAAACGCCGTGCGACGTTTGCGCGGAAACCGACGGGCTGGCTGATATAGAAGACGTGGCGGGTGTTCCTTCCTCATCCGTGAAGAAGCATAACACGGCAGCTGGGGTCAACAACGTCTCTTCCAAGTCGAGCGGATTAGAACGGACGTTCATGGCGACGGCGGCGATTGGCGCGGTGGGACTAGTAGCGTCAGTGGTTTGGAGTTTTCTCGAGGAATAAATAAAGTATTCTTTTTACAGTAACCACTACTACTCTCCCCCCTCCGTCTGCGCCCCCGCCGAAGCCATTTTGGGTTTCTTCTTTTCAAGTGGAACCGGGGGTATGACCGCGTCACCGACGCTCGCGGCGGGCGCCCACTCTGTTCGGTCCGCCGCTTTCGTGGACGAAAGGTCATTCGCGTTCCGACTGCGTCCCAGTTTCCGCAACTCGTGTTCCAAAACCCGTCGCCTCTCAGCGACTTCCTCTCTCGTCGCCCAGAGCTTACTTTTCGGCGCCCCCGGCTGCTGCATGGCCAGCGCGAAGTGCGCGGTCCGCACCTGCTTATTCACTCCCTGCTCAGGCACCACGTAGTCGATGTCGTTGAACATGTCGTCGAACACGTCGTCCACTTCCGCGACGTCCCGATTGCGCTCCGTGTTCCAAATGCCGTCGTCGCCGTCATCGGAGGATTCATCATCGTCATCGCTTTGTTCGATTTGCACCTTGCCCGCCAGCGCACGCTCAGCGGTTTCAGCGTCCAGTGTTTTGATGTTCACGATGCCCTCTTCAAGCAAACTCCTGTCGAAGCCTTCCACGTCGTTGGATGAACCGTTGCCTAATCCGCCCAACTCGAACAAGCCGTTGAGCTTTGCGCTTGATCCCGCTTGTCCGCCTCTCGCATTCACTACTTTCCACTGCATGACTGCGCAGTCCCGCGCGCCGACTGATGTGACCATGGTATCGCACCAGCTCCCGACTGCAGCGGATACATGTGCCGTGTGCGCTTTGTTTCCAATCGACGGCGCCCTGTACCCGGCGCACGGAAAATTCAAAACTCTTAACCGACCACTGTCGTCGCAAGAAACGACGTATTTCCCGTTCCCGAGCCGCCACACCCCGTTTATGTCAGTCCCGTCCATCCCTTCCGCCCAAATGCCCATGAGTTCGAACCCCAGGGGCGTGGACCAGGTATGCCACCCGCCGAGCTCGTTTCCAGTACCTTTGTTAGTCACGGTTTCACGTACGTCCACGGAGAATCTCGGCTCTTTCGTGATACGCGAACCGCTCGGCGCTGCGTGGCACAAAACTTCATACGACGTCGACGAACTTCGGACTATAGTGTTACACTCACTCCAGTCGATATGTAACACGCCACTCGCGTGTCCTGCGCACTTCGCACGTCGTCTGTACGTCCTGTTCTTGGGCCCGCCCGGCGTGGTTTTGAACAGCTCCAAATTTCCCACGCCGTCGCCCGCCGCTAACAACGCACCGTCGGGCGAGTAGGAAACGGCAGTGACGTTGGTTTTCAGTTCGCTGATTACGCTGGCGTGGAACCTGGGTTGGATGTTGTTCGGCAGCGCCAACGTTGGGTCTTCGAACAACGAAAACACGTGTATTCTGCCGCAGTCGACGCCGCACGCCAGGTGGTTGCCATCCGGCGAGAAGGACATGGATCGGACAGGTCCCCCGGCGTCGAAGGCGAACGTTCCGGTTTTTGTCTTCGCGTTCCAAACAGTGATTCGGCCGTTTTGAGAACCGGTGGCGTACACCGAGCGGATGCCCATCCGCGCACCTCGGCCGCCGCCGCTCCAGCTCACGCACATCACAGCGGAGTCATGGCCGCGGATGATAACCTTGGTGCGGGGGCGGTTGAGTTTATCAGCTTCAGTATCAGAGGTTTCATCGTCGTCGTCAACGCCGAAGCCCGTTTCCGTAACGACGTCGCTATCCGCGTCGCTGTCGTATTCCTCCGGCTCGCGTTCCAAGTCTACGCGCCACACGCTGCCTCCAGAAGTAGTCGCCAAGTAGTACTTCCCTGACGGCGACCACGCTAACCCCCGTACATCGGGGTAGCTCTCGTTCCAAAGAGGCAGCGGGTCGCCGTCGCCGTCGTCCAACGGTTCATTCTCCAAGTCGCTCTCGAGCCACAACTCGGACGCGGCGATCGAGTCTTCCCTCTCCGGGGGCGGGGCTTCGATCAGTTTGGGGGGTGTTTCTAATAGGAAAACACCCCCGAGCGGTGCAGCTACGAGACCGGAAAGCGGATCAACCGCCCAGCACATCACAGCGCCTGATGCGTCCCCCGATAAAAGTAAACGCGGCGACCCGGCGACTTTGTTGTCCGACGATAAAGTTAAAGCTTGTACCGCACCTCTGTGCCTGGATCCCAGAACCTCTCTCGCCGGCACGGAACCGTCGCCGTTTTCCCAAAACAGAAGCTTGCCGGTTGGACTGCCTGATACGAAGTGTACCCCTCGCTGGAGCCCCTCTTCCGCGGCTGGGATGTGCTGCAGGTGCGGAATCGAGTGGATACCTTCAGAGCGCGCTCGAAGCGCGTCGTTGTTCACCGCTGAACACCAGTCCAGGAAAACGCCACAGCACACGTCTTCGACTCTTAAATTCTTACCAGCGCGTTGCCGCCACGGTTTTCGCTCGCCGGTAGGGTTTTCGGTAGGGGTCAAAGCTAGCGCCTGTTTTTCATCAATTGTATCTTCCTCTCCATCCGGGTAAGGCTGCCAGAACCGCACGTGCGTGGTGCCGTATGTGACCATCAAATCCGGGTCCGTCATCACCGGGGTGAAGTGAATACCTCTAACAGCCGGCGGAGCAGTCTGATACGACCTTGATGACCACAACATACGCCCTACTCTCGGCCCGCCCTTAAAGTCCAGCCCACAGTGCCCGCCTGAATTCCAGTTCCACAACGTCACAGTGTGCCCGTCGTCGCCGCACACCGTGGCTAAACGTCCCCCCCTGGCGTCGAAAGCGCACCCAATCACCGCTCTCAAACCCCGGGCGTGTCGCAAAACAGCGAAAGGGGGCTCGCCGCTCCGGGCATCTATGCTCCAGACATGGCACAACGGTTCAAGACCCGCCTCGCCACTAGCCGCAATCCGGGTCAACTCGTGCACGGCTAAACAACGGATGTCGTCGTCGTGCCCCCGGAAGTGCCGCTGCGAACGCCTTTCAGATTCATCTTGTTGATTTGTTTTTTTTTGTTTTTTGTACGTCTCGTCCTCGTCATCACTTTCATCGTCAACCACCTCAAATTCGTCCACCTTTATGGTCTGCACCACCCCAACGCCCGCGGCGTAAAACACGCACTCTTCGTGCATTTTGTTTTCCAACGCCTCCGCGCGTTCGTCCATCGCTTTCCCCCGTTTCGGCGGCTTCTCGGGAACTCGTTGCGGTACGCACACGATTGGAATCAAAGAATTTCGATCCGCCAAACCGGGGCCGCAACCGTGTACGTGCTCCAGGTCTAGGGTTTTATCAGGCAGGCTTTGGCCTCTGATTTGGTGTTTCCGACTCCACCCTTTAGGCGGGAACACAGGCGTGCGGCACTGCGGGTAGTTGAAAATCTCATCCGCCGCAGGTGACGGGTCGTGTTCGAAAAGAGGCCCTACCCTTGTGCGTTCCGACGGGGGCTGTTTGAACGGCACCGCGGTGGGTCCGTTTTGTTTTTTCTCTCGTCTTGAGGGGATACCCAACGTGCACTCGATCCAGGGCTGGTACAACAGAAGCGCTTTTGAGGAGCGGATGGAAGATTTAGAAGTAGTTGATTCGTCGTCGTCTTCGTTTTCGTTTCCGTCCAACTTCTCGTCATCCCCGCCATCCGTCACAACGTTTTCCTTCCCCACCCCGTCCCGCATCACGTGTTCACTGGTTTCAAACACCGCGAGTATGTCCTTATTGGGTATATCCAGACCGAGTTTGGACGCAGCGACGCGGAAATCCTCGGGACTGACACGGCCGTCCCCGGGGCCACTGCCCGCGAACACTCGGGACAAAACATCTACCGGTTTTTGGTGCTGGCCCCGTTTCGCCCTCGCCGCGGCACGGAACGCCGCGGTGACCTGCGCCGCCGTCTCCGCTTTCGTATCGCCCGCACCACGCCCAGTCACACCAGCCGACGCCATCGCGACCCCAACCACGCGCGCCTCGCGCCGGGCGTTGTGACGACCCCTCTGCTCGAGAAGGCACCTTCGTCTTGGATGAATAAACGGCCGGCAACGGCCAAATTTTCTGTCGTCGTTTCCGAGGCTGTGTCAACAACGACACCTCGGCCAGTCCGAGTCCTGACCTCACTTTCGAGCACGCACCTCTTGCGTGCACAAAGTAACCTCGACACATGCGTCACTCGACTCGCGTGTGTCTCTTGGGCGTCCTCGTCTGCCTTTCCCTCTCCGTAGTGTCCGCGAACACCATGGAGAGTGAGGAGAAAGCGTTGGTCGATGATTGGTTACTCCGAGGAGATCTGGACCAAGTAGGTAATCCGCGAGGGACGATGTACACCGGTGGGTCACCCCTTTTCGACGAAAGCACCGGCCGGAACGTGAATAAGTACGAGTACATCGCCCGGGCGCACCCTGAAAAACCGTGGGCGGCGGGTGGGGAGGAGGAAAGGGCTTCCGCGCCGAGGGCTTCGCAGGAAGAATCTGGCGAAATAAAGGCAACAACGATTGACGATGACGACGAAAAAGAAACTGACGACGACAAACCCGCCGCGTCGCGCTTCCCTACACGTTGGGGGCCCGAGCCGCTGGCACAAACGAGAGACTACAGGGAACTTCCCGGTGACTATGGGTTCGGCAGCAGCACGTTAGCCAGGTGGATCGAAACGAACATCGCGAAGGACACGGCAGATGAGGTGAAGGAGGTTGGGGATAAAAAAGTTGAAAAACAAGCGGAAGCGCCGGCGCCGAAAGACTTGAAGCGCATGTCTTCGTTTTAGACGTTGATTTTTTCTTAGACGAACCTGAACGGGGTTCATATCCCTGAACAGAAAGCTTTTACAGGCTGATGCGAAGATCGCAGAAGAAAATGCAAAAGACATCAGGAGATGTGTAAACACACTTATGATTGCTCCAGTCATAAGTGCATTTTCGTATTTTTTCTTAAGTCTTTTAACTTTATCCCTTGGATCTTCTCAGCTGGTACGTACCAGAAGGTAAGCCTTCTGTCCAGGGACACGATTCTCTCGCAATTCATTTTCAATGTTCCTTCGTTACATCGTCAACGTGTTGGTCTATGTCATCGCATCCCCCCCTCCACCAGCGCCACCAGAACCACCTGTTCCCCCCTGAGAAACACTTGCTGCAAGTGTCTCGTTTTCTGCTCCAATTTATACCCCTGGCGCGTTTTGGTTTTCGTTTTCTGGGATTGCGAATCTTCGTCGAAATAATTCACCTCCACTGTTCGCCACACCTTTGTGCGAACACTGCTCGTCTCAAAAACGTCCACGAGAATCATGTTCATGTGCCTATCGAAGGCTTTGAGGTACGCTACAGCTGTACCTCGAACACCTGAAGCGTGTCGAGTGGTTATTTTTACTTTTATTTTCTGTTCCATTGCTTTCGTCAGCACGTTCGCCACGGGCCCTCCATTTGATTTTTCTGTCTCCGCGAGCGTTTGCAAAACCGGCGCTCGCATTCGCGCGGCTTCGCTCTGCGCCCTGAACTTCATAGCGCGGTCCATCGCTAAAGCTTTTGCGGCTAAGGTTTCTTTCTCTTTTTCGGTTGGTTCTGGTGTTTTCTTTCTCCCTTGCACTCGCCCTCCCGCTGGTAACAGGTTGGGGTCTATTCGCAGCGGGTCATTTGGCGGTAACAGTCGTCTAAACCGTCTTACGTTTTCCAAAGGGCGCACCTTTCGCGGCGGATCGGGGGAAGGTTTGGTTGTCAACACTACAGACGAGTCGAAGTACTTGGACTTGAAGTCGAAGCGCGCTGACGGGTCATGGCCGTCTGGGAGGGGGAGCGGGGCGAAATCATCGTAGGTACTCGGTGCACCACCTGGGCCATGACCAAGACCACCTCCACCAGGTGCCGAAGAGGATGGTCCAACATCCACATTTTCGCTTTCGAAAGGAAGGAAATCTCCCGCCAACCGCTCCGTGTCCTCAACCTCCTCCTCGAAGTCGAACTCGTACGCATCGCCGCTGTCGTCCATGGCCCGAATTTTGGCCAAGGGACCGCCCGCGGCTGCGCGGCGGGCGAGTACCGATCCAGGGCGAAGGAAAAATATTTTTGGCACTTGTCGGATTATCCCTGTTTTCTCTCATTCGGTGGGGTTTGGGCGATGATCGAGACGCTCCCCTGACCACACCACGTGACGCGGGTCCTGAACCGCAAATCTCGGGACAGCTCTGAGAACCTACTGGTGTGCGTGTGCGTGCGGAGAGGTGCGCGGGTATGCGCGGCGAAACCGGACAACGCGCGTTGGCGCACCTCGCCAGGCTCAGCCTCAGTGGTTTGTCGGCGCGCGTCACCCCACGGGCGTTGCCTGTGTTGTTCGCGCAAGGGCGTGCGCTCGGGTGCACGGCGATCGGACCGTCGATGTCATTCACCCAAACGAAAACCCGATCAAACAATAGAACGTTAACCCTTACGCGGGGCCTCGCCGCGAGCGCTGAGGGTACGGACGGATCCGCGAAAGCACCAATCGGATCGGCAACGGAGAGTAACACGTCCGTCCCGTCGCCGTTGCAACGCGCCCCAGCCCCCAAAAACACAACCCAAGCATCTTTCGCGGGCACATTGACGGATGCGAGTAAAACCAAGGTCCATGCGCACAGAAGGGAGGCGAAAGGCAGCCCCAAGAAGTTCAACGACGTGTGTAGGTTGGTGAGAGGATTGCGAGTAGAAGATGCGGTGGCGCAATGTGCTTTGAGCCCAAAACGCTACGCCGACGTGGTGCGCAAGGTCATTTTATCGGCGGCGGCCAACGCCAGTAATAATCATGATTTAGATAGGGAAAAGCTGATGATCGTCGAAGCGCTAGTGGGCAAAGGGACGTTCATTAAACGGGTCAGCGTACATGGCAGAGGTAGAGCGGGTGTTATTACGAAGCCGCGGAGTCACATCACCATCGGCGTCGCGGAGATTGGATCCATCGGCGCGAAAAATTCTCCAATCGCGTTACCGCTGCGAAAGATGACGGTGGTGGAGCACGAAGCGCCGTGGAAGCGGAGGCGGCGGAGCGCGATGAAGAAGTACGCCATGGCGAAGGAAGCGGGGATGGTTTGATAGGTAGGGTTTAATAGGGGTATTTTATTGATACTGATATCTCAAAGCACGTTACATTCATTACTCATTACATTCAATTCAATCCGTACTAGCGTTCGCGAATTTCCTCGCCTCGCCCTTCCCCACCCCTGTGGCGAGTTTCTTTAACAACCTCCCCGCCCTCCTCTCCGCAACATGCAACTGAAACGAGTGATCCAGCATATCCAGACTCTCCTTCACCGCTACGAACGCCTTCCCCGTGTCCATGCCCATGGCCATCTGTTGCTGCATCTGTTGTGCGTCGTTCAGGTCGTTCTGGCCTAATGCTAACGCGAACACGCCCCGCAACCCAAAGAAGTTCAAGAAGTACCAGGAGAGGCTCGAAATATAGGTTACGTCTAGAGATTGTAACTCAATGCCTCGCTGTAACATCCCCCGGAACCGCTGCGTAAGAGGAAACGGCACCTTGCCCACCACGAACCCGGTGAAGAAGAAGTTGACCCACGCCGCGGTGAGCATCTGCGGCACGATCATATTTAGGTTTTTCTTGAGCATGTCCGTCATCATCGACGGATCGCTTAACATCTGCTGTTGCGGGTTCAGCTTGGTGCTCTTCTTGGAAAACACCCCGGTTTGCTTGTCGCAAAAGAAGTGCCTTCTTTGTCGAAACCCAGCACTCTGCACGTACCCCGCGTTGTTCCGCACGCGTTCCGCTCTGATCACCGCCTGCGCCTCTCGCAACGCATTCAGATCAACCTTCCCGTCGCTCCGAAGAAGCTTCGCCACGTTGTGCCGTAACACGCCCACTAAAAACATAGCAACCGTGATGGGGATCAACACCCAGTTCCGTATGTCGCCATCAAGGCGGATCGTGGGCTCCACCATCGTCGCGTGGGTGTGCGCCGGGAAGTAAACGAGAGTTGAGAGATTTGCAATCTCAAAGAAAAGAACGGAAAAGTGCACACAAATTTTTCACTGATGATCATTTTCAAGTGTCTCCTATGTCCTGCAACTATTCTACTATATCTACACCAACCACTGCTCTCACACCACTGTTACGTGTCAAACACACTTGTCACACCCATTACTGTCTACTTTTTGTCTACACACGAACTCTGTCGTTTCATTTAAAAGCGGGACGTGCGCGAAGAGGGTTAACAGTTTTCGCGGCGGCGCTTTCGCGAAACTCTTCTTTTTTTGGGTTTTTTGGCCAAAACCTTTCACGATTTCTTTGACGAATTGAACCTCCTCCTCATCCTTCTCTGAATTAACAGCTTCGTCCGTATCACTCACGAGACGTAGCTTATCACCCCTAATACTCGCCCCATCGCCGTCCATGATGTCCCTGGCCGCGACTTCCGCGATTGCGTTGGCGAGCATCGCGGCTAGTTTGTCATCCGTGGTGCCCTCCGGCGGCGGTGGAAGGCCAAACTCGGCGAGCGGGTGCGAAGGGGTTGCTTTGGTCGCTTTAGAAGGATTTGATTTCGAAGGACGCGACGCACACGATGTGCACGATGTCCCAACTAAACACACACGGACGTTGAGGCCGTGTGTTTTGGATTCGGACGGCCCGTTCGCGACGGCCACGGCGAGCAAGCGTTGGCGGTTCGGAGGAATGGAATGCGTGGACCATTTGAGTTTCTTTTTTTTGGAGTCGTCGCCGGTCGCCTCACCGTACGGGACGTACTTTCCAAACGAGCTCTGCTCCTGGACCACCTCCGGTGCGGGGTGCTGGAACACCTCTACGTCCGTTTTCGATGTATTCACCGCCAGACGCAGGGTGAGTTCCGATTTCGACGTATTCACTGCGTATACGAAACATCCGCCTCTGGTTCTTTTCAACACCACAGCTCCCCCGCACACTCGTATCGATGAGGTTGAAGAATCTTGTCCCATCACCCCCAAGTGCACTGCAGGTGCCAGTGACGGCAACACAGTGGTGGCCGGTATCGGGCGTATTTTAACTGGCCTTGCGCTGTACACGCGAAGCACCGCGGGGTCTGCTTTGTTTTCGTTACTTTCTTTCGCAAAGCTGAAGACTTTTATCAAGTACCGTTTGTTTTTCTCAAACATGATTTCCGAAAACGCGTCACGCTCCTTCGCGCCGTGGACGGTTGCGACTGGTTGCCATACAGAAGTTGAATCAGCTTTTTGTTTCTCATACACAGCAACGTGCAAATCCTGGTACCAAAACCCGTGTCGTCGCCCGCGCTTGGATCGCTGCAGAAGCATCAGGTAGGACCACGTTAGCGATGAATCATCAGTGTCATCCGAATCACTGACTTCGAGTTCAAACGCGTCTGTGTGCATTGCAAGAGTGTCCGTGCCTCTGTTTGCTTCACCAAAGCCACCAAAAAGCTCTGCACTGTTCACGAACCACCCTTTATGCGCCTTGCACACGTCCACTTGCGCGAACCTTGATTGAAAATCAGAGAAGGACATCCAGAACGTCCCGTCGTCCACGCGGACGTGCCCTAGCTCGTTACCCAGCTTGCGGGTCCACACTTCGCTCCCCGTGCCCCACTCGCCTGACCACTCTTTCCTGCCCCACGGGTTACGCACGCGAAGCAGACGCAAACGTTCAGACGTTGCTGTATTGCTGGAGTTTATTTCCGTGATACCGTCGGCTTTTTCTTTTGCGATTCTCGTCGTCTCGCCGATTGTTGTTTGCCTCCCGACCACCACGTTGTGCAACTCCCTCACCTCCATCACGGAGTACGCGTGTCCCCCCACGATGCCTTTTTGCGAGTCCCCCCATTCAGTGCAGCAGCCCATGGGGAACTTCGACGAGGCGTAGGACACAAGTTTACTCCATATGCTGTCACTAGTTTCAGAATCTGAGGCATTTCTCAACTCAATAATCTCAGTTGGACACCCTGTTAAATCGAAAAGCCCTTCACAGATCCACCCGCCGCTAATCGCATGATAGCTCCCGTGCTCCTTTGCGTGTGCCTTCTCAAGTAACGGCACCCAGAGCTGGTTTTTCGATGCCCTGCTGTACGCGGGCTGGAAGTCGTCGTCGTCTTTTGTTTTCTTTCGGCTTCCAGCTTTGTTGGCGCCCTGCAAGACTTGCGTGTCCAACCCTCGCACGGGCAAAAAAGGGTCCACCACGACGCCCCGCCACTTGCCGTCCAGAAACAGACGCACTAGGTGGGTGCCTACATGTTGCGATAAATGCGTGACTTGAGAGATTGCAGAATGAGTGGCATCGCCGTCTCCATCATTTGGCGACACCAACAGCAAGCGTTCCACTAAATCCTCCCTCTCCGCCACTACCGCGAGCGCGGAAAGCAGCCAGCAGTCGCCAACCGCGCCTTGCCGCACGTCACTCGGTTTGAATGAAGCACTGCTCGTGAGTCTAAACCTCGGAGGCGTGAACCTTCGCCAGCGCATGGCTCTCGCCTGTTCTGAACTCGGCGCGAAGTCAGCCCACTTAAAGTACGGGCACATCTTTTTTGGAGAAGGTGCTTGCTGGATTTTTTTGGCAAACCTGTTCACCTCCCCCACCCCGCATCCGTAAAAGTATCGGCCCTGGTTCGGGCCATCTTTTGCGACTTCTTTTATCACAGAAGGGGCGTTGCAGTGACAGGCAGGGGTGGAGTATTTCGTGTCTTTTTTAGTGTGCGCTTTTCGCGTAGAAATATTAACATTATTTCTTTTCCCTTTCCCGTCAATGGATGATGCGTTTGCGGGGAACGCACTGTCTACGAACTGTTCCGATGACTGATTCAAATTTAACGTTAACGATGCCCATTCAGTTGTCGATTCGTTGGTTTCCATGAACGGCTCATCCGCGTATGGGATGGACACTTGCCACCCGTCGGCGTCGGGCGCTCCGCGCCGCGGGAGATTAAGACTTTGAAGTTTTTCAGCCACCGAAATCTTGGCACCGACGATGTTCTCTTCACCTAAAACGTCTTTGCTTGTCCCGATGTCCATCTCATCACGTACAACATTACATGCAACTCTCGCTCGTTTTGCTTCGTGGAGATTCGGCTGCGTCAAGCGCTTTGAGGGAAGGCTGGTGGATGCAGGTTCGGACGGTTGCTGTATCGAAAAGTGTCTGTCGATTGCACTCTCCAGGTTTCCTTTCGCGAGGCGCAACGCCCGTTCCGCCAAAGCGGCGTCCGCACCGGTGACAGACCGAAACTCGTGGATGAGCGAGGCATCCACGTGTGTAATCTGTTGCGCGGAAGACCCAGCGCCGACCTTGGATCTCGATGCCTTCGGGGGCATCGAGATCTGATTCGATAGGGTGCCTACGGTCTTAGAAATAAAGTTGATACCTCCAATAAAAAACGCACGTGACGTCACCTCCCCTCACTAATCGGCACACCCCACGCTCCCCATGCTCTGCTCATCAGTCGTAGTGGGATCCGTGGCGTTGTCCTCGAGGCGCGGAGTGGCGAACACGCGATCCAGGGCTTGCAGGAAGGCTTGCGTCGCCCGCGCTTCCGCTCAAGGGCAAGATAAGCCTTCGATCACAAACGATGCTTCGTCTCGAAGAGTCGCCTTGGTCGGCGCGGCGGTGACCGTGTCTGGACTCTTCTCTAAATCCGCGTTCGCCGAGGACATCGAGCTCCCTCCCAAGGACTACTCTAAGTATAATTCAGGCACCGCCGGCGCGGAGCAAAGCGAGCTGGTCAAGCGGCTTCTTGCCAAGTCCGCTGAGAACAAATCGACCAACGACGCGGAGCGAAAAGCGGGTATCGACAAGACGTACGATTCGTACTTAGCAATCGCGAAAGGTACGGGTTTCGTGCCCGAGGATGCGAAAATGCGGAAGAAACTTGGGATCACGCGGCCGCCGGAGTGCGACTTACCGTTCTTCAAGGATTCACCGACTTGTGCAAAGTTTTGAAGCGAGTTGTAGTGCAACGCAATAGTACGGAGTATTCGCGTCGACGCTGAGGAGTTCGAGACGGTATTAAATAGCTAATTACATTTATAATCACCCACACCTAGCTCGCCCACCCTTTCGGGTGCCTCACCCCCCCCGCCTTGGCATTGTCCCCTCCCCACACAGGCGTGGGTGTGTCCAACGCAGGAAGCTCCAAATCCACGCCTCGGCGAAGTTTCTGCGAATACGCAACCATGCGGTCGCGTGGAGTCACCAGCGTGTTTGCGCGTTTCTGGCTGGAATTTTTGTTTTTGGAATTCTTGCCGTCCACGCTCGAAGCGCTGTCTCCTGACCCAGGCGTTCGCCCGCCATGGCTTTGATTGAAAGGCATGGGCGTATGCACTAAGACGCCAGTCGCGCGTTTCAGCTTGAGGTTGGATGAGGCGTATGGGCTTTTTGATGAGATACTTTTGCTTTTCTTTTCGGTGAAAAATAATCCCGAAGGTTCGTGACCCAAAGCGTCCAGGTTGAAAATCAGCGGAGAACTTGGTTTCGTCGTTGTAACATTTTCTTTTTCAGCCGAAACGGTCCATTGTTTTACTGAAGGCTTCGAAGCTTGCTTCGCGTTCGTGTTGGGCGTCGCCAGCGCCGCTGCGAGTTTCTTTAACGCAGATTTCAGCGCGCCGTCCGCGATGATCGGCGAGTCGAAGGAACCGGGTGACGTGGCGGACGTTTCGGGTTTTTCTGGATTCGGGTCACGAGACTGTTTGCCTACAGGAGCAGGGGTGAACGACACCGCAGTCGCGGCGATGCGGGTACCCGGAGTCTGACCAACAACAGAATGTTCAGTAGACTTCGTTTTAGGTACCACTGGTGTCGTCTTCGTACCACCTTCGAACCGCTGGATTCGCACCAACACTCCGGAAGGAAGGTGAGGCGTTTCTGTTTCCGTTTCAGTGACCACTGTTTCCGCTTCAATTCCCGTTACGTCCAACTCGCTCCCCTCACTACTCAGCGACTTTTCAAACGCATCTGGTGACGAATCGAACGCATTCGATGCGTCAATCACCGCGACTTTTGTGGGAGACACGAGCCAGGTTTCATTGTCAGTGCCGTCGACGAGCTCGAACGATTCCGAGTCTGAACTTTTGTCGCCGTCGTCGAAAAGCGAGTTTTGTCGCCACGCCGAGTCTGGCGTTGATAATATAGAGTTGACCGGTGTTCCTTTGACCCTGTGACTCGGCGTCCCTTTGATATTCATAGTGATGCGAGCCTTTTTGCCGATGAAATCAAGCACAACTGGGCCTTTCCCTGTCGCCGCGCCAATTCCTACAGATACTACCACCGACGTCACGAACGCCACGGCATCGTCGACCGAAGCGTTTGTACCGAGCGGAAGCCACCCTTTCAAGAGTACGTAAATCGACAGCTCTCGAATCAAATTAAAAGGGTGTAATGTTTGCAGTAGGCGTGTCACTGATGCATGCAGCATATCGTAACACCCAGACAACGCACCAAACAGGTGTGCGGTGACGCTGACGCGTTCGTGTACGTTCTCCGCTGTTTCTGTATATTTTCCCGAATTTTTCGCCGCCGCGTTTCTTTTCGCCGCTCTGCTTTCCTCCCTGGCTTCGTTCGCCGCTTTCGTGGCTTTGAGCGCAACGTCGAGGGCCTCTTCCAGCTTTAATTGAAGCTCAGCGCTTTCTTTTTTTAACGCTTCGGTTTCAACCCTTAGCGTCTCGGTTTCGGTTTTGCGCTTGGCATTGAGATGTTGTAGTCCCTTTTTGTACCGCGTGATGTTTCGAGTTAGCTCGTTTCGTTCCTTGGAAAGAGCGAGCACGGTCTCCTCGGCTTCACGTCTCAAAGTCTCAGAACTCTGCTCCAGTGCAGCAACCTTTGACTCGTACCGCTCGCGTGACGTCCGCTCAGCCGCCGCGACTTCCTCGCGCAATTTGGCCTTCGCCGCGTGATGCGAGTGATGCGCCTCGGACTTCTTTTCGGGAGCGACCGCGGATGAGGCCGAAACGTTGCAGAGCATTAAGACCAGGCACAATGCCAGCCGGGCCGCGCCTCGCACCGACCACACAGGCCTCGCGACCCCCATCGTTTCCGAAAAGAGAAGAAGTCACTGACGCGAACGACCACGCCCACCGAGCGGGGGCGCGTGTCGGACTGTCGAGGCGTCCGAGGTCCCGAGAAAGTTGCGACACGAGTTTCGGGAGTAACGGCTCTCTTGGCTCGGAAAACGCCGACAGAATTAATTTTCACATAAATACCTCACCCACTGCTCTATCTAACATAATACCCCACCTACCCCCCCGTCCTCGTTCCTCACGGTTTCAGGAACCAGAATGACACCGCTAACCTATCCCCGCTCGTGTTTTTCGTAACCCCCAACACTTCGTGTTCCACTTCGTCGCTCCAAAACAAAACGAGGCGGTCGCCGATCGGGGAAATAACTTTCTTTTTGGCGACGTCGTTCGGATGCAACACCAACTCGCCGCCGTTTTTAGTATCCCAGTTATCGTTCGGGTAATAAACTGCGGTGATTCGCCGAGGGTCAGTTACACTGCTGTTATCTAAGTGCGGTACGAAACCAGGTGCACCGGGAGAGTAAACACTTAACATCGCATTCGAGACATACGCGTCCGTAGGGAGAAGCGTGTTTGGCGGTAGCGATTGTAATAAATACTCACCGAGCGTCGAACGCATCCACTGCGCCACCGCGCCGGGGGATACGTTATTGTGTAGTTGTCCGACATTTTCTTGCCCTGATGCATCCATTGCCCCATCCAATAACCCTTCATCCCCGCTGAGCCACGTGACTTTGTCCCCGCGCGCGCCTTTGTTTGAGCGGCCGGTCGCGTCGAGTTGCCCGTCCGTGAAACTATTTTTTTGGTTCGACGCATGCTCTTTCAGAGTCAGCTCCACAGCGCGTGCTAGCGTCGGACCCAACACGTCATCCACCACGGCGACGCCGTCTTCCTCAAGCTGTTTCGATAACTCAAGTGCAGAGTCCGTGAACTGCTTCGACGCGAACAACGACCACGCCGTAGGTAGTTTTTCCGATTCGCGCTCCATACACGGTGGGTCCACCACCGAACACTCCAGCAGCCCGAGCTGTTTCAACTGGCCGTGCGCTGCTCGCATGGAGTGGAAAGGCACCAAACCTTGCTCTGCGGCGGCTACGCCCAGGTTGAAGATGGATTTCAATGCCGGTGGGTGCGCGGACGCAAAGCCGAGCTCGTGCCCGAACGCCATGGCTAAAAATTGCGCGCCCCAGAACGGCCGTTCCAGCGCGACTGGAGCGCTGGAGCGTAACACACGCAGTCGGTCTACTACCAATGGGTCCGCTAAGTCATCGGTCGTGGAGAGAATCTCCCGAAGACCAATCACATAGTGCTCGAACAACGCCGCTTGTTGTTGTTCCGTGGGGGCGCCTATGGGGTTCGCTGACCATCCGCGATGTGCGCGACGATGCGCGCCGAACCCAACGCTCCGATGTCGGAACGCCGTCACAGTAACAAATCGAGACACCGCACGCCGCATATTGCCCGCCACGCCCCACGCGTTGAATCGTCCAAACCGGCAACACGCGTGACCTGACAACCACCTTGCCGCGCCACGTCGTGTGGCCATGAGAAGAGCTTCGAGTTGTTGTTGTGTAAAATAATTCTTTTTCACAACCCCACGCTAGGTTTACCAGTCGAGTCTTTGAGCCTGACCGGTCGTTAGGGTCATTTACGCACATCTCACGTGACAAACTTCACAGGCGTCATCTCCCCGTCGTCATCCACAGGTTGCGTGTTTTCCATGGAAAGCGATGCCGCTATGGGCGACGGACTCGCGGGCGGGGGCGCGATTGTAACGGAAACAGCGTCACCAGTCGCCTCGCCTCCCCCGTCCTCTTCCCCTCCCATCGGCTTCGCCGGCGTATCCGGCGCCAGGTACGGCTTTATGTACCTCTTGTCGATATCCTCGAACGAGGTTACGTTCGCCACCGCGCCAACCGCTTGGCCCGCCGCGCGCATCTTGCCTGATAGACTTAAATTCTCCTGCCTGCGCACCTCGCCGAGATGCGCGCCCAGTCTTTGTATGCCGCTCTCGAAGTTCTCTACGCGGAACTCGGGAGCGGCCGCGGTAGCACCATTAGGATCGACATATGCACGACTAGTTCCTGGTGAACATTTACCGCCACTACCACTGCCACCCTCTCCAACGTCCCCGTCTACCACCACCCTCCCGTCCGTCTCCTCGTCGCCAATCGTAAACCACTGCGACGCTTCCCTTAATTTCAAAAAGTCAACAAGCGTGTGCGTGGCGCCGCCTATTATCAACACGGTGAAGATCACAATCATTAACGTCGAAGTTCTTAGAATATTACCCACGTCGTCCCCGAGGTCGTTCACGGACGCAGAAGCCAACGCGAACGCCACCGCGCCTCGCAACCCGGACACGAACAAAGCATTTTGATGATTTGGGGGTATCTTTTGGTGTCGCCTGCGCGTATACTTATTCACCGCAGAAGTCACGGGATAAATATTTGCAGCCCGTCCCATTAGGCACCCTATCAGCGCAAAGAACGCGAACGGCACCGCGACACCCCAACTCGTATTCTCAAGAAACAAACCCACGCCCATGTACAGGAACACGAAGGTTTCTGCTAATGTGGCCAGCGTTTTGAAAATGACTTGCGAATCGCGGCGCGTCGCGGCGGTTAAATTCGGCTTGACGTAATGCGCCATAGCGGCGCCGCAAAAAAGAATAGCCACGATTCCTGATAAATCGAGAAACTCAGCTGCTGCGTACGCACAGTACGGCGCGACCATCACTAACGATGCCTCGACGTGCGCATTCCTCTCCAACAAAGGTCCTTTCATCGC
>TARA_B110000977_G_scaffold199392_1_pt1 | contig 27559 bp, 20 predicted proteins | sample TARA_B110000977 | Tara Oceans TARA_B110000977 (sample SAMEA4397798) | marine metagenome | biome: Polar Biome; feature: [SRF] surface water layer (ENVO:00010504); material: water (ENVO:00002006), including particulate matter (ENVO:01000060) such as... | depth 5 m | reverse complement strand
CCCCCCCCGCCTCCTGTGTCTCCACCATCCGCCGTTGCTCAATTCCGTGGTCTCTTGCGATGAAGAGAACTAGCAACATCGCAACCACGGTGGCGCACGCGACCGTGAAACCCGGAGTCGCGGTCGCGAAGCGAACTATTTTCTCAACCGGCCCGTACCATGAATCGCTCTCGCCCCTTAACGAGCTGAGTTTCGAGAAAGTATCTTTCGTTTCATCACGTAACAGGCGACCCGAGGTGCTTGGGGAGGTATTCGCATCGTACTCACCATCATCAACATCTTCTTCTGTTATTTCTCCGTAGCGTTTATTCGCCCCGCGCTCTGCTGAATCTAGTTCATTCGGCCTGTCATCTTCATCCAACGAGGCGAATATACTATCCAGCTTCTGCGCCGCGGACGGCGGTTTTGGGGGGGTGGGCTCCCACCCTATTCCCCCGCGGAAACCGCCAGAAGCACCCACCGCGGTGTCACCGCCGGTGGGCGTGGACGGCGCGTGCGACGCCGCGTTTCGGGGAGCCACTCCCCGTGTCTCTTGAGCAGATGCACGCACCGCGGCGTGCGCATCCGCGGCGCCTCCTGGGCGGAACGCCTCGCGAACGTCGCCCGCGATGTCCCGCGTGATCTCCCTCAAGGGTTCAAGCCACACTTCCTTGGTGCTGGAGCCCATTTTCGCCAGGCTCGCCTGAACCTGGGGGGTCACCTTGGAGGTGACATCCTGTAACGACCGCCATAACTTTCCCGTCGCCTCCGCACTTCGCGGCATGCTGACTATCGGGGCTCCACCAGTCTTACCCCCGGAAGGCGGACGGCGGTGGTTCTTGTCGCTCATAGTGTCACGCGCGCGGGAGGGTCGCCCGCGCGACGTCTCCCGCGGGCAGAGTGCTGCGCGCCCGCTTGTGTGGAAACGATGGATGAATCGCGAGCCGCGGCTCGGGGAAAAACGGGGCGGGGCGAATTCGATCCGCCGAAAAATTTAGTACCGCGTTCGCGACCCGCGACGAACCATGCCAAGCGTCTTACGAAAGAAGATCCCGCGTTTGATATCTATGTTGCGAATCTACACAAATGGCTACTGGTCTTGATTTACCTACGCGCTCTCAAGTTCGAAGGTTTTTTCGTCGTCCTCAGACGGCTCGCCGCCCGCGTCGCTGGCGCACGGGTTGTACACGCCGTACGACGCGAACCGGCTGTCCGGGACGTCCGCGTTTTTAATGTGCAAAAAGTGCAACCACGGTCCGTCCGCAGTTCGCGAGCCGTAGAATTTCCACTCCACCGGATCCCGCGACGGCGCGTCGTTCGCGGTGAAGAACTCGTACCCCCGAATCATATCCGGCTCGCCTTCCACGGCGAAGATCATCGAAGTCATTCCATTCGCCACAAAGTTTGCATCAACAAACTTCAAGCCTCTAGTACCGTCTACCGCGCCGTTGGGCCCTTGGTTTGGCGGGTTCTTTCCCCTAGGGTTGGCGGATTTCAACACGTCGATTTCAATCAAATCGCCGTTCGAATCAAAAATCTTCAACTCGCCGAAGTGAATCGCGCCGCCATTGATCGCGTTTGGATCGTCGCCGAACTTGCCGCGCGCGCGCAGGAGGTTGATTTTGATGTACCCGTAAAGCCCGGAGCACAAAATGCAGTGGTCTGCGGGTTTCCCAAACTCCTCGCAAACACACATCGGGCACCTGTGGTACCCCAAGTTGTTTGAGAAGTTCATGGACGTTGGCGTGCCGATGTAACACGCGCGGCAGCTTGTTTCGCGCCAGTCGCACCCGGAGCCGCCGAAATATTTACACGATCGGTCGACGTAATCTTCACTTGAAATAGATGATTCATCCGCCCCGCACGCGTCGAAGTCGCACTGCCACGTCGTTAAATTAGCCCTCGCGTCCTTCGCGATCTTATCGCGTCCCGCCCTGAAACCTAAACCTGAAACCACGTCGGGTTCGCCGCCCACGCCGTGCGGGCACAAGTCGCTTTCGTACTCATCGTACGCGACCCTTGTTTGTTCCGGGAGCACGCCGCACTTGTCGTTGAGGCACTGCGTGGTCCCTTTACACCCCATGCCGAAGCAGAACGAGCGGTCAATTGTGAGTGTGGTGACGCCGTCGCGCAAGCAGTGGTTCGCGCACGGCGGCACTGGGGTGTCGGTGGTGGTCATCGCGCCAAGCTGGCCAGACGCGTTGTTCCTAACTTCAGCGGTCAACAGAACCTCAGTTTTGAAGTCGAACGCAACCGCGGGGTTGCCCGGGGACTCAACGGGAGAGGGGTTCGACGTCGGAAAGCTCTAGGCTGATACTCCCGACCCTAACCCTGAGACGTGATGGCTACCCACGGCGACGCCCGCGACGGCGAAAACCGCGGCGAGCACGCGAACCGCGTACAAGGGCGCATGGCGAGATGTGGGGGGGTCGCTTCGAAGCAAAAGGGTGTTCTCGATCGGAACCGAGGTCATCGTGATCCGGGGGGGTCTCTTGTGCGACAGCGACGCTAGCTGTGATATAGCTGAGAAAGTCGCGGGTTAGAGAAGCGATCGGAAGGGAGGAGAGTGCGGCGGTGTCAAGCGCGCGCGTTGTGGCTCGAGTTCTTCAATGGCGGTTGAGATACAGATTACAGACACGATTTTTGTTCGGGGTGTTCAGTTTTATGGGAAGGGAAAACACGATCGTGACTCATTGAACGCGCAGTGCGGTGTCGTCTTCGACGGAACATGTTTTAGCTTTCTCGTTATTTTCTCAGATCAGATAGAGGCGCGGCGGCGCGGGTCTCGGAGCGTGAGATGCCTCCTCGGAAGTCTTTAGACAATTCCACATCGCCTCGTGGTGGACGCGGCGGCAGTCGAGCTGCGAACGCGTTCGCGAATGCGTTGGTTGCCAGCGATGGTGACGATGGTGTTGAGACGCCGATCCGAGGGCCAAAAAAACCAGCGCCCCAACGCACGTGGCGCGAGTCCACGGATTCGGACTCCGATTCGGACTACGAGGGCGTGGAGGCGTACGAAGGACCGAGCGGTCCTTCCCGAGCGCCTCGGGTTTCCTTCGATTCCCCTGACGGCGTCGTGCGTCGGCCGAGGAAACCAGATGCGTTCGATACCGTCGCCAACGGTGTCGGAAGGGTGACCCGAGGCTTGTGGCGAGGCACGTTAATCGGCCCGCTGGTGGCGCGGAATGTGTTTTTGCTGGACCCGGATGACGCCGCGTCTGATTCCGGGTCCGGTACAGATGACGACGGGAACGACGGAGTACACGGCGTGATAACACGCGCCCGGAAACGACACACCGCCGGCGGTGATGTGAACACAATGCGAAACGGATTCAACGTGCGCACCACGGAAACCGTCGCCGCCGAAACGATGCGAAGCGTGTTCGGGGTCGCCACGCGTGCCGCGAGGGCGGTTTCTCCGTTCGCAAGCAAAGCCCCCCCCGCGCGAAAAACTCTGCGACGGTCGTTACCCGACGGCAAACAAGCGGGAGGCGGTGCGAGGAGTCTTGGTACAGAATTCGGCGCGAAAGACGACGACGGAAACAACTCCGGGTACCACTCCCTGCGCGCGGAAAAGACGTTTTTCAAAACCAGCGCCCGAAAGCAAAAATCCGACCGGCTCCTCGCGGTTTCCAGCACACTAGCTGGGCTGCGTGAGGAGCTGAAACGCGAGCTTGAAGACGAGAACGCGGCGAAACTTGTGGAGCACGCCAAGGCTGAGCGAAGCGCCGCGCGCGTCGCGCAACGCGCGTGGGCCAAGTCGAAAGCCACGTGGGTTGAAACGAAACGCATAGGACGGGATCTGTTGACGCGAAAAGAACAAAGGGAACCCGCGAGGGGCGCGGGGTCCATCACCGTCCGGGTCAGACACCTACATAGCCTCGTGGGAACCTACATAGCGGTGCACGTGTGTAACGGTGAGGACTTGTTGCCCATGGACTTGGGGAACACGTCTGATCCGTACGTAAACCTTTGGCTGGAAAACGCAGATGGGGAGAAAATCACCGAGCTTGGTTGTGTGTCCAGCGTTTCGTACCGGGAACGTACCCTGAACCCGGTGTGGAACGAAACGGTGTTTATGGGCAGCGCCAGCCTTGCGATTGATGATTGCACCCTGCATTTGCAAGTCATGGATTTCGACGTGATCGGCGCGGACGACGACATGGGTTCGTGCGAAATTCCCCTTCGCGTGTTCAAGCGGCACGACGCGATTGGCAGGGCGAACTCAGGGTACCTTAAAAGAGCCACCTCCATGTTCTACTCGCCCCAGAAAGGTTCGGAAAGCACGCCGGTACGTGGTGGAAAGCACGGGAAAAGCTCCAGTGAAGTTCCCGTTGTGGACCACAGGAGTTTCGTCAAGCCCAAAGACCCCGCCGTGACGTTACGTGACTTCCTCGCTCACGGGGGAGGGTCGCACACAGGTGTTGTTGAAGGGTCACACGGTCAACCGCATGGGTCAAATCCGCAATCAACCTTTCAAGCACATCACGGCGGTGAGAGTCCCGAAACTGCGTTTGAGACGTATTGCTTTTTGGACTTGAACGATGACTTGGAGGGGGAGGATTTAAACGATTTGAAGAAAGTCAACAGCCTTCAGCAAAGCGATTCGAAGAAACCAGCTAAAAAACCAGCTCGTGCGACTTCCCAGATCGGAACCTACCGCTGGATATGCCACGGCTGGATCCAATGCGAGTTGCGGCTCACGCCTCCCGACACCGAGGCGACGGTCCGGAGGGAGGCGATGGCGATGTTGGGTTACGCGACCCACGTGTTGGACCCGCGGAACGTAGTTAAAAGTTTGTCCTCGTCAGGCGCAGGCAGCTGGCTGTCGCAGAAAATCGACGCTGCCGTGCAAAGCGGCAAGCGCAAGGCCATCGTGGTTTTCGACGACGCGATTGATAAGAGCCGGCTTTTGATCGTCCAGAAGGTGGTCAGCGACCGGGACATGCCTGCTACGTTGCAGAAATATATAGGCGCTGCTGTGAACCTGTACCTCACGGACGCGCAGCGCGAGCTCATGGACATCGTCGGGCTGCAACTCGGGCTGCACGCAAAAGGCAAAGGCGGCCGACGAAGAGCCTCGCGCAGGGACCGAGGCGTGCACCGGGGTAAACCCACGGTGTTGACGAAGTCCTTTGAGATTTTGCGCGGCGTGCGCGCGTGGATCCTATACGTCGAGGTTCCGTACGACAAGACCATTTTCGGAAAGATGCGCGTTCCCGCGTGGTGGGTCTTCACGTTCATGAAGCTGTACAGCGGGTGGGGGGTACAATCGGCTTTGTTTCTCCTGAAGCTGCTGTTAATCGACCGCAGTGACGAGTGGCAGCTGTTTCTGTTCATCGTGCAGTTCAAAGGCATCCAGTTCTTCTCCGGGTTGGTCGCGATTCTGCAGGGCGTGCTGCAGTACGTCGGGTGCGCTGGCACAGTGGACAAAGGCCAACCCCACACGTGTCATGTGCACGGCCCCGGGGTGGACGGCGAAAGCGCGTGTTCATATTTGCCGTTTTCACCGTGCGTCGCGCTGGTGGTGTTCAGCGCTTCTTCGCGGATTTTGCTCAGCTGGTTCGCCTTCTACCTCATCAAACGAGCGTTTTCCTTCGGAAAGCAAATCCTGGGTGAGCACAGAATCGTCGGCGCCAAAATCGAAGTGCACCAGATCGTCCCGGGGAACCCAAACTCGTTGGCGTGGAACTTGTTTGGGAAGCCCGTCGCTGTTGTCAAACGGTGTTTGAAACATTTCTCGCCCGCGTATCGCAGGGAACAGACGCGAATTCAAAACGACCCTTTGCTGCGGTTTAAGAAAGTCGCGGAGACTGTGATTGCGGCGAACCGAAAAGCACATGGACATGACAGCAACAGCCTGTTATTCGACGGCAAGTTCCACATCGTTCGCCGGAAAGCGAAAATCGTGTCCTACGACGACGCTGCGGATCGCCACACCATTGTGTTTAAGGACGACAGCGAAAACGTAAAGAAAGTTGTCGACCTGGACGCACTGATATTCTCCGTGATCCGCATGAAACACATGAACCCGCGGCGGTTTCAGTCGCTGCTAAACACGTACGACGTGCTTGTCTTTTTCCTGTCTGCGATCATCACGATTTGGTACGCCGCCGCGATTGACTACGACGGCGGCGAACAATGGAAGTTGTTCGCGCTTATTTTCTGGACGCAAAGTTTCTACTCGCTCTTCGCGTTTCCGTTCGTGCTGACAGTTATTCCGGGGGTGCAACGCATGATCTGTACCGCGCGACCCACTGGGTACGACCGCAACGGGCGCCTCCACGCGACCCTGAAGCGACAACACTTCAACGACGATGGGCAAAACGAACCTGAACCCCGGTCCAAGTACGTCCCAGCGTGTTACCCGATTTGGCGGTGAGCGGCGAGGGAGATTTATTTATTGAGTTGAAATACATCTCGTTCATTGAAGTGCATACTACTCGTACTATCACTGTCTTACATCACAAGGAACTCCCCTCCGTAAAGTCGTCCTACGATATCCATCTTCTGAGCCAGATTTTGCTACTGAAAGTGTGGAACCGACACGTCGGCACCACGAAATCGTCACAAGTTGCATCGCGTGCGACTGCCCACGGCACGCGCGATGGCGACCGCGGCGCGGATGCCGTTCGCGTTCCCGCGTCCCCGCGTGTCGCGCACGCCACTCTCGGCGCGTTTCGGTAAGGGTGCGAACCCGCGAGCGCTCCCGAAACCCACCGTGGTGCGGTTGGGATCGAAACGCGTCTCCGTCAAGACCTTCGCGGCTCCGGAGAAAGCTCCGGAAGGGAACGAGGACGAGGACCCTGAGTCCCCGGAACAGTCCCGGCAACCCAAGCCAGGAGAACAACCCGCGACGTACCAGGGCGTGGACATTAGTGGAGGAAAGTACGGCATGGGCGAATCCATCGACAAAGGTTTAGACGCGACGACGAACCCCGATTCGTTTCTCTTCGGGTTCGTGTTTCTCTGTTCCTTCGCGGTGTTGGCATTTCTGTTCGGGCCGAAACCGCCGTCGGATTACTACGGGTGAAAGAAGAGGGCGTTTGGGGCAGAGTTAGGGTTCAAAAGCAGTTACGAGTAAAGCAGTTACACGCGCGAAGTTACACGCGAAGTATGTCCGCGAAGTTTACAATTTTTATACCACGGAAAGTCAAACGTCAATCAATCATTCACCGTTTCCGCTTCGATGCGAACGGCGACGCTCTTAGCCCCATCGCGACGGCTCTTCTGCGAAGCTCCGTTTCAGGCGAGCGTTGGTCTTGTGGACTATCTGCCGCAACCGGTGCGCCGTGTTCCAGACGCAGAGAGGTACGACTTCGCGTGCGCGGAGTCACCGCGGATTGCGGGTATTTGTTTCCAATCGACTCTTTTTCGTTCATTTTTTTCGTATCGCGCAGTTCAGTTTTCAACGCCTCGCGCTCGCGCTCCGCGGTTTCGTAACGCGTAACCGCAACCGCGTGCGCTTTCGTGACGCGCTCAAGCGCCAAGCGAAGGGTATCGTCCGCGGGTAGCTTTTTTATGGTATTAAGGTTATCACTCTGGGCAGCTCGCGCGGCGGCCTGCGCGGCGGCGGTTTCTTTTCGCGCCGCGCGAACCGCCGCCTCGGCGCGCTTTTTAATCTCAAGCGCCTTGGCCTCCGCCGCGGCGACAGCGGCGGTGGCGCGTTGCTTCATCTTCGCCGCCGCTTCCTCCGCCACCGCCTCGGCGGTTTCCGCCGCGGTGGCGTGAGCCTTCATGCTTTGTAAAGAACGCTCCAGGTCGTGTATCTTGGTTTCAGCCGCGCTACGAAGCTCCCTCAGCTTCCCCTCCAACAAAACAACTTTCTCTTCTGCCGTCGCCAACGCCGCGCGCGCTTCGTTCGCGCCACGCCGCCCTCGCTCCGCTTCCGCTTCCCTCAACGCCAGCGCTTGCTTCAGCGCGTTCTTTCCGTCGAAACCGTCCTTGGCTGTATCACGTAGCTTCGATTCTACAGCGCTCGCCGCCGCTCTTAGCACCCTTATTTCGCGCCGCGCCACCTCAAGCGCGTGCGCGTTTCGGTTTCGCTCCGCCGCACTGGACTCGTCCCGCACGCGCTCGTACGCCTGTTTCTCGGCTACGAAACCGTTTTGCAGCGAACGCGCCGTTCGCTCCGCTTCTTCTTTCAGCGCGCGCACTGAGGTGAGCTCTTTCTTCGTAGTCGATAGATCGTCGTGCACGCGCCGGAGCTCTTGGTATAATTTCTGTGTGCGTATCGTTTGTTGCCCCGCTTCTGCTTTTGCTTTGAGAAGTTCCGAACGTAGCTCGTTCGTCATCGCGTTTGCGCTTTGCGCGGCGCGTCGCTCCTCGACCGCCGTGCCCTGCGCTTCGTCCACCAGCCGCGTACGCTCCACAAGCTCGCGCCGCGCGTTTTCCTCAGCTGCAGACGCTTGCTCAACACGGTCCCTCCACTGCGTTTCCGTGGCGCGCTCAAACTCAGCGCACCACCCTTCGTGCACCATCTGCTCGTGCCGCGCCATCTCCAGCTCGCCGTCCTTCAGGTTCTCCACCAAGCGCCGCAGCGTCTCCGTCTCCGCCGCGTCTGCCCACACCCTCTGCAGCTCTTCTCGCTGTCGCGCGCTGACCAGCGTCCCTCCACGGTTAGGGTCCAGGGGCGCGCGCAAACCCACGTCCGTGAGCCAGTCGTGGAAAGACTCCTGGTGGCCGAAATCAGCATCGTTCCCGTCGTCTGACGCCGTGGCGGATCTCGTCTCCGCATCCATCGGCGAGCCAAAGCCGGTTCCGAACGAGTCGTGTCGGGACGTGGAGTGCGTGCGGAGAGGCAGGCTTCGGGTTCGGGGAGAGGGAAGCGGCGCTTTGTCGTTCTTGCTTGCCCTGCGGAAAGGCGATGTGCGTGCGGCAAGAGCGTTCCCGTCCACCGCGCCGAACGGGGTCCGCGTGGGAGCACCGCCGCGTCGTCGGCTTCGGTCATTCATCGCGGAAGTCTCCAAAGTCCTTCGGCGCTTGGGGTTGCCATGCGCGTCGTGACCCTTCCCATCCGGCATGACCTCCGAACCCACACCAACCGCGGCGAAGGCCTACGGAAGCGATACAAGAACGGGAGCGTAGGCCGTGCGCCGTCGTGTCACACCGTAGTGCGTGGAAGCGTGGGTAGCGACAGGATGCGCGTCGGTTGTTGCTTTGGTTCCCCTCTTCGTTTTTTCGGCAATTCCCATAGTTCCCATAAAAACGCTTGAGTAAATGTTCACTGGTGGGAAACAGCACCGAATGTTCGGCCGAAGGCTGTGGGAATCCATTGTCTTGACGGTGTCAGGTGCCATGGCACCTGCGTCCGCGGGCGATGACACGCTGGGGTCTGAGGAGGTCACAGTGAGTCGCGGCGAGGTGGATTACGGACGAATCAAGTGGACGATGTCCCGCCTGGTGTGTTGACCTGTCCCTATGGGATCCCGAAAGATCCCGAAGCCGGCGGTGCCCCCGAAGTCGCAATCGATGCCCCAACCCCGTTGAACCCAACCGGCGATCCATCGCTCGTACCGACCGATTCCAAAGAAATAGTTTCTTGATACATGTACGACTGCGCGAGTTTCCCCGAGGCAGCCACAGTGGTCACCTTCTGGGCGTTGCTAGTAACAGGGTACGCCAAGTCACGAGCCGCGACCCGGCACGACGAAGTGGAGCGGAGAGAAAACTACGCGGGAGGGGCTTTGTGTTTAGGCGAGTGCTCGTTGAGTGCGGTGAATGCGATGACGAATACAGCGTCCGTCACGACCACAGCGTGCAGTGCGTATGACAGTACTCCTCGTGTTATTCGGCTCGTTAGGTGACTTCGGGGGGTACCGGAAGAAGGGTTTGAAGTTAGGGTGGTTCTTGTTCTCCGCGGCGCCGTTGGTAGCGGGGTTGGTGTCGCCCGGCGACGTGAACGGCGACGACACAAATTCCATGAAGTTCGCGCTGTTCATCGCGGCGCTTCTGTTCGTAGTGACCAACATCTCGCGTTTAGCAGCGCAGCAGATGTTCGACGCGTACCTTCCCCTATTAGCGCAGACGCACCCTAAAGTGCAACAAACGTTGGGGATGATTCCGGTTGACGACGATGGGGGAACTTGGTGCTACCGCGACAGATTTGGTGATTTTGGTGTTCAGCGCATCCGTCGCGGCGTTCATATCAACCGCTTCTTTCTCCGCCATAGCCGTAAAGATAATCGAAAAACAGTTAAAAGTAGTATTTAGTGTTCTTCAAAACCATGACCCTGTTCTGGCCGATGTGGATGTGCTTCGGGTTTAAGCAGAAGATCGAGATGGTTTTACTGCCAATCGTGGTGAGCCCGTTCAACGCGAATATTTTGCCCACGTTGCAGTCAATATTCCAGCAAGCCACGCCACGAGAGTATGAAGCAGCTCTTTTCTCCCTATGCGGCGTGTGTACTGTGGTCTTCACGTGGATCGGATCGTTGATAATGGGCGGGATTTTGGCGCTTGCAGGAAGCATGCGGTGGGGGTTCCTGGCGATTGACGTGTACGTGTTTTTTAGTCTTCGAATTTTTGGAACCTTTGATCCTGAAAAAGCGCGAGAAGACAGGAAGAAGATCGAACAGGGGGGGTTCCACAACGGGGATGTGTTTTCCGAGCTAAAGAGTGAAGGGAGATAGATGTTTAGAAATGTGGGATAGGTGGGTAGTAGCTCTTTTCCGATTAATTTATTAATAACGTAGTCCCTAAAAGAAAAAAGTTGTCTAACCGCTGTGGTCGTAGGTTTCCTTATGTAGTCTGTGATCGTTTACAAGAACTAGTCTATAGCGCTAGTCTAAGATAGACTGCTGCATTATCAATCATAGACGCAACAACCCTCGCCAACGCCCCCTGCGTCTCCTGCGTCTCCCCGACCCCTTGTGGGAACGCCATCGCCCTGACTACTTCCCACAACTGCCTGGTAACGACCTTCTCTTGGCTTTGATACTTGCCTCCGCCCGATCTCAACATGACAACAAGCGTAGCGAGCTCTCGCGCCACAATCTCGTGCGGCCCCAGCACGGTGTACAGCGCCTCGCACTGCGCGGACAACGCATTGATCACGCGATTAAGCTGCAGCTGCTTCTCCTCGTGAATCGCGTTCGCGAGTTTTTCGTCGGCGGCGGCGGGGTTGTTGTCCCCGTTCGAACTGTTCAGCAAGTTGTGCTGCGCTTGTTGCAAAAGAAGTTGCGACTGCGTAACCGTCAGGCTCGGTATCGCCGCGGAACCGGTGATGTCCCCGGGGTAAGGAGCAGCACCAGCACTTAGCGATATCCTCGCCTTCAGCTGGGTGTATTTAGCCATGGGGTGCTCTTCCGGTTTCTCACCGCCCATCCCCGATGCCGCGTCCACCAACAAACGCAAACCCTCTTCCTCATCCTCATCGGCATCGTTTTTGACGCCGGTTTTTTTTGAATGTTTACCAGATCCGTTCGCGTTGAACTCACCGCTGTAACCTCCAGCCCCCCCACAGTGAAAGCTCTGCGTTGATTCATCGCTCGACGCGCGCTGAAGCAACGGGTGGTTTCCGTGTTTGCTTCCGCTCTTTCCACCGCCGTTCGCCCGCGCCTCAGCTGCCGCGAAATCGTGCCCGACATGCCGCGGGCCGTTTCCATAACCATAAGGGTACGGCTGGTCCACCACTCGCCGCACGCTTCCAATGTGTCCCGGGCGAAAAAACGGGTCATCCTGCTCACCCGCGACCAAGTCCTTGAGCTGCGTATCTTCGCTCCACTCGCGTAAGCCGAACAAACCCTCCTGGGGTCTGCAAAACACACATCCAGGGATCCCCGCTTTCCAGCGCTTGATGTCCGTGTACAGCGTGGATGCCATCGTGGCTTCGGGGGTCTTTCCAGGAAGCTGGTCGAGGAACCCCCTGGAAATCGCGTGTTTGGTGATATCTCCGGTGCTCATCAAACGACGTGTTTCGCGAAGCACACCAACCGCGGCGTTCTTGAAGATTCCACGTTTACCCCCACCCGTGGACTTAGCGGCGATTCGGGACGGTTTGCTCGCGCCTCGCTTGCGTTTCCCACCAGACGCTTCGCCGCCTCGGTTGGTCACTGTTGGTGACGCATCGCCGCGGGCGTGGTCGGTCCACCCCGCGCGCGCTTTTGGCGCCATGCGCGCCGGACAGTAATTCATGTGACAAACGAAGAGGTGGGAATGGAAAGAGCGAGGGTGCCTTTGGAAAAAATCTGTTTCCACGGCACACCGCGAACGAGTCCCTCGTGTTTCACTTTTCACAAACCGTCGGGCCCGGCGAAAGAGCCTTCAGAAGAGGGCGCTGGAAAATTCTCATGATGGAAAGGTTGGAAGCAGTCGGACACGTTCAAAAAAGTAGCGCGGCTGACCGACAATTTTCAGAGACTCCCCATTTTCGTTTTTTCGTCGTTCCGGTGTACCTCTTCCCTGAACACCATGGAAAGACACAGCTTACAATTAAGCCTCTTTACGATGTATGATACATATTACAACCAGTTCCGTCGCGTCCCTGTCTACCTAGTCTTGCTTGAACACCTTTGAATTTCGTCCCTGATTTTCACGTGCAGCGCCTCGGCGAGCTTGGCGTCCCCTCCGCAGATTTTCTGCAGCGCGAGCGGGGACATGCGCACAATGTCACGCCCCACCAGGGACGCGGGCACAGTGACCTTCCCCGCGAACTTCTCGTTCCCCGGCTTGCTCATGAACGCCACGATGTGCGCGTTGGACCACCTTACCGGGGCCACGATTCTTTCCACCACCGTTTCCGTAACCCGCCCGTCTTGTTCGATTTTCAAATTCTTCGAGACGTCTTCCTTTTGCTCGAAAATCTTGTCCCCGTCTTCGCACCCGCCGATCAAACCCACGGTTTTCAACGTCGACATTGAGTGCTCCGTGTCCGTCGACGCGGGTGATACGGTGCCAATAACTCCGAGCTGCGCGTCAGGCCGCACGAAGCACTCCATCAACACACGTGTGAGGTGCGATGAGCGGTACGGCACGTGCACGTGCCCGCCGCTCGCCGCGCCCGCGCCGTTCGCTGCGCGAACCTCCATGCGCGAAAGGTGCATTTTCCGCATCCGCACGCACTCCTTCAGCGCGTACAACGAGGCGTTGATTTCCGCGGTTTCCTTGCGCTGCTCCGCCGAATGGTGCACATTGTCTTCCTTGCGCTCGCTGCCGGCGCAGTCCACCAGGGTGAGCCGCCCAGTTGCGCCCGAAGTGAGCACGCAGGTTAAGCGCAACACGGCGTGCGACCGCGACGACGCGGCGTTGCAGTGCGTCGCCGACGTGGCGCGCCTCAACTTGCCCGCTTGGACGATTTGCTCCAGTTCCGTGACGGATGTCACGGTGGGCTCCACCGCGCCGATGAGCTGCACATCCAGTTTGCGGTACTCGTTCGGGTCAACCGGCGCGGTACCGCTGGTCAGCACGCCACCCCCAACTTCCTTGAGCGCAATTTCGCGCCGCGCCGGCGATAACAAGTCGGTGCACTTTTTTCCCGCGATTTCAAAGTACGCCACACGAACGGATTCAGCCCCCTTTTTCGATCCCGTCCCGGTGAACAGGGTACCCATAACAGTCTTCTCAATAGCTTCCATGGTGTGCGTTTTGCCCGACCCGGTCTGGCCGTACATGAACAGCGCCCCGACGTTCCCGGTAAGCGCGCCTGAAACCATGGGCGCTGCCGTCGATTTGTACACCTCCTCCGACGTCGCGCGCTCGCCAAACGCGCGAGTCACGCCAAAGGTACTGTGCTTAACAAGCATGCGCTTCAAATCAGCGCGCATCTGGCAATTGTGGATCGTGACTTTCGTCGTGTTGCTAGAGGTGGTGGACGTGCCTGGGACAGCCGGAACTGTGACGCAGTCGAACTCGCCTCTGCCTTGCTCGTGTGCAAACAGGGGACGCTTGCGCACGAAAACCTTGACCCCGCCTGGCGGCGAGGAAGGTCTCTGGTGTTTCGTTTCCGGTTCCGCTCCTCCCTTTGCGTTCTCCCCCAACTGCACCGAATAGGTGTTCCTCCACCGCTGCACCGCGGCGGCGAAGGGCTTCGCGTTCATACGACGCGACTCCCTTTTGTCGAACATCTGCCGGGTGCTTTTTTCATCGGATTTCTTCGTTGGTGACGTTTTGGCCACCACGAAATCCTCTGGCGCGGCGGCGGCGGTGGGTTTCTTCGGGGCTTTCGCGGTGGCGATCTTTCGCTGTGCCGCGGCAGCGGCGGCGGGGTCAACCTCGGACATGACATCGCCGGTTTGAAACGCGGGCTTTACGGACGCCGAGGACAGTTTTCGCGGCGATTTTGACTCGGTTTGCGTCTGCAACTTTAGAAACTCGTCAAAGCCGATGGGCGCCGCCGCAGGGGCGTGTTTCATCGGCGACTGAGGCACGGCGGACCACACACTGCTGGGAGAGACCGGTGCACGTCTCGTCGATGCCGGTTTCGCCTTTGGCGAGGAAGCAGGTGAACCGCCCCGTTTTTCAACCACCCGGCGTTCCACGGCTTTCGATACAATTTTCGAAACCATCTCTGCGGGCAACTTTTGTTTCTTGCTCGGGGTGCTCGGCGTGCCCGGCTCACTAAGTTCCGCGCGTCGAGTCACGTCGGGTTTGAGTTTTAGTCTTTCGGGAACTTTGTGAGAAGGAGCCACGGATGCGGCGGCGTGCCGACCCGACGCGGTCGTAACCGCCGGCAAAGGGGGAGCCGGTTGCGCGGTGCGCGCGTCGTCGTCGACGCCGACGTCGCCCCGAGTCACGGCAGCGGCCCTTTTGGCAAACGCGCCCAGCAACTTCGCAACCTCGCTCGCGTCTTCGCGCGAGGTGATATCCACGGTACTGGTGATATCCACAGTACGGACGCATTCGGCTTTTTCGGTATCACCCGTCACACGTAACCCTCCGGGCGGAGTAAGCGCACCGGCGATGGCGGCGTGCGCGTCGCGCACGGCTTCCCTCACCGCAGTCGTGGAGTGCTTCGGTTGTTTGATAGCCGCGTCTCTGGTTTGCTTTCTGTACGCGGCAGTGAACCCCGGTACGGCGGCTAATGCGTACGGAGACTTTCGGGATACACTCCCCGCTCGCGCCGTAGTGGGTCGCACAGTCCGTCGCTCCGCCGTTTGCGTACTCGGTCCACTCGCTTCTCCCCCGCTCTCCCTCACCACCAGCGCTGCCGCTTTCACCGAGGGTCTTTGCCGGACCGTGGGAGATTTAGGTTCCTTCGTGTTCCCAGCAGTTACGGACACCACGAGACGCGTCGGCACGCCAGGACTTCGCGGCGCCGGCGACGCCCTGGACAAACGGTCCCGCGCCGGCGACGCCTTCGCCAGCGGCGGTCCCCAAACCTCCGGGTCGTCTCCGTCCCGTGCCTCCCCAAAGTCTCCAAATACACGCGCGATGACTTCCTTCGACGGAGTCGGGGGAAGCCCTTTCAGCTGCGCTTCCTCCTCCGCTTGCTTCACTAATATCTCTTGCTCCCACGGCATCAACCGTCCGCCGGCGACGAGCACCTCGCCCCGGGAAGGCGGCGTCCCGGGATCGCGGTTCTCCTTCGTCAGCTGCTGGGGTGCACCACCAAACGCAGTGGGCTCACCCCACTGCCTTCGTCTTGGGGCTCCAGATGTACTAACGCCTGTGTGCGTATCGCGGCTAGTCGCTCCGTTCCCTACTGCCACGGTGTCGCCGCCCGCACGCGCTCGATCGGCAATCGAAACGTCGGGTTTCGGCAAAGGCAACGGGTCGTTCTCGAAACCTTGTACGGGCGCGTGCACCGCGGTGACGCTCGCGCGCTCCGCCGCTTTTCTCTGCGCCCGGAGCTCGGTCGCGCGTTCTAACGCCTGCTTGCGCTTCTGCGCCCAGTCCGCGGCAGCGTTGGAGGCCTGGGGGATGGAAGGGGGGGATGGTCAACGATGCGTTCAAACCGCGGGATCGATCGAACTCGGCACGACGAACTCTCGGGGGAACAAAACAAATCGGAAGGACCGAGCGACGCACCTTGCGCGCCTTCGCGGCTGTTCGCACGTCATCCACGCCTTGCACCAGGACACCCACGTCAGCGGGTGCCATGGCGATGCCTCGTCAACTTCAAATGCCTTCCCGCTGTGCTCGTGCGCGCTGCTCGTTCTATGATGGAGAGAAGGCGCGTGCGACTTTTTCACAACGACAACCTCGGAAAAGACAGCTGATGAAAATCGAACTTGAAAATTTCCCCTCGGAGCGATAAAAGTGTTGTCATTGGACTCCAACCCGACACTCCTCACGGCGCCACATGAGTACCCTTGCCCGACACACCTTGCGGCGATGTCGCGGCGTGTCGTGGGTCTCAGCGTGGCGGCCGTGTTTGGACGACGCTGGGTACAAGAATGTCGCGTGGAGCGAAAACGCGCATGACTCATCTCGCGGTTTTCACACCACTCATTCATCACTCTCCGGGTTGGATTCGTCGTCGAACGGGTGGCACCCGTGGGTCGGCGCCGTGACTCCCAAAGACGTGTCCCGCGTGCTGCGACGCGTCAACCGACGCATCGAGACGGGAATCGTGGCGATGCCGGAAACGAGCCGGTGTCTGGAAACTAGGTGGGACCATCCTTCCGTCTCCTCCCAGAAATCCAATCAAAAGAAAACAAAACAAACCCTGGTGTTTCTTCACGGGTTCAGCGACGAAGCGCAGCACTGGGCCGAGTTCGCTGAGCTTTTAGTGCGCGGTGTGCCGGGCGGGTGCGACGTGGTGCTTCCACAGGCCCCGGTGCGGCCGTTCGTGGTGGGGGGAGTACATAGACACGTCGGCGCGTGGTTCGAACCCCGGTTGAACCACCGGGCGCAAAACGCAATTAATCAATCCGCAAAACACACGGGCGCGAGTAAAGTGTGGCAGTGCGGGGGTATCGAGCCCGCGATTTCCTGGATGGACGATTTGTTGCGTGACCTGGAATCACAAGGCGCGGAAGCGGGGAGTGTAATCGTCGCTGGGTTCTCGCAAGGCGCCGCGTTAGCGATCGCCGCGGCGGCGAGGGACACGGCATGGCGCCCTGTGCTGGGCGGCGTGCTGTCCTTCAGAGGGTACCTCCCGAAACGAGCCGACGTCACGACTGAGGTTTCAGGAACAGAAGAAGGATCATTAGAGCATACGAATACATCCCCAAAGACCCCACCAGCCGTGCTTCTGTGTCAAGGAGGCAATGACCCTGTTGCGCCGGCGAAGTGGGCGCGCGTCGCGGTGGAGCACTTGCGTCGGGCGCGTTGTGCGATGGGCGAACGCGACTCAAACGTGGAGCTCACCGTGTGCGAGGACTTCGGGCACGAGCTGGGCGCGGACGACGTGTGGAGGGCACGGTGGTGGGTGCGAGAGAGGCTGGAGCGAGCGGGGGATAGGGGGTAGTAGGGGTGTAACGAATACCTAGGTATCAATATTTGTATGTATTTCATAACGCAACAAAGAATGTGTATGTCTTTAATGACTCAGCGCCGCGCGTTCCGCTTCGCGCGCGTTTGAGTACTGCGGGCACGAGTTGTGAATCACCGGGATGTTGGTCAGCGGGTCGCACACCCCACTGCACCGCCACTGGAAAGTCGCGATGCATTTGCCGTTCCCCCGGCAGTCCTGGCAGCACATGTTCCGCTCGTCTATGAACTCCACATCTAATCCCATAACCCAGCTCCCGACGCTCACGTCTTCGTTCGCGAACCGGTGTAATATACTTCGGTGGTCGTGGATGTACTGCGCTACTACCCTTGACACTCCGTAGATCTGGCCGGTGCAGTGCCTGAAGAAGTGGTTGCCTGAGTCGCCGAACCGCCACCACTCCGGTTCGTGCCACCGCTGTTTCGGGTTCGAAAGTACTGGCCCAGATTTCATGCACCCGAAGTACATCGAGCGCGTCAACCGGTGACTCACTAAAAACCTTTCCAATTCAGGAACCCGCAAATGAATGTCGTCGTCAATCTTCATGTAGAAGTCGGCATCCACCGTGGTGACCGCAGCGCTAAACCACATCACCGTTTTATCACTCAACTTGTCGTACGTATCCGTGTGCTTCAACCGGAAGAAATCGTCGTGCTCCACGATTTCCGCGTCAATCTCGCGCGCGAGCGCTTCGTCGGATTTCAGCGGCTCGCCGATGACGAACCGAAACAGCAAACCGTGCTGGGTTTCCATTTGCTTCAGCGCGGGGCCGGAGGGGAACCAGGTGTCTCGCAGGACGTCTCGTCGGGCTCTTGAGGAGAAGCCGGTGTTGACGCCGATAAACGCTAGTAATCGTTCCTCGCCTCCAGGTTTCCCAGCGTCGCTTGCCAGGGTCACCGCGTGCGTCACCGAGCCGTCGGGTTTGACCCCGGCGTGCTTAGCACCCGCATCGAATTCGTGCAACGCGTGCTTTTGCGTTTTCGAGTTCGTTGCGTCCCCAAAGTGCGCGTTGCGGTTGTTCCCGCTCCAGTCCCCTGAGCTCCCATCCCCCCAGCCCTCGGTTTTGCTCCACAAATCAGCATCGCCACCGAGCTGGTTCTGAAGCTGGCTGATTAGTTTGTTCTGGTCGCGGATGGTTCGGTCTTTGCGCGCCAACTCTTCCGCGACGCCCAACGCGCTGGGGGCTTCTTCGTAACTCAAAGGTGACCCGCCAAGCTCGGATTTGAATTGCGTGGTTGCGTCGGACACAAACACTCTAATTTCGTGCTTCCCGGGGGGTAGCACGGGTAGGGGGACGGAGAACCCCGCGGTGGGCGACGACGCCGGTCGTTTGCCGCAGATTCTTCCAACCTGCCGATCGGGGCGAACGTCGCTTGCGAGTTCCGTCTTCACCAGAAACCCGTCCACGTACACGGACACCGTGCTGGCCGTGGACGCGCCGTTCTCGCACCCCCAGCCGTGCACCACCCCCCGGGCGATGCCGTCCACCTGCCCCGCGAGCGTCGGGGTCTCGTCGTAAGATTCGTTGCCCTGGTCCACTAAAGTCGCGTGGTTGTCCGACAGCCGCGGCATCCCCGCCAGGGAAACCCCGTTTCTGTTGCCCAAAACGCCGCCGTCGGCGTCGTTCAAATCCTCCACCAGCGCGTTTCGCACGCCTGATGCGTTTAGCATGCGAATCGCGACGTACAGCGAGCATAGCACCGAAAAGAAAACGATGAGCAACGTCTGGGTCTTCTGACGCCGACCCCCGGGTTTGCCTTTCATTGTACTCTTTTTTGTTCCACTCCTTCTCTGCAGTACCTGCACCAATTCCAAAAGCCCGCCGGTCACGCCCCTTATGGCTTCTTGGGAAGCGCGCCCGGCTTAACAGTCGGCGCTGTGACTGCGGTGTACCCTACCGCGCTTGCTCCCGCGGCAACGGCGGCTTTTCCGGCGACGCCTCCTCCAGCCTGCCAGTAGAGAGTGGGAGTGGAAAGGTGAGCGACGCCGCCGAGATGGGGCCGCGGGCAATCGGGTGCCTTTTTTGTGATCGACGGCGCGGGAGACGAACCTTGGCGACGGCAGCGGCTTTGGACCAGACGGCGATTCCACCGGCGAAGAGCGCGCGAAAGACAGTACCAGGATGCACCTGGCCAGACATGTACTTCGGCCCTGTCAAACAGGGGCGTGGGAGAGTGTTGAGAGTGTTGAACGCGTGGGTCTCGGGATTCCGAACCCGAGTGACGCTTCGGTGATTTCAAGGCGCGACGAGAGCCTCAGAGAAACGTGGCGCTGGTGCGTTTCTCGTAGTCTCGCACGCGCAGCCGCCATGCTCGCGTCCGTCGCCCCCCGCCCTGCGCCCCCCGCGCCGTCGCCGAGACACACGCGGCCTGGAAGACACGCGGTGTCTCGCCGCGAACCAGTCTCCACTCGTCGCGCCTCGACCAGAGGCGACACGGAGACATCGACATCAGAGACGTCGACGTCGACAAAACAAAGTGCTGTCCGCCCTGATGGCTTCGGGTTCAGCGCGGCGGGTATGATCTTCCCGTACCACTGCGGTGCGTGGGAGGTGCTGGACGAGCTCGGTATGCTCACGCCGGACACGCCCGTCGCCGGCGCAAGCGCGGGCGCTTTGGTCGCCGCGATGCACGCGTGCGGGATATCCCCAGCTGAAGGGAAGCGAATCCTTCTCACCGTGCTTGGAGATTGCCGCGAAAACGGCGTGGTAGGACGCGTGGGCGGCGTGTTGGAATCCGCGCTGCGAGCTGAGTTACCAGCAAACGCGCACACGCTGTGTTCACGGGGTAAGCTTTTCGTATCAATCACCTCCCCCCGAATCGTTTCAAAAAAAGACGACGTAGCTGGGTTCAACAAAGGCCCGTTGCTTCTCGAGAACGAGTTGATTTCGGAATTCACAGATTTTGACGACCTGATCGGCGCACTGCTTTCGTCGTGCCACATCCCAGTTTATTGCGGGTGGCCCATGCGCCGGTACCGGGGTAAGTGGTGCGTGGACGGCGGGTGGACCAACCTCACGCCGCTGCCTATGGGGTGTGAAAGCCCCGCGAGAGTGGCGTCGTTCCCATTAATAGACGCGTGGCACACCGCGCCGCCCGGCGACGGCTCGGAAACAGGCAACTACTTTGAGCAGCAAGCCGGGTTCTGGAGCGACTGGGGGGTTAGTGAATTGAACGGCAGACTGATCGCTCCCGATGCCGCGGAAGGTACGTCTCCTGTGGAGTACACCACTTTGGGGAAGTGGGCGCTGCTGCCGCAGTCAGATGACACCCTGAACGAACTCGCGGCGATGGGCAGGGCGGATGCCGAGCGCTGGGCGGCGAAAAACGGGCACGTCGTGGAACGAGAATGCCAAGATGCGTGTCCGCTGACGTTTGATTAGATCGATTCCGCAAGTGAAAGATGTACCTCAAGATCTAGTTCAAGATGAGTCATTAATTCGATTTAAATACCTCTTCAAATTAAAAGTCTCTCAGCTTATAGTAATGTACACGCTCTCCCGTTTTTTCGCGCCCCAATTCGAACATCATTTAATTTGCGGCCGTGATTCTCGAAACTCATCTCACATCTTGAGCGCGCACCTCACGACTTCGCCAATCAGGTAGAGCACGCACGCGTACCCAGGCATGGTGCTTGCCCACACGCCTGGGAACTTTAAGCGGTACGCCCAGGGGTACGTCAAACGGAACCCGAGCCACGCCCATCCGAACGCGGCGGCGTTGACTGGTGAGACGAACGCGGCATGTAGCCACAGCGACAGGAGAAACGCGGGTGACTGCTCCAGGTAGTTGCCCACGGTTCTGTCCGCGGCACGCACGCGCGCGCTTTTCGAGTACCGGCCGTACTTCACGTCCGCCAGCGACGGGGGGGGCTTGCCCTCGGCTTTGGCTTTCTTCTTCGCGTCTTTCAGCACCACGAACGCGGTCGCGGATTGGTCCCACAGAAATGCGTAGTACACGAGGGCCCACGCGGCGGTGACCAGCACCACGGGGGCGAAAAGCGCGATGTCCACAGGGCCGCCCATGGGGCCGGCGCCTTTCTTGCCTTTGCCGGTGGACGGGGCGTGCGAAACCGGGAACCCGGCGGCGAACGCGACGGGGTCGAACGTCGACGTTTCGTACGCCTTCTTTGCGACCCACCCGAGCGCGGCGAGGCAGCAAAGCGCGCCTTGAAGCGGCGCGGTGCGGTGGTCCATGGTGAGCACCGCGCTGGAGAAAAGCGTCGCAACCATGGCGAACGCGGAAGCACTGAGTGCCGCGGGAGGACCGCGCGACGAAGTGTTCGCCGGGCGTTGGACGGACCGATTGGGAATTGGATTAGCACATCAATCCAGAGTGGAGACACGTTCCCCTTATGCCAAAAAATGGACTCGTCATCAGTCATTTGACTCAAGAATAGACAGTCAATTGCCAAAATACCCAAAAAAACGCACCTGGGATTCTGGGACTCGGGATATGTGATTTTGCCGGGAAGCTCTATTAAAATTCAACAAACGGCGGGTGTCCGTCTAGCTTGTCTAACTCATCCATCTCTCCCTCGGTGAGCTTCCCCATACTCCACACCATGTTGAGGTTCTCCGCGATCCGCTTTTCGTTCGAGCTCTTTGGAATTATAATTTGCTTTTTGTCCAGCGCCCAGCGCAGACACACAGCCGCTGGGGAGACGCCTCTGCGCTCGGCGATTGCAACGACGATTGGCGAACCCAACACCGGGTTTTTGGCGTGTCCCTTCATCAGCCACTGCGTGCCCAACGAGCTGTACGCCTCATACTGCCACCCCTGCGACGTGACAAACACCCGTGTGTTGACATCCTGCGCGAAAATGTCGCAGTTTCGCTGCACAACAGCGGGTTGTACTTTGGCTATTTTTTGTAACTCTTCCAGCTCGTGCAAATCAAAGTTGGAGACTCCTATTGCTTTTACCTTACCGTCGTTATACAACTCCTCTAACGCACGCCAGCTGTCAACCCACGTCCCTTCCGGCTCGGTGTCACACAAGCTGCCCCAGCACTTGGGGTAGTGCAGCATGAACAAGTCCATGTACTCTGTGTGCAGGTCGTCCAGGGAGGTTTGGAACTGTTGGAGCGTGCGTTCGTACCCCAAGTGCCGCGGGTGAAGCTTTGAGGTGAGAAAGAGCTCAGACCTCAGGATTCCACTTTTAACCACCGCGTTGCCGACCAAATCTTCCCGGTACCACTCCCTGGCCTGCGCTGAATCGATGAGCCTGTACCCCGCGCGTAACGCCCATTCAACCGCTTGCGTTGTTTCAGGGCCGAGACCTGCGGTGCCGAACCCGATTCGAGGCATAAACGTTCCCGTGTTCAACGCGACGAATCGATCGTCTTCCTCATCCCCAACTGTTTCCGGCGCGCTTTTTTCACTAGGCACGGGAGGCACTCCAGGCACCCCGGGCGGGTCCGGGACTCCAGGAGAATCAGGAGTGCTTTCTAAGTTGTCTGTCACGTCTACACCACCCACACCAACATTCGTGTCGTACGTGTCACCTGCCTGGTCGTGGTACCTCCGCTCGCGCGTCGCCCCAGCCCTCGCCCGAGACTCATCCACCGCTCGAGCGCCCTGTTTCTCGGCATCGCTTAAGGCTTCGGTGCTGAACGCCGCGAGCGCGTGCATGGTCCTGTAGTGCACGTACATCAGGACGCACACGAACGCGGCGATGAGCGCTCTTCTGGTCCATGTCTTCTGCTTCGCCGCCGCCACTCCGCGCGCGTCGCGCCGCACGGCTTCCAACAGAGGCGCGCGTCCGTCCATCTGGTGCTCGAAACGAGGTCGTTGCAATAAAATGAAACGTCGGAAAGAAATCTGGAAAAGAATGTTTTGTTATTCTGCGCCATCTCTACAAGTACGCTCCGTTACTCTCTCGGGGCACGCCCACCGCGGCGGTTTGAAACATGTGCGCCGTGGTCGACGACGGATCTGGTACCGTAGGCACGGTATCACTAGTCAAGACTTTCGGTAATGTCGCTGTGGGATCGCGAACCGGGCGCATAGGTTCCGTCTCCGTATTTTCCGTCGCCAAATTCCCGACTGGCTCGACTGTTTGCTCGGTCGTCTCCATCGGTACCGCGCTCGGGTACACTCCTTGCTCCATAACTGAAGCAGCAACACCAACAAACTCCGGATGGAACGGACACCGCTTCCCGAACTTTCCGTGGTCAACACTTACGACGTCGTGTTCGAGGCACACGCGGCAGGAGTGTTTTTTGCGTTCGTCTGTTTCATTTGCGTCAGGGACGGGAGTTGTTGTTGTCGCCGCTACCACAGGATCCTCCGCGACTTGTTTCGGCCTCCACACGAACAAAAGGTTCCCTGTTTCCGACTTGACACCCCTGTATTCAAGCCCGTTCGGTTCCCGTTCCGGGGGGGGAATCGACGCGCCTGCGGATGTGACGTACTCGCTCCGATCGGCCCACTTTTTCAGTTCACGTTTCAAATCCAGCTTCTCGCACGTCGAATCTGCCAGGTACCGAACCGTGTGCGTATTGGTTTTTCCGCAGTACGCCTCCACGACCGCGTCGTACCACGCGCCGTCGTCGCCCCAGTGTATGCGCAGGTACCGACCGACGGTTTCGTCACCGGGCGGGTTTTCGGAAGTTTCGCGTGTTAATCGCGCCTCTTCAGTTTCAGAAGCCAACGCCGCGAGTCTCGCTCGTTCCGCTTCAACTGCCGCGTGCGACGTCGCGGGGTCCATACCCTCGGGCGTGTCCGCTTCCCGGAACCGAGCGGGAAGCATCATCCATTTGATTTGCCTTTTCCAAACCTCAACCTCCCTCCGCTCCGCTTCCGCTTCCGCTTCCGCCTCCGCTTCTTCACCTTCCTCGCGAACTCGCCGCCGCTCCGCGTCCTCCACGATTTTCATCGCGATCCGCCCCGATCGTTTGCGGTCCATTCGGTCGTACGCCTCTTTGTTCCTCGCGCGCCGCTCCAGGTCCTCTTGTCGAGCAGCCGCGATCCGCGCGGCTTTCTCCGCTTTCTCCTCAACGCGCTCGTGCTGAGGCATGTGGGTTTGGGTAAGGTACAATCGAAGCGCCCTGTCCTTTGGCGACTTGCTGTTTCCCAGACTCGCGGCGAATAAACGGCACTCGCCGATGGATGCGCACACGGTGGCGAATTGCGGGTCTTTCTGTGAGCTGTTTTTATTTCTTCCGCCTGTACCGACCGGCTTTTCCCACCGCCACAGCCGGACGTCAGACCCGGAAACGAAGTACACGCGGTTGAGTGCATCGCTCCCGATCGCCTCGCCGTGCGCCTCGGGGTGGTACGCGTCGCCGGAAACCGACGCGTGTGCCGCCGCCATCGCGGCGATTTCATCCACGCACGCCTCATCACTCTCCAAGCACTGTTCGCACAGCGCGTTCACAACGTCCAGGCGCTCAACACACGTGAGGGTGAAAAAAGTGCAACCGCCGCGAAGGGGATGGCCACGCGGTTTTTCGGTTTCTTCCTCCGAGTCGTGCTGCGAGTCCTCTCGGGTGACAGTTTCGTGTGTCTCGGGATCGAAGTCGTCGTCTTCGTCCCCGGGGACGACACTTTGTGGATCTTTTTCATCTGTTCCTGCATCCCCGGAGATGGTTTCTTCCCCAACCTCGTTCTCGGCCTCTGAGTCCCACTCGGGGTCGGGATACTTGTCCTCCCAGTAATCCGACTCCTGCGCGATCTGGTTCACCGCGGTTTTCAGCCTCCTTTCCCAGTCGTTCACCGCGAGTTTCACGCTCCTACCGCCCTTCTCGATGAGCCGCATCACAAGCTCGATGACCACGACTTCGTTCAAAGGGTCAACCAAACCGCGCTCCAGCTGGTCAGCGGAGAACGCGGGCAAACGCATCACCGCGCGAAACGTGTGGCAAAACGACACCACGGCGTAGAATTTCCAATCACAGCGAAGCGCAACCGCCGCGGCCATCGTCGCCGCGCGTGCCTCCTTCGACTGAGAACGCCGATCGGTTTTCTCGGAAGAGTCACGTTTCGGGATCGAGTTCCGATAAAATTCAAAGTAAAAAACCTGAAGGGAAGGCGCAGCGTTTAACGAGTAGCTATGATACCTATAGATAATCTCGTGTGACCCCTTTGTTTGCACTGAAGGATCGCATATCATTACAACCCAACACAGCACCGTTTACTCGATTGTTATCAGACACTCTAAAAGCGAAAGGGTTCTTTTCGCCCCTTGCCGCGTTGACTTTCATCGCCTAATATATAAAGGGTTTTTGAGCAGAGCTATTTACCCTGCTTTTCGCCCCTTGCCGGCGATGACTGTAGAGTAGATAAACGCACATATTTGTGCATATTTAGTCACGCCAGTCCGCTACGTATTATTATCAGACACCGTGGGTATGCTTTCTACCTGAGGTTAGGGTGCGTCTTTCGCCCACGTATTATTTCAGACCAAATCGATCTTAACAGTTGTGTTCCCTGAGACTGGCGGACATTTCGCTGGCAATGTCGAACTTGATGGCGCCGATGCCGTACCCGCCCGGTGATTCGCCCGCGCCACACAAGTGCGCGAAGCACTCCGCGACGGGCATGTAGTTGCGTCGGGCGTACCGGTCGCTGACGTCGTACGCCATGGAGTCGCTGGTGTCAATGTCGTTCGCGTCGCGCACGTGCGAGATGTACCCCGCGTCCACAACCTTCATGTACACCGCGCCGTCGTCGGGGTTGTACGTGACGGAGATGCGAATCATCTTGAAATACACGTGCTCCACGATGACGAAGATCCACCTTTTTTCAAACTTCGTGGGCGTGAAACTCGTGTCGCCGTACGCTTTGCCCATCATAAAGCAGTTCGCGTAGTAAATCGCGTTGCCGCAAAGCGCCGCGTTTTTGGGAATAATACGCCGCACGTCCATGTCCTCGCCCCACTCACCGCGTCTCAACACTTTCCTGCCGCCGTCGTTGGGGGTCAAGAAGTTGTCGTTCATGTCGATGAACTTGTTCAAGGGCGGGGCGTCTCCGAACGCCAGGGTGACGTACTCGAGACGAGTCAACCCGATGCCGGTGACGTCGGGCGAGCCCGCCGCGATGGGGCCGAGAGGGTACTTGGACGCAGAGCACGCGGCGTTTTTGCAGCTGCCGCTGGAGTGCGTGGTGCTGTCGTACGTGTAGTCGTACGTGTTCCCAGCGGCGTTGGAAAAGGAGTGCGCCTTGGTGAAGGTCTGCGCCGCGTACGCGTTGCCGTCGCTAGCGCGCGTGATCGTCACGCCGACCATTTTGAGCTTACTCAAGGTGTAATCCACGGTGCCGCACACCCACCTGGCTTCGCCGTCGTTGTCCCTGAACGTGGTATCTCTTAAACACTCGGAGCGGCCGCTGGGGTTAATATCGGACGTTTGCCCGAAAAGCACCGCGCTGCCGATGACGATCAGCCGAGCATCGTCCACCGGGCCGAGCACGGTGGGCGTGGACGGATCCGCCGAGATTTCCCCGGTCAACGGCTGGCGGCAGTATGCCTCATCCCTCCAATCCGCAGCGCACTCGTGCGCGCAGTCGCCAAACACAAACTGCTTGTTCCCGTCATTAGGCGCGATTCTGTTGTAAAACGAGCCGTACATTTGCGAACACGGTTCGCCGAACAGCGGCGCCGGGTTCATTCCGTTTTCGTACCATACCTCGCCGTTTTTGTTTTGAAGCGCGAACCCGTATTCGAAATCTACTTGGTCCGTCGCCAGGGTGTACCCGTACACCCCGTCCGAGAGTTCCGCGCGCTCCATCTTCAGCGCGTTTTCGAAGCTGAACATGTCGGGATTCCCGAAGTTGTGCCGCACGATGTACGCCCCTGCGATTGGCGAGAACCAAAACTCGGGGTTCAAGTACTTGACCTCTTCGGTTTTGCACTGCGTCAGGAGCTGGAACGTGCTCGTGGGGTTGTTCCCTTTCGCCACCGTGGTGACGGGGGGGGTGTCGGGCAACAAACCCTGGCCGGTGTATCCCTGCCACGGGCCGTGGTAATCGGGCTGGCCCTTGTCCGCGCCGAGCGACGACGCGACGTTCTTCGCGTGCTTGGCGTTTTTCTCGGCGACCACCTTCGCGGTCGCGAAGCGGTGCGGCAACGCGGGATCGATACCGACGCCGAGTTGCGCGGAGGCGCCTGAAACCGTGTTGGTGTAGTTGCCGTCCTCCGGGTCCGTGGAGGGGAACGCGGGGCACCTGGTGATCAAGGACTGGCTCGTGCGTTGAAGCCACTCGGGGG
>TARA_B110000977_G_scaffold25928_1_pt1 | contig 27632 bp, 7 predicted proteins | sample TARA_B110000977 | Tara Oceans TARA_B110000977 (sample SAMEA4397798) | marine metagenome | biome: Polar Biome; feature: [SRF] surface water layer (ENVO:00010504); material: water (ENVO:00002006), including particulate matter (ENVO:01000060) such as... | depth 5 m | reverse complement strand
TTACATACAGAACACGGATACAATTCTATTAGGGATGGTTATGCTAACACAACCTTAATGGCCATTGCTCCAACTAAATCTAGTTCGTTCATTCACGGAGCTGTAAGTATGGGTATTGAGCCTATTAAGTCTAATTACTTTATCAAAGATCTTGCTAAGTCTAAAACGGTGTATAAGAATCCTTTCTTAGAAGCTCAGTTAGAAAAGCATGGTTTAAATAATACTAAGACTTGGCAATCTATACTTAAGAAAGATGGAAGTGTACAACACTTAGACTTTCCTAATAAAGAAGTGTTTAAATCTTTTGTTGAAATATCTCCTAAAGAGATTGTATTACAAGCGGCTCAAAGACAAAAGTATATTGACCAGTCACAGTCATTAAACTTAATGATAGATCCATCTGTCTCAGCTAAAGATATAAATAAGTTATATATGTATGCTTGGGAAGAAGGTGTAAAGACTTTGTATTATCAGTTTAGTAAAAGTAGTGCTCAGGATTTTGCACGTAATATATTAGAATGCTCTAGTTGTGAAGGTTAATAAAAGATTACTTAAGTTATTAGCTTATACAAATAAGCTTACAACATATCAAAAGATTGCATCCCGTATAGGTTATATGGGTGCAGGCTTTTTGATTGCAGCTCAATGGACTTTAGAACCTGCTTTATTTATAGTAGGGTTTATTTTTGTAATAGTGCAAACATCATCCAGGAAACAATGGAATTTAGTTGTGTTGAACTTAAATGGTTTGATTGCTTGGACTGTGCATTTTATACAAACTTATTTAGCACAGTAATTAAAATTGAGAAGATTTTTTTGCATCTTGAATAGCTTCTTTTAATTCAGGTAGTTCAACCGGGCATAAAAAATCTAAACTTGCTTTAAATGTAGTTTCAAGAACACCATCAACAAATATCATAATTGTTGGTGTTGTTCTTACTCTATATTTTTTTTTGCTTGATGGAGAATCAGCAATGTCACATCTATAATATTTAACTCCTGTTAGTTTTTCCCAACCTTGAAGGGCATTATGCTTATTAAAGTCAGCATAAAACTCCACAATTATAACAGAAGTTGCATCACTAAATTTATCTTTTCCACTAATCTTGGATTCAAAATTTGCATCAGTAATGTATTCTTGACTATATGTTGTAAAAGAAATTAATAGTATTGTAAAAGTTAATAGCTTTTTCATAATGATTAAGGTTTCTTACTTATCTCATATACTCTTTCTTCCATTTTATCAAATTTCCGTAAAAGCATTTCAACATCTTTTTGGGTATCCATAATAGCTTCTCTAATTGCCTCATCCTTCATATCAAACTCAATACGTTGAATTGTGGGTTCTGGTAATTTTTTTGCTTCTGCTATATCAGCTTGTAATACAAAATACATGCTTGATAATGACACCACACCTCCTATAATAATACCTAATGTTTTTAAATCTAAAGTTACTTTAGTACTCTCTCCTATTTCTTTACTCATTGTAATTTATTATTTAATGGTATAGTTTATACCAAAAGTTGTTTGAAATAGTTTGCTGTCCCACATTTTTGTAAATTCTCCTTCCATAAATATACCAAAGTTTTTTCCTACTTTCCAACCTAAAGAAGCACCAAAAGAATAATCAATCCACTGCTCTGGTTCAGCATCTGTTCTTAAACCGCCTCTACCCCAATTATTTCTATTAAGGTAAGTTGCTCTTTCATCTCCTTGTATATATCTATGATAGGGTAGTATATAATTACCGTATGCGTGTACCCAAAAGTTATTTTCATAATGATAAAAATCAAAACCAACAATAGGAGCTATCTCACCAAATGCAGATAGTCCATTCCATCTTTCTTGATTATATCTATTCATTAAATCTGTAAAAATAGTTTCTCTAAACTCTAAGTCAGTATCAGCAACTCTTACTCCATTAGGATCAATCCAGTACCAGTCATTAGTTGTATCACCATTTTCATCTGTTTCTGTATAAAAAATATCATCATAACCATAATCAAACCCTAAAGTATACCAAGGGTTTACCGGATTACCATCAGCATCTGTTTCATTTAACCATATTTCTATAGGATTATAACCGTAAGGTCTGTCATGTTTTCTATAGATAGCACCGGCAGATATGCTAAACTTACTACCAATAGGTAGTCTAGCTCTTACTTCAGCAGATTGATACTTTAAATTAATTGTTCCTACTTCTCTTGACTCAGCCTTAACTATATGATACTTACCTGTGTGTTTTAAAAACACTCTGTGATTTTTATACTCAATTCCACGGAACCTTTCTCTTTCAATATGGAATTGATATTCTAAACCTTGTATAGCTGAAGAAGGTGCTGAAAATGCCAGTTGGTTTTCTGTGCCATCATAAAAGTTTTTGGGTTTTCTTTCATAATCAAAACGTGCTAGTTTACGTATACCAAAACCTACACGGTAATCAAATGGATATTTAATTGTGTTATCCTCTACTCTAGGAATAGAATAGATACTACCATCATCATTTGTTCTAACAAAATAACTACGTTCTTTTTCTTCTACAGAATTAGAAACATCTCCTGATGCATATATAGTTCCATACTTAAGAAAGTCATGAGTAAGATCTTTAAAGAAAGTTTTTTGTGCTGATGCACTTAAAGAAAATAATAAAAATAACAGACCAACGTAATACTTCATATTTAATAGTTTTAAAAGGTTGTACGTTGGTTTGTACAGATATAATATACTAAAAATTATTTTTATATGAAAGATTAATCTCCAATATAAAAGCTTCTAGTTTGAATCATATCTTCCCATTTCTTAATTTCATATAAGATTGGAACTATATCCATAATTTCTTTCTTTATTTTCATCTGATCAGCTCTGTAACCTCTTTGATAATATACATCCTTATTACCATACCAATCTTCATCATTACCCGTAATAGCATATCTTAAACCTGCAGTACCTAGATCCCAAGTCTTATCCATTACATTTCCAAATTCTCCTAATGCTTTAGTTGCAGCAAAAGGACTTTCAAAAAATGCAAGCGCATCAGACATTCCTAATAAAGGAATAAACAATTGTAGTTCATCTCTAGCTCTAGTAGCTTGATACAATGATAAATTCTTTAATCTTTTTACTAAATCACTATCATCATCATCGTCTTCCCATATACCTCTTAGAGTACTAATAATTGTAAGAATAGAAATTAAAATTGCTAATTCAGCATTAGTTCTATGTACGTTTAAAGCAGCATTAATAAACTTTTCATCATTCTGAGAACCGTCATTTTTAAAACCTTTACCTCCTTTTGTAGAAGACTCCATCCAGCTTTGCATCATTGACTTTTCTTTTTCTTTATTTTTTGCTACATTTTTAACAAAGTATAAAACAAAATTAGCCCAAGAGTTATAACGGCCTTCCATCCATCCTAGATTTTCATCATAGTATCTTTTTTGATATCTAGCTCTAATAGCAGGTACAACCCACTTATGAAATTGTGCTAGTAATTTACCCCAAGTATGAACTTGAATTACCATTCTATCTTCATGAGCATAGTTACCGTGAATTTGTTTATTAACTTCACGGATTTTCATTCTTATATCATATCTTACTTTATCAGTAAAACTTCCTGTTTCAGTATAGATAAGATTACCCCCTGCATCTTTTGCACTTATGTTTCCTTTAAACATTTTACCAAAAGTTGGTACATCTTTTTTAATTTTAACCATAGTTGTGAAACCTTCTTTCATAACTAATTTTTGATTTGCATCATCAAAATCAAATGCATCAAATAAAGTTGATAGCTCACCGGTTGCAGGATTAAGTATATACGTATCCATAAGCAAAGCCATTCCAACTTTAGTCTGAACATTATATTCAGCTGCATCTTGAAATACATAACCTACATTTGCAAATCTTTGGAAGTAACTTACATAGTCTCCTTGTTGACCTTGTTCTCTAATATCTGATGAAGAATCCATCATTCTAAATAAATCTACAAAAGCTTCATACTTACTAATAGGTTGATACGGATCATATTTAGTTCCTGTAGTTTTTTTAGCAACAGCATGTGCTGTTCTATTCCACATATCTTGAAGAGCTCTTTTATTAAATTCTTTAGAAGCTCTCATATAAGCATCTCTACTAAAGAATCTTTGACCCATCATTTCTATACCATTGTTAATCCTACCTAATACGTAGTTATTAAAGTTACCAAAAACATTAAATCCTACATAAGATAATGAACTGTATGCTAGCAACTTATCTACAGCTTTTTCAACCATACCTTTAGTTACTTCAGCATTGTTGTAAAAGACCATATTCATAAAAGCCCTTGCATGCTTGGCATTATTAGAATCTTTTCCTGGTGCTAAAGCTTCTACATCATTACCTTTCTTACCAAATGTAGAAGAGAACTTTGCAGAAATCATTTTTTTATACTTAGACTTTGCAGGTTCTTTATACTTTCTATCTTCTATAACTTTAACAAAAGCAAGTAATGTATCTTCTATACTAGTCATTGACTCATAAGTCTGAGCCATTACACTAAACTTCAACATCGTACTTACTACATCCCAACTTAACTCTTCAGCTTTTGGTTTACTTCTTAAAGCAATTTCTTTAGATTGTAATACTCTTAACGCTGATTCAAATTCACTTGATCCAATTTTATCATCTGCATAATCTTGTTTTAAATCAACAATATCTTGTTGAATTTTTTCAACTGCCGCTTCATCTTTTAAAGATCCAACAAACATTATTGGTAATGAATCTATAACCTCCCCGTTTTCATCTACATTAACTCTACTTAACCTTGTAGTTTCTGTAAAGAAATCCTTCATGCTTTGTTTTTGACGTGCTACATAAGATGTAACTACATTTGGATTCTTAGAAAGTTGTGTCATTAATTTACCTTGAACTCTAGGTGTTTTACCTAGCATAAAGTCTCTTACGTTTTCAGGAAGTTGTTTTAACATTCCGTTTTCATATTGCTCTTTAACTACCAAGTAAAAAGATTTTCTAGCCATAGCTAAAGCATCATTAGGATCAGCTTCCATAATAGCTCTATACTTATCACTACGTAGATCTATAGTCTTACCATCAACAACTGTTATAGGACGTGCTTCTGTAAACTTTTTATCAGGAAACCAATTTCTTTTTTCTGCAACCATTCCGGTTGGTACACCATCAATTAATACAGGTGAGTTGTATATAACAGTATTTCCATACTTAGCTTGAAATTCTGCTATCTGCTCATCAGTTATACCAGCTTTAAATTCCCATATACCAAAATCACCTAACGGTAAATACTCTTGATATTGTGATCTAATTTCTTTCCACTCTTCTGTAAACTTATGGAAGTCACCATCTGTTGGTGTAAGACCAAACATACCAGCTGGAGTTTCAGGACTTTTAAAAGCACTAAATGCTTTTTTCTTATAGTATAAATCTTTATTAAATGCTATGTCTGCTTTATCAGCGGTTTTAACATCCAGTATTTCTTTATACTGTAATGGTACACCGTCTCCATCAACTGTTTCATTATACAATGCATCATATAGATCAGTATATTTTTGACCTAATTCAACAACATATCTACCAGTATGATTACCGTCTTTATCAGTTTCTATTATAAACTCAAAAATTTCTTTATCATTTTTACCTGGAGATAACTTTCTTAAGTAAGCTCCGGCAGCAATAATTTTTTCTTCTCTTTCACCAATTCTATCTAAAGATTCTTCTCTCTTTTGATGCCATAGTTTTTTCATTAAAGCAAGCAAAGTATCTTTGGATGTATTAATGTCTGTGAAGTTAAGAGTAGCTCCTGAAATTTTTTCTGCTTCTTGAAACAACATTTCAAATTCAGCATCTGTAAAATCTCTTGTGGTTTCATTTTTAGTAATAAACTTAACGTGGTCAATTATTGCTTGATCAGCTATACTTGGTACATTATTTCTATTGTTTTTACCAGCAACTCTTTTTAAAGTTAAACCTAACTTATCTTTTAATTTAATTTGAGAACTATTTAAGTTTCCGTAAGTTGCAGAAACAGCTGTCAATCCATCAAATGAATCAGCAAATGCTTGGGTGTTACGTGCTACTTGAATAAAATTCACATCACCTAAGTTATTCTTATCAATTAAATATTTTTCTAATTTTTCAACTTCTCTTAAAGACTGTTGTAAAAATTCAGTATAAACTTTAGATGCACTTAAACCATCACCAGAACGCAAAGCTTCTGTTGCCATTGTAATAGCAAGGTTTAATCTAACAATTGTATCTTCTTTGGTTTTATCCATAGATATAGCACCTTTTACAGTCTTCAATACTTCAACACGTTTGATCATGTCAGCTTGAAAATTTTCTATACCTTTAAATAATATTTCATACTCAACACCTCCAGCATCATCTATTCTATCATTTTGATCTGCTGCTGCAACTGCGTCATTGTAATCAGCATCTTCCATAATAGGATAGTCAACTGATTCTCTTCTTGCTTCTTGTATTTTATTTTTGGCTTTTTTGTCAGTATTTCTTTTAACAATTGCATTTACATAAGGTAAATTTTGACCCATAGGATGTGCTACTGGATCTTGTATTTTTAATTCACCATTTATTAACTCTACATTGTAAGTAGTAACAGCGGTATCTGAATCTTCAAATTCATAACCCATGTTTTCAAGCATTCTTCTATTTAAGTTACTTTTAATTGCCTGTCTTGTTTGAGCAGGTAACTTTTTTATTCCTACTTTATTTTTTAAAATAGAACCTTCAGTTAAAGTAACTTCTTTATCATACCCTGTTTGGATATCAATTATCTTTAGTTTACCAGCTTTGGTAATTATAACTAAATCAGTTTTACTTGCAATGTTAGTACCGGTTGTATCTAAGTAATGTAAAATTACATTTGGTATTACTACATCACCGTTTCCCTCCATTAACTTAATGTAAGTACCTAACTCATTATAAAGTTTTTCTGCTTGTTCTTTATTTAATGTAGTTGTTTTTGTACTTGCAACATCAATACTTTCTTTTAATATAATACTGTTTAATAAAGTATCTATATCATTTCTAAAAGCAATTTCTTCTTTTGTTTCTTTTGAGCCTAATACATCTCCTGAGATGACTTGGCTTGCTGACTTAATGGATTTACTTAGATTATCAAGTTGATAATATTTTCCATCTTTCTTATTTAATATTACTATAGTATTACCTTTTGCTATTTCTGCTTGATTTGCAGATAAAGAATCAACAGACTCTTTGTTTGAAGATACTATATTAAACAAGTTTTTAATTATTGCTTTTTGTGCAACACCCGCTTTGCTCATTGCTGAGTCTACTACTTTTTGTTTATCAGAAGATAAAGAGTATTTAACTTTTTTTATGTTTGATACTTTTAAATCAAATATTACATTGCTTGTATTAAGAAGTTTTGCAACATCTGAAAGATTTGCTGTAGACTTTATAGCAGATGTAGGTAATTTTATATCACCATTAACTGTTATGTAATCATGTAAGTCTTGTATAACAGACATGAACCACTCAAGCATTTCTTTTACTTTACCTAAAAATGTTTTAGTAGGTTTTGTTTCATAATCATTATCAAAATGTCTAGTTAAAGCTTGTGTTATTAATTCTAAGTCTCTTTGGTAATCAGTAAACCTTCCATTCTTAGTATTATATGCTTCATCTATTTGTTGTTTCAATATAGGGAAACTTTTTTTAGCTTCTTCTACAAGGGATTTAAATAGCTCAGGGTTGTCTAGTGCTAAACTGTCTGTAAAAGCGTGTAAGACTTCTTCTATTGCAGTCTCATTAGTTACTCTACCTTGAATTAAAACTACTTGCCCGTCATAATAAAAAGAATTAATGTTGGCAAAGTTTACTTTGTTTTTAGTTCCCGGATCTAATTTTTTATAATAAGCTTCAGCTTGTTTAACTGATACAACATTCATTCTTAACTCAGGAAACATTCTTTGTAAATGACCTAAAACTTTAATAGTGTGTGTACCGTAAGCTTTTCTATTTTCAGGTAGCATATCATTAAGACTAAACAAGTCTTCATTCACTACAACTCTATATGACTTTGGAGTTCTAACAAGAGTAACTGACCCTTGAGGTATGTTGTTTTGACTAAGATATCTTAATGCTCTTTTATAGTTATATTGCAAAAACTCAGGAGATCCTTCTCTGGCATTAGGTGCTGTATTATTTATAAAGTAATCACCACCCAATTCATTAGATACACTTGCTATTTTTAGACGGCTTAAATTAGTTAGAACCGCTTCTTTAAAATTTTTCTGTTTTAAAGAAAGAGCAACCTTACTATCTTCCATCATTTGCAATGCCTCTTCTGTTGTAGGAAAAGTATCTTCTTTTGTTAAAGATTGCCATCTTGATATAACATTGTTAACAGCAGATTCATTTGGAAACTCTTCTCTTAAAGCTTTATACTCAGGAAGATTTACATTATAACACTTACTCATATCATTATAGTTTTATACGGCATCCTTGGTCAACAAGAAATTCTTTTATTGTTTCAAAGTTACTTAATTTAAATGACTTTATGAAGCCATCTTGCGTTGTTCCTATCCCGGCAGCTTTTAATATCTCTTTGTTTTCTTTATTTTTATTTATATAATCATAAAAGAATTGTATTATTTCAGAATCACCGTCTGTCATACCAAGATCTAATTCAAGTTGTGTTCCTGGATCATCAACATCTACGTCTTCTATTTGAGACATTATAGTATCTATTTTTTCTTGATCTTTTTCTGTTACTTTCATACCTTTAGAAAGGCCTTTATTTGAAATAAAATTAAGCAACTTATCTGTTGGATCATTAACCTCTTCTGGACGTGCTGTAGCCTCTGCTATATTAGTACCATCAATATCAATGTTATCTTCAGTAGCTATTCTATTTGTATTAACAAAATTAGACATTTTATTATTTGTTTTTTCTGCACCTGAGAAATCAACATTATCAAAATCTACATTATCTATTTCATCAAGACCTTCTATGTCATCAAAGTTTACTCCATAATAGTCATCCTTTGAAAACTCTCTTAACTCAGCTAAAGTTGGTCTATTAAAGTTTTCTGTGTTAAACATAAACCCAATAGCATTTTGTTTATAAGCACCTTTCAATTCTATTTTTTCATAAACAACACTGTCTGCTTTTACACTACCGTTTAAAGCTGAAGGCAATAAAGTAACACCTAAACCTTTTCCTGATTTTTTAAAATCATTAGCTCTTACAAGTTTATAATAAGAAGTTGTTCTAGTTTGATCTGCATTAATATCAGTCTTTGAAATAAATAATGAAAAAGGATATTGTGGTTTCTCATCACTAGTTCTAGTGTAAATCAGAGTATCTTCAAATATACTTTCGTCATAACTGTGTGGTGATTTTGGACCACTTACAAAGTCTTTACTAAAGACTGCAATGTTTCTTGAATTAATAGCAGACTCACCATAGTTATTTACAAACTCATCCTGTAGTTCTTGAAGTGATACTCCAAAAACACTTTCATAACTTTTCTTACCTTGAAATGCTTGTACAGCATCCGTTGCTGAATCTAAATAATTCTCCATTATAAATGGAACTAAAGAATCAATTATACTTCCATTAGCGTATTGTAAACCATCTTTTACCATAGCATAATGAATTATGTTTACAGCATCAGCTCTAGTATCACTTTGTCCATACAACTGGTGAAATCCATTTTGGATACGTAATTTTTCATTAGCACTAAGCTTACCAAAACTTCTAGATTGAATTAAGTTTAATCCTGTAGTATTTGTTTTACTATCTGCAGGATTACTAAATAAATAATAATCTAAGAAATAATTAGAAGTGCCTTCATGTTTCTCTCTTAGTTCTTCAAATATAGTATTTGCATTAAATTTAGTTTCTGCATTACCATATATAAACTCATTAGATAAAGAACCTCCAATTGCTGCAGCCGCTTCATCACTATTAAATACTCTATGCATATAAGACTTCATAGTCAAATATGTAAGTAAGTTTTTAGATATGCCATCCATAACTTGAGCTGAAGCACTTTTCTTAGTATAACCCTCTACCCCAGCATAGATCTTTTTAAAGTCTTCTGTTCTAGATAAAAATACTTTAGGTAATACTTCAGTACTAAATTCATTATATACTTCTAATAAATCCCCTACGTAATGTTCTTTTATAGCAGACCTCATATCAAAAGGTCTTATTATTTTTTTAAATTCTTTATCATCTAAATACAGACCTAAAGTTTTTATAGCATCATCTTTTTCATTAAGACTAATAAAGTCTTGACCAAATCCTGTATTAAGATTAAAGATTGGAATCATGTTATCTATAAATTTTTTGACATCCATAAAGTCAAGTATGGTTTCATAGATTGAATATAACTCTTCATCAGTAGCATTAGCATTAACACCAGCAGCTAATGTTGCATCTGTAACTTTAACTTGTGTTCCTTCTTTTATTTGAAGCTCTTTAAGTGCGCCTTTAATTTCACCCTTAGCTGTCATAGGATCTTTCATGGCTTGTCTAATAGCTGCAACATTTACAAACATTGTTGCTGTATGTAGTGATACACCCAGACCAATCATTGTTTCTACTACACCTATAGATGCTTTATTAAAACCTAACTTAGATAAAATTCTTTCTTTAGCATCATCTGTAGCTGCAGTAATAAGTGCTGATAATAAATACTGCGCTCTTGTTTCTTCATTTTTAACATTGGTTTCAAACCTATCATAGTTTATACCATTAATGTCAAGTGATCCCCATTTAGGATTAAGAATAACTTCTGTTTCTTTTAAGAAGTTTATTACAACATTTCTTGGGACTACTGCTCCAATTAAATTAGAGTTTTGTTTTACATTAACGTGAGTATAGAATTGACCAGGTAAACTATCAATAGGTAAATCTTCTTTTGAAAGTTCTGCTAATTGCGGAAACTGTCTAAATAAATTATCTACTTCTGCTTTTAATGCAACAACATCTGCTGGTTGATAAGCTACAGGTTTTTGACCATTAACTGATTCAGTCATACCTTTGTTACCTTGCAAAGCAGTTTTTAAATCTAGAAGTTGATTATTAATAGCACCTTTATATGGTTCTGTTTTATAATCTTTTTTATATTGTTTGTACTCAGCAAATGTTCTTGGTAAGTTTAATGTAGTTAAGGCATCTAATGTATCTGCAGTAAAACCAAATTCTTTAATTAATTCTTCTTTTACTTCCGGGTCTAAAACTCTTGATAAACTTGGACGCGTTGTCTCAAATTTATATAGAGCATCATATAAGTAAGATCCTTTTTTACCTGTTAATTTATTTTGATAAACTATGTAGTCACCAAAACTTTCTTCTTCTGAAACATTGGCTCTACCATATTCTATAAATTGCTTGTTCTTGACATACCATTCTTTTACATGAGTAAAAACTTTATCAATATCAAAATCCGCTCCTGATACTTCTACAAGTTCTTCTGGAAATACACCTGTTGAACCAAGGTATACAGGATCAAAATCTACTATTCTTACATTAAGAGAAGAGTGTTTATCTTGAGAAGGTATTCTTACAGCAAACATTTTTGCAACTGCTGCAGGCATTCTACCTGTACCATTCTCTATAAGATCCATTACTTCTTTATAATGTGCGGGTACAATACCCTCAGCATATCTTTCATTTGTAGCAACCCAAGTACTTGGATCACCTTCTGTAACATATTCTACTAAGTCTACTCTTAGTCTATCAATAACAGTTACTCCTTCAGGATTTGTTTTTAAAGCTTCAGCTAACAATTCAAAACCATTTGGTTCTCTTAAGTCTATAGTTATTTTAGCGTTACCGCTTTTAACATAAGCTTTTCTTCTAACAACTTCTTGTTTATCTAAATTACCTTCTGCATCTAAACTATATACTTTTCTAATTACAGATTTTCCAAAAGATGATTTTAATGCTAAAGCATGTCCCTCAACTTTTTCTTGTAGTACACCTTGACTAAAGTAAGATAAAAAGAATTGCTCAAACTTTTTAATAGCTAATGGTTGATTAAGCTCATACTTGTTTGTTCCGTTCTCATCAGTAAAGAATTCAATTTGATTACTACCAGCGGCTGAAGACTTTAAGTTTGCCTGAGCTGTACGTAAGAATGTAGCATAACTAGGTGCTACTTCTCCGTTCTCAACCATTGTATCTATAATGTCATTATCCAAGTTTTGGATAGTCTCAAACATTAAATCTTTTTTCTGACTAAACTCAAACTTAATACCAGCTCCTGTTAGTCTATGGTATTCTTTTCTAATATATCCTACAGGTACTTCCTTACCATTTAATAATACTATTTCATCATCACTTTGCTCACTAGTAACTATAGTTTTAATCTGATTAGGTAAAGTAACCTTTGTTTTATTAGAAGGGTTGACCTGTTGTAAACCAAAATCTTTTGCATTTAATGGCGTTATGTCATCTAACGTTAAAGGATTATTTGTTTCACTTAGTCTAGCTAATGTTTGTACTTTTTGCTTAAACATTTTAGAAGCAGAAACCGGAACTAAGAATGCAATCTTTTCAGGATTGTTTCTTTCAAATTCTTCTAACATTTCTCTTGCAGCATTAAGCTGTTCCATTCCTTGTTTAGCTACTCTTTTTCCATTTACTACATCAGATGTTTCTTGTTTAGTTAATGGTGTAGTTGACATTTTATCAAATACATTCCCATCACCATAAACATATTTCTTTGAGTTTAATACAGCATTTTGTTTTAAGTATCCATTCTTACCAAACCATTCTTCAGATGTAATCTCAACACCCTCATCAACTTTGTCCATTAACTCAACATAAGCATCATTTAATTCAGCTAAACCAAAAGCAAAATATCTTGCTCCTTTTGCTGTATAATAAGTTTGTGCATCTGTTTTTTCTCCACCTCTGTTTCCTGGTTGAGCTCCATCAGTAAATCTTTGTTCAAACAAATCATCTTCTACTAATATCATAGAAATAGAACCTTCACCTAAAGTATGGTATATACCTTTAGCTGGATCTACTACTGTTGTTTCTACTGGAGTAATTGCTCTGTTCTGCATTTTAGCTCTCTTAATAGGATCTACAAATGCATCTTTAAATAACCTAGCTTCTTCACCTAATATTAATTGGTTGATGGCCATTGTATTTAAATAATTACTTAAAACTATTTGTGCAATGTTTACTATTTGAGTACTATTATCAAGACCTAATTCTTGTTTAGCTCTTAATGCTTTTTTAGACTTAGGGAAAAAGCCTCTAGCTAAAAGAGAAATTCCTTGGAACTGAGTATTACTTTCATCTGCTGATAATTGTCTAGCAATATTTTCATCTTTAGCAAGACTTGCAAACTCATCTACTAAAGATTCTAGTCCTTTTACTATAGATCCTCCTTTGTCAAAACCTGATGAATCAAACGCTTCTCCTTTTTTAGCTTTTTCTATTAAGGTATCTTGAGTAGCTTTATCCATTAACCAAGCTGTCTTAAAGAATTTAAATCCTCTACCTTTATCTGGTCTTGTGGATTCAACATCATTATAACCAAGGATACCTTGTGGTCCTTCTATACCTTCTTTAAAGTTTTCTTTTATTGCATTGTATTCTCTTTCTATTTCATTAATAGTAAGATTAACTGTGTTAGGTAGAATGCTGTATTTACCAATACCTTCACCAGACTTGTCATTAACAGTTTGGATAATAGGAAGCTTAACCATATCATTGGTATTTGATGCTTCCATAATTCTTAAAAGAACAGGTGCTATAGCTTTAGTTACTTCTAGCCCATCTTCAATATAAGTAATTTTACTATTTGTTTCACTAGTTGTATTGTAAGAAGCTGTATACATGTCTATTAACATTGTTACAAATTCTTTTGATGTCATTTCACCATAAGCAGATGCTTCATCTGTCATTGCAGCTTCAGATAAATTATCAATTTTATCTTCTGTTAAATCAGTAATTCTTGTTCCTGAGTTTCTTTCAATAACAAGCTCATTATCCGCAGCCATTTGTATAAAGGCCGGGTTGTTTAATAATATGTTATTACTTAAAAATGGAGTAGTCTCTTCTAAAGTTTCTAAAAAGTCTACATCATTTAATTGTTTTATTCTATTAGAATGGAATGTTTGTTTTTGATGAGCATATATTAGTTTACCATTTACATCTACAAATACAGTAGCACCAATTGCTTCATCAAAGTTTGCATTACCTAAAGCTAATTTATTTAACCTTGTACTCATACCTTTACCTGCATCATCTACAAATAAATTTTCTGGAGCTGGTTGTCTTTTCTTTGTTCCTTTAATTACTTGAGTTACATCAAGTCTATTAACAAACTGTTCTGCATCTTCTTTTGTAATAAGATTACTATCACTACCTATTAAAGCCATTTCTCTTTGGAAATTTGTTGACTTATTTTTAAGAGCTGAAATAATACTTACTTCTAAATAACCTCTACTAAAACTAACACCAATTGCTTCATAAATTGCTTGTGATAAATACTCAGCTTGAAGTCTTATATCTTTATTAGTCATGTTGCTTTTACCTAAAACACTTTGCAAAGTTCTCATAACTTGAAGTGCTTTGGTTAAAGTCTCAGGATTAGATTTATAATTTTCAAACTTATCACCATGAAACTTTTTCCATGCATCAATTTGTGCATTAGCAGCATCTGACTGTGTAGCTGAAATAATTAAAGCCTTTCCTGTTACTGGATCTTTTAAGTGGAAGTTATATCCAAATCTACTATTTTGATAAGTCTTTATAAAGTCATGATAAAGTTTAGAATCTTTAACCTCTGCGGGTAATGCTCCTGACTCAATGACATCTTCCATAGTAGTATTAGAATCTGTAATACCTACTGTATTTAAAAATCTATCAATAACAGCAGATGTGTTAACTGATCTTCTAGAATGATAATACATTCTTTTAAGGATTTCAAAATGTGATGTCTGATTCATTGCTGCTAACATTAAACCTGTATGAGCATCAACGTAGTTTGCATGGACTTTAATTTTCTCTCCATTCAATAGTTCAGTATTACCAAACATGTCTGTTGAATCAATAGTTGTAGAACTAATAAATAATTTTACACGTTGACTTGGTTTGATACCAACTTCTTGGCTTTCCATTCCATATTGAGAAGTACTTCTGCTTCCAACAGATTGTTCTAGTTCATCAATTTCTTCTTCTTCTCTTTCAGTTTTTATTTGAAAAAGCTCAAGGTAATCTTCTACTTCTTTAATTATTGCTTCACCATCATTTAATTCTAATGCTTGATAAATTTGTTCTAGTTTATCAGCTTGAGAATCTGATAAATTTTCACCACTGTATTGTGCATTACCTGGATTGTATAAGTCAGCGTAGTCTGCTAAAACAGATCCTATATATATTTTATCTATTTCTTCTTGTTCAGTTTCTTTTCCAGAAAATTTATTAGCAAGTGCTTGTACTTTTTGTGCATTTACTTTTTCATTTCTTTCATCTATTCTTTCTGCATAAGTATTAGCAATTGTTCTTATTAAGATATCTGCAGTAGCAGGATCTAAATATAACTCAGAAGCAAACACTTCACCGCTAATAGACTCATATGGGATAGCTTTTAAAGCTTCTATTGTTACATCCCCTTCAACATCTCTTGTATAAAAGTTTTCTTGTATAGAGCTACCTCTATATTTACCTGAATCTATATTTTCAAATACATTAAGTAAATCACTTTTACCTTTAAAACGTTTTAATGATCTTTTAATCCATTCAACTATTCTGTTAAAGAATGATTTAATAGTAGATGATGTTTTGGTGCTTCTAGGATTTTGCTTAAACTTAGCAAACTCATCAGCCATATACTCTTCTAAATATTCACGCTCTAATCTCTTAGCGTTCATATCTCCATATAAAGGATTAAGACCTTTAAATTTACCTAATGCTTCATCAAGAGCTTCTTGTGAACCAAGCTTACTTAACAATTCACCTTTAGCAATTCTAAGTAAATTAGATTGTTCTTTGTCTGTAAGTAACATTCTAAATACAGCGTGGAAAGCTTCATGATAAGCTATTAAAGTAGATGGACTTGTATATATAGTTCCTTCTCCTTGTAACCCACCTGATAAGTTTCTTAAAGACATAACAAATTTACCAGCAGTAAAACCGTTAGCTTTCAGTCTGTCTTTAACTTCATTAATATCTTTTACAGTAATAAAACCGGGAAGATTATTTTGAGCCCAAGAAATAAATTCATCAATTTTTAAATCTTCAGATATTGATTCTTGAGTATCAACTATTTTAAAAGCATTTTTACGTTGTGCTTTTAATTCTTTAATTTTACTTGTAATATTTTTATACTCTTCAGATTCTTGTTTTAAATTATATCTGTTTAAACCTTCAGCTTTAGCTCTGGTATTTATTTCAGATTCCAAAACTTTCTTTTGTTTTTCAAGAGTTGTTATTTGTTCTTCTAATGTTTGTTCACTCTCATTCTTTTGTGTTTCAGCTGCAATTTTATTTCCTTGTCTCCAAACTTGAAACTTATCTTTGTTGTTTCCAACTGTAGGAATAGAAGAATCTAGTCTATCTCTAACATATCTATCAAGAAGATCAAGCTCATTCATATAGAATTTATACCTACTGTCAGCTCCAAGATATTTCATTATCATATCTTTCCCTGCCTCCTTGGTAATCTTTCCTGATGCAACGCTTTTTTCTACTATGGCTATATAATTTTCTATTGAGTTTTCAGCTTCAACAGCTTCTTGACCTACTAAGACATCACCCTCAACTCTGATAGATAGAACGCCTTCAGAGTTACCTCTATATGAGTTTTGTTTTGCTATAACTAATTCAGCCTGAAGAGCTTTAAATTTCTTCAAATCTTTAGCTGGTATAGAACCATCTTCAGATCTTAAGTCTTTTATCTGTTGTTCTACATTAGCCAGAGCATCTTCATACTTTTGATTAGGATTTACTTCTTTATTTATAGGACCCGCATCTTCTTGAGCTTTTCTATCAACTAATATTTGATTTATTAAACCTGTATTAGCTTCAAATATAGCAGCTTCTTGAGGAGTTAATGGCCCAGCATTTTGAATTTTAGTTGCAAGGTTTTCTAAAGTTGCTTCTGAAACTTTACCTGTTTCTACAAACTCATCAAACTCACTTACAGGTTTTTCTTTAGGTCCAGGTATTATTTCTTCTACCTCTGTTAAGTTACCTGTAAAATTAAAATACATCTTTTGACTATGTCTAACTCTAGGGTCAATATCAGTGACAGTTTTTTCTATCATTTCCTGAGCCGTAGCTGTAGTATCAAATACAACTGTCATAGAATCTCCTGAAAGATTTACTTTGTTAGGTACAGTTTTATTGTATACAACAACTTTTGGATTTACATTAATTTTTGCAAACAACTCTTCTACTAACATAGGGTTGTCTACTAATGCATCTATATTTCTAGCTTTAACAGATGCAAATGCAACAAGAACTGTTTTAGCACCTTGGCCTTTTTTATCTTTTACGCTTAACTTAAGAAGTATGTCTCCATTATCTTGTACTTTTAAATCCACAAAAGAATTAGGTACACTTGCCAAATAGAATCCACTATTAAAAGAATCATTAAAGTCATAGTTGTATTTAGAATCTACAACTTTGCCATCTTTAATATTATCGTCAACTGTATCTTTTGCTCTTTGAACAAGTTTAGAATAAAGAACTGTTCTTTCACTTTCTGATACAGCTTTTTGTTTAAGTTGTACTAAAGTAATAGCTCCACTTGGAGATTTAACAACAGCTACATATCTACCAGTTATTGAAGCAACATAAGATAGATTTGATTCTCCACTTTCTAATTCTGATTTTTTTAATTGATCTTCAACTGATTGTATAAATTCTACTTCTTCATTTACATTTTCTATATCTGTAGTATAATTTGTAGATATACTACCATCTTTGTTTTTAGTATTTGTAATAATTATAGTATTACCATCAAAGGTTCCATATACTAAATCATCTAAACTTTTTGCTATACCATCAAAACTAAATTTACCTTGCGTCAGCTTTAGTTCAGTATTTGTTTGCTCTTGGAATTCTGCCAATGTCATAGTAGCATTATTTTCCATAGCATCTAACTTTCCTGTAAGAGCTGCTTGTTTTATAACTTGAGATTTTAAATCTTCTATGCTTGAACCTTCTGCTAAAATGTATGCGTTTAAATTATTATCAGTAAACTCATTTATACTAATGCTTTTTCCGCTTTTACCTTTAAAGCTAAAATGATTATTTCTTACAAATGCAATAGAACCATCCCAACCAGCAGGATATAAGTCAGCAACTTTTTCTGCTGCTTCTTGTGACAAACTAATTTGCACCATATACTTATCTCCATTTTTAGAAATAAATGGATTCTCTGGTTCTACACCTAACTGATAAGATGTTCCATCTTTAGGTATATTTAAAACCACCCTAACTATAGACTCATTTAATTCTTGCTCTGTAAGTCTTTCTAATATTTTTTGTAATCTTGCTTCAGCTTCCGCAACAGTTTCTCTTAAACCTGTTGTTTCATTATTCATTTGTTTAGCATAGATACCATTAATATCACGGTGATCTATCTTAGTCATGTTAGCAGAATACTTTACTTCAGCAACTTTAAGTTGCTCTTTAGTATATAAAGTATTAAACCCTGCTTCTTCTACATAAAAAATAGATTCTAGTTTATCATTTTTAGATGCATCTAATTTTTCAAATGGAATTAATTTTAAAAGATTGCCTTTTTTAGTAGAGCTTTCTGTTCCAAGTACAATGTATTTGTTTCCATCAACATCAACTACCTCATCACCATACTTTATTTCTTGACCATCAAAGTTGTAAGCTTGCTCACTAGGAACTATTTTAAGAAGTCTTTCCCAAGCACTCCATGCTTTGTCCATTTCATCTTGACTAGCACCGTAAGAGTTTCTAGCATTAGCTTCATCTAGAAATGTTTGAGGTAATGTCTTACCTTTATTATCTACTATACTATATATGAAATCAGGTTCATTTGATCCTTCTTGGTAAACTGTTCTTTTTACAATGTTAACACCCGGTCCTAGTTGAGCTACTTTAGTAGTATTAGTGTTTACTATAGATTCTAAACCTTGTTCAGACTCAGCAGTAAATATACTTGAATCAATACCACCTAATGCTAAAAGGAATTTTACTGGTTTACTTTCAATAGATTCAGCAACCCAAGCTTTAAAACCTTCTTCAGCATTATAACTTTCTCCTTGTTCATCAAGTGTTTTAAACCACAGTCTTTTAAGACTATCTAAACCATTGACAGCATTATTACCTTCTGTAGAGTTTAACCATTCTTCTAAGGATACAATTGAATTACCCTCATTAATATTTTTAATTTTATAAGAAGCATACATTTGCTCCAAGACATCCTGTGATACAGGAGATTGTCCTTCTAAAAGAATATTTGCATCAGGGGCACTGTTTATATCTTTAAAATCAGATTCATCTAAATTAGTTTCAACAGCATCATCAAAATTATCTTTTGACTTAGGTGCTTCAGTAGCTTTCTTTTTAGGTTTATCAGTTTTGGCTTCTTCTTCTTTTACTTTAAATCCAGAAGTCTCCTTGTAAATACTTATAAGAGCATTTATCTTTTCAAATATTTCTTTATCTATTTCAGGATTAAGTACACCTTTAGCTGAAATAAATTGAGTTATTGATGCAACGTCACGCGTTTCTATAAAAGCTTTAAACTGTTCATCACTTATTACAATACCTAATTCTTTAAGTTGTTGAAGTAATATATTAGCATGCTCATCTGCAACACCAGCTTCCATATTTTTTTCAAATATATCTTTGGCCTTACTATATAAAACTTTAAACTGATCACTTAATCTATCTACTAAATCTAAAACTTTTTCAGGGTCTCCAAATAAAGCAACTGTTCTATCAAACAATTGAGATCTTGTATCTAAGTTATTATGATCAAGAAGTTGAGCTAATACTTTGTCTACTTCACCTCTTTTAATATAACCGTTTTTATTATTACTTCTAGCACCTAGTACTTTTAAATAATTAATTAACGGAGTTCTTAATTTATTAGATTTACTTCTATCATATACTTTTGAATCTTTATCATATATACTATCTAAAGCAACTTTATATGTTAATAGACTTGTAAGTAATTTTTGTTTTTGCTTAAGGTCTTTAGTTGTAAGCTTATCTTTATTATCAGTATCCTGTAGAGTTTTTATCTCTTTCATTAACATGACTACCTCTTGATCAATAGTATCACTAGTTAGTAGTTTAGTTAAGTCACCTGCTTGAAGATTACTTAATACATCAGAAGATTCTAAAGCTGCCTCTAGATCAAATCTTCTTCCATTAGCCATTTTAAATTCATTCTTAGCAACTAAATAAAGAAGTCTAGCATGTTCTATAGCATTATGTTTTATCCTAGAATCATTATATTCTTTGGTATCTTTATCATATTGCTCATAGTTTTCTGGGTTTCTTATTACATCAAAAGAATCATTATATTCTTTCTCTTGTACTTTCATCCCATCAATAGACTTTTGTATTTTTTCTCTTACATCAGATATATCTTTTGCAGAGTCTGGATAAAGTTCTTTAAGTTCTTCATCTTTTAAACCTAGTAAGTCTTCTAGTTGTTCTACATACAAACCTGTTGCACCCGCAGTCATTAAAAAATGTCTGTGTTGAAATGCAGCTATATCTTTTGCATCTTGAAAACCTAAATGATCATCTTCTAAAAGACTTCTTTTTGTTTCTTCATCACCCTCTTGTGCTTGGAATAAAGAAAGATTGGTAGGATTAAAATAATCAAAAGGATTGTCTTGTATGTCATCTCCTATTTCATTTATTATTTTAATATACTTTTCTTTATTTTCTTGATATTTTTTATACTGTTCAGGGTTTGTCTTTTTTTGATATATTTCAGGAAGAACTTCAAACATTGCTCTTTGAGGTCCTTGCACAATACCACCCATTAAAAAACCAGACATAAAAACATGAGCACCTTCAGCACTCATTTGACTATTAAAACCGGCTTTTATAGCGGCCATCTTAGCATCTGTTTTTGAAGCTAATGGGTTTTCCATTAAAGTTCTATGGTAGTCTACAACACCAACTTGAACTCCTTCTTGATATACTTCTTGTAAACCTTCTCCAATACTTGCTGCAGAATATCTTAGTAAACCAGCACCAGTATTTTTTAATGTGGTTCTAGCACCTAAAGCTTTAAGTCTTTTAATGTTTAAAAAGTTACCCATTAAAGTTTTAGGAGTAACATCAGTATATAAACCTTTGCTTAATCCACCACCTTTAGTTCTAACTCCTTTAGTTCTAACTATATTTTTTGCAAAACCAGGAAGCTTATCACTAAAGATTCTTCTTAACGTAGGAGAAAAACCTTTTAAAGCTGTTCCAAGTACAAGCTTGTTAGTTAAGAAAATAGCAGGAGCATTTAACCATAATGTTTCAGTAGCTCCTTTTAAAGCATCTGTGTTAATTTCTTCTAACTGTTCTCTTGTTATATCACCGCCTCCATTTTCTTCTGACTTAATTCTTATACCTTCAGCATAAATTTCATTAAAAGCAAAACCAGCTTCCATTTTACCTTCACTCATTGCAAAGTTAATTGAACGCATGTCTCTGTAAAAAGCTCCAAATCCTTTAGACATTTTAGCTACAGAAGTAATTCCATTTGCTGTATTTTCAGCAGACTTCATTGCTTTTATAGCAGCCATTGTTTCAGGTGCAAAGAATGTTCCTGCTAATCTAAAAGGTGCAGCACCTGCAGCTCTTATTGCAGTAAATGCATCACGCGCAGATTCAACAGCTCTAATAGAATCTAATATTGATCCACCAGCTTTAACAGCTTTTGTTACATCAAATAGATTACCCATTGTTTTAATACCTCTAACAAAATTTCTACCGGTACCTACTAAAAATGCACCAATACCTGCAGGTGCTCCAACACCAGTTGTACTTACAGCAGCAGAAGCAGCAGCTAATGCTAATTCTTCAGCTGCAATAGAACCTAATATACCAAATGTATATCCTGTTTGTAAAAATAAATTTGCGGCACCTCCACCAAATCCACCTCTTGTACTACTACCCATTCTATTAGCTTCTGCAAACTCATAAGAAGATTGATAGTCTGCATCCATCCAATAATTATCATCATCAAATAAATCTCCAATAGCTCTATAGCCAGACATAAAACCTGAGCCTAAACCATCTGACCAATAAGGTACTTGTCTAGTAAAAAATTCTGCTGTAGCTGAACTATTTTCATTATAATATTTTTCATTATCCCTTAAAGGATTATAACCTAATTGATCAAATTTATAATGATCTCTTACCCTGTCAAAACCTGAACTTTTAGCTCCTGAGATTAAAGGTTGTTCATACAAAGGTTCATTACTTACACCTTGCATGTAACTATTAGGATTATTAAAAACTTTACTAAAATTATCAAAACTACTTTCAGGTGTATTTTTAATCCCCACATTAGAAGGAATTAAAAGATTTACTGTAGGTACAATATCTTGCATTGTGCGTTTGAATTCATCTGCAACTTGATCATCATAATCAGCAGGGAAATCAAACAACTCATCTATAGGTTGAAACTCAAAATTTTCAGGATTCCAAGTTTCAGAAATAGTTGTGTTGGGAGATACTTGGGTCTGAGCTGCTTCTGGAACAGTCAGGCCGTCTTGATTTTTTTGTTCCATAATATTACTTACCTTGAATAATTGATGGTTTTATTCTTTTTTGTTCTTTCAAATTTTTTGCACTAAGATCAGCTAAAGACGCTCTATAGTTTGCTACTATTCTATCTACTTCATTAAGACCAGCAGGTTGCCCTTGCTCATTTCTAATTAGTTGGATAGGTTGCTGTCCCATTTTTTCAAATAGACCCGTTGTAGCATTAACACCTAACATATCCATAGAAGAATAAAAAGCACCATCTTTATTGAATACTCTAAATGATCCTGCATTTTCTTTATACATGTCGTAAAGATAACTTTTATCTGGAGACATTTGAATTTTTTGATTAACAGAAGAGAAATTATATTTGTCTAAGTTTAAATCTACTACAGCATCTGACTGTGGAAACATCATTGTTATTTCACTATACTTTTTAATTCCAGCAGCACTCTGAAGTCCAGTTGGAGTTTTTGCTGCAGTTGATGCAAAGTCTTTTAAATACTGATCAGTATAAGTAACTTTCATTCCTGACATTATTGTACCATCTTCTAAAGTTTTTACTACAGGTCTCATTTCAATACCCATAGAAAACTTTTTACTAGCAGCTGATTTAGGATCTAATAAATATCCTCTAATATCTCTTAAACTTTCACCTAGTATTTGATTAGCAGTTACATCATTTGTCCCATCTAATTCTTCATCTGATAATCCAGATGGAGTAATTATTTTTTCTCCTGGAGCATTAAATTGATCCACTAAGTTTTTAAGATCTGTATATACTTCTGGATTAACAGCTATAGAATTTATACTAAATGTACTTGTTGTACCACCATATGTATATAAATTTGAAGCATTCATATCATCTAGTTGAATACCTCTAAAATAAGCATCAGCAGATAGTGGTTGAAATAATGTATTTCCAGGATCTAATCCTTGTGCATTATATGATTCATTTAAAGTAGAATTTAAAACTAATTTTTGAGCTTTGTAATATTTTTTAGCATCATTTGTTGCTTTAGACATATTTACTGCTATTTGACCGGTGTACCTTTTACGCATTTTTTGCACCATGGGGCCTTCCATTGATTTGCCCATGTAAGTTTCTACGGTGTACCCATCTTCCAAATAATCATTACCTTTAATTCCACCAACTTGTGCTTTTTTTACAAAGCGTTGAATAAATTCTTCTTCACTTAAAACAGTTCCATTATTAACAATTTCAGGTACTCCAGCATCTGTAGAAGCTTTAGTGCTAAGACTAGATATTGTTTTAGAAGCATCCCAATTCTTTTGAATAGTTTCTTTACTTACTTTATCCCAATGTAATAATTGATCAGTTTCTCCTGCTATTCTATCACTAAGTTGAACTAAACTGTTATAACCAGGTGATGTTAAAACTCCAGGATTTGTTTTATTAAGTTCAGTTAATTCACCAAAACTTTTCTTGTAAAGATTTTCTAGTTCTGCAGCGTTCTCAGGTTGATTAAGTAATTTTGTAATTTGTTTTATATTACCTGTTTCTGTTTTACCGTTTATCTCAATACTAATAGTACCTGTTTGTTCTGCAATAGGTAAATTAGATTGTTTCAATTCAAATAAAGACGTAATAAATTCTGGCTTCTTTGCATTTACAGAAGCTTCTTTTTTGCTTAGGTCTTCTGCATTTCTTGCTAATGGATCTTCTATCTCTTCTGTGCTTTCAGCAATTGTAGAACCTCCATCAGGTGCTGCCACTCCATCAAATATAGAAGCAGCAACAAAAGCAGGATTAATTATTTCACCTTTTTTATTTACGTTACCTTCTATTTTTCCTTTTAGTATAGCTTCACTTCTTCTATTAGAACTTGCGTTGTTATCTCTAGCTAAATTATACTGATGCTGTATTTTCATTTTGGTATAAGGATTCTCCATTGATATAGTTTGAGAATAATCTCTTTTACTATATGATGTAGCCGCTCCTAAAATGTCACTGCTTAGATTATAATTCATAAGCATATTGTAAGCAAAGTTTAGTGCATCAGTATTTTCATCTGCTTCACCCATTCTTTGCAAGTCTCCTTCATTTCTTTTTAGTGCTTCATCTGAAGTTTCAAAAGCCTCAAAAGCTTCAAGCATTGCTTTATGCTCATCACTATCAGGTATAATACCTTCTTCCTTTTCATAACGTTCCCAATTTTGTTTAGCTTGTAAAGCTTTTTCAAATTGATTTTTAAGAATAGGATTTGCTTTTTCATTTCTAGCTCTTAAATCTTCTAAAGTACTTTGAGCCCAAGCGTTCTTTCCTTCTCCAATACTACTGTATTGTCCATTTTTAAAACCAATCTCTGCATGATTTCTTGCAGAAACAAAACCGCTTGTTCTATAAGCATCAATAACTTTAGGATCTTCCATTAAGGTTTTCATCAAAAAGTTATAAGCACCAGGTACTTGAAGAGAACCATTCTTTTGCCTTATGATAAAAGGATCACCTTTCTTAACTGGTAAATCCATTTCAACATCTTCAAAACCAGCATCCTTTAGAATCTTCATTGACATAGTTTCTAAGTCTACATTCTCTACATAAGTAGGTAAACCAGCTTTTAAAGCATCATCTCTATTGTCATTTTTAAAATCTTCCATTTGGTAATTCATTGCCTGAATACCTGTTGCCCAATATTTTTTTCTTTCATCAGCACTAGCAGATGCTTTTAAAGAACCTGCTAATTGCATATTTCTTTTATACTGAGAGGTAAAAACCAAATCTTTAACTATCAAGTCATCCTCATAAAAAGGTTTGAATAAGGATTGAGCAGAGTCAACATTTTGACGTATGGATAAATCCATTCCTGATAGCTTCTCTATTCTAGGGATTAGTTGTTCAGTGTATTGATTTCTTGCATCTATTGTGTCTTCTCTTGACATATCTGCATAAACAACTTTACTGTATTGATCACTCAACTGTTTATAGTTAGTGTCAAAACGGTCTTGTCTGGTGTCTAAAACAGCAGACATGAATTTATAATCCGGAGTAAACGGTGTTGTTTCTCTTTCATATCTTTGATATCCTGGTACGTATGTTGCCATAATACTAAATTACTAAAATTTATTAAGTTTTAAAAACTTTATTTATACACTTTTTAGGTTTAATAACCTATCTTACCTAGATAAAATGGTAGAAACTTTTTAACTTCCTTACCTTTTTTTGCTGTTGGGTATCCACTACTAGGTGAATGTTGACTTCTCATTTGTCTTAATTGATCAGCATAAGGGTCCGCTCCGTAACCTTGTGGTGTTGGGGCTGTTGCATTTTTACCATATGTTTTTCCTAATATTGTATTTATTGTAGTGCCATCTAAACCTTTAGCTTTTAAATCTAAAGCTCTTGATGTCATTTCATCATAAGGAGTTAACTTATTACCAGACTGTTTGTTAGCTGCTAAAGGTGGTGCTCCATTATTCCATTCTATTGCTCCAGCTTGTGTTGGATCAACATTATAATAAGGATACAATGTATTCATACTATATGTGTTAGCCATATTAGTATAAGCATTAGCTGTTAAATCAGCCATCTGCTCTCTATCTAGATTTTTCTCATCCATGAAATTCTGCTGAGTTAATTGAGTAGCATCATATTGAGATACACTTCTATCTCTTTGTTCTCTTTTTGCAGCTGCTCCTAACTGAGAATTCATTGCTAAACCTTGATTTACAGTATTGATATTTCTACCATGTGTTCCTGCAAATACGTTTGCGTTTTGTTTAAATGCATTAGCTCTACTTTGCGCTAATCTAGCATTCATACTTTGAGGTCCTGCAAATGCACCAATAGCTTGTGATGCAATATTTAACTGCTCATTAGTATCAGCCAATTGTCTTGTAGGTTCTTCAAGTACATAATCTACTTTAGGAATTTCAACTTGAGGTTGCCAAGGCAAAAACATTTCTCTATCTCTCATAGCAAGAGCACCCATTTTTAATAGGTCTTGAGTATAAAATGATTTGTCTGGATCTTCATACTTATATTCAGGATCACCTGGTTTAATTTCTATTTCAGGATCCGGTTCTTTTTCTACTGCTGGTTTAGCAGTTCTACCTAATGGTCTCCTTGAGGAAGTAAATGTTCCAAAATCACCATCATAACCTTTTCCTCTTTTGTTTGGGTCAAATCCATAATCTTTATTAAGACTGGCAGTTAAAGTACTTTCCATTTCAGGAGTCCATTCTTTACCTTCTTCTTCAAACGTTCCTTTAATTCTTTGTACTTCTTCTGGTATATATGTATCATTTATCCAATGTTGGAATTTTTCTACATCTGGATTTGTACCATCTGCTTTTTGAGAAGATATAGACGTTTTTAAACTTTCTATATCTGGATATTTATCTTTCCAAGATTCAAAGAAACCTTCTTGATTTTCAGCAGCATCTCCATAAAGACCACTTCCTTTTTCATAGCCTTGTGTATCTTTATAATTTGTTTCACCTACACCTATACTATTAACATCAATACCTAATCTTTCATAGTATGCAATAACTTTTGGATCCCATGCTACATTAGTCTTTCCTGAAGTCTTTCTTGACTTTTTCTTTTTAGGAGTAGTAACAGGATCTTTTTTAGTAACGGTTGTTTCTTCATCAACAACTTCTTCTGCAGTAGTTGAATTAGATGAACTAGGTGTATATTGTTTTTCAACACTTAATAATGCATTAGCTAAACCATCTGGTCCACCTGCATTAAAAGCATCTTCCAACTTTTTCTTTAAAGCATTTCTTGTTTGCTCATTTAAAACAGCAGGTGTTACTTTGTCAATCATAGATTCAAAATCCATTGTGCTTGTTCCAGCTCCTGATAATGCTGGGAATGTAGGTACACCATACTGTGCTTGTGGTAGCATTTCTGTACCATATTGAGCCATTG
>TARA_B110000977_G_scaffold144272_2_pt1 | contig 27750 bp, 20 predicted proteins | sample TARA_B110000977 | Tara Oceans TARA_B110000977 (sample SAMEA4397798) | marine metagenome | biome: Polar Biome; feature: [SRF] surface water layer (ENVO:00010504); material: water (ENVO:00002006), including particulate matter (ENVO:01000060) such as... | depth 5 m | reverse complement strand
GGCAGCCTTGGCCTCCGCCGCGACGACCAACTGCGCCTTCTTCTCCGCTTCCTCCGCTCTCTTCTGCCACTTCGCAGCTGCGGACTTCTCAGCTTCATCCGCTTTCGCGAGAGCCTTGGCGAGTTCCGCTTTGTACTTCTCAGTGACTGACGAAGACTCCGCGCGCAACGCGTCAAACGCGCTTTGCATCTCCTTCACCGTTGCGTCGTTCGCGGTGGCGATTGCGCGGTAGTGCGCGACGTGCGCGTTCGCGGCGGCAGTCGCTTCCTTCGCAGCAGCCGCGTCCTCTCCAGCTTTGATCGCGGCGGCGAGGAGCTCCATCTCCCGAGGGGTTTCCGCGGGGGCGCCGTCGCCTGCGACAGCGCCAGCCACCACCCCGGCGGCTTCCGCTGACGCCGAGACTTGGTTCGTCGCGCTACGCACGTAGGTAGCGGTTCTTAACCTCTCCTCCGCCTTTACGACTTGCTGCTCCAACAACACAACCTTCGCTTCGGCGACTTGCGCACGCTTTTCAGCCTCCGCGCGGTCGGAGCGTAACTGTGTCGCTCGTTGTTCATCCTCCGACGCCCTTTGCGACGCCTTTTCCGCAACTGCGTCCTTCGCGGCGGCGGCGCCTCGCGCACGGTCGCGTTCAGTCTCCAGCTCGCCGCGCACCTGCGCCCACTCCTTCTGCAGCCGCGAAACCTCCGTGGCGAGCCGCTCGCGTTCGCGCCCGAGCTCTTCTTCACGCGCGGTCTTCACCGCGAGCGCTGCGTCGCGAGCGGCTTCCAGCTTGGCTTTGTCGGACATAGCCCGTGCGCAAGCTTCAGCAGCACGGCTCTCCGCCTCGGCCAAGACCGAGCGTTCCTGCTCAGCACGCCGCGCCGCGTTCTCCGCCGCCGCCGCGCGATCCTCCGCCGCGTTGAGACGAGCGGCTTGCTCCCTGAGCGACGCTTCGTGCGACGCGACTTGTTTCGATGCTGAGGTGTTCTTGTCCACTAAAGCGGCGATATCGCGTCGCAGCGTCTCAGCGGACTCAGCCAAGGTTTCGTATCTGTGCGCTTCAAACTCCGCGCGCGCCGCCGCCGTCGCCGCTTCTGATTTAGCGGCGACCGCCGACGCTCTGTGTTCGTCGCTTTGTTTTCTTAACACGTCCGCGTTGTGGGAAGACTCCTCCTTGACCTTCTCCAGCTGCGATTGTAAATCGGCGTTGGTCGCGGTGAGGTGCGCGGTGCTTGCATTGGAATGCGAACCGTCACCAGCTCCACCACCACCAAGGCTAGCAGACGCCGCCGCCGCCAGCGACAACGCGGCGGCATCGGCGTCGGCGATGGCGTTATTATTCGCGGCGCCGCCGCCTTGGTAAAGCGCCTTGTACATGTCCCGTTGCCGGACGATGGCTTCCACCATGGTTTGCGTTTTCTGCTTTCTGTTTTCCAAGTCACTCAACGCAGAGTTCGCTTCCTGTTTGATCTTATCCACCTCGGCCTGGTACTGCTCCTTCAACCTCAAACCCTGTTCCTCCTGGTCCAGGGAAAGCGCGCGGATAACTTCGAGTTGGCGCTTGTTCTGCTCGTGCAACTCGTTGATGTTCTTGAAATCAACAAGCTCGGCGGTCACTACGGACGTGGCGTCGCCGGTAGTAGCGTGGAGAGCACGTTGAGGTCCTGGGTTATTAAACCCTGGCACACCCTTGAGCTCCGTGACTTCGTGCAACAGGAGCTTGACCTGTCTCGAAAGATCCGCAGATTGCGCTTCCAGGGCTTTGACTTCGCGGTCCTTCTTCTTGGCGTCAGCAACGGCGGATTTAGTGTCCGCTTCCATCCTTCTCACCTCAACCGTGGTCTTCTCCAACCTAGAGCGCATCTCACTATGCGCAGAGATGCTCCGTTCATACTCCATCCTCTGTTCCGCCAGCATCGGCGCGCGTTGCTCCAACTCAGAAATCATCCCGTCCACGGTGCTTTGAAGACGTTTGCGCTCGAAGCACTCCGCCCTCCACGCATCCGCCGCCTCCGCGTACTTCGTGTACAGCTCAGTCATCGTGAGGTTCTCCGCGCGCAGTGCGGCGGCGCTTGAATCGGGGAGCTGCATTTGAAGCAACGCGCCAGCTGTGCGGCCTGCTGCGGCAGCGGGTCCTTTGGTGGCATCCGCGTTCAAAGTCGCACTGGGTAGTAAGTTTTCATTCGACGCGCCCACCGCCGCCGCGATTCTTCCGTCGAAATTGAGCTTAGCCTCGGTCAGCGCCGCCTCCGCTTGCTGCCGAGCTTGCTTTTCAGCATTCAGCTCAGAGGTGTGTTCCTCCTTGAGCTCGCGCAAGTGATCACGAAGCGCTTGAAGCACGCCTTCCAACTCCGCAGTTTTGCCCCCGCGGCCGTCCGCTTGCGTTTTGTACAGCTCCGCTAAGCGCCGCGACGTGGTCAGTTCTTGGTCGAAGTGCGCCTCCGCGGCGGCGACAGCCTCGCGAGCTGCTTTCAGCTCAGACGCGCGTTTCCCTGAAGCTGCTTCGCTCGCGGCTAAGCTTTCCTTGACAGAAACGAGTTCGCGCTGGTTGGACGCCAAATCCCGTTTCGCCGCATCTAATTCATTGGCGCTTTGCAGCAACTCGTGCGATGAGGTTTTCCTCGTGGTCAGGAGCTCTTCAGACTTGCGTTGAAGTTCGGATCGAAGCCACTCGTTGTGCTGCTGCAACAGAACCGCTTCCTGTTCCAGCCGCGCCTTGGCGGCATCGAACGCGGCGCACTTGCCGTTCGCCTCTCGCAGTTGGCCCTCCACCCGCGAACGGTCCTCGCTGGCGCTCACAACCTTCGCAAGGTAACTCGTCACCGTGGTGTTTTTATCAGCGAGCTCCTTGTTCTTCTGCTCCACGCGCTCCACGAGCTCACGCCGAGACGCGTTCGCCTCAGAAAGCTCAGCCTGGTGAGGGGAGGGAGAAAATAATGAGAATTGTCAGTTTTTTTGAGTTTCAAGAAGGGTTTCTGCGTGGTTCGAATGATGGAGGATCTCGCACCTTCAGCCGGTCCACGCTTGCGACGTGTTGCACCACTGAGACATCCAGCGCGTTCGCAGCGGCTCTGGATTTCGCGAGCTCGTCAACGGAGGTTTGAAGCGAGGACTTCAAAGCGTCGCGCTCTTCCACAGCCTGTGAGGGACGAGAGGGGATGGGGTGGGCGTGAGATTTTGAACCGTGGACATTGGGCACTCCGAGAATTAATTGGTGTGTCTTCCCGACGCGGGTGCGAAGTATCGCAGGTAGGGTGGGATGTCGTGTGTGGATCGTGGGATGTGCGACTAGGGTATCCCGTCCGTGTCGTTCAGTGGCCTTTCCATGCGCTTCGTACCTTGGCGTGTTCCCCCGCGAGCGTGGCGTATCGCTGCTCCATTGCTTGACTCAGATGCTCGGCGTTCACCGCGTCCGCCTCTGCCTGCGCCTTGAGTGACGCGAGCTGCTGCTCCAGCGAGGCCATCCGGACCTCCGTCGCCCCGGGCGCCGCGGTCGCCATCGTGCCAGAGGTAATAGACAACTACTACCTCTGATCAAACTGCGTTCGCCTCAACAAGCGCGACACAGATGTGAATGACTCAAGGCCAATTCCGAGTTTTTGAGAGCGACACTGAAAACTGAAACTCGCACTCATTAAATCGCTCACCTCCATCCGCTCGAGTGGGCGCGGCAACTCCGACGGACGCGACCGCACGGTTTGCGGTTTTAGTGGTACTCGGAGGGCCCGGGGTGTGTATCGACATTGGATACGTCTTCGTTGTGGACGGAGAGGCGTGTGGGTGTAGTATACAGGCTGACACCACGGAGTGATTGACTAGGGTTGAAGAGTTTGGACTAACACATCAGATTGGCACCATGCTTCTCGAGAGCGATGGATTCTTAACGGAGCTGACGAAGATGTACGAGCGGCAGAAGGTTAGCGGCACGGTGTGGGTCACGTTGAAGCGGTCGTGTTTGAAACGGCTGCCGAAGCGAGGGTTGACAGGGGAGGGGACTCCATCCGCGGCGACTATTCTGGATCCTCAAAACGATGAATGGGTCGTCCTCGCCCGGGCCACCGATGGCAAAAAGAAAATCTCGACGACCGTCCCACTCGCAAAAGCCGATCGGTTCAACAAAAGCATGACCCTGATTCAAAAGGCGCACATGGACGGGCTGAAGGAAACCGTGAAGAAGAGCAAAAAGAGGGAGGGGGGGAAGAAAAAGGCTTAGAGAGCTATAGGTAGGGCATCGTATAGACAAGACTCTCTCACAAAATGTTCCTCAAGTCCAGCTCTCATCAACCAATCATTTGCGAAGAAACACGACACAAACGAGGCACGTCTTTTCACTTATTTTCAGTGAGCAATCCGCTCCCTCTCCATACTTTGGAAGCCGCCGCACGTGTATTCGTCCGGTACGTGAAGATACCCCCTGAGTTTCCTTTGTCGTGCCGCTTGTGTGACAGCTAATGCGTCGCGCGACACGCAAAATTCCACTCGCGCCGTCCGCGCTGGACGTTTCCCGGAGCCTCGAACGATTGCCGTTTCAGATGGGAGACGATCGTCGCCTCGGAATGCCGAATGCGACGGTCGAACGCGGTTGAAGCGGTTTGCGACTGCATGCGTCGAGGTCGATGGTCTCGACATGCTCATGTGAAGGACCTCAAAGGCGATTGCACCTCGCTTCATGCCGTACCGCATCCAACGCACCCTGACTGACCTCCACCCGTCCCGTCACTGCCTCGAAATAATCCAGGATTCCAATCTAAGGATGAAGCTCCACTTCATCACCCTCGCCCTCATGGCTATGGTGCTCGGCGCGCAAGCCGGCGCCGTCGACCTCACCACTAAGAACTTCGACACCGAAGTGCTGGAATCCGGCAAATCTGCGTTCGTGAAGTTCCTCGCGCCTTGGTACGTCTAGCGAAGCCGGGAAGGTGCCTTACGAAAGAAACATCGCGATCGCCCGCGGCCTCGAAACTGGGGAACCGTTCCGACGTTTGGGCTGATTTTTTTACTCAATTTTGGATACCTGTCGAGTGATTGGATGCATACACTACCTCCACTCCACGTATCAACACACGCGTACCATGTATATCGACACCTCAACTGACCCCTGTCATTCCTTTCACCCAATCCAGGTGAGGCCACTGCAAGTCGATGAAGCCGGCTTGGGACAAACTCGGAGACGAGTACAAGAGTTCCAAGACGGTCGTCATCGCGGATGTGGATTGCACAAAGGAGCAGGATTTGTGCCAGAAGTACGGCGTGCAGGGTTACCCGACGATCAAGTACTTCACCGGCGCCACGGCGGCGACCGGTGATGCGTACAACGGCGGACGTGATTACGACGCCCTCAGCGCTTGGGCCAAGGACAACCTTGGTCCCTCCTGCGGCGCCGAGAACATCGACCTTTGCGATGCCGACCAAAAAGCGGCGATTCAAGCCAAGCAAAAGCTCACCGACGCTGAACTCGACGCCGAGATCGAAGCCACCGAGGCTGAGCTGAAAGCCGCGGACGTTGAACTGGAGGAGCTCCTGAAAAGCCTCCAGTCCCAGTACGAGGAAGGCAAGAAGAAGAAGGACGACACCATCGCCGCGAAAAGCCCCGGCCTCACGCTGCTTCGCTCCGTGAAGCGCGCCAAGTCCGGCGGCAAGTCGGAGCTTTAAATGGTTGAAGTTCTGATGAGCATATAAGTGATGGCGTCTTAAGTGACTTAAGCTGCTTAAAGCCGTCACTTTCATTCTTCCCAACGCGCGCGCTGTCCGCTTTGTTGCCGTGTCCGGCGAGAGTAATAACAAAAGCATCCCCGTGACGTTCACGCACTCAAGACTGGTGTCGCCACCACGTCGGTGCGCGAATCTGAATTTGATGTATTTTTTGTTTTTTAACTTATGCCGAGACCGAACAAAGCAAGCGCGCACTACAAACGGAGCGGGACAAACACACTCGCGCCGCGGAGAGACGAGTCATTGTAATACACTGCGAGTTTCTTGTTCGAGATGCGGCTGTTCTAACATCCGTTCTATTTCATTCAATCATCTATCTAATTCTTACATTCGTCTTGAGGCTTTTTGGCTTTTCTTCTCGGAAAACCAAAAGACGCAACGGGATCTTGAAGGTTAACAGTCCGACGCACCGCGCGTGCGCCGTCCCTACCCTATCGAGGTTGTGAGTGTCACTGCCGCCGAAGCCGAGGGTACTCCCCCGAACCCAGGGGCATCGCAAACCCTTGGCAAGCCCTTTTTCGTCGCCAGGGCTGTATTCGAAGACGAAAGGAAGCGCCTCCTTGCCTCCTTCCAGAAACATCACATTCCGACACCGTGGCTCCAAACCAGGGGGCTGGCACTCCAAACATGCCGATGGGCAAGCAGGCGAGTGACCCGACGCCTGCGCAGCGTCGCACCCGTTTGAAGAGGGACCTTAAGGAATTCTGGGGATGTCCATGGCTCACGAAGGAGCTCGAGAAACTCGCAGCGGAGGATGGCTGCACTTTGACGAAAACAAAAAGTCCCGCGCCCGTTCCCTAAACGCCCGCGTCGTCGTCTTCGTGGTCGGACTTTTCCGATTCAGATGATTACGAATCCGACGAGGCGGGTGAGGTCGCCGCGGCAGCGCACGTCAGCACGAACTACGTAGCTGAAGCCGCGGTCAATAGACGAGTAAATATCTTCTGGCCCGAAGAGAACGCGCATTACTTTGGCGTCATAACCGAGTACGACCAAAAAACCAAAAAACACAAAGTGACATACGACGATGGCGACGCCAAGGACGTTTTGCTACACGAACAGCAAATGGCTTGGGTCGAAGATGGAGTGAACGCGGTGGTGCGTAATGAACACGTGGCATCAAACAAAGATGCGAATAACGGAAAAGGCGTTTCAACCGTTACGACCGTTACGCCTCTATGGTACGACCCCGTGATGAGAAAAAGAAAATCCTGTGTCAAGCGCACTACGACGCGTGCTGGGCTGTGTTGCAAGCCGCGTGGAGCGCGTTGCTGGATGAGCATTTAATCTATTCTGGTATGTCCGCATGTCAGCTTTTGTACCGCCCCGTGTGCCAAAAGGAACCGCCGGAGTGGACTGTCGGCACGGAGGGAAGAGGGTTTGACCACGCGACTACAATCGCCTGCGCGCAGCACTTTGCGCACGATGTACTAACTCAAATGCTTTCCCTGGAAACGTTCACGGACGTCCCTAAATTTTGCCAGTTCCCGAGGGACGAAAAGTGGAAGAGAGAACGAAGGAGTGCGTGGGGGCGGTCCTTCGTGAAGGTAATTTGGTTCCTGAACCAAGGGCACCCTGACCAACCACAGAAAAGGCCCTGGAGCTTAACGCCGCATCTGCACGACGTGCGCACGCAAGTAGTGGAAAAGGTGGTTGACGAAATCGGGGTGTTTGTGGTTTCCAAAGTGGGGTTTTTCCGGAGGGACATGGGGGTTATGTGGATCACGGAAGCCATCGCGCTGGGGAATAAAGCGGGGACCACGAAAAACGCGTGCTACGTGTTGCTACCGCAGAGCGGTGCCACCGGGATGACCGTCGACGCGATCGTGGACGTGGCGACGTCGTAAAGGCTGTGCAACTGGGGTGCCGCCAAGACCCCGGGCCACAGCGTCCACGCAACGCTGAGACAGGACCCCAACTTCGTCAGGATCGCGCCGTGCTCGTATGCGCTGCGTTTAAATTTGAAGGGCAAGCTAAAGAAAAGCGGGGGTAAAAGGAAAAGATAAATGCATCGATGTTATACTAGTCTAGTCTAAGTGTTCCCATTCATCTTGAGTTTGCAATTCGTTCCTTCCCCTCGGCTTTTCGTTCCTTCCCCTGCTTCTTCTCCGCCCTGGGTTGCCGCCCCAGCCTTACCGTCCCCGGCTCCCTGCCTAAAAAGTCGTCCCACGAGACCCACTCCCCGCGCTTCTTGTACAGCTTCGCCGGATTCTGGGGAATGGAATCCGGCTTTTGACCCGAGTGCGTCGCCCACCGGGTGAACTCTTTTGACGTCTCAGGAGGGGGTATAGAGGTATAGACCCTAATTGAGGATTCATTACTCAATTGAGTACACGATGAAACGTCACGTACTTGACCTGTCGGTTCACCTTCCATCCGTAACTTTCTCATGTACCGCTTTGCCTCGGCGTACGGCAGAAAGTCGCGCACGCGTTTTTGCCTCGCCAAGTGCTCCGGCGTTCCTAGGAAATCGTACCAACTCACCCAGGTGCCGCGCTCTGAATAATATTCATAAGGTCGTGCTGGGATGAACCAAGGCCGGTTGCCACTAGTAGACCACTCGCGAAATTTTATCGCGCTCAGCAGTCTCGGCCGCAGCGCGTTCCTCATGAACTTCCGAGCCTCACTGTACTGCAAACGCATCTTCTTCGCCTTGCCCGTGTTTGGATCGGCTTTGTTGGGATCGGCAAGGCCGGCGATTTCAGCCAACAAATCTCGGTCGTGGATCCGCAGCGCCCAGCGCAAATTGTGGCGCCCCGCGTTGACTAATTGTTGTTCAGTGGGCATCACAGGCACGTCCAGCAACCGTGCGTGCTTGGAGGATGACACGGAAGGTGTCACTGTGCTTGAGGATGGCACAAAAGTTTCGTTTGACTCCGCGTTAAGTCTCTTTTCGTTTGCGTCGTCTCGCGCTCTTTCTTCGGCGAACAAACGCAACGCCCTCGCCGCCGTTTCCGCGTCCCCGAGCGCTGACACCTTCAAATTCAGCCGTCCCATTCGACGTGCACACTGCACGTACCCGCCGTGCCACTGCACGCCTTGTATAAGGTCGTCCCGGTCCATCAAGTGTAGCATGTTTTCGCTGGGAAACCTCCCGGGTGGAATCACCAACTCTTCATTTCCCTCGTTCTCCGCGATGAAACTCTCCATCTCCCGCTGTAACGCGCTAAACTGCAGTAAGTGTCTGTTCTCGCTTGTGCGTTTCGGGAGCCAATTAAGCTTCATCGCGACTTCTTTGTACCCGCCGTGAAGTAGAATGGCGTGGTGCAGGTCATACCTCCGGGCTTCAAACACATCAGCGATGGCGGGCATCACGGGCTGGTCCAAACCGCCGCCCGAGGACAGGTCAGGCGTTTCAAAACTCAAAGCGCCGCTAACGTCATTGTACCAGAACTTGGTTTGCATTCCGTCTTCACTCGTTTCCGTGTCCTCGAACCAAAACGCGTGTGTAAGCGCGAGCAGCGCCTCCGCGACTAAATCGATGTTCTCCCAGTACCCGTCGGGTTTGCGCGAGGTGACGAAGCCCAACGCCAAGGCGACGCTACTCCAGTCGCCTAGCTGCGAAACTCTTCCCACTAGATCGCCACGACCGGCTCTGACCAACACGCGGCGCTGCGGCATTCCTTGCTGCGTCGCGGAGAACTGGGAACAGTACGGGGCTAAGTCTCGGCGCAATGCCCTGATTTCGGATTGCCTGAACCCCAGGTCTAGCAAGCCCAATGGCGCATCCAACGCTAAAACCTTCGTGCTCTCGTTCCACCGGGGGAACATTGAAGAGGCTAGCGGAATGAGATGCGCCACCGGCTCTTTGTTCGTAACCCCGCCTGCGCCGTCTACCAAACGCTCGCCACGAATGCGGAGCACCAGGGACAAAGGGGGGGCGTCTGATTTTGAAGTCGAGATGTCGCCATACACGGAAAACTCATCCGACGCATGTTCTTTCGCTCCCACGCCTTCGTCCAAACTCGAGTCTTCCACACTACCCTCTTCCCCTTCGTAAATCACCTCCCAGTCGCCGTCATTGTCAAATTCCTCTTCGTCCCATTCCTGATCGTCGTCGTCCCTGTCGTCCTCGTCGTCGGCGCCGACAAACGCTGGCGAGAAGAAGTCGTTTATGCCCATCGAATCGTCGCCGTCGTGTTCGTCCATCTCGCTGTCGCCCATCTGCGCCACTACTTCTCCGCCCGCCATCGCGAGGGCGTGGCGGACTTCCCCTACTATTGAGCCGTCCTGCAGGTTGAGCACTGTCCACCCGACGAACGTAGCGGCATCTTCCAGTTGCTGGAACCCGTTCGCCACGTGGGGGTCCAACTCGGAGGTCGAATTGAACACAGCGCGTACCGCCTCTTCCCTTTCTTTCGTATCATGGGCTTCGCTCGTGTCTTGTGCTCGTATACCCTCCACGCCGTCGAACACCCTAGGCACTAGCGCTGGCTCGGTGCAGTCGTCACCAGAGGCGTGCACAGCCGAAGAACGTCGAGGCACGCGCGTTCGCAAATGTTGCGCCCCCCGAAAAGCGCGAAAAGCGTTCGCGTAGCATCGCGGGCTCGGGCCAGCCACCGCGTGTGAAAGGCTCGTGGGGAGTCTCCCCGCGCACGCCCCTACGCGCATCGCGCTCTGGTGCTCACTGCCAGCACCAGACACGCACGGCGCGCGCCGTTCGTTGTCCCCGGCTTTGGGTGACGTCGTGCGCTTTTTCTTTTTCCCCTTTTCGGTGACGCGACTTTTCGCCTGTCTCGTTTTGAGGTAGACATTTTAGGTCATCACGATCACTCTGCGCGTCGCGGTCGCGATGTCGACGCGAGGGCAACGCGAAGCTGCGCGCACGCAGGCGCACGTGTTGACTGGCCGTGTGCGGCGGTGGCAGCGCAAGTGGACTCGTGGGGGAGAGAACGCGGCTGATGTGTTGCGGTGGCAACCGGTGGTGGAGAACGGGGTTGACGTCGAATCAGCACCGAACGAAAAAAAGTCGCAGTTCGAAGTGGTGCCGTTGAAAGAGTGCATGGTCATGCCAACCGCGAAGCCGACCGCAGCGGAGGGGGCTGCAAATGCGGTCGCAACGGCGGTCGCAGCTGCGGGGGGAGGGACGGGAAGCACACCGCCCGCGAAAAGACCGAGGAGGTAGCATGAAAGTTTGCGAAGAGTGAGTCTTTATTTTTCACCCCACAAAACAAAACTCTTGGAAACGAGTTTCTTTTTCACCCTCCCTCGGGTCTTCTCCCTCTGACCCCTTGCGATGCGACGCCCTCCAAGTGCGCGTCTTCAGTCCACACGCAGTGTTCACGCGTATCGTCGCGTCATCGTCTTTTCCTCACGCGCGACACCCTGGTTCCAGCCCTTCACTTCCTAGGCAAAGGTGGCGTGTGCCTCTTTTCCAGCGGCTTGTCCCGTGCCTTTTTCGAGTCAACCGAGCGGTGTTTTCGCAGCTTCGCGGTCACGCGTTTATCTTCCTGCAAAGGACGAGGTAACACGTACGCGATGGCACCGCCAAGGAAAAAAAGGGCAAAGCCTTGCGCGATCCCAACAGGGTCCATCATGTCGCAACTACGGAGGTGTGTGCGAGGAGAAGTGTCAGTGCCTTCTTTTCAGGTCGAAAAAAATCTGGGAGAAAACGAAAGTCACCTCAAAAGCTCAAAAGCCACGACACCGACCACGACTTTCCGGCGCGTGCAGAAGCGACGTGCGCGGGGTGTCGTCGCGCGCTGAGAATGGGACAAAAGCAATGTCCGCACGGAAAGGAGAAACACGCTTGCGCAAAGTGTAACCCTTGCCCGCACGGTAAGGTGAAACACGGCTGCAAGGAGTGCAACGCCTGCCCTCACGGCAAGCGGAAAAGCGGCTGCGTGGAGTGCAAACCCTGCCCCCATGGAAAGCTGAAAACCAAAATGTGAACTAAAGGCCTTAACAAAACTAAAACTACTCACAAAGGCGGCAACGTCCCTCTGCACGTGGGACACTCCATCTTGACATCCATCCACCGTTCTAAACACGGCTTGTGAAAAAAGTGGTTACACGGCGTGACCATCCGTTCGTGTATCGACTGACACTCCACCGGGGCCATGCAAATCACGCAATCCACCCCCCCGGCTTCGCCTCGCTCAGGGTCTCCGGCACCAGCTGCGATAAGAACCTCCTCATCCACCTTCCGGAAGTAGTCGTACACCACGGGCAGCCACCCTTCCGGTACCCACGTGAGGAAACACCTGGGCCCAAAATAGTGCTGCGCTAAAAGCAACGACACTTGTACGCCAACCCACGTTATCAACATCAAACAAGTCCAGTAGTCCGGCTTCAGCCGCACGAAATTCGACGGACACCCGAAGAGATACAGTGGAAGAAGTAATCGAGTACACGAGGTTCCGAAAACATACACCAGCGATAGCGGTTTCTTTGCGTTTACCCAGGCTGACCAGCAAATCTGCGGAACCCAAAAACTTTCCACGACGAGCGCGATGAGCCAGGCGCGTTTCTGTTGCCAGTACATGAACACGAAGCCTAAAATAAAGCCCCCATAAAATCTAGAGTACAGGTTGCTCAAGTCCCGCCGGATTTCCAGCCAGTTCTGCTCCCCGTTCGGCCGTCGTGATTTCCAAATCTGCAGCATCAAACGCATCTCGAAAACAGAAAAGAGGGAAAACTGCAAAAACGCGGTGGCGGAGAAGACGTGGAAAATCGGATCCGCTACTATTCCAGCGGTTAAATGTAACAGGCACTGGTACGAGTCAAGCACGGCTTGCCACCCAATCGACGCCAGTGAGATCTTCGCGAGCCCGCTCTGCGTCCCTGAAAATTCACTCTGTTTCGTGATCAAATAAATTTGAACTGAAGTGGCGAACAAAATCATCACCGCGTACCCTGTTGCTTTTTGGTAATAACTTTTTAACTCGAACCAGTGGGCAGTTAGTCTCATCTCAAATCCGCATTCCTCTGATACCAATAGACCCTGTAATACCGGGTCACCGCCTCCACCTTCACCCGGTAAGCTATTAATGCTTCGGTCAGTGGTTTCTTTCTTCCGCGCCCACGTCTCCGCGCGCGTTCTGGCGAGTTTTGTGGATGAAACAGACGGCGCTTCCCTGTCGTACCCGCCTTTGCGCCCCAAATCAACCGTCAATCGGTCTTTACTGTTGTCATCTGACCCTTTCAAAGCCGCATCCTCCGGGTCAATCGGTTTAAACTCACCGGGATTGACCCACAGCTTCAGGGTGAACGAACACTTCCCAGTGTACGTGCCTACGTCAGAGTCGTCTAAATTTCGCTTCCGCTCGTTCCGGTTCATCTGCGACAACCCGGGCGAACCGACCACAGTTTCGGGGCGGTCCAATTGATTGTTTCCATTCCCATCCACACTCTCACCAACCCCTGCGTGATACCCCGAATGGAAAGGCACTTGCGCCACGTCTCTCGCCGCGATCCTCAGCGCAGCTCTATACTTCTCACGCGCAGCAGGTGAGTCGTTCTTTATACTATCGTACGGAACGCGGACGTACTTGGAGTTTGATGAGGCAATCGATTTAGATTCCTCGTCGTCGTCCTTTGATTTTTTATTTTTCTCGCTATCATCTTCATCCGTGTCATGACCCACCTCACCCCCACTACTACTGAACACGTTCCCTATCCTGCTCTCGCCCAGCATCACCAGCTGACCAGTGGGCTCCACGTAAACCCCGTTGATTTTAATGTGCTGATCATCGTCCGAGATGTATTTCCCGTCTCTGATTGCGGCTTCGCCGGTGACGGTTTGCACTCGTTTCAAAGGGTCCCATTTTGATCGTAATTGAAGAACCGCCGTGCCTAGCTCATTAATTTCATCAAGAAAAGCGTGCATTCCCGGAAGGTGATTCGTAATCGTGCCGTTTGGCAAGCCATCCGCATCCAGCCTCTGCACCAAGCTCCACTTGCCTTTGTACGTGCCCGCGATGTCGTTCGGGTAAAGCGCGGGGAACGGGGCACCGCGCCAGTCATTCGTCGGCGCTTCGGATTCTGAATCCATCACCGTTCCATTCACCACCCCCGGTCCCCGTCCACCGGTGCCCCCCACGCCGCTCCCGTCGTCGAACTCGTCCCCTCCGAACTCCACCACGCGAGTTAGGTCTTTCAAACCCGAGATGTCCGCCGCGCCAGCGTCTGCGGTGAGCCCGGGTCCCCGTGCGCCGAACCGAGACGCATCTCCATGACCAGTCCCGCGCCAACCCCCCCCTCGTGGCAAACGCGCTCCCCGCGCCCTTGACTCGTGCGAGGACTTGAGGACCATGAACATCAGCGTGACGACTATGAACTGCTGGAAGCGGCCGGGCGGAAACGGCCGCCGGTATACCACCCGAGGCCCCGCCATGGCTGCCCGACCGCGCCCCCGCGAAGTACCAAGCGATCGACAGCAAGCTAGAAAAAGTCACACATCGATTTTCTCATTTTTATTTCACTCCACGAGAGATATCACTCAAGGGTTTTGCACTTTCACGCGCGCAGGACACGCGCGTCACGGTCACTCCGGAATCGCATCGTCACACAGGATGGGCAAAGGCTACAAGGGCAAGAACCCCGCGGGCGCCAAGGGCGGTAAGGGCGGCGGACGCGACGGGGCCGGAAGTGAAGGCGGATTGAAAAAGAAGTGGTCCGCGAAAGGCGACCATAGCGATTCCGACGAATCGTCCGAAGAGGAGGAGTCCGAAGAAGAGCTTGAAACCGTGTCTGAACAACCTCCCCGACGCCCGGTCCCGGGCGAGCTCCCTCCCAACTCCAGCGATGAGTCGGAGAGCGGCAGTGACGACGAAAGCGAATCCGACGACGACGACCCGCTTCTCAACCCGCACGCGCGTCCTAAAACCGTGAAACCCGCGGAGCCCCCAATCGAAAAATCACAAAAGGAACTCGAGGCGGATATGGAAAATCTGAAGCTGGTTCGCGAACGACGGGCGAAGGAAGCCGCGGATAGGATAGCACGCGAGGGGTACGACCGGTTTTTACCCCTTGGCGCACCAGGAGGACCGCCCGCGAAGAAGAATTAAGAAGGAGTGAAGACTGAGTGATGATGACAGTAAGAATGGAGTGATTCAAGAATAATATCAATCGAGTTATTGCTATACTTTTACAGTCTATTTCATGATATTTAAACCCACTCATCAGTTCTCTGGCACCCCACTCCTACTTGCGCTCCTCCCGTAACATGCTCTCGATGAAGAACTCGCCTGCCTTGTAGGACGACCGTACGAGCGGCCCGGACGCGACGTATCTAAAACCCACAACTTCCTCGCCGTACTTTTTCCAGTGCTCAAACTTTTCCGGCGTCACGTACTCCTTGACTTCCAAGTGTTGTTGAGTGGGTCGTAGGTATTGGCCTAGGGTGAAGATACTGACACCAGCAGTCTTACAGTCGCGCATGCACTGTTCGATTTCGGAATCAGTTTCGCCGAGGCCGAGCATTAGCGATGTCTTCGTCACCAACCTGTCAGGTCCGCTCGCTTTCGCTCTTTTCAACACTTGTAAACTTTGCTCGTAATTAGCCCTCGGATCCCTTACTCTACTTTGAAGCCTCTCCACGGTTTCGATGTTGTGCGCGAACACGTCCAATCCAGAGTTCGCCAAGTGCGTCACGGCATCCATGTCTCCTCGGAAGTCAGGAGTCAAGCACTCGGCTAGTATGTCTGGCTTTAACTTTTTTAACGTCCGCACTGTTTTCGCGAAGTGCTCGGCGCCGCCATCCGCGACATCGTCCCGGTCAACGGAAGTCAGCACGATGTACCCCACGCCCCACTTCGCCACCGCGGTGGCTGTGTTTTCCGGTTCCATCGGGTCTAATGCATCCGGGGTCTGGCTCGTGTTCACGGCACAGAACCGGCACCCCCGGGTACACGTATCGCCCATGATCATGATCGTCGCCGTGCCGGTGTCTCCGTTCCAGCACTCACCCAGGTTTGGGCACATTGCTTCTTCGCAAACGGTGGCAAGACCTAATCCTCGGACGTCGCTTGAAATCTGCGTGTACTTGTCCCCAGCAGGGGCGCGTTGGCGGAGCCACGGGGGCTTGGTGAGACCGGCGGGGAGCCCAGGGATGGAGCCGTCGCTTGGAGTTGAGTCATCCATCACACCAGTAGGGCCGCAAATTGCAGTTGCTGCGTTTACGGGAGCAGGAATGTCCACCCCGCCCTCCTTCGCGAGCGCCACGAGCTTTTCGAAAGCATCCCCGGACTGTTCAAGCTTGGCGAGCTCATCGCGTTCGCTTTCGGAAAGCCCTAAGCCGACGTTGGTGGTGGTGGAGCTTGAGCTGTCGTTTTCAGTGGCACACACGGGGAAGGGAGCGCGTCTTCGCCCACCCAGGGATGTACTTTTTGTCTTATCCAGCACAACGAATCCCGGGCCTTTGCGAATCGATTTCGGCCCAAGGGGTTGGGAAGCCCCTAGCGCCAAGACCGCAGTAATGCACGTGACGCACGACATCGACTGTGTCACTGGAATGTGCCGCTCGCGCCGTCGTCCCCACGGACGCACACGCGCAAGAGAAGTGGCGCGGGAGGGGAAGGGACACGATCGCTTTAGAAAGTTTCGCTGACGGGGCGAGCAGAGATCCGGTCGACTGATTAACCTTCAAGTTCGCTTTTCAGCCACCGCCGCCACAATCGGGTGGCGCGCCCACCTACGGGGGGCGCGCCCTGAATTGTCCTTTTACGAACGCGCCATCCTAGCGCATCTGAGTAGGTACGATATGCGTCTGATGCACGACACTTCTCTCTTTGACCCTGACGCCTGCACACGAGGCGTCGCCCTGTGCCTGTCCCAATCCCCACGATCTCGGTGCCGCCGCTCAAAAATAAGCACTCCCTTCGAGGTTCGCGTCGTGACGATACCAATCTCCGAACACGCCAGTTCTGCTTCTGAACGCCGCAAGGCGTCGGTGACGTTACCCTGGTAGTTTCCGAACGTGAACCGAGGTTGCGCTGATTTATTTGAGCCAATAGGTGGACCCGCTTGGCCCCGACAGTACACACACGACTTGATGCGTCGGAAATGACGACAGAAAACATTAGATGACGAATCTGATCCTCCGCACGCGCGGTTTTCGCGCCGCGGAGGGCGACTCGTCGCACCTGATTGACAAACGAGGCATTTGTCCGATCCTACTCATCAAACGTTGTGTGTTGCTTCACGGTTTTTCTCGTGCCCGCGTGTGTTTTCGCGGAACCGGGAGACGCCCCGTTTCCGCGCTCGAACCCATCCTCTCACTAGTGTCAGAGCGGCGCGATTGAAACACATATCGCGACGCCTTGTTGTGATCGTAGGTAGAGCAACTGGCGCTCGGACAGCTGGAGCCACGTGACTTTCTGAACGATGTTTCCTTACCATCCGAGTTTTATTCCTGGTTTTTGGGCCGCCTCTATGCATAAACGTTTCGGTTCCGCGTGACGACAGAAAACATTAGATGACGAATCTGATCCTCCGCACGCGCGGTTTTCGCGCCGCGGAGGGCGACTCGTCGCACCTGATTGACAAACGAGGCATTTGTCCGATGGAACCGTTACCGTGATGTGTGTGGCTGGGTTGTGGGCCGTTTTCCCGAAACACACGTCAAATTCAAATCCCTTGCGAGTCTAAAAAGCTGACTCTCCAAACTCTCTCGTTTCCATCCCGCAGGTGTCTCGGTAATATTTCCGCTTGATGGACACCGAGCTTCACGTCGTGCCGAACACCCCCCCTTCCGTGTACCTGCTAAAGGACTGGTGCACAGAGGCGGAGGAGAGCTATTTACTAAACAGGGTGTATAACTCGGGAAGTTCTGTACAAAAAAAATGGACAACCGTCAGCGGGCGGCGATTACAAAATTTTGGCGGTACCGTTCACGAAAAAGGAATGCTGCTTACGAAAATGCCAGATTGGTTAGTGACTACAATAGAAAAAGTTCAAACCTCAGTCGGACCCCTACTCACGGAACCCATTAACCACGTTTTGGTGAATGAATACGAACCTGGAAACGGCATTTTGCCGCACCAAGACGGGGGTCTTTACGCACCGAGCGTTGCTATTGTTTCGTTGGCGTGCGACGCGGTGATGAGGTTCACGCCGCACAAAAGCTTTGTAGAAGAGTCGAACAGTGATGAGGGTAATGACGAGTTGTCGTCATCTATCTCAGATAATTACCCTTTCGGTGTGTTCCTGCCTCGTCGTTCCTTGCTGCTGTTCAAGGAGCGGCTTTACGACGGGTACCTGCACGGCATCGACTTCAGTGAGGCGGACGTGATTGACGCATCGGTGGTGAACGCGGGTGTGGCGGCGGAGAAAGTAAAGAATCAAAATGACGACGACGACAGCGACAACCGCCCTGTGGTTCGTCGTACAACCACCAGGGTTTCCATGACCTTCCGAAACGTCCGGAACGTGCGTAAAGCGCTGAGGTTGTTTTAGTTTAATAGCTTAGAAGTAGATAGCGTAGGCGAGTGCAACACGATTAGAATTCACTCGAAAAATAGTCAACAACCTTCGGGGGACTAATTAATCCGGCAAATGACGAGTCAGAACATGAAGCGAGGGCCAATGAAAATGCCTCGCTGGATGCAAATCTCCAGATCCTGGGAGATTTTTTTATCCGAAAACGCTTGGTTCCCCATCATCCCATCCGCGTCTCTCACCTCGACGCACGCCCCGCAGGCTCGTTTACGCTCAAACGTTCACGCACGTCTCGGCGTTCCACCCTTGCCACCATGGCTCCCGAACTCGCCTCCAAAAGCCCCGTCGGGATCGTCGCGGACCTCCCTTTACAAAAGAAGAAAGCATCGGAAATCCGGGCTGAGAAAAACAACGCGATTCGCGAGGAGGGCAACGCGTTGTTCAAAGCCGGTTCCTACGTCGGCGCGGTGGCGAAGTACACCGAGTGCATCAACAGCGACCCGCAGGATGCGTTGAGTCTTGCGAATCGAGCGGAGTGCTACCTTCGGACGCGGAAGTTCCACGCGGCGTTGAGCGATGCGGATGCCGCTCGAACCGCAGATCCCACAAAGCCCAAATCGCTGTACAAGAGAGCGATGGCGCTGAACGGCTTGGCCCGCTATTCCGATGCCGTGAAAACTCTAAAGGAGCTCATTTTTGCGGAACCGGACGACCAAGCTGCGAAAACGGGCCTGGCGGAGTGCGAAATGCTGTGCCAACAAGCGTTTTCAGGGGACTACAACATGCCCGCTTTGCTATTCGGCCGGCTGCACATGAGCTTCCGCCGGTGCGCCGATTACGTCGGCCCCGTGGCGATTGTTAACATTCCCGAAAAAGGCAAGGGTGTGGTCGTTACGAAGGATGTCAAAGCGGGTGAGCTGATTTGCGTCTCCTCGCCTTTGGCGGTTGCGCCTTTACAAACGGGCGCGGAGATGGCGCTGCTCCAGAGCTTGGTTTCAACTGCGTCGAGGTCACCGCAGGACATGGCGGTGATCAACGCGTTGCCTGCTTCGAACGATATCGCGAAATCTGAAGCACAACCCGCCCCCGACCTTTCAATGTTCCGCAAGCACCTGGCAAAGGGTGACGACTCACCTTCGCAACAAAACCTGTTCAACGACGAAAGCTTCGCGCGGCACTGCGGTGAAGTCGTGAAGGTAAGCGCCATTCGCAACGCCACCAGCGTTGGTGTGTACCCCCTGCCCTCGTTCATCAACCACAGTTGCGCGCCTAACGCGTGCAAGCTCCTGATCGGCCAGACCCTGTTCATTCGCGCCGCGAAAGACTTGGAGAAGGGAGAGGAAATTACGTTGAAGTACTTCGACGTGACGAGCCCCGAACCGGAACGAGCGCTTCAAGCGAAGCGGTTCGGAATCAAAACCTGCGCGTGCCGCCGGTGCGTGGTGGAGCGGGTCGGGAGCGGTGACGCTTTGAAGGCTACCGATTTAGCGGCTAAGAAGGCCAAAACCGCAAGAGACACCGCAGTAAAGGACCCTGTGAACAAGAAACCAGGTATGGACCGAGACGGCGAGAAAGCTGCGAGTTTAGCGGCGGCGGCGGTGATGGATTCCATTACGGTCAACTCACCGGCCACGCTCATCGCGGCGATGCGGGGCAAGGCGAAGGCGTCGCACAGCGAAATCACGTCTGCACTGGCGGAGTGGAAAAGAACCAAGGGCAAGAGCGGCGCCCCTGATCCCAACGTGTTGGTGGAACTCGCGACTTGGTTCGACACGAAGTGCGAAGTGTTGGGGTTGGACGCCACAGCGGCGAACTGGGCGCGCACGAGCGTGCTGCAGGTCTACGCCAACATCGCACACTGCCTCTCAGCGGCTGGCTTGCTTGAAGCGCGGGGGGAGATGCTTGGGAAACTGGCGACCACGTTAGCCGCTGGTGATGCCGCTTCCTTCGAGCACTGCAAGCAGCTCGCCGTGGCGGTGCAGAACGCGCGGAGACTTGGGGGGGCGGTCGCGGCCAAAGGCATTTTAGAGGCGGAGAAGGTTGCCGCGAAAACGCTCGCCGTGAGGTACGGGTGCGGCGGCGGCGAGGACGAGGTTGAGATCGTACGAGAGCTCCTGAAACACCTGGAACACGCGGCGATGGAAAATTCGGGGGAGTTTTGCGAACAATAAGGGGAGTGTTGGTACCTGTGGTAACATGACATAGTACGTTTCACAATACAGCTAATATTAAAGAAAACAAATTACTCTACACCACAGGCTCATACCTCCGCTATGAGCGCTCCTTGCAGTTCCGTCAACATCGCAGGCACGTCTTGCATTCGCATTCGGTCGGGGGAGACGTGCATGAACCGACCTCGGTTCATGGAATGATGACCTTCTTTTGTCTGACTAAATGCTCTGTGGTCGCCGTCGTCGTCGCTCATGCCCAACCCAATGGGCATCCCGAGGCCTTGGTTCGCCACCGTGCGCCGGTACATGGCAAGCGCGTGTTTCAAATCCCCCACGCGCAGGTCGTCTGGGTCGCACGATGCGAAAAAGTGCCGCCGAGTTTCGTCGCCCACTTCTGGATATGAATTGTCATCAAAACTAATTCGCTCCACTGAGGAAAGAACGGACGCGAGAAGGGTGGTTTTGTCAACCGCTTTTTCTTTTGCTTTTGACGGTGAAGGTGGTTGTCTTCCTGCAGAAGTCCCGGCGACGTCTCCACTTCCTTGGAACCCGTGCACCCCCCCCACGCCCCGCGCTGCCATCCCCACGACCGCGCCTAGCCCGGACCCTAGCAAACGCCCGACGCCACCCACGACGTTTTCCAAAGGCGCGCCGGTCGGGGGTGACCCGACTGTGAATGGATTATTCGAGATTGATTGCGATCCTGAATGCGACACCGAATGCTCATCCTTACCATCGTCCTCTTCTCCGAATTCTCCCCACCACGCATCCGCGAGCGCCCCTCCTGTTGTGCCGTTTTTCTCCCCAGAGAAACCACCGATTAATAAAACCTTTTTACCCACCACGGTGACGGTGTGGAACGCGCGCGGCGACGGGGTTGGTTTATTTTGGCTCAAATTATTTCCGCCATCAAGTTTTCTCCACCGCCCTACCTCCATGTCCACCACGAACAAATCGTCGTAGTACACGTGCTGTTTCACGAGCCACCCGTCATCGCCGTGGCCTCCGAATATCAGGACTTTGCTGCCCACCCTGGTAACGCTGTGGCCGGTTCGGGGCGAGGGAACAGGGCCCTTCAAGTGCAAACGCGTCCACGCCGGTGAGCTACTGTTTTCGTTTTCATTTTCTTTTTTAGGAGTTTTCTCACTCCCTCCACTCGTTCTATTGCTCATATCTATGCTGTTCAGAAGCGCATCCGCGGCGTCCAACGCTTCGTCTCGGTCGGGGTCCCGTAACGTCCACAAATCACCGCACAGCTGGCCGTTGCTCCCCTGTCCGCCGAACACCAACACGCGGCGTTTGTCCAGAACATCGCCGGCGTGCCCACTTCTCGGGCTCGGCGCGATTGAATTAATCGTAACGCACCGCCACGACCCGGTGTTCAACTCAAGCACGTGTAAGTCGTTCAGCCACTTCGTCCCGTCGAAGCCGCCGAACAAAAGAAGGTTGTTGCCCTGCGGCGTTTTCGTGGCGACGCCGAAATCCCGGGGCGTGACACGCGTGTTGTTTGAGTGTGGAAACCGTAAATCCAACGAGCTCCACTGCCAGGTCGTGGTGTCCAAGACCCACACGTCCCCGTGCTGGGTACGCCCGGTTCGGCCGCACATGATGTACAGATCGGTGCCTATTGCGACGGCACTGTGGAAGGCCCGTGGACCTGGAGTGTTGACCATACAGGGTTCGGGGCGGAACCATAAAGGGCGTCGAGAAGCATGCTCGTCGGACAGATTTACATCACGCACGTCGAGCACCACCGTGTCTCCACGAAAGTTCTTCCCCTGCGTCCCGCCGAAAACAACCACGTAATCCCCCACAAGCGTCGCGCTGTGGCCGCTCCTCGCCGAGGGAGAGGGCTCGTCGTCCGACCCCTCCCGAAGCGCAGTCCACCGCATCCTCCGGGTGGGGCGAAGCGTGGAATGAGGTCAGGCAAATCTGACGCTGCGTAAAAAGTCAAAAAGTCAAGTCTCACTCGTTCGAGCGAATGTCCGTGAATTTCACGCATCAGATCGTTCAACGCAGGCCGAGGGCGCAGCAGGGGCGCGCATCGGTCGCCATGGAGATCTACTACATGTACGCGAAGACGCGTAAGGAGTTCGGGAGACACGCGCGCTTCGAGGATGAGCCGTGCGAGGTGCGAGATAACTCCGGGTCACCGCTCTGACCGGCCCTTTCCAATCTACTACTTTTGACTGTGACTGACTCATTTTGCATCCCCGCCCCCACAGGTCGTCTCGGACATACGCCCCGAGCCCGAGTTGAAGCAGGACTACATCGAGCGTAACCCCATCATCACGACGGTGCAGGTGGCGCCTGATTTGTCAGAGCACGAGGTACGCACGAGGGTGAAGTTGGGGTTCGATTCCCGGATGCCGCATTTGGGCAAACGAGCAAACGCCATTTGACAAAAAACGCCGACTAGTTGGTCGTTCATATCTGTTGTGGTTTGGGAATTCTTTTGAATCATCCCTCGCGATGACTAACCACGACTAACCATCTCTTCCTCACACCAACCTCTCCTTCCCCTGCCTCTTTACCCAACAGGCTAACACGCAGCAGATCACGTACTCCGACCGCGGTTTCGCGCACGTCGAGGGTGGTTGGCCCAAGGAGGTGGACCCGACGGAAGCTGAACACGTCATTCGCTACCGAAAGAAAGTCGAGAAGGATGAAGAGTACATCAACTCCGTCGCGGCGCTCGGCGCGGAGGTTGAGGACTTAGTGCGGCAGAACAACGCGGTGGATATCTATGAGGAGTACTTCCACGGAAGCTTGGCGGATCACAGTTCGGAACAGCCGTTCGCGAAGACGCTTACAGTTTTCCGGGATCCGTGTGAAATTAAGAGAGGCGCGAGTTACATTTCTTGGAACCCTGATGTGGAAAACAGGAAATGCGCCATCGCGTATAGCATATTGGGCTTCCAGCAGCAACCCGAGGGCATGGCGCTTTCTTCGTACATCTGGGACGTCAACGCGCCGAACAAGCCCGATTTTGAATTAAGAGGACCGAGCCAATTATGTTGTGTGAACTATAATCCTAAAGATACCAACGTCCTCTCCGGGGGTATGTACAACGGGCAGGTAGGTTTCTTCGACATCAGGAAAGGCCACCAGCCCGTGGACACGTCCCCAATTGAAAAGTCCCACCGCGACCCGTGCTACGACATGGACTGGCTGCAGAGTAAAACAGGTACCGAGTGCTTCAGCGTCAGTACTGATGGGATGGTGTTCTGGTGGGACACGAGAAGGTTGGGGGAGCCGGTTGAAGAGTTAAGATTGGTAGAAAAGAACAGCGACGTCGTGTTGGGCGCCGTTTCAGTGGAGTACGAATCAATCGCGGGGCCCACCAAGTTCATGATCGGCACTGAGCAAGGCACGGTGCTGATGTGCAACCGGAAGGCGAAGAACCCGGCGGACAGAGTAGGGACATCGTACCACGGTCATCACGGCCCGGTGTATTCGTTAGAGAGGAACCCGTTCAACCCCAAGTACTTCATGTCGATTGGAGATTGGAGCGCGCGCGTGTGGATGGAGGATCTGAAGACGCCGATCATGACCACGCGGTACCACAATTCATACCTAACCGGCGGTACGTGGAGCCCCACCCGCCCTGGTGTGTTCTTCACCATCAAGCAGGATGGCGAGATGGACGTGTGGGATTACTACTACAAGCAGAACGACCCGACGCTGAGCGTCAAGGTCACGGAGGGCGTGTCGTTGACGTCATTTAACGTTCAAGATACTGGAAGGTTGGTCACGGTAGGCGCCGCGGATGGCTCCGCAACGTTAATGGAACTGTGTGAAGGCCTGTACACCCCCCAGCCCAATGAAAAGCAATCCGTGAACCAGATGTTCGACAGGGAAACCAAGCGGGAGAAGAATTTAGAAGCGGCGGCGAAGGACGCGCGGAACGCGGCGAAGCGAGCCGGGCGAGGCGGCGTGGATTTCAACGAAGTTACCGACGACAAAATCGCCGCCGTGGAGAAGGAGTTCCTGAGCATGACCGTCAAATCGGGAGTCACGTTCTCCGATAAAAGTCCCTTGGATGCGTAGAGGGTGGAGACAGTGTCTATAGCTTATAGTAATGTAAATGATGAGATACCTTGTCATCCATTCACCTCATTCGTTTCTCATTCCTTGTCTCCCATCAATCACCCCTCTACTATCCCCTTCCTCTACCCAAATCCCTCTAATACCTTTACTTGAACCCCGTACCCCTGCACGTTTTGCACAGGATCATGCCCGCGCCCTTGCACGCGGTGCACTCTAGGGGTGACCTTCTGGTGAGGCCCATCACGCTGTCGTCGTTCCGGTCGCGCTTGCTAATATTCACGGGCGCGTCTCGTCTTCCTGTGGCGTCGCAGAAGATGCAATCCTCCCCGCCCCTTTGCGCGCACGCGGGACACGGCTCGGGTTCGCCTTTCAGCCCCAACCCGACGGCGAACGAGCCAATCAACACCCCGAATCCAGCGATGGACGCGAGCTGCGCGGTTTCCAGCTCAGCCGTGGATGGGAGAACCGTGGGGACCAGGTGAACGCCGCGTCCATGGCGTGACGTCCACACGGACCGCTTTTTCGTTTGAAGTGCCTTCGATCGACCCGCACCACACACTCGCGTCAGCGGTGCCGCCGGCGTGGCATGACAAGTCCAGCACGCCATGGATGCGAGCGGAGAGGCGCGTCTACGGGCGCGTCTCGACGCGTCCGCGCGCTCGAATGGCCTCTCCACGACGAACACAGCGACGATATCTTTCACGCGCAAGTAACGAAACTGGTTGTGAGCTTGACACGTGGCTTTCACGAAACTCGACTGATGAGACGGTCTCCGTTCCCACACCCACAAGTGGTCACAACGCAAGGCGCGGAGTCGTTGAGATTCTCACTCGGTGCTCATAATAGGCGTCGGTGAGATGTCCGCCCTGGACGCCTCCCGCGCGGTGGCGAGCGCGTCGGTGACTCACCGCAGTCGTGGGCACCTTTCCTCGAGAGCATGCGTGACGCGGTCGCGATCGGTGCAAAGGTGCGCGGTGCCGAGCTCCGTGGTGAGCGTTTGCGAGCCCAAAAGCACGTCCCTGGGCTCCAGAGGAGACGACGTGTTTCCCGGGTTTCGGAATAGAGGGGCGGGACGAAGACACGTGCGGTGCCACGCGACGTCAAAGGAGCAGCAGATGAAGGATGAAGATCTCAAGAAATATTTACGAGAAAAAGGAGTCGACGTGCCGAGTAGAAAGACGACGTTTTCAAAGGCCATGCCCGAAGACCCGTTCGAAGCAGTGGACCAGGCCATAGAGACAAACGGATTCAAAAGTTTAAGACTGTTGGATTTAGACACCGTGCGGCAACGCTGGGACGTTCCGTGGGGGGGTTGGCGGGTTTTTTTAGGCATGAGCGGGTGGACCGCGAGTTTCGTGTTGACCGCCGCGTTGGTGCTGCCGTTGTTGTTAATCGTGAACGGCGTGGATCCACGAGCGTTTGACGCAGACCAGCAGAGTAAGTACCTAGTCGAGGTACAGCTCATTGAAACAATAGAAACGTTTCTCGTGCTGTGGTTACTACTCAGAAAGTTCGCCCCGGAGATGGAGGGGAAAGAATTCTTCAAGATGGACTTTGCAGATGACCCGTTCTCGATCGAAAAAGGGTGGCTCACCTGGGGCGTTATTGGTTATGTTATGGTTTTCTTTTCCATAGGATTCACCGCGACGGCGATTGACGTGGGGGCGCACGCGTTCCAAGCGTTGACGCACAGTGGAGGTGCGCAGGAAGTGGTCAGGGGAGTGAGTAACAACGTTGGAGGTGTGTCGGAAGTTTCGGCGTCACCCTCCGCGGCTTCATCCGCAGCTGTGTCATCCTCCGCCGCTGCATCGTCCACCGCAGCAACAACCTCTTCCGCCGCCTCCGCGTCAAACGACCAGGGCTCAGGTACGATCGACGCGGTTTTGCCTTTGTTGAAATCGGGCGAAGGCCAGGCACAGCGATTTTTTTCCGTTCTGACCGTGACTAGCGTGTTGGCGCCGTTGCTGGAAGAAGTCGTGTTCCGCGGGTTTCTGTTAGGTACGTTTTTATCCCGTAAAATCCTGCTCGCCATGTACTGCGTAGTATGTGTACCACTTTGGAGGTTTTTAGTGCGATCCTGTGAGGATTCCTCACCATCCCTAGGTTCGGGATTCCTCATCATCCCGATACGAAGAACGCGGTACGTATATCCCCAGACTGTTGCCCATTCAAAAGACTGACTTCTATTTCCAAAATCCTAGCCTCCCTAACAAAGTGGCTCCCCACTCCAGGCGCCGTGATCTTCTCCTCGGTGATCTTCGGAGGCGCGCACTTCGCTCCGCGTGATTTTCCCCAGCTCGTGACGCTTGGTATCGTGCTGGGGTTTTCGTACGCGCGGACGCGGAACCTCCTGACTCCGATGTTCATCCACTCGCTGTGGAATTCAGGGGTGCTGATAATAGTCGCCGGGTTGGTCGCCACGGGGAACGAGTCAGTGTTGCCGGGGATGGGAGGTGGGGGTTTATGATGAGACTAAATAGCCATACAAGAGAGTGTAGCGATGGTCGTGAGAAACTATAGCGATGAAATGATAAGGTGTATTCTTCAAGAGGAGTCACTATTAAAAAATAATTCGTCTCTCAAAAGCGTTTATAGTTGTGTGTGTTTCAGTCTCGTTCGTTGGACGAAGCAAGCGCGCTCAGGTTGGTTTACACCAACCTCGGAGCTACCAAATCACTCCCGTAGCGACGCCGCCAGCCCGCCTTGGTGCGGGGACGACATAGTGCAGCTGCGGTGTCTTGGTGATACGCGATCATCTTAAAAAGAAAAGCGAGGGCTTCAGACACAATCCGTCATTTGTAGTTCCACTCATTGAATGAAACAAGTGATCCATCAATCCAGGTAACTCTTAGAAGAGCCTGAAGGGCGCGCCCATGGTGCTTTTGATGTACAGCGACTTGACGTTTTGCCAGTTCTTCTTCAGGAGAGACACGAGGAAGTTGACGGACATCTGGGTGTTGACGAAGATCTCGCGCTCGCTCATCTCGACGTTACCGACAGCGACGGCGAGGCACAGCACCTTCTTGAGCTGGAACTTCACCTGCGACCTGATGCCGTTCACCTTGTTCTCCAACGGTTCGTTGTGCGTGCACAGCGTGGGGAACTTACCCGCCTTGTTCAGGCCGGGGCCTAAAAGACGGGGAATTTGTTTGATGACAGATTCCGACGCGAGGAAGTGGTTGTACTTCTTCGCGAGCTTCTTGATCAGCTTTTTGTTCTTGTTCAGCTTCTTCAGCGCTTCGACGTCCATGTGGTCGATACCGACGCCTTGGGCTTCTTCGCAGTGCTTGGCGTCGCCGAGCATGCACAGCTTGAGCTTGGGGCGGGGGATCGTGGGCAACGAAACAGTGCCGTTGAAACGCTTGTCCTTTTGAGGATCGTACTGCTTCAACCCGATTTGAAGCTCGATCGTTTCCGTGAACTTACGGGGCTTGGCCTTGGCGCCTTCCAGAACCAG
>TARA_B110000977_G_scaffold137450_1_pt1 | contig 27787 bp, 13 predicted proteins | sample TARA_B110000977 | Tara Oceans TARA_B110000977 (sample SAMEA4397798) | marine metagenome | biome: Polar Biome; feature: [SRF] surface water layer (ENVO:00010504); material: water (ENVO:00002006), including particulate matter (ENVO:01000060) such as... | depth 5 m | reverse complement strand
CCCGCCTTCCTCTGTAGCCATGGCAGACTGGCTCGGGGGTTTGGCGGCGAGCTGCACGCCAGTAGTGCAGGAACCCGAGGAAGAGACCCGCGAGGAAAAACAGAGAAGACGCGCACAGCAACGCGCAGCACGCGAGCGCGAAGAGTCGCATCCGAGAAATCGCGGGGGCGGTTTTGATGATGATTTGGCGTCGATCGCGTCTGACAGAACCGAGAGGAGCGCCCGGAGCGGTCGAACAGCGCGTTCCGGCCGTACTACCTTGAACGATCCTCATCGAAATCCTCGTGGAGACAACCAACGACGGAACGGCCATGCACGAAAGCCGTCGTACGACCTCGATGACCTGGCTGCTTTCGATTCTGATGAAACGCAGGCCGAACAACCACCAAGGAAGGAAAAGATGAAGAAACCGCCTTCCAGACATAGCATGGTCGCCCGTGAGCTTCGTTTAGAAGAAGAACGACGCATTGCTGAAAAGAAAGCGGCGCTGTATCGAGAAGACGAGAAGCATCTTCTTGATGACCCGCACAGGGCGGCTAGAGTGAAGGGTGCGGCGGATGGCGCCGGGTGGAAAGGCGACAAGGCGTCGCTGTCACGTTCGCGATCTATAGGCGGAACTGCAAACTCCGCCGATCCCGAGGAACAGTGTTTCGGTATGAACGTCGTGATTTCACCACACGCGTGGTATGTGATGTACTGGGACGGGTTTATGATGCTCTTACTGTTCATTATTATTTTTTTGCTTCCCTACGAAGCCGCGTTTATCGACGGGTACACAAATTTCGCCTGGAACGCGATGACAGAAGCGCAACAGGCGTTTATGGTGATGAACCGTTTGATGGATGGTTTTTTCGTGATTGACCTTTTCGTGCAGTTCGTGCTAGGGTACGTGGATAGCGAAACACAGAAAGTCGTCATGAGTTTACCGAAAATACGAGAACGGTACTTGAAGAGTTATTTCATAATTGACGTCGTTTCGCTGTTCCCGTTCGACCAGGTTGTTCAGTCGTCCTCAACGCCGTTGCTCAGGGCGATTAAGTTTTTGCGCATGCTCAAGTTATTAAGGGCGATGAAAGCAAATCGGATCATGGGTAGGTTACTGTCACATGTCGACGTGAGTAACGGGTTCATCAAGTTGTGTAAGGACTGCTTGGCGTTGGCCATCGTGATGCACTTTTTGGTTTGTGCTTGGGCGTATCAAGCTTCCGAATCCGGAAGTGACGACCCGGATCGTTGGATCTACCTCAACGAAGTCGACATGTCCCAGCCGCGTTACGTATACATTTCCGTAATTCAGTTACTGTTCACCAGTGATATACAAGTGGCACTGATTGATGACCAGCAGCTGAAAATTGCATCCTCCGCCATCATCTACATCCTGATGGCGTTTACAATTGCGGAATTGACGGATATGGTTGCGCAGATGAACGAAGGGGACGCGGCATTTAACCGGATGTTAGATGAGTTGAATTACTTAATGCGGGAACGGAACTTTCCTATGGACTTGCGTTTCCGTTTGCGTGACTTTCTTCGTTTTAAACACGACGGCGAAGCTGATTTAGTCACGTCGCCGGAACGCCAGGAACTGATGAAGGCTCTGTCGCCCACCCTGCAAACGCAAGTCGCGGATCAGCTCAGTAAAGTCGGGTTGAAACAAGCGCCGTTGTTCAAGTTCTGTAAATCGGAAATCCTGATGCGCATCACCATGGCCGCGACGAGTTCCATGCTCGGGGCTACAGAAGTGGTGAGTAGAGAGGGCGAAATTGCGGACCACCTGTGTATCCTAGACCGCGGGTTTTTGATTTCTGCGGGTAGAGTTGTTCAATGCGGGAACGTTTTCGGCAAGGAGTGTTTGATGGCTGGAGGATTTGACGAAACGCTGTACGCGCACACCACGCACACGTTGACGTTTTGCACAATCACGAAGATTCATGTGCATCAATTAGACCAGATTGTACGGAAAGCCGATCCTGCGTTCTGGAGGTTAATGCGGAAACGCGCGTTGGCGAGTTTAGCCGCGAGGGGGGTGGTGATGTACACGCAGCTCGCCAAGCGGTTTAGGACACAGGGCGCGCGCGGAGGGCGCGCGCTCGCATCGGAGATGGTCTCTCTCGGCGTCGGGAGGATCGTGGTGTATAAGATGCTGCTCGCGTTTCAGTACGTCAACGGCGAAAGCGCCGCTATCGAACACGCGGCTCGTAAAATCCAGAGCTGGTACCGAGGCGTTCGCGTGCGCTTCGAGTTTAAAAAAATGATTTTTCGCGCGCGGGTCATGAGCGCGTACTTGCCGCGAAACCTGAAAGAGAGTTCAATCGCGGCGAACCAAAGCGATTTCGGAAAGCTCATGTCGCGCTTGGGCGGCGGAGGCGACGTCGAAGCAGACGATATGCCGCGAAAAATAGAAGACCTGACTAGTTTGTGCGAATCCAACGCGCAGCTCGTTGGGATGCTCCTGGTGGAACACAGACGGATGTCCCGAACTGTGGACTCCGTGGCGCTCCTCGTGCGGAAACTCTCGCTCGGGTTGTAAACTCAAGGGTGGGAATAGACTAAATTACTTGTATATACGACCAAGCTCTCATTTAAAAGCTCTACAATGTTGTTACAATGAATCAGATGCAAGAATGCGTCTTGCTTGTCCCAACGTCAAAGGTTACCCCACCACCGCCGCCGCCGCGACTCCGACCGCGCCGAGAGACAACCGCGCGCCCGTGTACACCGCGCACACGATCAACCGTGCGATCCATGGATTTGTGAAGGTCGAAAGCGTGGCGTACGTCCACGATGCTCCACGATACACCCCAACGCTGTAGTCCCAGACTCGCCGGACTTTGCTTTTATCGTTCCCGCGAAGTTCAGACAAAGCGATGCCCAGCGCTTTCTGTAAAGTTTCGGGAGGAGCGGACGCCGCGGCCGGGTGCGTGGTGACGTACGCAGCGACGAACTCGGCAATCGCGGAGATCACATCCTCGGTCTCCACGAACACATACTCGTCGATATCGTCGGTATCGTCAGTTACTATTTGTGAATCCGCCTCAGAGTCCAAACGTAAATCTTCCTCCGTGTCTAAAATAAGAGGCGCGGTTTCTTCTTCTTCGTTTTGGGAAATGGAGGCGTTGGTGCCGCTCCTAAGTCGCGCGAGGAAACCGGGAGAAGCAACCTCTTTTTGAAGATTCTCGAACACCTCGTCCGTACCCTTAGAGGTGGCGAGCTTACGCCGGAGGTAGGTGGGTGTGCTTGTTTTTGCAAGTCGCCCGCCGAACCGCCGAGCGGTCCTTGCCAGCTTCTTTAACATCGCCTCGTCATTCCCGGTGTTTTCGTCAAGATCTCGAAGCCCCTTATCCTCCGCGCTCTTCTGTTCGGGAGAACCATGTCCCGCGTGGAACGAAACGGGAAGCACGACGTCGCACAGTGGTGTCGCCGCAGCGACGGCGACAACATCCACCATGCCTTGAGGCGCGTAGGGACCCGTGCGAGCAGGTGTTGGAAGACGAGAAAGTTGCCGGGAAACGGGAACAAGGATCAAGTCTCGCGCCAAATTTTTTTCGAGTCGGTCGTCGCCGTCGGATAAAGGGCAAGTTATTAGACCCAGAGAAGGGGCAGAGATCGACTGGAAAATTGGCGCTTCTGCACAGTCATTGGTCGGGTTTTATCTGAATGGGAGTGAACGAGTCCGACTTTTGTCGGCCGCCCCACTTCCAAGAGCGAGGGACAGGAGGGCGATGTCGGATTCGATACGACCGGCGATCCTTGCCGATGAGGACATTCGGCGAAGCGGGTACCGTGTGCACCCCTTCGATGGGGACGGACGATATATAGGCGCACCAATGGTGCGTGTCCCCGTTCACGTTCACTAATTCACGGGATCGATCAACTTTTTCAACTCGCGAACGAGGGGCGGTTGCCTGTGCACATCAACACATCGCACGCACGGCCTGTGTCCACCTTCGAACCCACTCCTGTTTGGACGGTTTTCACCTTCTGCCCGTCCGCCCTTTCCGACGACTCCTTCGCCGATGCCGGCGCCCTGAATTCGCAACCACGTTCCATTTCGTTCACACGCTTTATCATCTCCTTCCCTCCACACAGCCAATCGACGAAGACGCGCGGCTCGCGACGCTTCGCTCGAAGTTCGTGCTTGACACCGCCCCCGACCATACGTTGGACTCGTTGGTGAGCATGTGCGCGGATATGTTCGACGTCCCCGTAGCTCTGGTTTCCCTGGTGGACGAAAAGAGACAGTGGTTCAAAGCGAAGCACAATTTTGATCCAACGCAGACGGGGCGGGCCGAGAGCTTCTGCGCGTGGACAACGTTATCCATCGAGCGCAAGGTTCTCGTCGTGCGTGATGCTGAGTATGACCCCAAATTCAAGGATAACCCGCTCGTGGTTGGCGAACCAGGAATTCGGTTCTACGCCGGCGCACCCCTCGTGGTGGATGGATGCGTGTTGGGCTCCATTTGTCTCATTGATTTCCAGCCGCACGTCGCGGAGAGTTTCTTCGACGAACCCGCGGCACGGCGACTTCAATCAATCGCGCATACCATTAGCTCGCATTTACAGAAATCCACGTATGGGGCGTGGCTCGGCGCGGCGATCGACACGGTGCGTGAGGGTGTGCTTCTGTTGGAACACATCGCGAGTGTTCCGAAATTAGACGACGACGGACAACACGGAGAGGAATTCAATGCGGATGAGGAAATGGCGGTTGACGCGGTTTTCGATTCTGTGGATGAGTACATAGCGGCGCAGATGGTGCGTAACAACCCATCGGGGGGGCGCGATGTACCTGTTAGAGCTCCTCCGCATCCATCCACAGAACGTGTTGTTTTCGCTAATGCCGCCGCGAAGCTAATGCTCAGTTCACGTAACAGCGAGAAGCCCAGCCCGACGCGGCGCACGTCACGGTTCTCCCGAAACTTATCAGAAGAGTCATTCGCGCCGCAAATCCCGCAAGGCGTGGTGGGGTGTGATTTAGCACACGCGTTTCCAGGGCCACCTGAAACTGTGGCGAAACTCAAATGGGTTTCGAGGATTTTGGCGGAGGACGCCGCTCGACGACGTTCCAAACGTGCAAACGCACTCGGGGACATTTGCGATAACACGAATGCGTTGCTTGAAAGCAAAGCGCGAGCGGAATCGCCATCATTAGGTGAGAGACGGAACTCGTTCCAATCCATGTCTTTCGGTGAAGCGCCCGCTTCGGAACAGGAGTGGGAGACACGGTGGAAGAACACCGCGCGGGCGGGTCCCGTGCCCACCGTTGAAATCGACGCGGATTTTCCCGACGGCCGACGGAGGATCGAGCTTTCGTTCACGAACGTCCCGATGGATGCTTTAGGGTGCCCCGCGACTTTGGTGCACGCCAGAGACATCACGAAAGATTTTGAATCCAAAAACGCACTCCGACGGGCGAAAGAACGGTCAGACGCTGCGGTGGAAGCCAAGTCAAGTTTTCTAGCGAACACGAGCCACGAAATCAGGACGCCGCTGAACGCGATCATCGCCGGGTCGGAACTGTTGGGCGACATCACGGAAGGGTTAAGCAGCGATCAAATCGAGCTCATCGACATGGTAACCAGGGCTGGTAAATCGTTGCTCGCGATCGTTAACGACGTTCTCGATTTTTCAAAAATCGAGGCGGATAAACTCACCCTGGAACACAGACCGTTCGTGTTAGAGAACTGCATGGACTTGAGTTTCGAAATGCAGGCGATCAAAGCAAACGCCAAGGCGCTTGTTTTGAACTACTCAATCGATGACTCCGTGCCGTGGGGATTGGTGGGGGACGAAGCTCGGTTGCGACAAGTCGTGACGAACCTTATCAGTAATGCTGTGAAGTTCACGCCGAAGCAAGGGAGTGTGGTACTTAAAGTGCGCGCGCTCGGGGATGACGAAGACGTGCGCGACGCGCTGCGCGGCGCGATTGACAGTGGGAAGCGAGGACGGACCTCGATGGAACACGCAACCAGAGACGCGGCGTGGCTGGAGGACAATTCGCGTTTTTCGAAATTGAATCGGGGATCGAACAAGTTATCGGACTTGTCACATGAAGCGTACGACGTTCCTTTAGATATGCGCGCCGCTACTTTCGTTGATGACGCAGACGACAACACCGTGCGTTTGTTGTTTGAGGTTATCGACACAGGCATTGGGCTTTCTGAGAGCGACCGGGCGTCGCTGTTCACCGCGTTCGAGCAGGTGAACAAAAAACGTACGCGGCAGGAGGGCGGTACGGGGCTTGGTTTGGTGATTAGCATGCGTCTTGTGCGGCTGATGGGGGGTGATATGACGGTAACGAGCGACGGCCGAGGATGCGGTTCGAGGTTCGCGTTTTGCGTTCGTCTTCAAAAACCAGACGAGAAGAATGAAAAATCCAAAAGCGGCAAAAAAGAATCCTTCGAAGGCCGCCGAAGTGTGGAGAGTCAATTCGCACCCATATCTGGTGTGCTTCGTGGCAGAAGAGTGGATGTAATTTCCACGTGCGAATCGTTTCGCAACAGTGCGGATTCGTTCATATTAGGGCTGGGGCTGGAGACAAACTTTTTATCCCCGCACGAAGTCGCCGAGCTCGTCCAACGAAAAGAACGACTACCCACGCTGGACGACCCGGTCGCCATACTATTGGACCGAGAGTTTATTCCAAGAGCAGCGCTTGGCGATGCGTTTTTCGACATGGACATGCCGATGGAGATGCACGACAGTGACTCGAAATTCCTGGACGCGTGTGACGAGTTTATCGGGAATTTGAGCACCGAGTTGGAACGCACCAAGCGCGATTCCATTCCCGTCTCGTCGACTCCCCCAAGCGTTATGGTCATGACCTTCCACTCCACGGCGTGCGACTTAAGCGCGATGATATCCATTTGCACGAAACCGCTGGTACATGGGAAGCTCCAGCGATGGGTCGCGGGGCTCGTCACCCGGCACAGCGAAGACACCGCGAACCACAAGGCGAACGCGCTGTGGGACGCGAAACATGTAAGGTTCAACGACGCGTTTGTTTTTCAGGGGTTCCAAAAGGGAAACTCGATTTCCGAGCTCCTCGCGCACTCGTCGAGTAAGGATTTCGACTCAGCCGGTACATCGGCCCGAGTAAATGGGTCCGTGGGGGGTCTTCAACGCCGAGGGTCGTTAGTGAACCTCGCCGCGATTGACGCGCACGACGATTCCATGGAGATTACCGATATCGACCCCGAGGTGAAGAAGCGCGTGCGCGTGTTACTCGCAGAGGATAACAAAGTGAACCAGAAGGTGGCGACGAAGATTTTGCATTCCATGGGGTTCCTTGTGACTGTGGCGAGCGACGGTGAGAAAGCGGTTGCGACGTTTTCAGAACACGCGAACCGGGGCGATTCGTTTGATTTGGTGTTGATGGATCTGCAGATGCCTCTGATGGACGGCATGGAAGCGGCGCAAGCGATCATCGCGAGTTTAGGCGGGAAGAGCGGGCCTCCGCCGCGAATTGTCGCGCTCACCGCGGATGTCGCGTCGTCGGTGATTCAAGAGTGCCGAGACGCTGGGATGCACGGTTTTCTGGGTAAGCCCATCGACCGGCTGCGTCTGGGACGAGTCATGCGGGACGTTACGAATTGGGTGAGGAAAGGAAGGCCAGAAGTGTTCGAAGCGGAGGGCACATGGGAGATTTCTTAGTGTCAGGGGCGGTAACCAAACATGTTGCGACCCTTGACTGTATATTGAATGTTATTTATTAATCATATTACTACGCTATCTACTTCATCCGCATCTCACGTCAAGCGCTTGATGAACCTTCCTACGGATTCAATCGCGTCTCCGCCCTGCGGCGTGACGGAATCGAAAACCTGAAACACGTGTGGCATGCCTTCGAATGCTTCCAGAGTTAATTCCCACCCCGTTTCGTCCGCCAGGTCCGCTAACGTTCTGGATTCCGAAGCCAGCACCTCTACGCCGCCGCACTGCACCAAGCACGGAGGCATTGACCGACCGGCGTAGAGCGAGGCATCGAGCAAGCACTTTTCGCAACTGTCATCCTCCGTCTCGCCGAAAACCAACTTAACGACTCTACTCATGGACCCTTCCACTCCCCTCAAATAATCCACGCTCGTTTCGCTCGCGTTCGCCCATGCTGTTTTCGTCGAGTCACGCTCGCGCCCGGGGTCCAACCAAGGCGACAGTAACACCACTCCAGCGGGCGGGCGGGGGGATTTTTCTGAACGCTTCGAAAGTCTTTGCGCTAACCCGCACGCCAGGTGTCCTCCAGCGGAGTCCCCTCCTATCACGACGTTTTCCGGTAACACGTTCCCTCCATCAGGCGAACAAAGCCACTCGTACGCCCTGTCCACCGCGTCGGCCATGTTTTCGTAAGTCCCTTGGTCGGGGGCGAGAGGGTACTCCACGCTTAAAACGCGCGCGTCTGCCGCGACGCCCATCGAGGATAACAACCGCGCGTGCGTCGCGGTGTTGCACAGCACAAAGGCTCCTCCGTGGAACCACAGGAGAACACGTTTGGGCGCGCGTCTATTGTTCCAGGAGTATAAGTTTGGAGTGAGCCACACGGCGGGGATATCGTCCGCGCCAATCGTTACGCGCTGCACTCTTGTTCCAGGTAAGGGCGGTACCCCCACCGCCATCATCGCGCGGAGGCTCTGCAGGTACACCAACAGCCGGTCTGCACTTTTTTGGTCGTCTGTTCCTGTGCTTTTGTTTTGGCGAAAACGCACCGCCGCGACTTCTTCGTCGTCAATCGATATGCCTTCTAGGAAACCAGCCAACAATTCCACGCCAACTGTCATTCCAGGTGACCACGACAAAGGCCGTGTACCACTCTTACCCCGTGCTACTGCGACGTGGTGACGCACGGCAGCGCCTCCGTTGCGTAACATCGCGGCACCACTGCCGGCATACCGCAACAGCGTCACACCGAGCATAAGCGGGACTTCAGGGCGGTCGAGCGCGGTGTTCCCAACCATCGTGCCTTGCTCCGGTTCCTCCACTTCGGTGCCGGAAGCTCGAATGCGCGTCGATCGGCGCCGCGCACGGCAATGTACCTGCGGCAAGATGTGCGGCCGCACGGCGGCGGCGACGCCAGCCGTCGACGCCATCGTGACACCCAAGCAGCGGGCGCGCGAAGATGAATGAATCTTTTGGCGCGAACGAAACAACGAAAGCTTCCACGAAACAATGTTTGTGTCTAACAACTCGTCTATCACGATGCTACCGTGTATCTCGGCACGAACGTCGCCGCGGCTGGATTAAGCGTAGGCTCATCAGACTGATTCAAGGCCGATGGATCCTCTAACCCTGGATTTCCCCCCGAGTCTCCATTTTCCGCATCCTCCGCCAACAACAGCTCTGCCTCCGCCGCTTTCTTTTCCTGTTCGTCTTTGAACGCGGTGCGCCCCGCCGTCGCGCTCGCGATCATGTCCTTGAACTGCTCGTACGCGCCGTCGTGGTCCAGAATCGCGAGCGCTGATATCCTCATGCGCTTCCCCACGATCTGCCCGAGCTTGTTCCGAGTCAACGCAAACACAATCGGCGTACCGTTCAAACGCGCCGCGGTGATTATGTTCCCGACCACGTCGTCCAGCCCGCCCTCGTCGACAACCTCTTCGATGTTCGGCGCCACCACGACGGCTTTGGCTTTCTTGAGCTGCACAGCCTTGGCGACTTCGCGTAACCCAAACACCAGCCTACGCCGCATCTTGGCCTTCACCGCGTCTTTAAAATACGCACGGTCCTGGAACCGCTTCAGCTCGGAGACGCAGGATATCGTCGCCGCGTTGGTCGCCGCGGAAATAATCTGGTCCGCGTACCGAATGTCGTCGGCGCCGACGAACGTGTTTGCGTTTTTTTTCTTTTCGCCAGTAGCGCTTTGGCCGTTACTCACTCGATTGCCATTTTGTTCCTCACGGTCGTGTTCCACCCGTCGTTCCGCTTTCGCGTGGCCCTTACCTTTCAAGTGGTCCGCCCACGCGTCGTCGCCGGAGCACGTTATGTTGCACACCTCGCACACGCGCGCGACGCCTTTTTCCCGCGGACCGTCGGACGGGTCGCGAGTTTTTTTCTTTTTCTTCTTCGGCTTCGCGGTGGAAACGTCGCCGTCGTCGCAGGATGCCATCGCTGCGTACTTCGCCACGAGGGTTTCCGCGCGTAGCAGCGCATCTTTGAACCCGCCTGCTATGGCCCAAGGGTTCGTGGGGACCGTCACCGTGCTCAACGGAGGGTCCGACGGCGACGAGTCGGGGACTTTTTCCTCGGGGACGATTTCCGCCTCGGACACGGAAACTTCATCGGAAACTGTATCCGTCGCCGTCTCTTTGGCTTCATCCGCCACGGGTGCTACGACTTCTTTGGCGCCGATTGCTTCACCCTCTTCTGTTGTCTCTCCCTTCTCATCAGTCTCTTCCTCCCCGGACTCGTCGCCCTCCTCGTCCTCGTCCTCGAGGTATATCAGGTCCACCCCGACGCGCCCGTCGCTTCCCTCAACCGAATCAAACAAAAGGTTGACGTACACTCTGCCAACCTCCACCGTGACCTCCACCTCCTCTTCGGTTTTTTTGTTTCGCAAATCTTCCTCCTCAGCGCGCGCCGCACGCGCAGTTAAAATGATCCGCTTCAGTTTCGTGGGCCGTTTCTTCTTTTTCGGCCCTTCCCGTTCCTTCCCGCGGCGCATCACCATCCCAGAGGACATGGCTTGGTTCGGGTTCACCACGAGCTTGCCCTTACCCTTGGGTCCTGATTGCTTCGCCGCCGCGGCTAAACGTCGGTTCGCCTTGGACGGCTTGGCTTCACGAATATACGCGCTTAAACTGGCGGCGAGAGACGCCACGCCGTTGCCTCCCCCCCCCCACGGCTGCTCTAGAATTTGACTAAACTGAAGCGACAGGCGTTCGGGTTTCGTTTTCTGCGACCCGTCACCGGGAAGCATCTGGCCGCTCGCGATCAACGCCGCTTCTAAAGCCTTGGCTTGCGACGAGTTGAGCCCGAAATGAGACGCGGCGAGGTGCTGCTCCAGCGGGCCGTACGATTTGAACATGCGGCCGCACACTTGACACTTGATTTTACCGAAGCCGTCAATCTTCGACCGGCGCGCTTCGCGGTGTAAGCTCTCGGGCGTGATTTTCGGAAGCGAAGGCGGCGCGGGAGTTTGTAAGCTCGGGGTATCAAATCTATCAAAACTGGATGGCTGAACCGCCCATCCGGGTGACCCACCCGCTTTAGATGACCCGCCACGAAGCAAATCAGCGAACGATCCACCGCCGGAATTTTTTGGAGCGCGAGACACCATGCCGTCGCGCATGCGCACCGCGCGTGGCGCCGCGTCGAGGCTTTTGTTTTTCGATTCCTCGGCGAGAATGTCAGCCATTGTGCCCCTGGATTCAGGCACTGCTGTAGACGCGCTCGGAACGTTCCAAGCGGGCACAGCAGGAGGCAGCGCTGGCACCAAGATCACGGCAGGTTTTTCTGGTTTCTGTTTCTGTTTCTCAGACGTTGCGTCGCCCGACGCCGCGTTCGCGCCCGCCGCTCGGCACTCCAGGCGCCTTGTCCGGGAGTTTGTCTTCCCACTCGCGACGGATGAAACCGGGGAGCGTGTTTCGTGTGTGGTATCCGATGCGAGCAGCTCTTTTGGAAGATTGCGTTCGCGCCACTCCCTCGCCGCATTGGCAGCAGCGGGCGATATGCCTCGTATGAACTTCCCCACCGCGAATCGCGATGATCCCCCGACCGCCCCTTGGTCTCTCCTGTGCGCGGACCGGACCACCGCGTGTACGATGTCAGGGTGTGCGGCGAGGTACGTCTTGAGAAGTGTCACCGCGGACGGTGCAAACTCCACGGTATCCGAACCGTCCGTCTTCATACGCAAATGAGTTGAGCCCTTGAATTGTAGGTTCAGCCCGACTGGGAGGTCGGCGGGCATCGCGAGCACACCAACGCGCGACACGCAATCCACGACCAAGCCTTCCCCGAACACCCCGTCAGGGTCATCCGCCGCGCTTGGAGGACTCAACCCCGCTTCGATCTCACGGCCAGTCTCCCATCGTCCATCGCCCGCTCCCGCCATCGTCGCCCAGCGCCCAAGCGCGGCCCGTTGTGGCTACACAGATCTGAATCGTATCACTGTCGGAGTTGAACTTTATGATTTCGTTCCGGGAAGTGTAAAAAGTGACGAGTCTGGTGTACTATGGGCGCCGTCGCTACCGTTGATTACAACGCTATTTCTGATTACTTCTTGCGGTCGAAGTACTCCTTGAGTTCGGGCAGGTTTTCCATTCTGTGTTTGAACGCCAGAACGTTGGGAAACGCATCAAGGCAGTCCTTCGGCACGCCGTCCAACACGCCGCCCGACAGGTACCTCGTCGTGACGCAAAACTGCGCATCCGCGACGGTGGGTTTTGAGCCGGTTAGGAATTCCTTACCCTCCAACAGCTTCTCGAAGTGCGCCATGTAGAACGGGATGTCCTTCTCCGCCAATACTTTGCGCATAATAGGGATTCGTTTCTTCTTCTCTTTCGCAGAGATGGACGCGTCCATGCTTAAATAAACGCTCGGCGCGATTTTCCGTCGCAGATCTTCGTCCAGCCCGATCGCCGCGTCCACGTGCAGCGCCTTTCGCGGGTCTTTCGGGACTGTAGGTGGGATGGGATGGAGGGTATTGGTGGGTTAATCACGAGTTACATTATTCAAAGGTAGATGGATCGGTCGTTACTGGTGAGGGATACGAGCTACGAGCTACGTATTATACTCGCAGCAGTCACGTCAGAAAACAAAAGATTGGCCAATCCAATGTGCAGCGATCGTCTCACGTACCTAGCCCCGCGAGTTTCCCCGCGTACTGCAACATGGCGTTGGACTGCGCGCACACTTCGCCGTCGATTTCCAAAAGCGGGAGTTGTCCGTACGGCGTTTTTGGCTTCAACTCGCCCCACTCCTTGAACCCGATGCGCTCATCCGTGAATGGGATCTTTCCCATCATCAATGCGAGCCGCACTTTCTCCCCCGCTCCAGGGATGTCGAAGTACGTGAGCTTGATGTTACTGGGTTTCACGAGGCCGAGCGTGGGCATCACGTCGGGGTACATGTCCGCGACCAGGACGGTACCGGCCGCGCCAGCGGCGGCGCTGAGGAGCGATCGGAGCATCGTTGCGTTATTAATCAATGCGGTCGCGTTGTTTTCGTCGAGGCCTTTTCGTTCCAACGACGAAGGTCGGCACTGCAAGGCACCGTTATACGGGAAGCATGACGAGTAATGACTCGTGTATTGAGTCGAGAGCTCATTGGAGAGTTAATGACGAGTAAATGGCAAACGGCGCAGGTGCCCAACACTTTTTAATCCATTGGAAAATAGGAGGCGGACAGACGCTCATCATGCGCCGTTTTCCGAGACGAGCATCGAAGCGCCCTCTCCACGCATTGTTCACGGCGCTGCGACGCGAGGAGTGACACGTGAGGGAGCAACCCTTGTGCGTGGTCATCTGGTCGTAGGCGCGCGAATCGCGTCTAGCACCAGTACGTCCACCACTCCCCGCGCATCACTTGCCTGATGAAGCGACGATCGGTCCCTGTCAAAACCAACCGCCTCGCCTCCCCTCCCAATCTGACCTTTCCTTCCCCTCCCTTCCCAGTGGCTGGAGCCCAGATACAATACGAGAACTATGTGCTGTCACGAGGAGGCACGCGGATCATCCGCAAGATCCTCATCGCGAACAACGGACGTGCGTTCCCTGTACACACCCGCGCGTCTCCCCATCGGATGCCTCGAGTCGCACGCACGTTTCCTTGACAACCAATTTTTGGGGACTCCGAGAGGAGGACCACGGAGGAGGCACACAATGCGGCCTTAGCTTTGACTGTTGTGACACCCGCGCTTCCAATCGTCGCACCCATATATTCGCTGACCGTCGTCCTCTCCATATGTCCACTCCTTGCCCCCTCCCACCCCCTCCAGTCGGCGCTGTGAAAGCCATCCGGTCGCTTCGTCTTTGGGAGTACGAGACTTTCCGCACGCACGACGTGCTGCACGTGGTGTGCATGGCCACGGAGGATGACTTGAAGGCGAACGCGGAGTATATTCGACTGGCGGACGAGTTCATCGTGGTGGAGTCTGGGTCCAACCGGAACAACTACGCGAACGTGGATTTGATTGTCAAGGTTGCGCGGCGGTGCGAAGCGGATGCGGTTTGGCCTGGGTGGGGCCACGCCTCTGAGAACCCCAAGCTCCCCACGGCGCTGGCGTACCACGACATCGCGTTCCTGGGACCGAGCGCCTCCTCAATGGACGCGGTCGGGGATAAAATCTGTGCCAACATCCTGGCGCAATCGTGCGATGTGGACGTGATTCCCTGGTCCGGGTCTGGTTTAACGGTGGAAGGTATTACTATCCCCGAGGATACGCTGAGGATGGCGACGTTGAGGTCGGTGGAGGAGGCGGAGATAAGCGCGCAGAAGGTTGGCTTCCCGCTGATGATCAAAGCCTCGGAGGGAGGGGGGGGCAAGGGCATCCGGATGGTGAACACCATGGACGAGTTGAGGGTGGGGTACCCACAGGTCCAAGCCGAGGTCCCTGGGTCGCCTATTTTCATCCAGCAGCTCTCCACAAACGCGCGGCACTTGGAAGTGCAAGTCGTGGCGGACCAGCACGGCAACGTGGTTTCGCTTTACGGGCGCGACTGTTCCGTGCAGCGGCGGCACCAGAAAATCATCGAAGAGGGCCCGGTAACGGTTGCCCCCCGTGAGACGTGCGTGAAGCTGGAGCAAGGCGCTGTGCGTCTGGCGAAGAAGGTTGGGTACAGTGGGGTCGGCACGGTGGAGTACCTGTACAACATCACCACCGGCGAGTATTCGTTTCTTGAAGTGAACCCGCGTTTGCAGGTGGAGCACCCCGTCACGGAGACCATCACCGGCGTGAACCTCCCCGCCGTGCAGCTGCAAATCGCCATGGGCATCCCGCTGCACAAAATGCCGCACATCCGCAAGTTCTACGGGCAGCTCGATGCGAACGGCGTGTCGCCCATTGACTTCGACACCGCGCCGCAGAACCCGCCGCTCGGGCATTGCATGGCCGGCCGAATCACGGCAGAGAACCCGGACGAGGGGTTCAAACCAACTTCAGGCGCGATTCACGAGCTGCACTTCAGGTCCCTACCAGGCGTTACTGGTAACTTTTCCGTGGGCGTGTCCGGGGGCGTGCACCAGTTTGCAGACTCGCAGTTCGGCCACGTGTTCGCGCACAAATCCACGCGGGAGGAGGCTGGTGTGCTACTATCGCAAGCCCTCGGTGAGCTTGGCGTACGCGGCGAGATTCACTGCAACATCAAGTACCTGCGCGCGTTGATCGAGAAGGAGGTTTTCCGCAACGACGCGCACAGCACGGCTTGGTTGGATGGCTTGATCGCGGCGAAAGACAAGCCCGTTGATTTGAGCTTAACCGCCCACGCGATCGTGATGTGCGGTGCCGTGATGCGGGCGCACACCAGGCACTTCGAGCTCGAGGAAAGGGTGGTGGACGCACTGACGCGGGGCGTTCCCCCGGAGGCGTGGATGACCAACTTATCGGAACACAAATTCGAGCTCATTTACGACGACGTCAAGTACGCGCTGCGAGTGACTCAAGGGTCTCCCACCCTTTTCTACGTCCGTGTGAACAACGTCGCTGCATGTGAAGCAGAGGTGCTGACGCTGGCGAACGGCGGGCTGAAGGTGTTCCTAGGAGGCAGAGCCAGAGTGGTGCACGCCGAGCCGAGTAAGGTCGGCTTAAAAGTGCACATCGACGGCCGTCCGTGTTTCTTCCCCGACGACCGCGATCCCACTCGCATGACCGCGCCTGGTACGGGCAAGCTGTTGCGGTACTTGGTTGCGGATAATGCAAGAGCACAGGAGGGCACGCCGTACTGCGAAATCGAGGTTATGAAAACAGTCATGCCGCTGATTGCGACGAGTACTGGTATCATCACGCACCTGCTTCAACCCGGCGCGAGCCTCGAGACGGGCGACGAAGTGTGCGCTGTTCAGGTTGAAGATCCCAGCTCCGTGAGAGTCAGTGAGCCTTTCGTCGGTGAGTTTACTTCTTTCCAGGCGAGGAAACTCACCGGGTCGTTGAAGCTTGACAGCGCCCTAGTCACGCACAACCTGAACTCAGCAGGAATTATTCAAATCCTAGCAGGGTACGACTTCACCGGGAACGACGACCCGGTTTCGCCGCTTTTGAAAGTCATAGGCACGGCGAGGCTGGCGGCGGACGATTTCGCGGAGACCAAAGAAGCGGTTTCGTCACGGGCGGATACCGAGTCCCTCGCGGAACTCGCAGCGATCGAGCAGCTTCTGTTAACCGCGGTGCAGTCAGAGATGAACGGCTCCACGGATGAGGATAAATTTTCCACTGAAAAGGATGCGCAAAGGCTGAACAACAAAGACATCGTTTCAATAGCCGTGCGCCAGGTGAAAGATTTGATTGAAAAGTGCGGTCCCGATTTTCTGCCCATGCGTCTTTTCGTGGAGCAGTTCGAGGGCGGGTTACACATGAACCGCGTGCGTGTTTTGACGAGGTTTCTGGAAACGTTCCTGGATGCGGAAGAACCGTTCGCGTGTTCAGCGTCGTTCGAAGACGCGGTCATGCTTCTGCGGAACAGGTACAAAGGCGACGCGAGCGCGGTGGTGCACTACGCGCACGCGCACTCGCGTTTGGCCCGAAGGTCGGCGCTTGTTTTGAAAATCCTGGATGAAGTCGACGCGCGTGACGCGACGGATGCGGCGCCTTGCTTGGACGCGGTGCGACGGCTGATGAAGCTTGAGTCCGCGTCACGGGCGGGGTACAAGGAAGTTTCGTACAGAGCGCGGCAGATCATCGTCCGGAAACAAGACGAGTCGCGCAAGTCACGACGCGAACGGCAGAAAGCGATCGAGCGCGCCGGTGGGAAAAACCTGTTACTGTCCAAGGGAAGTGAATCGCTCTCTGACTTTGGGCTCGCGTCTGCTGGGTCGTTGTATGGCTCTGTGGACGATTTAGGCGCCATGAGCGATGTTACGAGTGAAACGGAAAGCGCCGCTGGTACGACGCCCGACGCGCGCGGCAACCGCGCCTCACGCCGATCCGTCGGGACCCTGTTTCTGGACAACACAAACACGTTGGCGCGGTTCAACTCGTTTGTGAATTTGGCGGAAGAGAGCGGGGTGATGCGGGGAGTGGCGGAGCTTGGTGTTGGAGATACGCCTGTTGATGTTTCAGGCTCACCCAAAGCGAAAACAATGCACCCTTCCGTAACTTTCGACCCGTCAGCGCTGGCGAACGGCGCGGGTGGGGCGTTTGACTGGACGTCACTGTTCGAAGCGCCTTCCGAGACGGAAAAGTTTTCCGCCATCGAAGCGTTGTTCGCCGCGTCTGGTGTGGTTCTTTCCAAGCTCGAAAACGCCGGGCCTGAGGTGTTTGAAAGCGAACCCGGCGTTACGTTCGTCAGGCTGGACGGGGGGCGGAACCTGGTGCTGTTCGCGCCGTCGCTTGGGCACGCTGTTGCGGCGCTTCCGGAAGCGAGCGGGTTACAACCGGAGGAACTTTCGTTTGTGATTTCGTACCCGAGGTTACACGGCCGCGAGGAACGGGACGTCCGAGAGTCCGCGAGCGCGTTCGTTTCCGGCCAGAACCTTGCGGGCGCCATTGCCAGCTGCACGTCTCGAGTCGCCGTGACCCTCCTCGCGGTGGGGGCAACCCCGCAGCACTTCATGTTCGCCAGGGTGGGCGCCGAGCCGCTGGACGGGCCCGGCGCGCGCGACTTGACGACTGACGCTTCCACGACCCCCGCGTCTGCTGGACCTTTATCCCCAACGGGCCAAAAGATACCCACGCGCAGACGCTCTTTCGGCCCCCTCGGCGAGACCACCGGGTCTCCGCTGGAACCGGACGGCGAGTTCAAGGAAGTCGCTCTCGCGAGAGGGTTCTGGCCGCACGTCGCGGCGCAGATGGAGGTTGAGCGCCTGGCGAACTTCCAAGTCGAGTGCGTCGGGATGATCGCGTCGCGGTCGCACGGCCGGCGCCGCGCTCTTGATTTCGTAACCCCCAGCGAGTACGCCATCGGGGTTTTCCTGGCGGAGGAGCAGGTTCCAAAGTCAAGGCAAGGCGCGAAGCTCCCTCAACGGGACAGGCGTGTTTTCCTCAGGGCGAGCGTGTACCAGAAGGAGCTTCTGTTGGCCGGCGTCGGTGTCGCCGCGGGGCACAGCAGAACTCCCAGCGGCTCAGTCGCCGTGGACGTGGCGCACGAGCACGTGGCGCACAGCGCCGTGGATGACGACAGCGTTTTGGCGGACGTGCTCGGTTCGATGGAGCTCGCCGTGGGGCAGCATGGCACCGCGTGGAACCACGTGTACATCAACATGGTGGGCACTACTGTTGAAGACGTCCCGCGCGTGGAATCCGCCGTCGCAAACTTCATCGGCGGCGCGTTTGACGATTTGCGCCGGCTGAAAGTCTCGTGCGTCGAAGTGCGGGTCGGGGACTGGGGCGAGGTCGTCGCGCTGAACACCAGCGGGCTGAAGTTCACGATGCGCACGACGACGTATGGTGAGGATGTGGGTGATACGCAGATGAGCAAGTCATTGGACACCTCGATGCAAGCCGCGGGGCAACTGGACAGCAAAGAGCCGTACCCGCTGCTGGACACGATTCAGCGCAAGCGCATGATTTGCCAAAACCTGAGCTCGACGTACGCGTACGACTTCCCCGAGATTTTCGCAAACGCCCTGACGTTCGATGTCGGTGATGCCCTTAACGGAAACCCTAAAGCCTCGAACAATAGGATCGATCGTCTTGTTGAGCTCATATTGGACCCTGTCACCTGTCAATTAATCGAAACCAACCGCGCCCCAGGATTGAACGACGTCGGGATGGTGTGCTGGCGTGTTTTGCTCATCACGGACGAGTACCCCGTTGACGGCCGCGAGATTATTCTCGTGGCGAACGACATCACGCACATGTCCGGCTCGTTCTCGCCCAAGGAAGACACCGTTTATAGGGCGGCATTCGACTTGGCGGTCAAGGAAGGGTTGCCTTGTGTGTATATCTCTGCCAACTCAGGGGCGCGCATCGGCCTCGACGAAGCCGTCAAGGCGGCGTTCAGAGTTGCGTGGATCGACGACGCGAAGCCCACCAAGGGGTTCAAGTACGTGTACCTCAGCGAAGACGACTTCGAGATGCTCGGCGCGAACGGGCGCGTGCAGGCGGAGAAGGTGGTTGAAGCATCAGGAGAAGTCAGGTGGAGGCTCACGGATGTGTGCGGAGGCCAGGGCGTGGAGTGCTTGCAAGGCTCCGGCGAAATCGCGGCGGCGACGAGCCGGGCGTACAAAAACACCGTGACCCTGGCGTACGTCACCGCTAGGTCCGTTGGCATCGGTGCGTACTGTTCACGTTTGTGCCAGCGCGTGATTCAGCACCAAGAAGCGCCGTTGATTCTAACGGGCGCCTCCGCGCTGAACAAAGTTTTAGGCAGGGAGGTGTACACGTCCAACGCGCAAATCGGCGGTCCGCGCGTGATGGGCGCGAACGGCGTTTCGCACCTCATCGTCCAGGATGACGTCAGGGGCGTGCGTTCCATTTTGAGATGGCTCTCGTTCGTCCCCAAACGCAAAGGCCACGCGCTTCCGTTTTCGCGGAAGCGCTTCGGTGTCGACGACGCGTTCGACACGGTTCACCGCCCGATCGGGTTCACACCCACGAGCGCGCCGCACGACCCGCGCGAGATGCTCGCCCGGTTTTTCGACAACGACACGTTCATGGAAACCATGACGGACTGGGGTCGGAGCGTGGTGACTGGCAGAGCGCGGCTCGGCGGCATGCCCATTGGCGCCGTTGCTGTGGAGACGCGCACGTCGGAAAAGACCGTCCCCGCGGACCCCGCGTTCGAAGGCGCGCAGATCGCGGAGGAGCAGCAAGCCGGCCAGGTGTGGTTCCCCGACAGCGCGTTCAAAACCGCGCAAGCCATCGGGGATATGAACAAAGAAGGATTGCCGCTGATCATCTTCGCCAACTGGCGCGGGTTCGCGGGGGGCTTGCGGGACATGTACGGCGAGATTTTGAAGTACGGCGCGTACATCGTTGATGCGCTGCGCGAGTACACGCAGCCCATTTTCGTGTACATTCCGCACGGAGGCGAATTAAGAGGCGGCGCCTGGGTGGTGATTGATTCGAGCATAAACCCCGAGATGATGGAGTTTTACGCGTCGGACACGGCGAAGGGCGGCGTGCTGGAACCCGAGGGCGTGGTGGATATCAAGTTCAGGAAAGCTGATCTGGTGAAGGTAATGAAACGCACGATTCCGGGGATGAACGGTGAGACCAGTACCGGTGGAACCCCGACGAAGGACAAGGACAGCGCGTTATCCGCGGCGGAGAAATCCAAGAAACTGGAGAAGGATTTGATGCCCACGTTCAAGCAGCTCGCCACGCACTTTGCGTCGCTTCACGACACGCCCGGGGTTATGCTGCACAAACGCGCGATCAAGGAGATCGTGCCTTGGGACAGCTCGAGGGAGTTCTTCGCAGGGAGGCTGCGAGTCAGGGTGGCGGAGGAAAGGGTGAAGGCGCTGATTCGCACTGCGGCGGCGCCGCACGAAGTGCTTCCGGAGGAAATTTCTGGTGTGATGGCGCAAATGCGCTACGCCCTGGAGCACATCGCGGCGGACGAAGAGAACGCGGTGGTTCCGGAGAACGTCCCGGAAATCGCAGCCACGATCGCGGCGGTGGCGAAAATCGTCAAACAGAGGAACGAGAAGCTGATCTAGGTGGATAATAGAGGAGGGGGACGACGCGTGAGAAAGAACAAGCGTTGAAGGGACAGAGAGTAGGAGTGTAATGAATGCATTTTTTCAACTTTTCGCTGATGAGGACGTCACGAAAAAAGACCACAGATCTCATTCGCCCCGCCCAACATTCCCTAGTGCACCAGGTCTTGGCGGCGTGCACAAAGTCCTATCCTTCCCCACCGAGGGGCACGACGTGCGCACCGGATGGCCTCCGACGATGCGCCTTTTTCGTCGCTTTCCCTCGACCTCCTCGTCGAGCGGATCTTCGATTTGGATATTCTAGATGTCGGTGATCTCGCGAGGTTGCGCGCGGTTAGTCGCGCGACGAGAGATGCCGTGGCGATGGTCCGTCCGAAAGAAGCAATCCGCGGGATTCTCCACGACGTTGTTGTTCAGCACATCCTTGGTTCGGCTAACCTGCCGGATCCCATCGATCTCGCACGGCTGCGATTGGTGAGTCGTACGATGCGCGACGCGGTGGGGGCGACGGGACGTAAGTTGGAACCGATGTATGAAATGGATGCCGCGAAGCTCGGGTGCTTAAGCACTTTGCGGCAACTGGAACGTCGAGGTTTTCTGTCGCGTCAAGAAGTGCTCTGCGAGGCAGCGGCGAAGACTGGACAGCTCGAGGAGTTGAAGCGGCTGCGTGCGGACGGCACACCGTGGGACAAAGCCACTTGCATCGCGGCGTCGGGCGGCGGGCACCTCGGGGTTCTGAAGTGGGCGCGTGCGAACGGCTGTCCTTGGGATGCCAATGCGTGCGCATGTGCGGCGAGAGGGGGTCAGCTCGAAACACTGAAGTGGTTGCACGAAAATGACTGTCACATGGACGAGTGGACGTGCTCAAACGCGGCGGAGCAAGGGCACCTCGAGGTGCTAAAGTGGGCGCGCGAGAACGGCTGCCCTTGGGACACGTACACGTGCGCGTGCGCGGCGGGAGGCCCCGCGGCGCAGCGAGGGCACCTCGAGGTGCTGAAGTGGGCGCGCGAGAACGGTGCACCGTGGAACGCGGACACGTGCGCGGCTGCGGCGACCATTGGGGACTTTGAAATACTGAAGTGGGCGCACGAGAATGGTTGTCCGTGGGAAGCAAGTTCGTGCTCGAACGCGGCGGGGGGTGGACACTTCGAGATGCTGAAGTGGGCGCGCTTTAACGACTGCCCGTGGGATGTTTTCACGTGCGCGAACGCGGCAGGTGGCGGGCACCTCGAGGTGTTACAGTGGGCGCGCGCGAACGGCTGCGTGTGGAACTCATCGACTTGCTCAGCGGCGGCAAGGAACAGCCATCTTCACATCCTGCAGTGGGCACACGAAAACGGTTGTCTTTGGGACAAGGAAACATGCGAGATTGCGGCGTATCTTGGAGACCTGGAGATGCTCCAGTGGGCGCGCGCAAAGGGATGCCCGTGGGACGAGGGGACTTGCGCGGAGGCGGTGAGAGGCGAGCAACTGGAGGTGCTGCGGTGGGTGCGCGACAACGGCTGTCCGTGGAATCACACCACGGCGATGGACGCGGAGGCGCTCGGTTACTTAGCAGGAGGATTAATTTCGGTTACAGAGGATTAATTTTGATACAATCACACCCGTCAAAGTATATCGTCAAACTCTTCTTCGTGTGTATTCCGCCCGGTGGTTCCTCTTCGCGCGGAACGCGTTTTTCTTATCATTTCCCGTCCCCTCCACATTCGTGACAGGAAGGGCAACCCCAGCACTACCCCTGGCACCAAACACGCGGCGCCGACGCAGAGCAACACCACGGCGGCGGCGGATTGACCGGCTTGCTTTTCCGCGAAAAACATGCTCCCGTCGGTGATGTTCCGCGCGGCGATTAACGGGTCGAACGCTGAGCGGATTATTACCCGCCCGGCGCCGAGATGCCGGACCGTCGCGAGATTCGGGTCACCCCCGTTCACGGGCGCCCTGGTCATTTTTCTACTCTCGATTTCCCAATCCCGCTTATTGTCGCACCCCGGGCCGCCGTACGTGACGTTCGCGATCCAATTTTGTTCGGATTTTTTCGAAACCTTGACGCACAACGTGTCGAGCACCGTGTACGTGGTGCACATCCCCGCCCGAAAGTACCCTCCGTGCTGGTACTTACAGGGCTTCCACCCGTTCGAGCGACGTTCCGTTTTGGTTACCAACGCTCGTTCGCCGAGGGAAATTGAGTCGAAGGTTTCAGATGAGGATTCGGCGTCTGATGCATCGTCACTCGAATCAGCCGGGGTCACAGGTGTACTATAAGCCCTCACGGTAACCTCCCTGGGTGTGCTGAGGTACTCGAAAACCGCAACTTCCTGCTCAGAGGTCAAAACAGGCGTGGTGTGTTCGCTGTCGCTGTTCTCAGCAGCGTCTCCCCATCCATCCACCGGCAAATCCATCGTTTCGTTCGCCCTCAAATTCGGAATCGCGATTTGTTCCAACAGACTCGCAATCTCAAACGCGGTCGGGTAGTAGTCGTGTACCTTGCCACTAGCGTGGTCTATCGGTGTGATTTCGTGCGTCTGCGTTGTTGTCACCGCGGCGTCACCAATCGCGACGTCGAATCGCGTGGCCGAAAAATCTTCAGAATACACATCCGTCCATCGATCCACAATCTCGTCGTACCCACCCACCGCTTTCATTTTCACAGCCGTGTAGTCCGAACTGTACATGGACATGAAGCCCCATAGCAGCAACACCACACCGGTGAACAACGCACTGCCCGCGCACTGCAACGTTCTTCGCTCGCCGTGCGCGATGTCCTCCGCGTACGCGTTCGCGCGATCGAAACGTTGATACCCGTTGTTGCCGCCCGGGCCCATCGTGAAACTTCCCGCCCTTGAACCAGCCGCGTGCATCACCTCGTCCGCCTCGCTGTGGTTGAGGTGCTCGGAGTAACGACCGCCCGAACCGTTCCTGCTCCGCATGTACCACGGGCGAAAGTTCGCGGCGCCGTGGAACTCTGAGGTGATCTCCGGACGCGCTGATGGATGAAGTTCTTCTCAACGTGCCAGTTTGTCAAGTTTGTGCCGACCCCGGAATCTCGGGTTAATTTTTTAGACGAAAACCACGGATCTCGCGGCCATTGAATCAGAGGTCCACGCGCATCTACGACGACGATGGGCGCCTTCTCTAAAGGACGACCCACGTCCGCTGGCGGTACGGGGCAACCCCCGTCCTGGCACTCCTCGGGTACAAATGCTGCTCTGGCCAAAGCCGGTGGTGCCAACCCCTTGCTTTTGTCCGGCAATCCTTCCTTCGCGCCCGGCGGCGGCGGCGGGCATCGCACAACCCAAAGCGCTGCCCCAGTGACCGGCTATGGCGCCCTCACCACAGGCCGCCCTCAAGGGTACTGGGGCCCCAAGCCAGGCGCCGGTTCTGGGGGCGGGTACGCGCAACCTTCAAAGTCACAAGGCGACGTGTGGGCGCCAACCACGTCTTCCGGTTTCGTGGGAAAGCAACCGAAAAACAAATCTAGTCCAGCTAAACCCAAACAAGCGGCTGGTGCGACGAAGGACGGCTCGCCGTGGGCCCCGCCACTGCGCCGAGTGGTGGTGAACCAAAGTGCGATGCGTGCGATGCGAGCTGCGGCCGATGCCCCCACCCCCCCCGGTCTGTTGGAGGTTCCAAACTTCCAAGGCGCGAGCAGCGTTCCGGATTTAGCGCACCTGGACAAGAAAGCGGGCGAGGAGCGGACGGACCACGGGGGCCATTACTTGCGACAATCCCTGTTCGCACCGCCCGCGCCTAAACACGACGGGCCTCACGGTGCAGTGCGAAGGTCCCTGCCTGTGTACCAGTACCGACAAAAGTTGATCGATTCGTTCTCGAACCACCCCGTGACGATCGTGGAGGGTGAAACCGGGAGCGGGAAAACCACGCAGGTAGCGCAGTACCTGCTGGAGCACGCCGCGGAGACGAACACGCCGGTGAACATCATTTGTACCCAGCCGAGGCGGATTTCAGCCATTGGAGTAGCGGAACGTGTGGCGTCGGAGCGAGGCGAATCCAGGGTTGGAGTGGGCGCTGTCGGTTATGCAATCAGGGGGGAAACCAAAGTGTGCGACGACACGCGTTTGTTGTTCTGCACCACCGGGGTTCTGTTGCGCAGGCTGGAGAAAGACCCGTCGCTACGCGGCATCACGCACGTCTTGGTGGATGAAGTACACGAGCGAACCGTTGAGGGTGATTTCCTGTTGATGGCGTTGAAGGAAATGCTCGCCAGGAAGGACGAGGAAATGGAAGAAGAATCAGCGCCGACTGTGAAGATTGGTTTGATGTCCGCGACGATGGACGGCGACGTTTTGGCGAAGTACTTTGACGGCGCCCCCCGGGTTTCTTTTCCGGGAAGGGCGTTCCCGGTAGCGACGCTCCACCTTGAGGACGCGATCGCCACGACGAGGCACTGGGTGGACAGGCAAGCGGAGTGGTGCCACGGCTCACACGCGCACCAGCGCAAAAGCGGACGCGCAGCAGCGAAGGATGAATCGAAACGACCGCCTTCCGAATCAGAATGGGCGCAACGGTTGACGCGTTCGAACCCGAACCAAACTCGTGCCCGTGCCGCGTGCAGAGCCCTGGCGCAGCTCGACATGGACGTGGTGAACCAGGGGTTGATTTGCGACATCGTCAAGTGGTTCGTGGACAACGCGGGTGGTGACGTTGACCGGGCATTGTCCTTGTTGCCCGGCGCGCGGGACGACCGGTGGGACCGCGGAATGGCGCAGCTGGAAAAGAGGGAGAAGGACGACGGCGGCGTGGGTGGAGGTGGGACTGCGATTTTGATTTTCTTACCCGGAACCAAGGAGATCGACAACTTAAGGGAAACGTTACAGAACGTCGCGGCGCAGAGTGCCGGAAGGTCAACCAGCGGCGGCCCTGCTTTGGACCCGGAGTGGATCCTTCCCCTGCACGGCGCATTGCCTCCGGATGACCAGCGAAAGGTTTTCCAGCGACCGCCGCCGGGGAAAGTAAAGGTTGTTTTGTCCACCAACGTCGCGGAGACGTCGATCACGATTGATGACGTGGTGTGTGTGGTAGACACGGGACGGGTCAAGGAAGAGCGGTACGACGCGGAACGCTTGATGTCTTCGCTGGACGACGTCGCTGTGTCGGCGGCGGCGGCGAAGCAACGCCGCGGCCGCGCCGGCCGCGTGCGCCCCGGAATCGCGTTCCACCTGTTCCCCAGCGACGCGCCTTTGAACCGGTACACGGACCCTGAGGTGCGCAGAGTGGGGTTACAACAACTAGTGATGAGGGTGAAATCCTTGGCGCTTCCTGGGTCCGCGGAGGAGGTGTGTTCAAGGCTACCCGAACCCCCCGAGTTGCTATCCGTACGGAACGCAGTGGAGGACTTAAGGTGCATCGGGGCGCTGGCGCACGACGACGAACACCTCACTCCGTTAGGGAAGCTATTGTCGCAGCTCCCCACTGATGCAAGGCTTGGCAAGTTAGTAGTGTACGGGTGCGCACTCGGCATGACCGATGAAGCCCTGACCCTGGCTTCGTTGTTAGGATCGCGGTCACCTTTTCTGATGCCCGCTGAAGCCAGGGAAGCGGCGGATGAATCAAAGAAACGATTCGGCGTCACGCCGCAGAGTGACGTCCTCGGCGCGCTCGCCGCGTACAACCAGTTCGACACCCTCCCGGGTCAGGCGCGGTTTGAGTTTGCGCGTGAACGTTTTTTGTCGATTAAGACGTTGCAACAGGTTGCGAACAACAAGCGGCAACTGTTGGAAAATTTAAGCGCACTGGGCGTCGTGCCTCGCGGAATCCGAACCAACCACGTGGAGTGGATCGGGCGGAAACACGATGGGAGCGACGGCGTGCGCTTGGTGCTCGGACAACTTCCCGTGCGAGAGGTTGTGGAGGGAGACGAAGGTGGGTCGAGCGGCAAACAAGGCGGACACCAAAAATTCGGGCAGCTTCCCCCTCCCCCTGGCAAGGGCGGTGGCATTTTGCCACCCCCTCCCCCGCCCTCTTCCGGCGAACCTTCTCGAAAACCCGCACCAAGCGCGCTGTTAGCAGCGCTGCTCTGCGCCGGGCTGTACCCGCAGCTCGCGTATTTGCACGCGCCTCCCACGAAGAAGGGAAACGCGAGTGCGAGTGCTGTTAAATTACACGTTCGGGCTGCTGATCGTACGCTATCAGAGCCGGACAGCGCGTCTGTACACCCCGGCTCTGTGAACGGCAATCTCGACGGCGGTGCGTGGCGCTCGTGCTACGTCGCGTTTCACGAGCGCGTCAAGACGACGAAAGTGTACATGCGCGATTCCACGCCCGTGCCTCCGCTTGCGATGATGCTGTTAGCCGGCGGTGACCTTCACCGGGAACACGGCGGCGGGAAGGATGGGAACCAGCTGTACGAAACCGGGGGTGATGGGTACGATGAGATTCTCGCGCTTGACGGATACTACCGCCTTCACGTCCCGTCCGCCGCCGCCGAGCTGGTGACGAAACTGCGCGAGAAAATTCAGGGACTCGTGAGGCGATTGATCGTGGAGGTTGACGAAACTCGGCGCGCGGGGGGGGGGCGCAACGGCCGGGGTCGTAATGACCACGGAGGTACAGGCTTTCACAAAGCACAGAACGGCCCGGCGCCGCCTTGGACAGGGGACAAGGAGGGCGAAACCATCGTGCGTGACATGGTGGAAGCCCTGACGCACATCAGCAAGTGGGAGGACGTGAAGGTTGTCCCCGAGTTGAGCGGGCACGAGCGCAAGAAAATGGAAGCGCAAAGACGACACGCCGCCAAGGTTGCGGAACAGAGGCGTTTGAAGGCGGCTAGGCAAAGCACGCACAACGCACGAAAAGGGCCGGGCAAAGGAGGCAGAGGAGGAGGAAGAGGCGGCAGAGGGTTCAAAAACCCCAGACCCGTGGGGGGGCAAGGGAACTGGGCGCAGATGCAAAACGGCGGCGGCGGACAAAAACGCGGCCGCGACATGGGCGCCAGCGGTCCGCCCCCGAAAAACAAGCGCCACAAAAAGTTCTAGACCACCCTTTTGTGCATACATACGATATATTCATTAGACTACGTTTA
>TARA_B110000977_G_scaffold201818_1_pt1 | contig 27817 bp, 13 predicted proteins | sample TARA_B110000977 | Tara Oceans TARA_B110000977 (sample SAMEA4397798) | marine metagenome | biome: Polar Biome; feature: [SRF] surface water layer (ENVO:00010504); material: water (ENVO:00002006), including particulate matter (ENVO:01000060) such as... | depth 5 m | reverse complement strand
TGGCTGTGGGTGATTTAGGGTAGAGTGCAGCAGCACCTCATTCAATTCATTAAAACTTTTTTCTTCCTCAACACTCCAGTCTCATCGATTATCCAAAACGCGTCAGCAACGCCCTTCACTGCATCACTCATCCACCCACCACGTCACTCTTGCACGCGCCTTTACCAGCACACCGCGACCCGTTCGTCCGTCCTTCCCGGACTTCGATCTGTGCGTCACGACGACGGCGATGTCGGCCCTGTACGCGCCGCGGGTGTTCGTGCCCCGCGCCGTACGCGTGAACCGAGAAGGGCATCCCCAACCGTCGGCGTCGAAAAAGTCGGCGGGGCGATCGCGGTTGGGTGGCGCGTTGAGAACCGCGATCCCCACGCCCAACGGGTTTGCGCGTGCAATTCAAAGAAGACGCACGACCATCGCAGCCTCAGCCGACGACGATGCTCTGATCGACCTACCCCCACCCCCACCTGGCCTGGGTCTGTCCGACGCCGAGCTCGTGGTGCTTCTTTCATCGGATGACGAAAACGTGTTAACGACCGCGCTGAGTCGAAGCATCGCGGTGGAGGACTACGAACTCGCGGGGAAGATATCAAGTAAATTAAAAACACTGCAAGGCACGAGCGACGAACCGGCAGGCGAAATCCTCGACTGGAGAGCGTTGGGCATGGCGGAGTGGCTGTGCGCAAGAGCTGAGAACCTGGGGTTCCGCTATCCAACTGCCGTGCAGCGTCGAGCGTCATTGGCGTTTTTCAAAAAAAGAGACGTCGTGATCCAAGCGCAGACTGGGTCTGGGAAAACTTTAGCCTACTTGATGCCCACGATTGACAACCTTGATTTCGTAGCACGGAAGATACTGCAAGTGGTGATCATCGTGCCCTCAAGAGAGCTGACGATTCAAACGGTGATGACCGCATTCAGGCTGTTCGGGGGCAACGTCAACGTGGGCGTCCCGGGCACGTCAGACAACATGTTCAACTACTTCGGCCCCCAGGGCGTCAAAGTGGTTGGGGTTTTCGAGCCCGACCACGAAACACGGGAGAACTTCGCGGACGTCGCGGAAATCGTAGTCGGCACCCCTGTCGCCTTGTGTCGTATGAAGCTCGCTGGTTTCCTTGAAGTTGATTTAGCGACGACAATCGTCGCCGACGAAGCGGATCAGCTCTTCGAGCAATTTCCAGACGCGATGAATGAACTTTTAAAACCGAGCCCGTTCGCCCCGGTGATGGAGGACAGGCAGATCGTGCTTTGTGGCGTGCACGTGCCGAGAACGGTGGTGCAGCTAGTCGCATCAAGAGGCCACTTCAAAGATATACCTCTAGAAATATCCATGGGCAATCCGGGACGAGTTCCTCAAGCGGTTCAGCACAGGCGGTTAGTGAGCCCGAGGGTGCGGAAACTAGTCGCTTTGGCGCGACAGATCAGAGCTGACTTGGAAAAAGCGGGTGAGGACGCGCCTCCTCCTAGGACTATTGTTTTCGTCCCGTCAGCTGCCGCTGCAGAAGCAGCCGCGGGCCCGCTTCGCAAGTCCCTCTGGAACAAGCACAAACTCGCGGTTTTATTACCAGACGGCAAGGAAGCCATCCGCACGATGCAGGATTTCAAAAACCAAAAAGCCACGCTTCTGTTGTGCACGCCTGAGGTTGAACGCGGTTTGGATATGCCCGGGGTGGACTACGTGTACTCACTTGATGCGCCGAGCACGGCGGCGAGCTATCTGCATAGGGCTGGACGGTGTGGCCGTCTTGGGGCTACTACGACTGGAGTCGTGACGAGCGTAGTGACCTCCGAGGAGGAATCAATTCTGGACCAGACGATGGTTGATTTGGAAATTAACAGTTGGGAAACGCTGTCGGAACAGGTGAACGAGCCGAGCGTCGTCGGTCGTTGGGCGGATGCCAAGGCGGAGGTTGAGCGTGGTGATATCTTTGATGAACAAGACATTTTCGTCCCCGAAGCCGGGTCCTCGCTAGCAGAGGAAGAGGAAAGAGCGCTCACCGCCGCTGCGCTGAACGATTTGTTTTATTTAGTGGACGCGCAAGCCGAAGCCGTGAACGCGCTTGAAGAAATATTTAGTGGATGTGATGTTGACGCTTCGTGGGACGTCGAGGAACAAGATGACCCAGAGGACGTAGCCAAGGAGAAGAGGATGGACGACATAAGGAAGCTGTTCGAAATCGTTGATTTGGAGGAACAGGAGGATGATGAGAAAAAATAGTTCAAGATTTTTAATTTGAAACGTCGTTTTTTATTTGAGATTCAGATTCTCGCGCGCACCTCACACCATGGGCAACTCCACCTCGGCTCTGGCCGGGGCGGTGGAGACGTTGCTGGTGGATGGCGAGGTAATGGACCTTCCGGCGGACGCCTGGAACGCGATTCTAGGAAAAGGCGACCACCCCGCGATGTCTCCAGCGGACCTTAGGGTGGTGTTTGGGGATGATTTGTTAAGGCAGGCGCGGGTGAACAAGCCATCAAATCTGATTAATCTGATGACGAAAGCTGTTGACGTAGTGGAGGACGCGATGGAGCCTGACAAGGTTGGAAGCAGTGCGTGCGTCTCACCCTCGGACGCGAACACCGTGCTGGCGTGCGTGCGGTTACTGGCGCGAATCCTGCCGTTCGTAACCGGGGCGGTCGGGGATGAAACGAACGATTTGGTTGAGCCTCCTGATGTTATTTCTTTTCAAAAAGCGCTGTGGGGCGAAACCACCGGGGTGCCGCGGTTAAACTGGAGAAGACACACGGCGCTGGGGAATGCACCGGCGAGTGAGGTGATGAATCTGGGCGAAAGAATCGTTTCTTTAACACTGGACCTTTTGTTCAGCCCCGGGTTCACGCTTTTGCTGTGGGAAGACGCCAGTGACATGTGTTGGAAGACTACGCATGAATACAAGACCACAGCTATAAAGACCACACAAGAAAACGCGTCGTCAGTGTCTACCTCATACGGCAGAACATCGTACCAAGTTGCGAAACCGACAGACGTAGAGTTGCTTCAACTTCTCACGCACAGAAGGGAGCTGTTACGGTTGTTACTGTCGATGTGCGCGTCAGAGGCGATGTACGCGCCGCCACGGCGAAACGATTTGCAGAGGAAGTTCCTGGACCTGTTCGCAGGAGACAATGGTTTAGATGCTGCAAACGTTGGAGTATGCACAGGACTCCCAGTCAAACGCAACGACGTTTTCAAAGCGCTCATGGCTTCCTTTTCGGATGAAGCGCTTTGGAAACAAGAAGTTACCAGCGTCACGAGCGTTTCGAAATTAAACGTTCCTTTAAACGAAACGCGCACAAAGTCGGCGCAGCTGTTGTTGACGTTTTTGGACTACGAACGTATGAGCAAACAGACTGGAAAGGGAAATTTGGAAAGTACAAATGGTACCACTGCTTTTGACACCACAACACACAACCCAATTACCCCGTACAACTCCCACTCGTCCTGGTTCGGGTGGTTGGACGATTTGTGGAAAGGGTTGGGGCTGGCGGAGGTGGTTGGTTTTAGCGCGGCGACCTCAGCTTCGACGGATTCGCGCACCCAAACCCTCGGCAACGCGTCGTCGTTTTCGCTCTTCGGCGGCGGCATGGACTGGTTCGGGGCACGACCGGCGGTCGATACACAATCTGTATCTCCTGAACAACCCATGGCGAGTAACTCAAGTACCTCAACATCGAGTGGGACAGAAACTGAAAAGGACACACCTCTATGTCGCGCTGTGGTAGCAGCCGACGGTTTCGTCGTGCTCGTCGCCGAAACGCCACAAGAAAACGCCTTCACCCAATCGCTGGGTTCTTTTTCTGATTATAATTCGTTACACAACTCTTTGCTCGGCGTTTTTTCAAGCGCCATTGGCGTGGACGGCGATATATCTTCTGCGTCAGATTCCAGCTCTGTGTGTTTCGAGGAAGCCGCTGCTTTCTTCACGCACGCGGCGCGGGTGAACAATAACTTCTTTGATTTTATCGTTTCCGAAAAAACAAACCACGGCGTACCGCTCGCGTTCCACCTCCTGGCGCTCGCGAAGACGCACTCTGTGTCAGCGGACAAAGGCGGGTTCCTGCAGTGCGTTTCGTTCGCGATGTTGAGATTAAGCAGCTCTCCTGCATTCGCGACCGCGCTTTCGAAGCAAGTAGACGGCGCGTCAGTCCGGGTTGACGTGCTGAGTTTTTTGTTCGACGGCGAGGCATCGGACGAAGACGCCGAGACGTCAAAAACCACCGGGTCGACGATGACCGACTTCTTCCGTTCTGTTTTCGGAAGCGGCGGTGGGGATGAAGGGTTGGAATCAACCGAAGACTCAGGCGAATCAATCACGCACTTGGATGCGTTCGTGTTGGCGGTGTATGTTTTACTCACCACGAGCGATCGAAGGACGAGCCAAACTTTATCGAATCCGTTATTGGCGAGTTTGCGCAACTTACTACCGTTTGCCAATAATTTATCACCCCAGTCATCCAGACGCTTGATACACTTAGTAGAGCTCTTCACATCGCGCACACTGCTGTTCGCCCAACCAACCGAGCTCAGGGATCACGTAAAGGTGTTACAGGATTCGTTACATCCGATCGATGCGTGTTTGAGTATTTCGAAGGCGAAAAATCCAAACTTAGTGGCTTCCATAAAAAAAAGAAAAAACTTGTTCGAGCGGCTCGATGCGATGGGCGACGACGAGTCCGATGATTCGTTACAGGAGTCGATGCTTGGCGATTCGATGACGTTGAGTGATAGCGATGAGGACGTTTCGAGTGATGAAGATACACCCTTTTCTGTTGATCAGCGTTTCAAATCAACCGAAACTCAACAACTGAAACCGTCCAAGGAGTGGTTGCGGTTGATTCGGAAAGAACTGCCGCTGGATTTGATTTTGAACGTGGCGAGAGGGACCGATGAATTGAATGACGGCGCCAATAACACCTCCAACAACTCAACCCCAACCCAACAACAAACAATCACCATTCGCAAGTTCACCGGCGCGTCTCCTGAGATCCGGAAGTGGCTTCGGGGTTACGCGCTGGGGTTGGTGTTGTTGAGGGAGACGCAACGGGGAGTTAATGATGAGTCGACTAATTCAACAAAATTCGCCCCACTGTTCGACGCAAACCGAGTGCGGCTGTTCAAAGTGACCAAAATCAAAAGGTAATTAATTTTAAACACCTAACGTTGTATTGATACATACAACAATACTATACCCCTATTACGCGTTCTGCCGAAACGCGTTCTCCGCCCCCCCCGCTTCCTGGCTCGCCGCGCGCGCGCGGTCCGCCTGAACAAACTCCTCTTGAATCGTGATCTGAAGAACTTTGAAGCGACTTTTTTGTTTTTTGGAAGGAGAGGTATCTGGAGTAGTATCAGTAGTATCACCAGTATCGCCCTCAATAAGCGCTAGAGTGACTCTGCAGTCCTCGCTTGGCGGAGATGTCCGCACTTCATGCAGCGCCAGCTCCGAGGACGTTTTGTTCCACAAGGCGTTGATCGTAAACGGATCGCAGGTACACGTCCCCGAACACGTCCCGTCCACAGTGCCCATGTTTTCATAACTCGCCAGGTACGCCACTGTTACGACTGACGCATTTTTCGAGCTATCCATCACGTTCTTGTTCCGACCTGAAGTGTCGTGCACCACCCTGGTGTCAAGACTCACCGTCCATGGTGCGCCCGCAGTCTCACTCGCAATACCCCACTTCTTCTCACCTGTGTTCCGGGACTGATCCGCAACCAAGGACCATTTTTCGTTTTCATTTTCATTTTCATCCCCATCCCCAACCGTCGCCGCTAGCAGCGCTTCTGGGGGAAGACAGGACTCCACCCCCCCCGGCCGGTCTACGATATCGCCGCGGAGCGAGTTCCCAACGCCCCGGTTGTTTCGTTCGGTTGATAAATATTTTTCAATACTTTCCGCGGCCTGTACCGCCGCACGCAGCGCACTTTGACACGGAAATTTCTTTCCAATCTCAAACACGACTTGAAGCAAAAGCTCGGCTATGATTTTGTGGCCCTTGTCCGTGAGGTGCAACCCCGCGGAGGTGAACGTGTGCCGGCGGACGTGTTGAACGTCCATCGCGCGGAGCCACGTGTCGATGGCGAAAGCACCATGGCCCTTGGGGGTATCGTCTCCGTAGGGATACTCTTTCGAGTCCCTCAGCACTTCTTTTTCGATCGCCGCGGCTTGCGACACGAAAGGCACTTGGTAGTGCTTTAACGTTTCCAGCCGTTTCAACCAGTCACCTCCGGGAATCACGTCTCGTGTGAAACCAGGGTATGGTGTGCCATCTGTAGGGGGATTTAGAGGTTGATTTGCAGTAGCATCCCTCCCCGTTTCAATAAAACCTTCCACCATTTTTTCTTTCCACACTTCGGCTAAAACATCCAAAACCGCGGGTCTGTTTTCTCGGTCCAAAAGTTTACGGTGTACGCGTTCGAAGGATCTATCAGTACCATCATTAACGTTGAGTTCGACCAACACCAAATCCGCGGATTGGGACACGTGGCGGTTAATACAAAGCGCGAAATACCCACTCCCGGTTCCGCCCATGGCGCCGTTCAAGGCGGTTATTTTTACGTTTCGTTTTTTGTGTTTTATGTTTTTGTTTTCTGGATCACCTCCCAGCGCTTCAGTTAACCCATGGGCGAACAACCCAGGGTACGCCGCTTCCTGTCGCTTCACGTCACCTAAAGTGATGGAACCGCCTACTGCGGCGATTGTTAGGGTATCGACGTCACCTAGAAGCAGCGGGCCGAGCTTCTGTAACAACCGCGAGGCGCGCTGGGATTTGATTGATTGAGAATCGCCATCTTGAGAATCTTCGTCCTCAAACAATGGACTCAACGCCAACGCGCGTTGTTCTGGGGTCGTGAGGTTCCATTCAGCTGGCCAAACCAAGTCAGTCGCCGTATCGTCAGTACCGCACGTGTCGCTTTGTGGCGCCGTATCCGCACGCTGTTCAGCCACAGCCGACCCACCGTCACCGACTTCGCTCGTCGTACTGGAATCAACCGATGAAAACACCCCGGACAGCACATCCTGCTGCACCCTAAGCGGCCGTACCGCGTGCACCCCCCCGAAAGGCCCTACGCACAGCGCCAACACTATGGCCAGCCGCAACATGCCGGTGGGGGAGACGCCCAGGGTCTCCCGTGCGGGGTGCCCCATGGCACCACGCGGGGACTAATGGCGACGAAGTGAAAGTCGGCCGATGAGCGAAACGAGGCTCGTCTGCAAAAACAAAAAACACTGCCACTTGTCGCGATTATTTTTTAACTCGTCAAATTACGGTCTAATAGCGACCTTTTCCCGCGATCGACTAGAAAAAGCTGACACGACTTGGAGCGGAAAGTAATTAGAACGTTGAGAACGTGCCGTCCATGAAAGCCCGCGGCACGCCTACGCACGGAGTCTCGCGAGGTGTCGGTCGCGTAATCTCCCCGGACCCGCACCCCTTTGCACCTCCGCTTGTGCTGCGCGAGAAGCTCCTGGTAACCAGGCCAGCGACCCCACCTGTGGAACGCCAAACGTTTTGTTTGTTGGTTCGCAGAGAAGTCCGCGGGTCGGATTTGACCGTGATGGGCAGCGCGTGTTCACGGCCTGGGGAAGTGGGGTCGATGCCTCAGGAAGGTTCCGGTTCCGCAGCGCCCATGGACGCAGCCGCGATTGAACAAGTTAGGACGAGTTCCAGCGCGCGCAAGCCACCGCTATCCTCCCCGGAACGACCAGTCACGCCGTACGACCGAAGAGTGGTGAGCCACGACGCCTCACGCCCAACGCCTTCTACTCGAAGCCCACTGTCCGCTGGTACGGGTTCGCCGATGGGGTTAGGGAAACAAACCGCGGTGTCCGAGTCCAAAACCAGCAGCAGCAGCAGCAGCGCGCGCGTTCTCGCGGCGATGAGACACGGCGAAGACGCGTGGCCAACCCGCACCCCCATAGACCCCGAGGAAACGTCAAATCAGTTATTTGAAGCTCCGAGGCGACTGGCGGATGGAACGATGGATGATGGAGCCCGTACTGACAAAAACGACGTCAACTCCCACGAAGCCACCTCCAACGACAGCGTTATTGTGTACAACCTGGACGGCACCGTCACGAACGTTCACATAACGCCAAAGTCTCCCGGGAACTTCGATGCGCCGTCAGACGCGGCACTGCAAGGGTTGGGTTCAAGACTTGGAAGCAGGCACTTTGAGAAGAAGCCTATCTCGAGAGGAATGATAGGGAGCTCCAGACCGGAAAGTCGAGCGGAGCCGAATAACTCAGAAACAAACCATAGTCTTTCCCGGCCCACGACTACGGAACGCTCACGAGTCACCGCCGCGCACTTGGTGCACGCCATGCACGGTGTGCAAACCGTATTGCCCGTGCACGAAACCGCCGAGGCGCCTGTTGAAAACCAATTCCCGTCCAGACCAGCGGCGTTTGAAAAAGACGAAGACGGTTTGTTTTCGTTCCGAGCCGACGATAACTACGCCGGAAGCTCATCCGACGATGAGCCTGAAGAGACGTTGGCGATGGCACGGGAACGCGCGAAGGTCGAAGAGCAGGAGATGGAGATTGAAAGGAGGGTAAATACGGTGACACCGGTGACTGACGAAAAAACAGAAACGACGAGCGACACTGAACCCGACACTGAACCCGAACAGAGCCTCAACCCTGGGTCTGTTAAAAAGGACAGCGAATCGATATCCCAGTCAAATATTCGCCCTGCGCCTCGGTTGAAGATGGCAACTTTTTCCCAAGGACCGGAACCCCGACCGGTGTCAAGGGAAGCGAACGCGATGCCACCGCCGCCGCGGAGGCTCGGGAAGAGCGAAAAGTTGTCACCCCTGAAGCCGGCAGTTGCCGAGCGGAACAAGTTTGTCCCTGTAGCTCTACATGAGCCTACAACGAAAGCGCCCCTTCCCGAAATCATTCCGAAGAAGAAGTCGCCCCTGGAACAGGAACTGGAAGCGTGGGGTGTGTCCCTTCCCGCGTCGCCGGTACCGGGGACGTCGCCCGAACACAATCGCGACGACGCGCAAAACGACTCGGACGACGTGCGGCTGGATTCCCCGCCGCCGGTTGTTTCGTCGATACTCGTTGAAACTGATGAAACCAACGACACCGAGTTAGTGCTGGTCAGCGATGAGGATGACAACTTGCTCGCGGAGTTTGCGGACGACGTAACTGAGTTAGTTAGTGGGCTGGTGAGCACGGATGGGATGGCGAACACAAACACGAACAACCGCTCGCCGGTTTTGCTTCCAGACTTGCTCGCCGCCGACGTTTTGGACGGTAGCCCGCTGACGGCGTCGCCGCTGACGGCTTCTCCGCTCACAGCGTCGCCCCTTGCTCCGAGTCCCGAAAAAAGCCAAGCCGAGTCGCCTACGTCTCTGAAAGGTTTCTCGAGCGCGGATGAAAACGTGTTGCCCGGGGGAAACCTGGATCCCTCGCGGCCGTCCACCGCCGACGACGAGGACGAGACGGAAACTTTACAGTGGCTCCGGAAAACCGCGCGGGACGCTGAGCTCAAGTTGCGGGACGCAAAACAGAAAGACAGCGGCGGTTTTTTTCCCCTTCAAGTGCTCAGTACTCAAAACAAACCGCTGTCTCGGTCTGGGTCGCTGAATTCCTCTCCCCGGGGGTCGAACAACGGGTCGCGCGGGTCCAGTCCGCGGGAACTTTCCAACTCGCTCAAGGCAGAAACAATCGCGGCGTACGGCGAAACTGCTGTGGGCGGAGCCGCGTCGCTGCGTCGTTTGCGCCGGAAATCGAAAATACCGCCACCACCCAGTGCGGCACTGTTGTCTCAAATCGCGAAGGAATCATCTGATACTTCTGGAGCGCACGAAGGAGCGGAGACGGTAGCAGTGGAGCCGACACCCACCGGGCATGCGTCGAATCCTAAATCGAAACTGCCCAAGCTGCCTCCAGGCCGAGTCTCGTCAGTCGTTAAGCCGAGCGCGACGGCAGGGACTGTACGCGTGGTGAGTGACACCGCCAAGCCTAAGGTCGTGACTGCCGCGAAGTCTGGTGCTAGAACGAGACCCACATCCACCACAGGCGCGGGGTACTCGGCGGCTGGCGGCGAAAATCGCAAGTTGGGCGCGAAAGTAGAGTTGCCGAAAGTCGTGAGTTCGCGGCAGAAACCTGTGGCTGGCTCGAAACCTTCCAATGAAAGGGCTTTGAAACCGCCCGAGTTGAAACCATCCTCGAAAATAGCACAGAAAACGTCCACCCCGTCGCTTCCCAGTGAGGACAAGGTGGTTATTGACGGTCCTGTGCCTTCCCAAACTCCCACGAAGCTTCAAAAAGCTTCAAAGAATGGCGCAACCGAAACCGAAAAACCCGCGCTGACGAAAGCGGAAGAAGCGCGCGCACGTCTTCGCGGGTCACGCCAACGGAGGTCGATGGCGGGGGTTTCAGGGTCGGTGGCTGGCTCGGTGCAGGTCACGTCGTCCAAAGTTGGTTCCACTGTGCCTGTGGTGTCCGCGTCACAGCCCCCATCCGACCCCGCCGCGTCTGCCGCGGCGGCGGCGAAGCTGGCGTCGAAACTGGGAAGCGTGAGTGTGATGAAGCCGAGGTCCTCTACCGGAACTTCAACGTCTGATGCTGAGCGAGAGCAGCGAGCGGAAAAGCGAGCCGCTGATGCCGCGCGACGTGCAGAGCACGCCGCTGCGTTCGCGAAAGCAGCGGCAGAGACTGAGGCCGCCAAGGCGTTGGCGGCGGCGGCGGCGAGGGAAGCGGCGGCGAAAGAAGCGGAGCTCCGCGTGCACGGCATGGATGAAGCCGAGATGGTGTTGCGGGTCGGTTCACTGGCGGATGAAAAGACGCTACACAACGCGAGGCAAGCCGTGCAAAGAATGCAGATACTACTCGATGACGTGACAAAGTTTTCGAACCAGTTGAAGTGCGAACCGCAACACGTGTACTGTCACGTTCTTCACCGGCTCGGGCTGCCCGTGGACAGGGAGTCGAGGGAGTTACAGTTGGAGAAGTTGGTGGGTCTGGAAACGATTGGCGAGATGCTAACCCGAGCGAAAGAGTTACGGAACTTGCTGCGAATCAAGGTGCAGGATAACAACGATCTGCGGCTGGCGCAAACCGCGTTACTTGAGACCTCGGGCTTTTTTAACCGGCTCGATGCGTTTGCCCAGAAGAAAGGAAGAACTGCACTAGAAGTTTTAGTGGCGCAGAGAAACGGAGGAACGGTAACAAGTGCTGTTTGATTTTATTCTTATTTATGATAGCTTGAGGTTTTAATCGTCTAATCGTTGATACTTACTATCTATAACGCTATACGTTTTCTAGCTCACATTGTCACCCGTTGCCTCGTAACATGGACCCTCCCGATCCGGCGTCGTCGGTGTCTGTTAGACTGCTAAACGTTCCGCCGTCGCTACCCGTCACTACTTCCATCGTGAATTTCAATTTATCCGCGAGAGCAGTAACATGCGTTTGCCCCCAAACCTGTTCCAGCACTGGCAGTTTCACTATCCGTTCTATTATCTCCATGTCCTTCTCCTCCACCTTCCCGAACACGGTGTGTCCGTTGCCCCACTCGTGGTGGTGTTTGGTGGCGATGAAAAAGTCGGGTCCGCCGCCGACGACGCAAACGTCGCCTCTTTCCACAAGAGGTGCGCCTTCTCTTTTCAAATCGTTTCGGCTGCCCACACCCAAGCGGCCTTGCACCAAAGCATACGGAGGGCCGGGGCCTCCGTAGTTGTCGATCGCGCCGGGTGGTGGGATGGCCTCGGCGCGGTGAAACTCGCACCCAGCGCATGTCGTGCCGTGCTTTTGCGCGAATGAACGGAAGTACTTGGTGGTGTCGGGGGAGAGGTCATCTCTCAAACGAATCACAACATCCCCAACGTTGGTCCGCAACACCAAGTCGCTCGGGGTGTGTTCGGATCGCTCACTGTACCCGATGAACGCCTCGCTGCGGTCCAATGCGCCGACGCTCGCCACGACTGCGAAGAAAATCGCCGCGAGAAGGGGCTGACGCATGGAAGCGCGTGGTCGTGTGATGGATCTTCTGAGGGGCAGATCGAGTAACAACGAAATCCGCGACGAGATTCTCCGAGACCCGACAGGGAAAACGAATCGTCGCGCCGGGGCGCACTTGTCGTGGCGCACGGGTGAGGTGCGAACAGGAAGGGCGAGGGAAGACGCGCGCGAATCATGTGGAAGAAGCGGCGTTTGCACGGGAAGGTGAAACACGCCTGCGTGGTGTGCAACCCCTGCCCGCACGGCAAGCTGAAAGGTAAGTGCGCGGTATGCACCTCCTGCCCCCACGGCAAACTTAAATATGGCTGCAAGGAGTGCAAGCCGTGTCCACATGGCAAGCTGAGAAAAAGCAATTGCGCGGTGTGCACCCCTTGCCCTCACGGCAAGGTGAAAAAGAACTGCGCGGCGTGTAAGTCAGCAGCGCGCGCTGTTCCTCCGAGTTCGCCGCCGATCAAGGAAGACCCTAAACTCAACCCTATGGTTGAGATCAAGGAAGAGCCCTTCAAGATCCACGGCTATTACGACATCGGCGATTAGGTATGAATGATGGGTATGAGTGATCAGGGATGCGCTTACGACAAATATTGGAAGTTTTATTATTAGTTGACATCGCAACAACGCTCCTTCAACCGTGTCCCACTCCCAAACTTAATAGAACGGTGGCAACAGCTTCCACGCCCTTTTGAACCCCGGGAACAGTTTCTTTAACCGCCTGTGCTTCGCGTTCGCCCAGTCGAACATCTGCGCGCCTCCGCAGACAACGAAGAACCACCCGAAGAACGATTGCGTCGCGACGTTGAACCCGATCCACTGGTAGATTTCGCACGCATAGTTCGCACAAGTGACGTACTTGAACAGCCCGCCTTTGGGTTCCTTGTACGCCTTCGATCCATCCGCGCGCAACGAGGCTTGGTACACGTGGCAGTGCAAGTTGCCGAGCTGCGCGACGGTTGAGATTCCGAAACCGATCCACATCTGGTTGGAACCGACGGGGGTGTACTGCGGGTGATTGATGAAATAACTCATGCACGCGGCGAATCCCCAGTAGTACGCGCAGTTGCGGAACAAGTTGAACACGGGCATGGTGGCGTGCGAGAAGTGGTGCACGAACAGGGTCTCTAAGATTCTTTTTAAATAGTGAATCGTGTGGACCGCCATCGCAATCGTTTGCACTTGGAGTAACGGTTTCTCAGCGCCTTTCATGGCGAGCAGGTTCCCGTAGATTTCCGATCTGAAAAAGTAAAAGGGTAAATACGCCAGCATCGGTCCGGCGTACTCGGCCAGGAAAACAACCTCGTACGGCACTTGCGTCCCCAAGTCCTTGAACACGATCGTGTCGCCGTTTTGTAACCCATGGTCTTTAGATAGCGATTTACCAGCATCTAACGGGACGCCTCTGGTCTTGGGGGGGGACCCGGCAGGGACGGGGAGCGTGAATCGCTGCCGGGTGGGGTAGAATTTCGGCTTCGCGGTGTGGAACGCAGCCTTGAGGTCATCCACGGTGGCGCCGTCGTCCACGGTAAGCCCGCCGGGCACGAGGTCGCGGCCGGAGCGGCTCACGACGGTGAGCTTCATGGTTAGAAACGGAAACGAAACCAAACGCGGCGAGGCGCGTAGGGAAGTGGGGGCTGTAGAATTTCTTGGATAGATCGGAGGAGGCGAGAAGGCAACGTCGACACGAAACTCTCAAAATCAAGTCATTATTAAATCTTCGCCGCGCTCGCGAGCCACGCCAAATTACTCATGGTTTCGTGGAAGTACTCCGCCAACACCTCCGCGGGGTCTTGCTTGTCCTCGTCTTCCTCAACTTCCGGCGCCACACCCCCTTCGCCCCCTTTGGACGATTTGGTCATCACGAATGCCTTCTCGTTCCCCAAGTGTTCATTCTGCCCGCTGGCGAAGAGATTTACCTCGCTGTTGTAAACTCTCTTCGCGCCCGCGTCGCGTTGCGCATCTGAAACGTGCGTTTTCTTCAAGCGTTTCACCACCAGCTCCGTGAACGCGTTCGCAGCGGGTGAATCCTCAGGGGCTTTGCTCTTTTTCGCGAAAATGTAAAGTAACGCTTCCCAGCACCGTTTTGTTTGGGGGGCGCACAGTTTCAGAAACGTCCGCGCTTCCAGTTCAACCTCTTTCGGCATCTTCAACGCGTCGCCCGACGGTTGGTTTTTTTTCAACACAGCAGCACGCATCGCCGCTTGCTTCACCGCCTGCATTATCGTAGGTCTTCCCGTTAGCGCCCTGACATCGCTGACGTCCCGCAACCGCCTCAACTGCGCCGTGGGGTCCTCCACGGTGACGTCCTTCAATTCGCGTTTGATCGCGAACCGCCGCGTGGCTTCGAGAAGCGACGCCCCCAACCCCTGCCGCTGGAACGGAGGCGCCACCACGATCTGCGAAAGACGAGCTCTTTGGCTGTCAGGGTACTGGAAGAAGTTGTACACCGTGGCGAACGCGCAGAGGGACCATTTGCCGTCTGATTTGTTCGCGATGATTTGCGATTTCTCATCGTCGTCATTAATCGCATGCCGCGTCACCACCAGCAGCGTCCACTTGTCGTCCTCGGAATCAATCGCGCTCGCGCCGTCGATGTAGAACAGGATTAGAGGTTCGAACCGGGCGTGCCAAGGGTACACGTCTGCGTTCGATAATTGGAATGCGCGAATCACGTCAATCGCGGGCTGGCCGTTTTCCAAAACGCTCGGCTTGGTGGTGATGATCTCGCCGCCATCGTTAGGCACGCGCGCGTTTTTATCAGCTTCCAAAACTTTCACAAATTCCTTTTCATCCGTCATCATCGCGTCGCCGAAGTGCGCTTTGAGTTGCTCCAACACGTCGTCCGCCGGGTTCAACGTGGATTTAACCTTCTCATCGTACGCCAGTCGTACGTACGTTTTGAATAAGTTTGCGCTGTGGAAGATCTCGATGCGTAAACCCTTGTACCCGAAGATTGTTTCGTCATCACGGAACACTTGGTGCGTAAACTCGGGTTCAAACTCTTCTGCAGATTGCATCTCAGCAGCAGTCCTGACTAGTCTGAACGTAACAGACTCGTTCGCGTCGCACACGAACGGGTTCGCTTCTGCGTCGTCTGAGGCGGGTACTGGGGTTGGCACGGCCTGCTGTTTGGGCTTCACAGGGACGGCAGCCTCGGGCATCTTAGGCATAGCGCTTGGAAAACTCGGGGGCGGACCGCCACCCATCTTCGCCTCAAGCTTACGCCGCTTCGCCTCTTGCACGTCCATCGTGGTCATGCGCCGAGCTTCTTCGCCGAACGAAGGGAGGTTCGAACAGACCACCGGGGTGGGGAGAAGGTGTCGCGCGCGACGGAATGAAGGCAGGTCGGGAGAGACACGTGAGGTGTGCCAACACAGATGGGTGTGATGAGTTTGAAAATTCGTCCCAGAAACTTTCTGTTCGATACCAGCCGAGTTCCGTCACTCCATCACGAAAGGAAGGCGCCGACACCTCCTTGCACACTTCCTCCGCACAGCGCGGCATGCCCGCCGCCGCCCGCTGTCTCGGCGCGTCCGTCGCCCGCACCACGCATGTTCGCGTTTCGCGGCCTCGCGGCGCGTGCGCTGTCCCCCGCGCGTCCGCCTCCGCGGTGTCTTCGGATATGATGCGTGTCGGCGATTTGGCTTTGCTTCCGCCCACGATCGCGGCCCCTCATCACCCCACGTACAGCATCGCCGACGCGATTCGCACCGCGTTGGAAGAGGACGTCGCGGACGTAGGTGACATTAGTTGCTTGAGCACCATCCCAATCGAAACCGAAAGCACCGCAACTTTACTGGCGAAAGCGAATGGCGTACTGGCGGGCCAGCACCTGGCGAACCAAATACTGGCCGCCGTGGATCCCGAGATTACCGTTAAGTGGACGAAAGTGGATGGAGATCCCGTTAAATACGGTGAGATCTTCTGCGAAATGAACGGCAAGGCGCATAGCATTTTGAGAGCGGAACGCGTGTTGTTGAACTTCATGCAGCGCATGTCCGGCATCGCGACGCTGACGAAAGCAATGGCGACCGCCGCGGCGCCAGCGTTGATGTTGGAAACTCGCAAAACCGTCCCCGGCCTGCGGCTGCCTGATAAGTGGGCCGTGCTCGTCGGCGGCGGAAAAAACCACAGGATGGGCTTGTTCGACATGATCATGATCAAGGACAACCACATCGCGGCGAGTGGCGGGATCGAGTGCGCTGTTGAAAACGCGCAGAGTTACTTGAAAGAAAATAAATCGAACGCGAAGATTGAAGTCGAGACGCGGAACATGGGTGAAGTTGAGCAGGTGATTGCTTTACTGTCGAACAAAGAAACGGACACCAGCTCCGTGTCACGGGTGATGCTGGATAACATGAGCTTGGAGGATATGAAAACAGCTGTGCAATTGTTCGAGACTAACAACCTAGGGCACATCGAAACCGAAGCATCCGGAAACGTGACGTTGGAAACGGTTCACGCAATCGGCCAGACGGGCGTGACGTTTATTTCGTCAGGCGCGCTGACGCACTCGGTCATGGCGCTGGATATCTCGCTCAACGTGTCAACGGAGTAGAGGGAACGTACCGATCTTGGATTCGAGCACACGAGGAATCAAGCATAAGAGGGGAAGTGCTTTTTAGAATAAGAATGATGAATACACCTACCTGTCATTACAACTTCCCTTACCTACTCCTTCTTCGGTCTATATTTCCCTAACCCGAGCGCTTTCATGACCATGAACCTGAACCAGTGCGCGTTGAGCCCCGCTCCTAGGAGGATAATAGAGAGCACCACGTAGGTTGGCATTAGGGGAATCTCTGCAAAATCGCCTTTAAGTAAGTGCTTTGCCGTGTGAACCAAACCCCCGCCGTACGCCACGACGCGGACGAGAAAAAAAACGACGATGAAAATCTTCGCCACGAACAGCTCCAACGCGGCCGCAGCTGATGCGCAGCTGTCATGCTTCCCCTGGCCTAATACTTTCGCGACTTTGATCAAGGTCGGTGAGTTCGCACTGGCGAGCTGCCGGAAGAACCACTTCGCGGAGAGCAACGGCGTGCTCGCTTCCCCGACGATGAGCCACGAGAACTGGAACATGTATATCTGCGTCCCCCCCGCGTAGATGGCGCAGATAATGAAAACGAGGTGGTGGACCACCATGTCCATCTTGCCCAACCGCGGGTACTGCCACAACACGTGCACCAAGTCATCCATCATGTACCCGAAGAACAGCCAGTTCGTGCGTTCAATTAGATTGATGACATCGAAATCCTTTGTCAACTCGTTGACGTAGAACTTGTCGAACGATGGGGCGTCCCACAGCGTGGCCATGATCTTTAGTCCTAAACCTGAGACGACCACTGCGTGCACCGCGGACACTACGTACGAACTCGCGCAGTCAAAAAACTCCTTCTGCTTGTCACTCGGCTTCGTGCCTTTCGTAGGGCCGTACTGCCATTTAACGAATCGCGTGATGCACTGCCGCGGGATCTCCCAGACCAGCGCGTTTTTCAAAAGGCTCAACGACCACCCATACGGGTCGTTCAGCAAGTCCATGCTGAACGGGCCGTCGTGGCGTATGCGCTTTGGGACACCCATCGTCCTTTGACGGGAAGGGAGAGCCTACTGTGCGCGTCAGACTATGAACTATGAACACGTCACTCAAATTGGAAAAACGAGAAGGAATTGGAGGCTTTTCAGTTCTGACTGTTTGTGAAATTTATCGATACGATGACTAGCTCCGCTCACCACTCCAGCGGCGTGAACTTGAACGGCTTGACGTCTGGCCTTTGCGGGTTGACGGATACCACGTTTACCCCCGGTGTGCCTGTTTGCCCATAGGGTTGCTTTTTCGGAACTTTCGTCACCGGCGACGCCGGCGGCGTAAACGTCTCGACAACCGCTTTGTTTTCCTTTTCCTTTTCGACTTTTTCTTTTTCAGTCGGAGACTTCACCTCGTCGGTCTTTGTATCACCCCGGGGCTTTGGCTTTGCATAATTTTCAGATTTCCGTGAATCCAGCGTGTTCTTGTGAACTTCCTTTTCGGATTTGCCATCACTGCCATCGTCGCTTGTCTCCGAATCCGAGTCAGAGTTACCGTGAGACTTTGCATTTTTATTTTTCTTCCCAGATTTCAAAAACTCGTCGTCGCTATACGTCCCGAGCAATGACCGGCGCAACCCCTTGCGTTCGTCATCAATTGCCTTGACTTCTTGGTTTTTGCGCTCGTACAAGGCGCCCAAGGCCTTTTCCAGTTTCTCGGACGCCCTCTCCAGCTGTTGTGTCTTTTTATACGCGTTCGCGGACATGGCTTCGACGTAGGATGGGTCCGTGCCCCCTGTTGCTCGGTATTTTTCAAGCTCCAAATCCGCGGCGCGTTTCGGAGCCGTGAGGTCGTGAACCTCCGCTCGGCACGTCGCCACGGTGGCGATCAAGTCATCGACGAATATTAACCCTAACGCGTTGGGCAACGCGTCCACCTCTCGTTCCGCGGTACTCGGCCTTTGTTCCACCTCCGCATCGTTGTGCAAAAACCGTCGCTTGTCCCCCGCCACCTTGGCGCGTTCAATCTCGAGGTACGTTTCTTTCGTCCGGCGCTCCGCGGTGTCCCGGGCTCGTCTCGCTTCTGACACCAAATCAAGCGCTTCACGGCGTTGCGTTCGTAGGACATCGAATTCCTTCTCAGCTTCGTTTTTAGCCGCCAAATCGTTTTTACTCTGGTCCTGAGCAAATCTTCTCAACTCCCGTTCGCGTTCAAACTTAACCTTGAAATCGGCGAGCTCGACGCTAAGCCCGTTGGTGAGCACTGAAAATTTGGTCTCGTTCCGCGAGCGTTCCCTTTCATAAACAGATAACCTGTCCTCGTTCGCCCCCCTCAACGTCGCCAACTCGTACGCGTGCGAGAGCTTGATTTTCTCTAAATTAGCCTCGTAGTCCGCATTGGCTTGTTCCAGCGCCAGTTTTCGCTCCTCCGCGTGTTTCAACTGATCCGCCACGCGATCCTCCTGGAGCTTTTCAATCTCCCAGCGCGTGGGTCTCATTTCTTCGCGAATAGTTTCCGCATCTCTCGCAGCCGCTTCCTGCACCCGTCTCAACTCTTCCTGGTGAAGTCTGTCTTGAACTTCCATGGCTTGCCTCCTTTGCACGCTCGCCACCTCTAATGCTCTCACTTTATCTTCAGACGCTTTCATCAACGCCACTGAGTGTTCCCGCTCGTGCTTTGCGAGCGCCATCTGCACGGCTTCCTTTATTTTCCGTTCCACGCGCGTGCGCTCCGAGTCTTCGTCCAACCTCGGTCGCTCTTCAACCATACGTTCCTCTAAATCATTTACGATGCGCTCCTCTGCGTGCTTCGCCAACGTCTCTGCTAACTCTCGCTTGCACAGCGCGAGGTCCGCTTCAAGAATCTTTTCCTGTGCGCTTCGATCGATTTCGGCGTCTCTGAATTTAGCGCCTAACCGTAAATCACGCGCCTCGTTCTCGGCGTGTCGCGCGACGTCGTTCGCCCGGTCCAACCGCGCAATCAAATCGTGCCGCTCGTCAATCTCCTTTTGGATCTTCTCCTCAGCTCGTTCGCGCAGTTTGCGTTCTTTTTCCGCCTGCGTTTCGGCGACGACTCTTCCGTCCCTTTCCACAGAAACAGCATGTTGCAACCTAATCAGACTCTCCTCCATCGTCGCAAGCGCGATGCTTTTCTGCGTTGCTTTGAACATCAAATCGTCAACCTCGTGGAGCTTTGTTCGTAAACTCAACCGGTCCGCCTCCGTCTGCTGCGCCGCGGTGAGCTTCTTCGGGGGTTTTGAGGTGCCTGCGGGTTGACCGCTCGCGTTTGGCTTGGAAGCAGCCGCCTCAGCCTTCGGGGGATTCGCCGGTTCTTTCTTCGCGGTCGTCCCGAACAATCCCTCCGTCACCGCGACGGGGCTCAAGAGGGGCGACCGAAGGGGGAAGCCAGGGTCAACCTCCGCGCCACCGAACGCGAGCCGGGCTGCGAATTTGTTGTTGAAACCGGGTGATGAAGGCGGCGTCGTGACTTGTAGCCTACGCGACATGCCCCTCGCTTTTGGGGATGCTCTCATCAATCTTTCGTCAACCCGTCCGCTCGTAGTCGGCGACTCCACCGATTCCACCACGGGACTCCCCGGCCTTGGGCCCAAACCCGGAGATGGCGCATCCCACTCGCGGGGGCGCACCTGCGCGCTCGACGCACATCCCATCCCGAAACCGGAGCCTTCCACAGGCGCGCGTCGACTAAGGAGGTCGCGCGCGCCAATGCGACGCGCGTCGTCTCCTCCGACGTAAAAAACGTGTGTCGAAAAAATAGGCGTTCCCCTCATTTGTCCCTCGGTTAGATCAAGGTTTGATGAGTTATTACCCGAGATTCCAGGCGTTTTTTTGCGTTGACCGAAACCATTTTGCCCGCGGCTTTTCGGAGTTCGCACCTGCGCCTGCTCTGCGCGCTTGTCGCACTCGCTACGCGCGCGATGTCACCTCGCGGGCTCATGGTGCTCGCGCTTTGCGCGACGTGCGCTGCCCTCGCCGTTGCCAGACCGGAAGCCGCGCCCGCTGTGTCAGGACCACCACATGCCAGCCAAACAACCTCCTCGGAGAAACGAATGGTCGTCGCTCACAGTATGGTGGCTCGCCCCGACGAGGACGATGACATGTCTCGGTCTTGGTACGTGCGTTGCCACGCTCAGAGTTCGCCCGGCGAAACTCGCCTCGCCGGCACGCTTCCCGTGCTTCACGCCCCGAACCGCACAGTGCCCACGCGGGTACCCCTCGGGGACTTTGCGTTGGGGGCGGTCCAACCCGAAGACAGGACACTCGAGTGCGCGTTTTACCAAGTAGAACCAAACACCAAACAGGCGTTGGTGTCACACGCTGAGCTCTCCGTCGCGAGATTCGCAGACGCAGACGACGGCATCGCAGTGTTGGAGTTCTCCAAAGGCGAACGATCGAAACGGTGGATAACACTGGAGCTTCGGTGCGACGACTGCGGGATCGAACGGGAAGACGCGCCGGAGACGAAGACACTTGAAACAGCGACGGCGACTTCTTCTGAGTCCGTGTCAGGCTGGCGCACCGCGTGCATCGCATTCGTTGCCGTCGCTGCTGTCGAAGCGATAGCCCTAGTAGCGATTCTATGCTGTCACTGCACTGGCGTGCGTAACTCCGATGAACCTTTAAAGCGAAAAAGAGTGAAGCGCAAAACAAGCGACGCGCCGGGCGTGTTTTTACAAGCCACTCTTGATGGAACCGGCGACCGCGAGCGAGCCAGAGCCGGCGCGCGCGTCGGATTTAATTTCGAGTCTAATGTGTAGTGAGATTAATATTTGATATTGATATATCATTCACGAACACTCACTTCATCCTATACTTCGCGTCTATGGCCATCAATTCCTTCCCCAGCAACGAGTCCACCGCCCATTCATGGCGGACACACGGCACCCCTAATCGCTTCGACGCCCGCGCGATTCCCCTGTCGACTTTATTTCCCTGCCCACCCTTCCCAGCGCCCACCGCAGTTTGTATGAGCACGTAGTCGCACGGTCCCTCTCCCATCGGTACGTTCTCGCCCACGGTGTTGAGTAAGTCATCCAACGGTACCACCTCCGCGCCCGCGTGGCGCAACAGTAGTCCGAACTGCTTGACGTAGTTGGTATCGCCGCTGAGCGAAACGACGACGCCGTCGAATAAACCGCCAAAGTTTTCTTCAGTGTCGTCGGAGTCGGAGTCGGAGTCGTCAGTGCGATCTACTCTGTAGTCGGACAAAGGCATCGGTGCGCCTTTATCAATCGAATCATGGACCCAGTCTGGAGTGACCAGCGCCGCATTAACTGCGGAGGCGTACAGGCACTTCAGCGTTCGCCCCGCGGCAGGCGTGATGACGCGCGTGTTTCGACCGGGTTTCTCGCGCCGATCGGCCACCATCGGCGCGCCCACGTCCTGCGAGGGCTGGTACAAGTCCTCTCCAGCTATCTGGTGCACCTGCGTGGGGGGAGGCACGTCTCGGCGCACCACCCCTCCGTGCGTCTCGATCACATCAGTAATGTCCTCAACCTCGTCTCGCGAGGGAAGCCCTGACAGAAGAAACGTCAGGCCGTCGAAAAGGGTCGACGCGCGTTTTGAGCGGCGTCTTTCGTTTGACGTTTCGATGGCAGTGGTGGAAAGCGTCTTCGAAACTGTTCGTTCGGATACGTTGGAGTGCGTTTTCGTAGTACGTGGCCCTGGCAGCGACGAGAGGGACGACCGGATAGCCCCAGCAGCGGATGTTCTGCGTCGCTTCGAGTCTTTTGAAACCGACCCGGACGAACCGCGCTTCGTTTTTTTTTCGTCCTCCCTTTCAGATTCGTCGTCGAACCGAACTCTCCGGTTCCCGCGAATCGCGGCGGGCGCCGAGTTGGGCGCCACTTGCACGCCGCCCACGGTTTTCGCGCGCCACGGCAGGGGTGTGCCAAACTCTGCGTGCGCGCAGATCGCCCGGCATCGACCGCAGCCCTTCGCCGCGTGCCTGCACTTGGGACACCCGAGTTTGGGAAGGGGACCTTTCCAGTTTGGGTTGAATTTTCCTTTTCCTTTCGGTTGAGGTTTTACAGGTGGTATTTTCGTCGCCGTCTTCTTCATTGCCGTCTTCTTCGCAACTTTCAACGCCTTTACCTTTGGTGTAGGGACACGCACGGACGCTCTGCGAGCGCGCTTTAAGGATAGAGGGCCAGGTTCTGTTTCGGTGACGTTCTCTGCATCGTCCTCGTCATCGTCCTCGTCGTCTTCGTCGTCCATGGGCGGAAGCGGCGCGTCATCCTTGGAGTCCTCGTCTTCGTCCTCGTCCTGCGCGCCCATGTCCGGCACCGCTTGCGTGCCACCCACGTACCATGGAGCTTCGTCTTCGTCGGATTCGCAGATTTCCAGTTTATCGTCGTCATCATCGACAGCGTCGTCGACATCTATAGCCTCGTCATCGTCATCGTCTTCGTTCGCATCATCCTCTTCTTCTTCATCCTCTTCATCCACTTCCTGCGACGGGTCCTGGCTGTCGCCGAAAAACCTTCGCGGTTTTTTTTGTCGCGGCGCTCTGCGCTTGGCGAGCGGCGTCGCCCCCGTGGGTTTAACATGCGTACCGTCCTCATCTGATTCATCCGGGTCACTTACGTCGTCCGAATCGCTCATTTCATTGTCGTTGTCCTTTTCATCCTCGTCCCCTTGCGACTGCGACGGGAACTGGCTGTCACCGAAAAACTTTCGGGGTTTTCGGTCGCGCGCTGATTTTCGAGCAGTAGCATCCGCGGCGTCCCTCGCTTCCTTCTCGTCCCACAGTTTTTGCATCATTTGCTGCGCTGCGATGGACGAGTTCCTCCTCTGTTTTTGCGGCAAATCGGTAGCCGCAGAGGACGTGATTTGCCGCCGCAGGGGAGGAGGCGCCATGCTCTGCGACGGCGCATCCGCCGCCGCGGCAGTCACGACGTCGCGCATTTGTTGCGAAAGCATTAAGCAAAAGTCAGGCGATGCGGGGTGCTCTTCTTCGTCTTCTTGCGAGTCGTCATCCTCTTCGGAGTCCTCTTCAGGACTCTCCTGGGTTGGGTTTTCTTTTTCGTTTTGTTTGCCAACGTCTCGAGGCGGCGCGGCGCGGTCGCCGCGGCGGTCACCCGCAACCCTGCCCCACCCTCCGACCCACTGTTTGCTGTTTTCGTTGGTTTGCAACTCAGACTCGGCGGGATTCGACACGGACGGATCATCTGGATTTATATCAGCGTCGTTGTGTTCGTCGCGATCGTTATTGACTTCCTCACGATCATCAAACTGGTCATGCCCATGGTCCTCAGGGACGGTCAAGTCGAACGGCGTGAATTGCTCCGCGGGTGTGTTTTCCACGACCATCGGGTTTGTCGTGATCGACAAAACAGGCTGACTCGCGTCCAGCATCGCGACGTCCCGGGATGGCGCCTCCAAACCTTTATTCGCACTTCGGTCCTCCACGGTGTCATCCGTCGGCGGACCCAGCGACATACTCGCGCCATGCGCGCCGAGTTCGTTCCTTTGTCGTTGCGCGTGCATCGCCGCGGCTAAGGCGCCGCCTCTTGCGCCAAAGGGCTTTGCGCCCGTCTGGCTCGGCGCCACAGACAGCGGCACTTCAGTCAGCGGGACTTCGTCGTCTCCCTCAGCAGCTTCAGCGGCCGCCGCCGCGACGCCCTCTACTCCCGCGACAGACCCGCCCACCGTGGATTCGGTCATGGTCATTTGTTTCGACGCAGGGAACGTGGATGGGATGTACGAACACATCACCTCTGCGGGGGTACCGCCGGGGTGTTCGTTTTCGTTCTTCTCCCCGGTTTCGCGCAGCGGTTCCGCTTCCATAGTTTTTTCGGTTTCGAAAGCAGGCGCCGCAGTCTCGGGGACAATCTCCACAGAGCTTGGTGTCGTAGTAGCAGCGGTCGCAGACGCAGTGCCCACAGGGGCGGACAGTGGAAACGGCGACGTCGCAGCGACGGCGACGTTTTTTTTCGCGTCTCCGCCCAGCGGCGTTTTGAACCCCGCCGTCGCCGCTGCCGCCTGCCACAGCGACGCAGGGTTTTCCTTAGGGGTATTGTTGTCTGCGGGAGTGTCTGCTGGAAGTGTCGTCGCGGGAGTCCATGTAGGCATCGTCGTAAGAATCGCACCCGCAGGCACTGTCGCGGGAATACTCTCGGTTCCCGGTGTTTCCGATGGTATGTCCATGGACAAGCGTTTTTTTAGCGTCGTCGCGGGTTTGGACACGAGGCGAAGAAACGCAGGCGGAGCGCCGACCGGGGAGCGTGATGACGCTCGCGGCGATGGTTTCGGTGACGCTTTCGAGGGCGACGCTTTCATAGGCGACGCTTTCAAAGCCACTCCATCCTCCTCTTCAGGAACTTCCTCAACTTGAGTACCTCCAACAGCGTCCCCTTCCGTTTCCTCGTCGGGCGCGTCTGAAGAGCTTACGCCTCCGTCGTCCTGCGTGCCGCCCGTCAAATCCACCTCCGGATCCTCTTTCTGAACGTCTGATTCAGCGCCGTCACCTTCTTTGTCACCTTCAAACGTCACTTTGGGCGTCGGCATGTTTTCGTCAATAGGGTTCTCCGTCTCAAATCGGGGCGCAGGCACACTAGCAGGCACACTAGCAGGTACAGTAACAGGCATACTAGCACTCATCGCCAGCTGGCTCGCAACGTCTGCGGGGTGCGAAAAAAAACTCTGTCCCCGCCCCGGCGTGTTGTCTTCCGTCGCCGTCGCTGTCTTTGCGCTTTCCCACCCGCCTTCCGAGTACCCCAACTCTCGTAGCGCTTCCGTCGAGTCGGGCCACGAGGACGGTGCGCCGGACGACGCACCACCTCTTGATCCTGACGCTGGATGGTCATCACACGATCTGCGCCCGAACACCTCGGTACCATCCATGCCACCGACTTCCAGCCCCAGGTGTCGCCGCGCGCCGAACACCACGGCGAGCGTCGCCTTGCCCGCTTCCTCTTCCTCCGTGGAGTTTGGGTTGAAGTATTGTCCCTCAATCTCTCCCATCTCCCCCATCGCCTGCCTCGTCGCCTCCCGCAGCGCTGCGGTTTCCGTCGCGGTGACCATCGCGGATACCGCGGAGACTTCGTCGCCCCCCATGGCGCCCTCCGCCGCGGCTAAAACCTCGGCACGAAGGCGATCCAGTTGCGAGGTGGTCACGGGCGCGCGTTTCGCGGGAACGGAGGTTTCACCGTTATCCCGTCTCGATGCATCGCCTCGACCCGCGCTCGGCGGCGCACTTTCCACGCCCCCGGTGTCGCTAGCGGGGGGGGCATCGTCCACAATCTCCGTGCGCAAATCTGTGGGCGTGAGAGAGATCGCGGGAAGACGCGCGTCAGACGAGAGCGAAAAACGCTAATGGCAAAAAAAGCAAATGTGTTGGTTTTCAAATGATGGAGAATATGACAGGTGCCTCACTGGGGACGGACGTACCTGAGTCATCGTACGCGATTGTGTAGTTGACGCCTGACTGCGACTGCGACGGCAACGACGCGTGCGGTATCGGGACCCCCGTCGTGGCCATCACGCCTGCGTAAGGTCCCACCGTGCGGAACTTCAACCGACGTCACCCGCGAGATCTCGGGATTTGGAAAATATGGGCACCCCGACTCTCCACTTCCGAGGCTAGCTCGTCCCTGAACCCGACTTCCCGCTGGCACAGAACGGCTCAGCTCCGAGCGTCTCGAGGTGGACGTCGTGTACGCTTCGCCGGCGGGAAGGAGTGGCGCGTGTCCAGCTCTGACCGCCAGCCTCCGAGCCACGACACTGTCCCCAAGCTTTGGGGACGAAAAAAAGGAGTCGTCACTGCGGGCGAGAGAGCGCCAAAAAGCAACCACAAAACTTCGGAAAGGACAAAAAATATTCTTTTTCTGCGCCTGTCTGGAAAAGCATGGTTTCCCCTCTGTCGTTCCCCAGAGTGTGGGGCGTTCGGGCGCGCGTGCGCGTATCTGCCGTGGTGTTCGTGCGTGTGGGACGTACGGCCCGCGATGTCGTCTCTGCCGGATGGAGGAACGTTCTGGCCCTCGTTCAACGAGGATTTGGGCGACGGCGACATCGTTGATGATTTTCTTCTCAACGCCTTGCTCGAGGACGATGGTTTGGACGTCGGGGGTGGTGCGTTAGGCGAGGGTAGCGACGCGGAACGACGACACCGAACAATGCACGGCGGCGAGCACTTGATCGGAATAAGCGCGAAGTTGGAGCAGCACGATGTACAGGATCCAAGAACGTCCGTTCCACACGGTGGGATCGAAGTGCCGCACCACGGAACACAACCACAGGGTTTAGAATCGACGTTCGTGCAAAGCCACGGCGCCTCGGGTTCCGCGTTCGGGTTCGACGTGGGGGCAGGGCTTCTCGGGGGCGAGCCCGTGGGTGGAGTCGCCAGCGGTGTGGGGCGTTCCGGAGGGAGCGGCAGGGTGGGACCCGGGTTACCCATAGCCGATGGGGCAGCACCTGCGGTGGCGGACCAAAGGGGTGGCGGTACACAAGATCCGAAAAACGAGGGTGCGCAACAAAAAAGCCAACCTCAACGCGCACACGGGAAGCAACGTTTGCGCTGGACCCCGCAGTTGCACAAGCGGTTCGTTGAAGCCGTGCGCCTGTTAGGGGGGCTTGATCTTGCGACGCCCAAGGGCATCATGCAGTTCATGGACGTGGAAGGTATGTCAATCCAGCACGTCAAGAGCCACCTTCAGAAGTACCGGTTACAAGATTCTGCATCCAACCCGGAGGCGAACGCGGTGAAGACGGAAGTTTTATCGGGCGAGAAAAGACAGCGTGAGTGCGAGGGCGGCGCGTCTGGCGGGAGCGGAGGGAAGGAGCGAAGGGTGTTACGCGTCCGGCCGTCCGCGTCAGAACGTAGCGCCGCACGCGCACGCGCGGCGGAAGAGAAAGCGCGGATGTTACGGGAAGCGGCGGTGGCGGTTGGCGTTGGCGAGAGTTCAGCGCCGGTGGGAGTCGCGACGGACGCGACGGGCGCGACGCCTCCAGCACCGATCAACGCCACCAACACCACAGGCCTTTCTATGTACGCCTACCCTGACCCGTCCGCGTTGGCCACGCCCGTGGCATTCACTGGACTGCATGACTTCGGTCTGGACCAGGTCGCGACTCCCACAGCTCATCCACCTGGCATCGCCACCCCGTTCGACGCGCACGAGTTTGACGGCGACCAGGACGTGGGGCAGGCGCTGATGAAGCAGATGGAGATGCAGTCGCAGCTGCACGAACAGCTCACGAAGCAGCGCACGTTGCAACGCGCGATCGAGGCGCACGGGAAATATCTGGAGAACATCCTGCAGTACCGGAGGATGAGGGCGGAGGACGCTGCGGGGGCGGGGGGG
>TARA_B110000977_G_scaffold74739_1_pt1 | contig 27829 bp, 14 predicted proteins | sample TARA_B110000977 | Tara Oceans TARA_B110000977 (sample SAMEA4397798) | marine metagenome | biome: Polar Biome; feature: [SRF] surface water layer (ENVO:00010504); material: water (ENVO:00002006), including particulate matter (ENVO:01000060) such as... | depth 5 m | reverse complement strand
CCCCCCCCCCCGCTCGTCCGTACGGGTTGTAGTTCTGTGCTGCTTGTTCATGCCGCATATCCTGCTCTTCGATTTGCCTCTTCTCAGCTTGTTTTCTCAAATTCTTCTCCGCGATTTGCCTGTCAAGGTCTCGCTGGTACTCCGCTTTCTTCCGCGCCTTCTCTTGAAGTTTTCCTTGGTCAACGCCGTCGCGCCAGTGCCCGCCCGGGGGGGCCACTCGCGGAGCAGGGTTACCCCCCCCGTTGTCCATAACCGACAAGCTTCCTCGCGCATAAGCCTGGTTCTCCCGAGCCGCGTTCGCCGCGTTGGTGAACCCTTTCGGCCCGCTCCCGTCGTACGCGCCGCTTTGGTTTTGCTGGTGCAACGGCGTTTCCAACTTCTGGTCGTGATAGGGGCGAGGCTCATCAACCGGATGCGCGTCCGCATAACTGTACCCCATTTGGTTGCCATTCTCATCCACCCCGTCCAGCACCCCGTCATGCATGTCCGTGATGATGTTCTGCATCCCGAGGTTGTGCCTGTCCAGCTCCAACGAATGCTGCTTGTCCAGAAACTTCTTTTGGTTCTTGAAGTCGATCTGCTGTTGTAGCTCGCGCGCATACTGCTTTTTCTGTTCCTCCTTTTTTACTCGTCGCTTTTCATCTGTGTTGTGAATGTCCCTTAAACCGTGGAAGCCTTTGGGCCTTGGTCTCTGTTCTTCGTCGAATTGGAGACCAGGAGAGATGTTGTTGTTTTGGTGCATAGGTGGCCTCCCTTGCCCTTGCCCTTGTCCGTTGGAATGCCTCGCCTGATGCGCCATTTCCCGCTGATGTTCCTGTCTCTGCAAGTGTTCGTTGTATTCGTTTTGCCTTTGTTTCGCTAAGGCTTCACGTGTCGTGACCCGGTTATCCGGAGACGGACCCCAGTTGCCACCGGGGGTTTGTTCGTCGTGGTACCCGTTGTTCAGAGGAGGGCGGTTTGGGGGGGGCATGCCACCTCCTGGAGGGCCGTCGTACCCGCCCCCGCCTCCGCCCGCGGCGAAAAAAGCTTCACGCTCCGCGAGGTCCATCGTGAAATCTCCGTGCGTTTCCAAGAATCAAGGACGTGCTTCGAGAACGCCGTTCGAGACTAGACGCGGTGTGATATCAGCGCTGACGTGGGGGTCGAAGTCACAAGTACGCACGTAGCGAGCGACCAGGCACCGTTCCTCGGCGCGTCCCTGGGGCGCGGCGCGAAGTGCCTGGGCCGCGGCGAATCACATTTCGAAGGCAATAAAGTCAACGGATTAATAAGCCGCGTCCAAGAAAAACGGCACTCTCGGCTTTGCCGTTAAAAGTTGTTCCCAGACGCGGGTGCGCGACTGCCGTCCCTGGGCCGGATGGACGTTACGGGGGCTATGGCTTCGGACCCCCCCGCGCCGTGGGACGGTCTCGTCGCGGAAACGGAGGCCGGAGCCTCACCGTCACCGAGCTCGGAGTGTGGCACCGAGGATATGGATGACGAGGATTCCGAGCCTCTGTGTTATTTTTACCTCGCCAAGCACGGGTTTATGTCCCGTGGCGTGGGCGCGGCGAGAGAACCCCCTGGAGTTCCAAAAGTGGACAGGAAGTCAAGCGTCGCCATGAACAGAGAAACGAATAGACCGGTGGCGCCCGCGGGCCAGGATGACTCCACAGTTCTGGAAAGGTGTGTCTCTAATGCGAAGGCGTGTTGCTCAACGTCAAGTCATAACTGCGTGGGTCGAAATAAAAACGATTCCAAATACAAATCTCTGGGAATGCAGCCGGTCGCGTCCTTAACAACCCAAGCTTCTATCACCCTAGGCAGGCATCTAAAGTCCAATGCAATCACAGCCGTCCCTCCGTTCGGCACGGTGGATGAGCATATTGAGAATTTAATATTCAACCACGCGGACCTTGACGCGCGAACACTGGCATTGGCGTTCGCGTGCGGCGTCACAAAATTACACATCAAGGATTTTGACGCCATTCTAAGCGACGACCACATCCACCAAGCGTGGCGTTGTTACCACGAGTTCGCGTCTGTCACGACAGAAGGACCGCCGATTGAGGGTCATAAAGAAGACGATAACTCTAGAATAAACCCCCAAAAACCTCCATACCGTCTCTCCACGCCGGTTCCGAGCATCTTCGTAAAGTTATCAAACGAGGGCGTTCCCATTCGCGAACGGGACCCGAAAGTCTGGCTGAAAGTGTTTGAAAATGCGTTCACGTTGAAAAGCCTGGCGTTGGAATCAGGCGTTACAGGGGAAGGGGAGGTGACGGAGACGTGCTTGCGAGTCGTGCTACAAAGCGTGATTCGTTCAGGCAGTGGTATGGGCAAACAGTCTGAATTACATTCTTTATCCGTCGCGTATTTCGACTGCGTCGACGATGAAACGTTAGCGTCTCTATGGCCGCCAGTCAGAAAAAGCAACGACAGATTCAACAAACAGCTGTACTTCAGCAAGCACCAAAACGGGTCCATCATACGCGCGCGTAAATTTGAAATCTTGTCCGTGGTGGAACCGCCTGGGTTGGAGCCAGTGTTGTTGAAGGGTACAGGTGTTGAGTCACCAGGTCTTGCAAATCTCACGACACTGCATTTGTCTCATCTTCCAGAAATTACAGACGCCACCGTGTTAGCGGCGCTGGATCGATTGCCGAAATTAAAAAAGCTTCGATTAGAATTCCTAGGTGTCACGGATGCATGTATCGGTTCCGCCCGCCCAGGTGGCTGGCACGACGCCCTATCAAGTCTGCACTTTCTGGAAATCAAGTCCTGTCCGTACGTTCGGTTCGCGCACCCCGGCGTCGACTTTAAGCACCCGCCGAATAAACTGAAAACGTTAAGGATTCAACCCGGGGGGGAGCCCAGACGAAGTGCCGGGGATATGTCGCTAAATGCCCATACAAAAAACCCCGATACGAAAGAAAACGGCCAGAAAGGTTTATTCTTTAGCCGTTTCGGAAACGCGTCAACATCGCAGTTACCCTGTAACAAACCCAAAGGCGGCCGCGCTGATATGTCCATAAGCGCGCGGCACGTCACGCAGTTGGCGTTTTCGAAAAGCAGCAACGTGACGCACTTGTGTCTCGGTGCTCGGTTCGCAGGCACAGTACGGGAGTTACGGAAGCTAGGTTTGAAAGGGAACACAGGGGGCTATAGAGCAGACGACCTTCTAGACTTAAGAGCGATTTCGTTTCCAACCATAAAACACCTGGAAGTTTATCGAAACGAAACTCAAATCATTTGGCCGAGAAGTTTCCGAAACTGGAGCGCTGATACGTTAACAAAATTAACAGTCGAGACTCCTTCAGACAACTTAGCGTTCAGGTTAATAGGGGTTACGAACTTGAAGCACTTACACGTGTGTGACTTCCGATCAGCCACGGTGGAGGAGTTCCGGGACTTCGCGTTGCTGGGGGGGGATGGAGAGGGGGCGCTTAATGGAGGGGTGCCGAAAGAGAGTACTGCTGACATGCGGAGCAATCCTAAACGATTCAAAAACCAAAAAGGTAAACCGAAGAAACAGAAAAACAACATAGAAACGTTCATCGCGGGCGGCGTGAGGGACGAGTTACAGGGACACGTGGAGTTCGTTACTGACGCTTTAGCCCGGACACTGCTCGAAGGACATTTCCATGTAGAGCCAGAGTATCCCACTGGAGACGAAAGCATATTTTAGTTATCATGTTGTATGAGTATTCAGTCAGATAGCAATACATTATTTCCCAATCTCATCGACGCTTACGATTTCTTTGTCCACGATTCCGAACTTCACTGCCTCCGAGGCGCTCATGTATGTATCCCGTTCCAACGCGTCGCCGACTTCCTTCTCACTTCTGTTCGTGTGACTGATAAGAATATCCGCCAGCGTTTTCCTCGTCCGTTCCGCCTTTTTACTCTTGATCAAAATCTCAGTCGTCTGGCCGCTGATCACGTGGTGCGGCTGATGGATCATGATTCGCGAATTCGGGAGGGCGTATCGCTTGCCTTTCTCTCCGGCGGATAGCAAAACTGCCGCCATGCTCTCGGCGTGGCCGATCACCACGGTGTACACGGGCGGCCTGTTAGGGTTTATTAGGGTTTATGAGGTTCAGGTTTTAGAGTTTGTGTTAGAGTTTAGGGCATTGGAAAGAAGTGTAGAGTATGAGGTATGGGCAAGCAGTCTAGTACGACCCACAGCAACCTCAAAAAACTAACACCGAAAAAACTCACCGTATGTGCATCATGACGTCGTAAATCGCCAGCCCGCTTGTGACGACTCCGCCTCCACTGTTAATATACAGGATGATAGGGGTTTCAGGGTCGATTTGATCGAGGAACAGCAGCTTTCCTATCAAACCGTGCGCTGATTTATCATCCACCCTTCCGTTTAAAAAGACTTTGCGTTGGCTTAACAGTTGCGCGAAGAACAGTTCGCTGTCGCTCTTCGCCACAGGGGCCTTTTCCGGTTTGGTGTCTTTGTCTGATGAAGGCTTGTCAGCTTGCTTTGGCGGAGTAGTTAATGGTACTTTCAGTGCGTCAGTTGGCGGCTTATCCGTGTTCTTTACGCCTGTCTTGGGGGCTTCCATCTGTGCCGTCGGTTCAAAGGTTCGCGCGCCTTCGTACGCCGCTGCAATCGCGGCCGCCCCGACCGCGACCGACTGCCAACTTATTTTGCTCGAGGCATCGGACGTGCCACTGGCGAACCCCCTGACGAACCCAACACCCGTCTTATCGGTGACCACAAAAGAACCAGACCGCGTGTCGCCCAGCCGCAAACGCGACGCGCCACGACCCACCGCGTGTAACGCGCGGAACATGGCGCGTGTGGTGAGAGTGAATTTGACATCGATGGAAGACGGTTTTTTTAGTGAAAGAAATAAAGTTAATGCGCGCCCAGAATCAATACAGCGCGCGCAAGTCCCACGCGAGCACTACTACCAGTACACACCGCACTATTTCGGTACTGTTAAGAAAAGCACTACATGCTACGTGTCGATACTCTATTTGAAAAACATCTACCCGACTGTTTGCCCATACAAACCTCTCATCACGAAACCTCAATCAGCGTCCCCTCGTCGCCCGCTTTATTTTTTCTCTCGGCTTCAAATTTCCCAAACGCCCCCGCTCTTAACTTCTTTTCGTCGTCAAAAAACGAAAACGCCCCGTCCATAGCTGACGTGAGTGGTCTGAGCTGTGTTGACAGCTTGTGCCTCGCCGCGGGTGGCAGCGATTTCTTCCGGAGCTCCATCTGGTCGTACAGGGTGCCTAACGCGGTTATCACGCGATGCGCTTTTTGCCATTTCCCAACAGTTATTAAGGGCGCGCCGCTCCAGAAGTGTTTCAGCAGCTCCTTGGCGGACGAAGCGTCGGATTGAATGTAAGGCGTCATGGTGAGTAATGCTTGCCTGTTGACTTCGTCCAAACCTTCCAAATCGCTGACAGAAATTGAATGGGCATTAAGTGTCCCGTTGCTCATTTTTGCCTTTATCCGCCGGGCGGAGGACGAGAGGTCGTCGAGAACGGATCGCGACGCGCGTTCATCGATGTTTAATTGGTTTGCGTCAGACTGTATGTCCATAGGATCAGTAAGATTTTCTTTCGGTTCTGCTTTCACCTTTGACTTTTTAGAGGAGGTTGGTTTGTCCGTGTCCATTGACTCAAAACTTAACCCAGAAGAACACCCCATCGCGTTCGCCACGCCCGCGACTGTTTTCTTAAAGTCAAATTCGCTTTTTTCATTCGTATCTTTGGTATTTTTTGCTCGTTTCGGTGTGTTATCGCCATCGCCTTCCCCGCTCGTCCCCTTCCCAAAGTACCTGCTCGGGTCGTCGATTCGTAACGTCTTCTTAGCCCGCTCCGGGGCATCACACAAGTCAGACAAAATAAACGTCTCTGGGGTAATTCTTTTACTTTCCTCCAAGTCGTCGTCCAAACTCTGCTTCTCCTGCGCCTCCGCGGCGAGCGCCGCCGACCGCGCATCGGTTACCGGCACAGTAGGCCTCCCCCGCAACACAACCTCCGCGTGGTGGTTCAGCGACCGTAATGTCTCCATCGCAGCGTGCTTCGCCGCCGCGGCTTTGGCGCCGCCGCGCGTACCTTGCGCCTTCGCGGCGGCCACGGCGACGTCGCTCGCGGGCGGAGGAGGTTCCTTCGCGCCGTCCCTGTATATGCCGTGCCCCCCTCTGCCACCCTCCCCGTCGGTTGCTCCTAACTGCACTACCGTACTGGATGCGTTGCCAAATACGCCGAAGTCACCAGCATCCGCGGCTAGGTTTACGATGGCGCTGATTTTTTTACTCACGTTCCGTCGCTGCGCATCCGTTTGCGGCCGCGACGCGAACAGCGCCAAGTCGTTCGCCTCTTCCTCTCCTTGAGGTGGAGCGCCTGCTCTAGCAGCCTTAAAGTACTCGCTTCTCAAGAACCTTGTCCAGAACTCCCTTTCCGTCATCTTACTCGGCACGTTTTCTAGAAACGCGTTCCGCACCGCCGGGCGCTCGGCGAAAATTCTGTGCATCTTTTCGTTCGAAAGAGTTGCGGTGACGACGTCGCCTCGGCCATTTTGTGCATCACCAGCGCCACTCAGAGCACCCTTAATGTCAGCATCCATCACGTTGCTTATCCCAAGCTTCTGGTTTGTGCCATGTTTCAACACGACGGAGTCGAATAAGTGCGATCTAGCGCTCCAGAACTCGTCCTCGTCGATAGCGGCGATTGATGTATCTTTGTTTTTATCACTCGAGTATTTACTTCCCTTTACCAATCGACCGTGCGCTGATGCGAGCTCCGGGTTAAAACTCAGCAGCGTTTTCCTCGCCGCGAGCTGTGCGGGTGATGGACCTTTCTTCGAACTGTTTGCCTGTCCATCGCTGCTTCCCCCCACCGCTTTTTTCACCGAATTGCTCAGCAAATCGCGGTCCGATTCTTTCCCGAATTGCATCACCAACGTTTCAGGTTTTGCGGATGAACCTTTTTGAGCACCAACCACTAGCCGTAAACTCGCTCTGAGCGCGCCCGGTTTGTTCCGTTGGTGCCCCGTGACGTTTGATAACTTTATCACGCGCTCGCCCGTAACGCCATCTGCAGTAGGGCGCCACACCAAGTTGGAATCAACCACGGAAGCGGAACCCGACGTCATTGAACCCGCGACGGAGACGGAACACGGAACCGGCTGCGAAGACGACGCCATCGTGGGTGTGTTACGGGTCTATTACCCCTGCACTGAACACCCCTGCGATCTGCGCGAATGTCCGGGATCCCGCACTGACCCGAGGACCCCGCCGAGACACTCACGACGGGGCGCCGAGGAGTGGGGCGATCTGGGATTCTCAAAAAATTAAACGAAAAGCCGAAAAGCGACAATCTGTCATCAACATCGAGCACACGCCATTGGGTGAGGCGCCCGGGGCTGGGCGTCGAGTTGGTTGGCGACAGTGGTACAACGGATCGGTGGAACGTTGCTCCCTTTAAAACGACGATGCGAGGGTTACCCGTTCTGTCTGAGCGGCTAAACACGCTGGTCCCTCCCGACACCAGTCCCACTACCCCGCCAGATCAGAGACAACTTTTCGATTTACTAGTGGAACTCAACGCGGCGTTACACCGATGCCCAAACAATGAACTGAAGGAAACCCAGCGTGCAATCGAAGATGTTTTGCTCCGGGTCACATGCGGCGGGTGGGCCGGCCCCGCGGTAAGGAACGCCGCGGCAAACACCCTTGCCAACGTGTTCATCGTCGGGAACAAAGTCGCGCTGTTTTCGTGTGTAAACGAACTCAGCTCGAAAGCGTTTGCGGAATCTGGGAAGAAAACAAAGTTGGACAAAATGAATGCAGAGTATCCACTGCAAGCTGGTTTGAATTTAAGCGGTGCGTGTCGAGTAGGTGCTCTTGATTGCCTCGCCCGCCTCGCCCGATCCGGCCACGCAGAAAACATGCGTGGCGCAGTCGGGGGCATCGTCAACTCGAGTGAAAAGATTTTGTTCAGCCGAAGTAACGAAAAAGCGACGAGGGAAGACGGGAGCGAGAAAGGAACCAGGGCGGTACGGAGTGCAGTGTTGCGAGTGGTCTGTGCGGTAGTTGGGAGTGGTGGTCCTGGTGGTATTGACAACAAATCCAAAAATGACTCAAACCCTGCCCGTCCGTTGCGAGCTAGCACGCGCGCCGCGGCGGGACGAACACTGGTGACGGTTTTAGCGAAAGGTTTTGAGACAAACGCAAACTCCAAAAACTCAAACGCGTCGCCTCCCGACGGAGGGACCCGCGCGTGTGCTTGTCGCGGAATAGGTGCGTTGGCTTCGTCATTAGGGGGATACGAGTTGTGGACGGATGTGAGTGTCCATGCGAAATCGAATCGCAATCAGTCACCTCCGACGATAGGCTCGGATGCCGCGAATGAGTTGCTGAAGCTTCTCGACGACCAATGTCGCGAGACGAGCGCCGCCGCGGCGTGTGCTTTTGGGAAACTCGCCGCGTGTCGCCTGAGAGTGAAAACACATTCAGAGAAAGCTGCAGAGGCTGCAGTTTCGGACTCGAGGGACGAATCGAATAACGGCGCGACCCCGGGGCACACCAAAACAAAATCAAAAACTTCGGGTTTGTCGTTTCCCTTTGGTGGGATGAGGAGGAAAAATGACGATGGCAAAAAGAACACAATTAAAACCTCCGCTGAGTCCGCCGTGGCTGCTGAAGCCGCCGCGGCTATGGCAGCAGCAGTCCCCCTAGATTTAGACCGACCTGGAGGTGCCGAATTATGGACAGAAACGGTTCAGCTGTGTTTCCTTACCCCGTTGTTGGAGCACGAACGGTCTTTTCAAAACACCTCGAGTGGACACAAAAAGCACGACGCGCAACTTTTCGAGAAACGGCGACGTTTCCGATCCGGCGTCACGCACGCCATTTGTGTTTTCGTCCGCGAAGCCTCAATAAGCACGGGGAGCGATTTGTTTCTTCCCAAGGGTGTGCTAATCGACATGGCGGAAACTGTGCTGCTCGTGTTCACGGGTGGAATTAACACTGGGAGCGCTGATTCGCATACCGAAAAGCACACCTCGCCGCAAAACATGTTCGTGGACGATCCCAAACACGCCGCTGCGTGCGCTAACCACGTCGTGCAGCACGGCGTGTTGCCTCACCTGGACGAAAGCGGCCGCAAGGGTTTAGTACTCAGGATGTTGGGGCTTTTACAGGAAACCTGGGATGACTCGATATATGGGTCTATGAGCAATCAGTCTACCCTTAATCACAATCAGTATAATAATGATTCGCGTTCGAAAAAAGTACCCTGCGCGTCGGCGACGCTTTGTTCGGTCACCGACGCGCTCATCGCGTCCGGCAGAGTGGATGTTTCTGTTTTCGAATTGGCATCTGATATGCTTGCTTCATCGCATGCCGCACTACGTGAGCCGGAACACGCCGCAGTCGCCACCAGGGCGCTCGCCGCGTGCGCGCCGGAACACGCGGCGGCGCTGTTGAGAGGTGCCACGTCATCGATGTCCATGGAGACGAATGACGAAAGCGAAGTTGATAAAAATGACGTCGTCAAAAAAGCCCGCCTCGGCGCGCGCGTCGCGAGCGAGCTCATCTCCAACGCGGACACCTTCGAGCTCGGGCTTCCTAAGCGGGACGTTGTTGGAGCAGCGAGGGCGGCGTTCGAGTTGGCCACAAAAGGGTTGACGCTAGAGGATGGATCCAATGAAAATGAAATCGCAGTGACTAAATCGTTTGGATGGTCGGCGACCGCGTCGGCACTTGTATTTTTATCCACGCACGTGACCGACCGTAATGAGGTTGGCGACCTACCCCTTGATGTTGACACCGTGTTTAATGCGCTCACCGCGGTGCTTGAACCGTTCGGGTTGATTGAGGCGGCGGAGAGGGAACAAGAGAGAAATCTGGAAAAGCAAACCGCGAGTACCGGTGGGTCGATGTTGGGATCGCTTTCTCTTTTTGGAAGCCCGAGAAAGCCAAAGAAAGTTGCAGAATCGAGTTCTAAGTCTAAGTCTTACGGCTCTTTGGATGAAAGTGCGACACCTGCTTCGATTACTTCTCAGCCTGGATCTCCGAAGCGGTCTCCTAAGCACTCGCGGAACTCGTCCCTAGCTGGTTCGCAACACACGTGGGCGCCTTCACACGAGATGACGCTGCGAGCCGCCGCCGCCGACGCGTTACCCGCGTTTGCAATGTTTGCATCCTCCAGACTGTTTACTCATAGCGGCGATACCAAGTCTGCGAAAGATATGATGCTTCCTTTGCTTCGTGATGCATTGTCTTGTGCGTGTCACCCCACACCGATAGCTGGTGAAAAATCGAGCTGGCCTATGGATTCTGACTCAGCATACGCCGCCGCGTCGCTCCGCGTGCGAGCCCTGGAGGCGTTTGTATCGGTGCCGCATTGGGTGTTTTCTTCGACTACTAACGCGCACAGAAACGATGTAAACCATGTATTCGACGCTGCCGTTGGTGTGTGCGCTTCGCTGCCCACGACTTCAATTCCAGGAGGCGAGCTTGGTATCCATTCTTTGGCGCCTAATGAAGCCTTAGCGTCCGCACTCGACGCTGCGGGAGACGTACACGGACCTTGGCCGAGCGAAATAAGTGACGCGGATTCTGGCATCGACACTCTACTCAAGTTTCAAGGCGCGCGATGTGCGTTGGCTGTGTCGCCATGGCGATCCGCGGGGGTGGGGTTTGACGGATTTGATACCAGAAGCGACGGGGGTGACGACAAGCGAATGAAAGTGACACGACGAGCCAGTATCGCGAAGAGCAAAAATAAAAATGGGTTGGACTCCACCTACGGCGCGTCCCTGGTGGCGACGCTTCGTGCGGCAAGAGCGGAGGCCCTCGCACGCGTCGCCGCGACGAGCACCAAGCACCGGTCTGGGATCCTAGCCGCCACCGCGAACGAAGCCGTGTCTGCGGCGACTGGGATGACGTTTGATGCGGTGAATATCCCAGGAGTCTCCAAACATTCTCAAAACGATTTGCTCTCCTCAAACTCTCCGTCGACGCTTTCCAGCCACGTGAAACACAAGCGCAGAGGGAGCTCTGGCGCGTTGAGCGCGTTTTCCCTGACTGGGACGCACAAAGATGTTAACAGAGATGATCCCAAAGCGAACGGGAATTCCTTAACAACCCGATTAACCTCCGCGTGTCTCACTTCGCTCGCCGTCGCGGAGGCGTTGTCGCTGAGTTTTTGCCGCGCGAATGAGAGTACAAGAGCCGACGATACACAACACGCCGCGCGTTTGGAAACCGCGACATCTCTTTCTTACGTCGCGGTCGCGATAGCGGGCTCGGCACACGCAAACGCTATGCACTGGCGTGCGTCAGCGGAGGTCCTCGCGATCGCGCAAACGATTCGGGATGACCCTTCAAGTGCTGCGGATGCGCTGCGCAAGCGAGCGAGGGACCTTTTAGAAATTCCCGCGACCAGAGGTGCGAATGATTCAAAGAACCGCGCCGCCGCGGCGTACGCGTGCGCCGCGTCGTTCCGCAGAGCAGGCGCGCTCGCGATGGCTGCTGCGACGCGTCCTTTAGCCACTTCGTTGGCGGGCGCTAGTTTGGAAATCGACAGCGGACCCGACGCTTCGCACTTGTGGGCTGCGCACGCGCTCTCCGTGGTGGCGAAATTCGCCGGTCCCGCGTTTCACAAAAGAGCCGGGGTTACCCTGAAACTCGTGTTCGCGCTGTTAAACTCGCACGAAGCGAACGCGCCAGAGAACGACGATGCGGTTGACGTTAGCAGCAGCACGGCACGATCTAGTCCGTCTGTGCAATCCACCGCGCTCCGGGCGAGCTGTGGTCGTTTGATCAACGCGGCGGTCGCGGCGATCGGCCCGGAGCTGGATACGATGGGGGCGGAAACTTCCGGAGACGGTGACAACTTTTTCGTGTTCGCCGCGGCGCTCATGGACTCAACGTTTTTCGGCGCGGATGAGGGTGTGGTGGATTGCAGTCAGAGTGCGTACAACGCATTTGTCGGTGGAATTGGTGACACCACGAGCGCGGGACGTATGGTCTTCCAGTCTGACACTTCCGACGAGTACTCGGCGGGCGACTCCGCAAACGCGCAGCAGTCGGCGGCGTTTGTCCAGCAGCTCGCGTTGTTCGCCCCCCGAATCGCGACACCCGTGCGGCTTGTCCCGAGACTACTCGCAGAACTCAACTCGGCAAACCCTACACTGCGCGCCGCTGCGTGTGAGACTTTGAAACACCTGTGCGAACGGGACGCGGGGGCGGTGGCGAGGTCGGTGAGCGTTGAGAGGTCTATGAGCAGTGATGATAGATCTAAGAGCAATCAGCCGGAGCACTCCCATTTTTTTTCCGGCAATTTGCTCTTTGGCGATTTACTCTTCTTCGTGGACCGGTTCGGCGGCGAGTACACAAAGTCTGTGGTTGACGAAAAAGCAAGCGCACACGCGCGAAGAGCGCTACGCTTGCTGGTCAAGCACGTCGCGCGTTCCTCCCCATCACATGCAGTCACTGCGCTTGCCAAAGTCGCGCTGTGGGTCCCGGGGTCGGACTGGAGCGTGGGTTTGGGAAATGCCAACGACGATACCTCTGATACCCAAAAGAATATTCAAACCTCACGGGGCGCTCCCAAGCTCGCTACGCGCGTGCTCGCCAGCACGTTGATCGCGGAGTGTCCAAGTCACTTTACTGGAAGTCCAGAGCTTTTCGCAACACATTATGCCAATGTATGTGTAGATTGCGGGTACCGGCTCGCCACGGCTTCAGCCCCTTCGCTTCGCCCAGCAGGGTTGCGAACGTTGGCGGATACGATTTCCGTGGTTGGAAACGCGCCCGACCCGAGCGGCGTGGAAAACGGCGATACGAGTGGTGATACCTCAACCCCGTTCGTGTCGCAGTTTCAGGCGCAAGTGATATCCGCGCTTCGTTCGGTGGAGGGAAAATCAGACGTACCCCCTCGGTGCTTCGCGGAAGGGTTTCGGTTGGCGGCGACTGCGGTAAAATGCGGGGTCGACTTTGGCGATCCGACGTCCACCAAGAAATTAGTATCATTCGTGTTTGGCCCGATTCGAGAATGGATGGATTCCGAAAATAACACGGACTCCTATTCCGCCTCCATCTTAACTGACACAATATCCGAGACGTGCGCGTTTGGCATTCTCGTCAGGCTGCGTTTAGCGGCGCTGGAGTCCGCGGCGGTTGTGTGGACGAACCAAAAGTTACTTGATGACGGCGACTCACAAATAAAGAAAATGGTGTCAGAAACTAATTTCAACACGGACCGCTTGGGCGAAAAATGGGCCACGGTGGTCACCGACTTTGCGGCTGGAATTGCCGGCGACGATCCTTTAATTACTACTGTTACAGATACTGTAAGTACTACGATCGTCCCCACGTCGCTTCGCGGCAAACCCTTGGTGCTCCAGGACCTCGGTGACGCGTGGCGGCCGTGCCTTGACGCGGCGAGCGAGGCGCTGTTTTCGGTGGAGTCCAAAGAAAGCCTTCAGAAGAAACACCGCTTCGCCGTCTCGTTCCTCGCGCTTTGCCGCGCCTCTGTCCGCGCGACTTTGGCGCTAACAAAAGACGACAATGGACCGAACGCACCGCTGGCAAAACCCATAAACCCCACGAATCGAGGGAGTAGCAATAGTTCGTATGAGCAAACAGTCAAGCGAGGTTTGCCTGGTGAAAAACAAGCCACTACAAGCGTCAAAGCCGTGACAAAAATTGCAAAGTGGTTGTTTGAACATCAAACGGCACACGCTTCGGATTTTAATTCGATGCTCTCCGAGACGTGCACCTCCGTAGTCGCCGCGCTTGACTCTGGAGTGGGCACACACGGTGACGAACATGGAGGTACGGACTCGTCAAGTTTCGTGGACGAGTGCGGAGGGTTAGCATACTCGCTCGCCAGTAATTCTGCCACCTCCGCGCACGCCGCAACGCTTGCACTCGCAGTCGCGTCTGGGTTGGCGCGGCGGGATGAGTTACACGCGGTGTCACTCGCGGCGAAAGCGGTTGATAATGTCGTGATCAATGCAGAGGCTTCAATCCTAAACGCTTTGAGGCCTTCAATGCTAATTACGTGCGTTCGAGTTTTGAGTTTTGATTCGGCAAACGACGACGAACGATTGACAAAATTGAAACCGTTTGTCAAGACGTTTGCGGATGTTTTGGATTTTGACGGTATGGGTAAACAGTCAGAGGGTGACGACGCTTCACGTGCAGCGATGCGAATTTTGTTCAGCGACGTTGACCGGTTACGTGGTGCGCCGATTTTATCAGCTGCGTGCGCCTCGGTGGTTGCGAAACAGTGTTTGTATGGGCAAACAGACGGGTTCGCGGCGCGAGCGCTTGCGAGATTCTTTTCCGATAAACAAGCATCCGCGAGCGCGGAGCGCGCTGCGTTGTCCGAGCTCCGAATGAGCGTTACGGAAGGTAATAACGTCACGTCCAAAGGGTTACACGGGTTACTTCAAAAATTCGGTGCGCACATAGCCACCGCGGTACTTCGTCGTATGCGGTTGGTGTCATCGTGTGCCGATTCCTCTGATGACGTTTTAGCGGCGGCGGAGGGATTAAAATTCTGGGCCGCTTTGGTGAGCGCGTCGAGCGCGTCAGAGGACACGCAAACAGTGTGTGTATCTCTGTTTCTTTCCCTCGCGATCGAGGCGTGTGTGCCCGTAACTGGGACACCCGCACCAGCCCTAGCTTCCGCTGCGGTACGGTTGACAACGTCGCTAGCGGGGTCGGCCCCTAATGCATTTCGAACCTCAGTCGGGCGATTAAGCGAAACATCAACGGCGCGGTTGCGATCCGCGATGGCGTTCAACACCGCGCCTATGAGCATTAAGTCACGATCACCAAACCCGGAACCTGTCAAGCCTGTGGTCGTCACTGCACCGATCACCCCTCCGTCGTTCGCGTCGTTTGAGTAGTGTGAGTAGGGATTTAAATGATACTAGCAATTAGATTAAAATTATTAAAGCGTGACACTTACCGGCACTGCTTCCGCCTCCGCCCCTACACTAGCGACGGCTGCCGCCCCCGCAGCCACCCCTTGCGGTTCCACCGCCACCCCGGCAGCCTCTCTCACACGTGCCCTAGCCAAGCACTCCACGTACGGCCCCGGGTCCAGATCCTCACGCTCGAACCCTTTCGACTCCACCAATCCGTTTTGTGCAACAGCTTCATTCAGCTCCCGTTCCATCGCTTCTAAATTCTCCTCGAACCGCTTCTGCGCCGTCTTGACGAGTAGAGTGTCCATCGCGTTACAGTCGTACAGCTCCGCTTTCAGCTCAGGGGACATGTCCCCTTCATAGGAGTCTCCACTATGCGGGTGGTTGCCTTGAAAGGCAGGCCCTATCAAACTTCCTCGGTCATAATTCGTCAACTCAGTGTCAACCGGGTTCCGTCGCAACATGAAACTCAACGCGCACACGCTCTCTTCGTACCGATGGGTTAAGCCTACCCATTGCAGGTCTTCCACCCGGTCCAACGCGATATCCACCGACTCAGCGTGAATCGCATCAAGATCATCGCCCTTGTCCATGCGTTCTTGGAAACGCCACCACACGTCGTCGATTAGTTTTTTCGTCTGGTAGTTGTTATCCCGGTTGTTTTGGCAATGAACGTTGCGCATCGTTTCTGCAAATTTAGATGCGTCGCCAAAGTCGGATAAATCCTCTTGAGATATCAGCGTTCCAAACTTGTGGTCCATCAACGTGCCCCATTGCAAACTTTGCCGGTCGTCGTGATACATGAACAGCTCGGATCTCCATGCGGCTTGCTCGAACTGCACGGGGTCGCGGAACATGCCGAGCGGGATGAACGGTCTCTCCGCAGATCCTACTCGGGCCATGTCTGCTTTCACAATTGTTTGCAGCGCCTGGCCTTGGTGGCTCGTCGCCAATCTACAAGAGTTCCAGCTCTCGGTAGATGAATCTTTTAAAGGCTTGGGGAAGGTTTTGATCTCAGACGCGTTGTCCACGAAGACCGTGGTGAGGAACGCGGCGGAGCCGGGGCACAAGAGATTGGACGCGCGCAAATCCGAATCGAATAGCGCGTCTTGAGTGCGTGTTTTTTGCACCAACTCGGATTGACCCGCATTGTCCGCCAACAAACTCATCAGGTACAACACCAAACTCGTCCCGCCTGTTTTTTCGATGTGGAAGTAAATAGGGAGCCGGGGGATACCAGTCGCGTCCTGGGGTTGCGTATCAACAGGAACAAGCCGGTTCACCGCTTCTTCCGGTTGCCCCAAGCGCCCGAAGCCTGATCGTGATTCGGGGGAATCGATTGCCGAGGCGAAGGCGACGACGGCCAGTACCAACGCCACCGCGGCGACGGAGAGCACGGCGCGCAACACGTGTTGCGCCACATCCCTTCTTCGGGTACCTCCCCTCCCCACAGAACCCTCATCGTGTAACAAAGGCGCGGACGCGGAGAGGTCGGTCGCTACGCTCATCTTTTCGTCTGCAAACACGCTGCCGCGGTCCTTCCTTGTCTGTCTCGACACTCCGTGAACCTCTCGTCTCGACCTGTCGACTCACTCACGCTCCGCCCCGACCGCACGTGCACGCACCGACGTGTCCGACGAAAGACCGCACCTACGTGCGCGCGTCGTATCGAGTGAAGCGGGTTTGGGTCGACGAGACGCAGTCGAAACACCCATTCGCGCGGGTGTTTCACTTCTCATATTTTTTGGCGTTCCAAGAGAGTCGAAGTTTTTTCTTGGAGATGGACGCCTATTGGTCTACCCTGGTTCGGGGTTTTCAACCATTCTGCGTCCCTTTCATGACTATTTGCCCATAATACCCTGTCGAGGGCCCATCTCCCCCGTTTCTGAGAATTGAAGAAGAGTTAAAACCGCTTCTCCCCCGCCATTTATCTCACAACTCCCCACACAACACTCAAGATGGCCAAGACTCCCTCCTCCAAGAAGCCCGCTAAGAAGACCGTCGCCAAGGGCGGCAAGGGCGGCAAGCGCAAGTCCAAGACCGAGACGTACAAGATCTACATCTATAAGGTCCTGAAGCAGGTGCACCCCGACACCGGCATCTCGTCCAAGGCCATGTCCATCATGAACTCGTTCATCAACGACATCTTCGAGAAGATCGCCACCGAAGCGTCCAAGCTCGCCAGGTACAACAAGAAGCCCACGGTGACCTCCAGGGAGATCCAAACCGCGGTGCGGTTGATCCTCCCCGGTGAACTCGCCAAGCACGCCGGTACGTACACGGCAAACTTAACCCCAACCCCAAACTTTCCCGTTTTTGAAAATTGTGTTTTTTAGAACGTCTCCTCCTCCTCTTTGCTCTCTCTGACCGCTCTCCTCCTCCTTTCTTCATCCACTATAGTCTCTGAGGGTACCAAGGCTGTGACCAAGTTCACCTCCGCTTAAGCACTCCGTCTGAACGTTTCGTTTACGCGAACACACCAAAAACTTAGAGGCAACGACGACCACTTTTATAAAGGTCATCGTTTGAACGCGAGTCGTCGCTAAATGACCGCTACCAACAATGGTGATAAATAATCACCACCAACTCGGGTTAAGAATCACACGAACTTTGTTCATTCACTACTACTGACGCGTATCCATGAACGGGATCGTCTCCAAGCTGTCCCCATCGCCCGGTTCGAAAACCCGTCCCGATTTCAAAAAAACCGAGCAAGTGAGAGTGCTTTGCCAAGTTTTTTACTCAAGTCCACGATTAGATTCCGTAACAATCCTGCGCACCGAGGTTCCGGGACTGCCAGGCACGATTGTCACCAAGCAAAAGAAGTCGGGCGGCACTCCTCCGAAACCGAAGAAGGTCGGGGGACAACGCAAAGCCATTAACCAGTGCTGGGGTCATCGAGCCGGCCGGGAAACGAAGCTTGGAAGGTCCCGAAGCGCGCCAAATCTGCCGAACAACAACCAATAGCTAACAATCCTGTGCCATCCACGCCTTTACCACACGCACGTGACGGCAGCATGACTGCGAAGCAGCGGAAGCCACCAGGCCGGCCCACTGTTCCCCCCTCTAAGCAGCCCACCACCAAAAAAGCGTCCATGCGCGCGCGCTTCAAGAGGTAACTCAAGGAGTTTTGGGATGAGCCGTGGCTCCAGAAGTTCATCTCGACGCTTCCCAAACAACAACCGCGCTCCGAAACCACGCCGAGGCAGAAAGAAGACAAAAGGAAGAAAACGAAAGGGAAAGGGAAAGAAGGAGAGGTTAAAGCTCCGGTCCAAGGAGCGTTCAAACCCGTCAAGCCGCACGGGTACAAACCCGCGGTGGATGCCAAGAAGAAGATCCCGTGGGAAGCGCACCTTGACGCGTGCTGGGCGGTGGTTGACGCGGCGTGGGAAGTTTTAATGGACGACACGGCATCCCGCGAGACGCCCCAGCGCGAAAGCACCGGTACCGCCCCGGGCGGATTATGTGCTGGAGCGAGCCCGAGGAGTGGGACGAGGGAACGGAGGGCAGAGGGTTCGACCGGAAAACTACAATCGAATGCGCACGGCACTTCGCGGAATTCCTAGGGCAGATGCTCAACTTGAACATCTTCGAAGGGTACGACCACGTATTTAAGAAATCGCACTTTCCTCCCGAAGAAAGGTGGACTCCTACGCGTAAGAAATAATACGCCAAGAGCTTCGACGAGGTCATCAGGAAGCTGAACGTGATTGACAGGATGACGAAAAAGTCCTGGAGCTTAGTGCTGATTCTTCAAGGTAAGCGAACGCGCGTGGTGGAGCGGGTCGTGGACGAAACAGGCGTCTTGGTCGTGAAGAAGTAAGATTATGCATGTATTAATACATGTAAGCGTTAGCACTAGTAGCAATTAATAAGAATACCTTCATATACTCACCCGTTCTAACTACTCCTTCGTCGGCACACCTCTCGCCACCGGTCCGCGGCGCTCCCCAGCTCGAGCCCGCGTTCCAAATACTCCCCAACAGCTAACCCCCCATCCTGCGGAGGCACCCGCCCTAACAGCTCCAGGGAATTGGGCCCGTAAAAAGGCAACGCAGGAGAGTTCAAAGTAGGCGCTGATAACGACGTCCTAATCGTGACCAACGAACGACACAAATAAGCAGTAGCGGCTCCCTTCTCAGAACTCAAGTTTTCGCGTATCCTTTTGTTCATTTTGGAGGATTTATCGTCGTTATCCTCCGCGCTTCGAATACACCCTTCGATGTTGCCGTATAACTTCAAAAGTTTCGGGGCTGTTTTCGGCCCGATGCCTTCCACGCCGGGCACGTTGTCGGACGCGTCGCCGACCATGGCTAGTAGATCCACGAACTGCGCAGGGTCTAAATCCAAAAACTCGTTCCTAAAATCTTTTTCGGTATAAGGCACCAATCCTTTGCCCGTCAAATTCGGGTGCGCGTAGTCGTCGAAACAGTCGTTGATAGGTTGATTAATAGGTATTTCACTATCAGCACCATCACCACTCCTATCAACCTCTTTGTTCTTCCCGTTCGGCCGCAGTTGCCGGACTCTCGGCCCCAGCAACTGAAAGAAATCCTTATCCGGCGACACTATCGAGACTTTTAAATTAGCCTCCACTATTGATCGGCGAGTTAACGTGCCTATGATATCGTCCGCTTCAACTCCGGACATCACTAGGGTAGGGATACCCATGTTCTGCACCATCTCGATGACTTTCGGTATCACTTGTTTGATCTCTGGTGGCGTCTCTGGTCTATTAGCTTTGTAATCCGCGAACATCTCGTGGCGGAACGTCTTGCCCTTGGCATCGAAACACACCGCTACGTGAGAAATATTCGGGAGCTCTAGGATTGCTAACACGGCATGTGCTACTGAGTATTGCACGGAAATGTCGTTGTCTTTCGAATCCAACAGTGGCGCCCCTCTCGCTTGCCAGCCGTAGAAGGAGCGGAAAATCACGGACATGCCGTCGATTAAAGCTACGTGGCCGTCAGCGTGTAGATTTTGTTCATCCAAAACTGCGCCCGCGCCCGCGTAGTTGGAAGGCTGCGGGGTGTACTGGGGTATAGGGGTCGTGGTTGATTTCGCTCTACTCTGAACACCCTCCACACGATCCAAACCCTCGGCGCCCTCGACGCCCTCTGCAGCAGCGCTCGCGGGGACAGCCATGAACCGAATGGACCGGTAGTCGTGAGTTTTGCCGACGCATCGCTCCCACTTAGGTGTTCTTTGCGCATGAGCATGATTAAGCGGCGTGTATCCGCGACTGGAGCGCCCCGTGTGCGTCGTTCTCGGCGCGACACCGCGCAACAAAGACGCGCACGACGTCGCAGCCATCACCCCCAAACGCCCACGGAGCATGTACCCGCGAACCCGCGGCCACTCAACCGTCCCCACAAGCAACACACAGCGCGCGCCTCCGTTGTGATGCTTTTCGTGGAGCTGCAACAAAGTGTTTGACAGAGTGCAAAAGCTGCTCTCAAATTCGGTAAATCCGAGTCAGAATCCAGAAAAACTTGTTCTTGACATAGCATGTAGTCTGCATAATCGCGAATATCGTGCTGAGTTGGATTTTTCGTGTTTATTTTCAAACTGCTTCGCGATATTCCGCTAACGTTGACAGTAGAACGACACGCGCTGGGAGGCGTAGGAACGTCCCCTGCGCGATCTCACGATGGCAGCTGTCGCGGCGAAAGCAGGCGCGTGGACTGTGAGGCCGAAGGTACGTCTAAACGCACTGGATTCACACCTCCGAGACGTGCCAAAACCCGCGTCATTTATTTGCAAGATTTAAACCGAGCCACGAACGAAGTGGTCGTGTTCTTCTGGAACCACTCCCGACTAGCAGTGCTCTCTCGTGCTCTCCCCTTCCCTGTACTGACCCTGCCCTCCTCCCTACCTATCGTTCTCACCCAGGCGCCGCCGTCCGAGAAGCCCTGGCGAACCGGAACCTCCGTACGTACTCCGAGCAGCCGCTCGCGTTTCCCGAGTGTTTCCCCGAACGCGTTAGGCACGGAGGGTCTTGATGAGGATGAAAACGCGCGGCTCGCGGCGAAACGCGGTGGGCACGTGGACACGTCAAGCCAGTCCCCCGGTAACTTCAGGGCTAAAACCGGCAAACTAGGTGATGTGCTGGAACGCGGCGAGGACGGCGTGAACTACAGCGAAGACGTGGCGACCGACATCAACAATGACGACCCGATTGAAGGCACGGTGGTTGACGAAGACGCCAGTACTCCAAACAACGTCGTGGACGGAGGTTTGAATTTAGAAGCCTCTATTCTGGCTGGGGCGGTCGATGCGAGCTTCGTGGACGCCACACGGGAAGGCACCAGGAACGTCCCTCCCCAAACCAAACCCGTCTCTTTAGGAGACCAACAGATGGATGATCTCTACGCGGAGATAGAGCGCAAAAACAGCATCAGCGACGAAGAAGTTTTTAAACGAGACACCGTCAACGCCGGCCCTACTGCGCCTCCAGTGGGCGAAAACCGGCCCATCGTCGACCAGTTCGGCAACCCCGTGGTGGAACAGGTAATCGACCCTGAAGTTGAAGTCATGTCAGACGACGAGGCGGCACCTGGCGTCGTTGACGGTGAAGTTCAGACCGAAGTGGAGGTTATGCCGGAGGTTGGCGATTCCATTCCCTCGCCAACCGATGGCGCCGTCACGGTCAACCGCCGGAACACCGCGATGGAGGACTTGATGTTGGAGCTTGATTCGTCGATGTACGACGACGACCTCACCGTGGAAACCGTACAGTTAATCAAGGTCCAGTTCAGAATCGAAAAGCAAGTCGAGTTCGGCGAAGTGTTGAGGATGGTGGGGGGGCACGAGAGCATGGGGGCGTGGTCACTGAGAGCGTCACCCGCTTTGAAGTGGTCAGAAGGCGACGTGTGGGTCTCCGAGGAGATGGAGCTCCCTGTTGACGGGGTTTACGTGTACAAGTACGTCGTCACGGATGCGAGCGATGCAGGCAAACCAGTGGCGTGGCAGAAGGGGAACAACCAGGTGTTGACGCTACTGGCGTCAGATGCGCCTACGTTGATTTCGCAAGACGACTGGAGCGGGGATCCGAGTAAGGCGTACACCATGCGGCCGGACGGGGCGGATAAAATGCAAGCCGAGACGCGATTGGTTCAAAGATTAGGAGACGCGGACGCCGCGTTGCACGAGTCGCGCATGGAAGTGATGGACCTCAAAGTTGAGGTAAAAACCGCGCAGATGCAAAGCGCGGCGCTTCGAGAGGAAGCCCGGTTATCGTCGAACGTCCGGCTAAAGCTGAAACAGCAGCTATCGGCGGAGAAGAAACGCGCGGAAGTTTTAGAGGAACAGGTGTTTGAGTGGAAACAGAAGTTTAAGCAGATCACGAGCGGGTCGGTGCCTACGGGTACCGAGGACCGAAAGGAAGAGGGAGAGGAGAAAAAGGCGTAGGCCGAAGCACCCTATGGGAGCTTTTTGTAAAATTTAAGGTTTTATAAAGTTGAGAATCAACTTTTCTTTTTCATTTCTATCCTTACCCCACCTTACTTAACTCCTCTATTCGTCTATTGATCCCCTTAATTCGCCTAACAACCCCTTCATTATCCCAATACACTGCTGCTTATACCCACCGCCAAATAGGTTGTAGTGGTTTAAATAGTGGTACAAGCGGTACAGCTGTCGTCTCTCCGCGAAGTATTCTTCAGTTTTCGGGAAAACCGAAAAATAACTTTCGTAAAAACTTTCCGAAAACCCGGCGCACCACTCCATGCCGAACTCGGCTTCGTTGTGTCCGTAGTAAACCGCGGGGTCGAACACTGACGGTTCACCTTCCACGGTACCGATGTTCCCGGACCACAAGTCGCCGTGAAGCACGGAGGGCTTGATAGGATTACTTTCGTCGAAAGGAGTGAAGTATAGAGGAATTTTTGTCACTAACTTGTCACCCAACGCACTTAACGTCGCATCGTTCGCCAACTTCAACTGATGCTTAATCCTCCTTTCGATGAAAAACTCCACCCAGTCGATACACCACTCGTTGGGCTGCGGCGTATCCCCGCACGTGTTGTTCACCTCGAATCCGAACTCGCCGGCCTTGGCGTTTGGCGAGTAAGGTTCTGATAAATGCATCGCCGCTAACTTTGTACCAAACTTGGCTTGGTCGCCCCGCGCTCCGAACTGTAGAAAGTCCATTATAATTACCGAGTTTCCGTCTCTACACCCGTCAGGGGTCGCGCCAGCGAAGTGCACGGTAGGGATCACCAAGTCACCTCCATGCCCTAGCGCCCTCAACCCGGCGGCTTCGCCTACGAACATCTCTTCATTTCGGGAACTGGTTTTTATGAAGAGCTTTTTTCCACTGGTGGTCGTTGCGACTGAAAAGGATGCCCATCCGGACGACCCTGACCCTATGTACTCCACCACGGATCCGAAATCCATCGTGGTTTCGATCAGGTGCTGGATGGAACCGTGGTCCGCGGAGGCGCGGGGGGTGACCGAAGCGCGGCGCCCGCGAGTGCCACGCGACGTGACCTGAGGCTTCAGCCCTGACACTTGAGATTTCACGCTTGAAGAACGGGAAACCGCACGGCCCGAGCACGATGTGTTCACGGATGTGGCACGAAGCGATTGAACCATGGTCGATGAGAAAGCTTCCAGCTCAACAAAAGAAACAAACTATGTTGCGCCGACGCGACGAGCGCCAAGCGACGTCGATGTGTGGGTGAACGGAGACAGATTCGTGGTGAAAAAAACTGAAATATTTTACAACATTTTTCGGGCTGTTACGTTTCGACTCTCGTCTCTTCAGATTGTAAACGGCGTGACATTGTTTTTGACCAAGTTAACATCCTCCTCCATACCTCTGGCAAACGCAAACTCAGGCCTGTTACTTTTCAGGGGAAAATCAATCATCGTACGTAGCCGGTGGTTACCCCGAACGGTGGCCCACTCCACGGCTGTGCGTTTCGTGTTTTTTTGTTTTTTCCTCAACTCGATATTTTTCTCGCCGTCTTCCCGCTCATCAGCAGTCAGTGGCAAAATCGCGTCCGCCCGTGCCCCTGCGAACCCATCATTCACCGCCCCACACTCACGCAGCCAAACCGCGATCCCCTCGTTCCCTCTGAACGCCGCTTCCATCAACGGGGTCCACCCTTCGTCATCAACGGAGTTTGCATCCGCGTTCCAATGCGTTAATAATTCCTTGGCGCAATGGAACGATCCCAGCCGCGCCGCTACGCCCAACAAAGTTCGTCCCCCGTACGTAACACTTTGGTGGTTCACGTCTAGGTTTGTTTTGTTATCATCTCGTATCTGCTCTAAAAGCTTGCGTAACTGCTTCGGTCGGTCAAGACGCAGCGCACCGACTCCTTCGTTACTTTTAGTAGTGCTCTTCTTTGGGTTCGTGGTGACGCGAAGCAGCAACAACTCGTGTTGGTATTTGGCTTGCTCTCTTTGTCTTCGCAACGCGTCCAAGTGAATGTCTCGCCACGGTTTCCGGGGCCTCCTAGGCGCGTTGCCCATCTCGTGGCATAGCATGCGCCACGCCACGCACGTGGACAGGGAGTCGCGCCATCGTTTGGAGACCAACGAAAGAGACGCGAGCGATTTGGGCTCGCCGACGAGGCGAAAAATCTTCGCGATGATGTCATCGTCCAAAGAGGGTAGGTCTGACCCAGATGTCGTGGGAAGCGACTCGGACTCGAGCGCGACACGTTTCGCGTGAGGTTCAAGCGCTGCCGTTCGCGGCGACGCACCGGCCAAACGCTTTTGAGGCGTCTCCATGCGTGACGCCCAATGGCGGTTCCGAGAGGCGACGTCGACAAGATATTCGGGAACAACCACGAAAATCGTCTTCGTCAAATCACAACAAGATTCTTGGACTCGCCACACACGTGTGCCGCGCGCCACGCCGTGGGTCGCCGCGGACAATGCACGCGGCGAGCGCGCCGAGTGCGTTTGGCGTGCTGTGCGCGCGCGCTCGAGTCGCGCGGGGACGCTCTCCGGTCCGATACCGTCGACGTTCGGCGGTAGCACGAGCAAACAATCTCATTGTACTCTCCGAGGGGCGCGACGCCGACGCTGTGTCCGCCTCGTCCTTACCCAACCTTGGCGACAACCGTGACGATGTCCGCCCGGCGAATTCAGTGACTCGACACAGCCACACGACCATAAAAGCCACCGCCTTCGTCGCGGTCGCGACCGCGGTGACGCTCGCGCTGGCCTCTTACGCACCCCCACCGCCAATGTCCAACTTTTTTCGTGCGGAAGCCGCGGAGGTGACGGTTAATGAGCAAGCCACAGACGCCGCACTCACAGTGGAACGCAAACGCGACAGGCGCGCGGCGGAACGCGTCGTGGATGCATTCCTGGCGCTTTCCAGGGATGACCAAGTACAGGTAGTGGACCGGTTAGTGTTCGCGGGCGACGCGGACCGGCGAAGCGCGGTCGCCGCGGCGTCGACGTCTGAAACGGCGTCATTGAAAAACGAAGCTTCGCAAGCTGAAAAGGGTTCGCCGGCGAAAGAAGAGACGGGGGAGGACCCGTTCGCAGAACAGGACGCGAGGGATGGGTGGGACAACGCGGACGAGAATGCGTGGAATCCCTTTACCGTTGCTGAGTCAAACGACGCGGGCGATGAAAACGAGTCACTCCTATCGGAAAAAGCTGATAAATCGGATGACCCGTTGGATTCGGATGACGGGGATGACGGCAATAACTCTCCCATTATGCGTATCGGCCAAAAAGCTGTCAGTGCCGCGGCCACCGCTGCGGCGACGGCGGTGTTGCGTTTCTCGGAGACGGCGCCTGAGTTATTCGCGAAGGTATTCGATACGTTTCGAAATGGAGATTTTGACCTCGACGTGCGTTACGGTTTTGTGGGACTAGTCGTTCTGGCGCTTTTGCCGGAAATCAGGAACGCGGTACAGGATCGAGACGTGGACGGGGAGGACCCCATAGGTGGGGATGATGCAGTAGCTGGGCACGGGGATGAAGTAACTGGGGACGTTCCCAATAGTAGCGCGCTCGTCACCGAAACGAAAAATAAAAGAACCAAAAAAACAACCGTAGGCCCCGCGATTCCCGGAACGAGCGGCGTGTTGTGGCAACGAAGGGACGATGCTGGTGAGTACGACGACTTGGTTGCGTTGCAAACGCAGTCAGGTGGTGAATCATCCACTGGCGTGTTGTGGGTTCGAGCCGAGGGTGATGACGAGAAAATGCGAAGAAGAAAAGAAAAGAGGTCGCGCAGTCGCCGGGCGGGCGGTAGAAACGGACTCAGCGACGGTAGCGGTTCGCGGTCGGCACCCGAGGACAATGAGTCATTAACTCGTGACCAAACCGTACCCCCCCTGGGCCCCTCACTCGGGCCCGTGGAGGATGAGAACATGGAGAACGTGCGTTTCACGAGGAAGTAGCGGAGTAGTGTGGGGAGGAGTAGTTGGGGAGTAATGGAGTGTTGTAGATGTAACGTCTTCATTTTCACAAAATAGCATCACAAAACCGCACTCGGCGCGCCGTCCTCCGCGGGCGTCCGGTGGTCCTCCGCCATCGGTTTGGTTTCGTACACCGCGGTGACGATCATGTCACGGTTGTTCAGAGTGCCTTCACCTCGGAATCCTAAAAATGAAATCTCAGTGGTGCTAGAGTTTGAATAATTACTCGGGAAGAACAGTGTTAGGCTGGACACTGCCTGAAACTTCGTAAAGTCGGTTTGGTACTCCAGCTCGCCTTTGAAGTCCTCTGCTAAATCGAAGGCTTGTGTTGGCGTCTTCCTGTGTGCGTTGTCGAAGCTTACATCACCGGCGGGTTTATTGACCCATACTTTCACGGAAGATGGGGCCTTGCCGGCGGTACCGCCTATGACCATTAGTCCTCGGATCTTGACATCGCTTGTAAAAGGCACGTGGACGATGAGCTCGGTGTCGTCATCGCTCCGAAGCGGATTTCCATCTAAAGTTTCCAACCTCAAATCCCACGGTCGAATCACCCTCGCCGCGGCTTCATCTTCCTCCGCGTTCAACACCGTCACACGGGGGTGGATCACGTACCCGTGAAGACTGGACCCGCCGCAGTCCTCGCCGCCGCAGTTGTGATCGTGAGAACACACGTCGCCCCGGTCCGTCATCCTGGGCACGAAAAAGTGAATCTGACGAGTTGCTTTTTCGCCAAAATAATCTTATTGCAATCCTTCTTCGGCCACTCGCGCCCGCGCAGCCGAGTGTGGGACATGTCCTTCGAGCGCAAGAAACCCGGCGCAGCGGCGGCGAAAGCGTTGGGGGGCGTCGCGGCGACGTTCGGGATGGCGTTCGGGGGCCTGGCTGTCGTTACCGGAGTGTTCACTGGTGTCTCGCGATCGCTAGTGGTGAGGCAGAAACGAAACGCGGGCCACGTGTGTTGCGTGTGCGACGGCCGGAAGTTCATTCAATGCCGAACCTGCGACGGCAAACGGGCGATCGAGTGGCAACCGTTAACACGCCCTTCTGTCCAGCGACTGTGCGTGTGTCCAACCTGCGGGGGCGAGAACGGGTTACAACAGTGTAGCAACTGCGTTGGACTAGGGTACGCATAGTAAGGTGATGAGCAGGAAATAATATAGATAGCATTGAGACGAACACGTGTTGGGTTGTGAAACTAATTACACCTAATACCCCTACGTCTCCTGTTCCTTCTCAACACATTCCTCCCCTTTCACGCCTGCCCACACCATCCCCCGTCGCGCGCGGTCCGCTTCTTTTCGCAGCTCCGCCTCCGCCTCTTCGGTCCACTTTCCCCACGGCCCCAACCCCTGCGCGCGTTTCCACTTGCGCTCCTGAAGCGTTTTGACATAAGGTGTGTTCCCCACGCCAGTCAGGAGAATGAGCATACTGCCAGTAGGAAGATTTTGCCATATCGAGTTTATGTTTTGGTCTAAATCAGCGAGAGCAGCATCGCATGCGACGCTTTCTTCCAACACGTCGTACGATTCAT
>TARA_B110000977_G_scaffold44527_1_pt1 | contig 28030 bp, 24 predicted proteins | sample TARA_B110000977 | Tara Oceans TARA_B110000977 (sample SAMEA4397798) | marine metagenome | biome: Polar Biome; feature: [SRF] surface water layer (ENVO:00010504); material: water (ENVO:00002006), including particulate matter (ENVO:01000060) such as... | depth 5 m | reverse complement strand
TCCCATTCCAATTGCTGTAATAAACCAACATACCATTCTGTGGAGCAAGAACTTGTAAACTTTGTAGCCCAGTCATCATTTTTTGAATCTTTGCTTCCAATTGCCTCAGTTCTGTTTGTACTTTAAACACTTTAGAAACGGCTTGTTGCTTTTTTAGTTTTACATTTATAATCGCTTGATTATAACTTCTCGTAGCTTTTTCCAAATTTATTTCTGCCTTTCTCTGCACAGCAGGTGGCTCAAACTTAGATTGTTTCACCTCCAAATTATTCTCTTCCATAGAGTATTTAAGATTAAGAATTGTTTCTCTTTCTGCCCTCATACTCAATGCTGTATCCAGTTTAGAAGATTTTAAATCTGATAATTTTTGCTCCTTATCTATTTCCAATTGACTCAGTTTAGAACCAATTTCTGATGGATCAAGCGAAGCAACAAAATCACCTTCTTTTAAGATGGTTCCTTCAGCAGCCATGTTGGATATTTTAATCTGGCTCACTCCCAAACTTCTCAATAAAGAGGGTGCGTAAATATTCTGAGAATTACGTGCTTTTAATTCTCCAGTGGCAATAACTTCTATTGGCAAATCACCTTTTATAACTTTGGTAATCATTGTTTTATTTACCTCTTCGCTTCCACTTCCTCCAAAAATCCAATAACCAACCAAAATGGCAGCTAAAGCCATTAATCCGATTTTTATATATTTATTTCTACCCATAGTTTCTTTTTATTCTATGATAATTCCGTCTTTTAATACAATTGTTTTCTTTGCATATTCCGAGATCTCTTTCTCGTGAGTAACCAAGATAATAGTTTGCCCATTGTTGTGCAAATTCGCAAATAACTCCATGATAGATGCAGATGTTTTAGAATCTAAATTTCCTGTGGGTTCATCTGCCAAAATTAACGAAGGCTTATTTACCAAAGCCCTTGCAATTGCAACTCTTTGCCTTTGCCCACCACTTAGTTCATTGGGTTTGTTAGTCAATTTATCTCCCAAACCCACTAACTCCATCATTTCTTTTGCTTGTTTAGTCCTTTGTTCTTTCTCTATGTTATTGGCATACAACAAAGGTAAAGCTACATTATCCAATGCCGATAATTTGGGTAGCAGATTAAAAGTTTGAAACACAAATCCTATTTCTTCATTTCTAAATTCAGAAATTTGGTTGTCATCCAATTCGTGAATGGGTTTACTTCTCAATAAGTACTCCCCAGAAGTAGGAACATCCAAAGCCCCAATAATATTCATCAGAGTAGATTTTCCTGAACCTGAAGAACCCATCAAAGCAATATAATCATTCGGTTTTATAGACAGATTTATCCCATTAAGAGCTTGAAATTCAAATTCTCCGGTTATGTAAGTTTTTTTAATGTCTCTTAACTCAATCACAAATAGGTCTAGTTTTATTGGTGTTGTAAATGTAACTCTTATAATGTAAAACGTTACACAATATTGTGTTAAATGGTGTTAATGAAATGTAAAAGGAATTGTTTTTAATAAATTTCAAAAAAGAGACTATTCAGTGCCAATTAATTTCTGTATTTTTACCTCACTATGAAACCAGACTTTACAACACTAGATTATAATTCGATTTCTAACAAAGAAAAAGAAGTAAAACGAACTAAGAATTGGGATACAAACGAGGGGATTGAACTTAAATCTCATTATACCAAAGAAGATTCGAAGGATTTAACTCACTTAGATTTTGCAGCAGGTATTGCTCCAAATTTAAGAGGGCCTTATTCTACAATGTACGCAATAAGACCTTGGACAATAAGACAATATGCGGGTTTTAGTACTGCCGAAGAATCTAATGCATTTTACAGAAGAAACCTTGCCGCAGGGCAAAAAGGATTGTCTGTAGCCTTTGATTTGGCTACTCACAGAGGTTACGACAGTGATCACGAACGTGTAGTTGGTGATGTTGGAAAAGCTGGAGTTGCAATCGATTCTGTATTGGATATGAAAACCTTATTTGACCAAATTCCTTTGGATAAAATGTCGGTTTCAATGACAATGAATGGAGCCGTAATTCCAATTATGGCATTTTATATTGTAGCTGCCGAAGAACAAGGAGTAAAACCCGAATTACTATCTGGAACGATACAAAATGATATTTTGAAGGAGTTTATGGTGCGAAATACGTACATCTACCCTCCTGCTCCCAGTATGAGAATTATCTCCGATATTTTTGAATATACTGCGGAGAAGATGCCTAAATTTAATTCTATTAGTATTTCTGGATACCATATTCAAGAAGCTGGAGGAACTGCTGAAATTGAGTTGGCTTATACTTTGGCAGATGGATTGGAATACATTAGAACAGGATTGAAAGCGGGATTAAAAATAGATGAATTTGCTCCCAGACTTTCTTTCTTTTGGGGAATTGGAATGAATCATTTTATGGAAATTGCTAAAATGAGAGCTGCAAGAATGTTGTGGGCAAAATTGATAAAACAGTTCAACCCTGGGAATCCAAAGTCTATGGCTTTGAGAACACATTCCCAAACTTCGGGGTGGAGTTTGACGGAGCAAGATCCTTACAATAATGTAGCTCGAACTTATGTAGAAGCTATGGCGGCTGTATTTGGCGGAACACAATCTCTGCACACCAATGCACTGGATGAAGCGATTGCTTTACCCACAGATGCTTCGGCACAGATTGCGAGAAATACACAATTGGTAATCCAAGAAGAAACAGAAATTACAAAAGCTGTAGACCCTTGGGGAGGATCACATTATGTAGAAAAACTAACCAAAGAAATTGCTGACAAAGCTTGGACTTTGATTCAAGAAGTAGAAGAATTGGGTGGAATGGCAAAAGCCATTGAAACTGGAGTTCCTAAGATGAGAATTGAAGAATCGGCTGCACGTAAACAAGCAAAAATTGACAGTGGGACAGATGTTATTGTGGGAGTAAATGCTTACCAAACAGACGAAGAAAGTGACATTGACACTTTGGATATAGATAATACAAAAGTAAGAACCGAACAATTAGAAAGACTGCATAAACTGAAAGCTGAAAGAGATAATACAAAAGTAAAACAGTATTTAACGGAGCTTACTGAATCTGCAAAAAATGGAAAAAGAAACTTACTAGAAATTGCAGTGAATGCAGCTAGGGAAAGAGCTACTTTAGGAGAAATATCGGATGCAATGGAAGAAGTATTTGGACGATATAAAGCAACAATAAGAACAATTTCAGGAGTATATTCCTCAGAATCTATGAAAGATAATGATTTTAAAAAAGCACTAGAGTTCGCAGATAAATTTGCAGAATTAGAAGGGAGAAGACCGAGAATAATGATTGCAAAAATGGGCCAAGATGGCCACGACAGAGGTGCAAAAGTAATTTCCACTTCCTTTGCCGACATTGGTTTTGATGTGGATATTGGCCCTTTGTTTCAAACACCAAAAGAAGCTGCAAAACAAGCCATAGAAAATGATGTGCATGTTTTAGGAGTTTCTTCTTTGGCTGCGGGTCACAAAACATTGGTTCCTCAAGTGATTCAAGAATTAAAAGAACTGGGGAGAGAAGATATTATGGTAATTGCTGGAGGAGTAATTCCTAAAAAAGATTACGATTACTTGTTTGATGCTGGAGTTTCAGGAATTTTTGGCCCAGGAACAAAAATTGCAACTGCCGCTATTGATATTTTGGAAAAACTGATGAAAAATGTTTAGTTAAAAGCTGTTTGTCTATTGAAAAAAAAAATAACATATGTAGCTTTTATTATTCTATTGATTTTTATCAGTTGTAAGCAAATTATCACATCCGAAAATAAAACGAATTATTCTAAACCAACTACCTCAAAAATAAATGGAGTAAGTATGGTTTCAATTAGTTCTCCTATAGACTCTTGTGCATTTATTCCGGTTACAAAAATCAATGCAACTTGGGTAGCAAATATTCCCTTTGGATTTATCCCTAAAAACTCCGCAACAGTTCGCTATAACAAAGAGTGGCAATGGTACGGAGAGAAAACAGGAGGAATTATTGAATCCATTAATTTAGCCAAAGAACAAGGATTAAAAGTATTGTTAAAACCCCATCTTTGGATTCACGATATTTGGGTGGGCGATTTGGATTTTGATAATACAAAAGACTGGAAGAGTTTTGAATCCTCCTACTCTAATTTTATTTTACATTATGCTCAAATTGCTGATTCTATGAAAGTAGAAGCGTATTGTGTAGGTGTAGAACTAAGAAAAATAGCCACACAAAGACCTATATTTTGGAATGAGTTAATTGATTCTGTCCGTACTATTTATTCTGGAAAACTAACTTATGCTGCCAACTGGGATAATTACGAAACTATTCCTTTTTGGGGTAAATTAGATTACATAGGAATTGATGCGTACTTTCCTATTTCTAAAGAGAAAACACCCAGTATAAAATCTTGTTATGAGGGATGGGAATCTAATTTTAAAAAGATTAAAGCATTGAGTAAAAAGGTAAATAAAAAAGTGATATTTACCGAGTTTGGCTACAGGAATGTAGATTACACAGGAAAAAAACCATGGGAAGACAGTCCTTTATCTAAGTTCAATAACGAAGGTCAAAACAATAGTTACCAAGCTATTTTTGATAGATTTTGGAGCGAACCTTGGTTTGAAGGCGGTTTTTTATGGAAATGGTATCCCAATCACGCTCAAGCTGGAGGAAAAGAAAATAATCGGTTTACTCCTCAGAACAAACCCGTAGAAGAAATTATTAAAAAACAGTATTCCCAACCCTAGTCTTTTCAAGGAAAAAGTTGGAAATGGGATAAAACGAACCAATACAATGACATTAAACGAAAAAGGAATCTCAAAAAGAGAAATCTTTACTCAACTAAAGCAGAAACAAACACAAGATTTTGATTGGCGAACAGGACGCATATTTTGTTCTGTTTATCCTACAGGAAAAGAAATAGAAGAAATAGCCAAGGAGGCTTATACTATGTTCTTAACAGAAAATCCCGTAGATCCAACTCTATTTCCTAGTTTGAGAGATATGGAAACAGAAGTTGTAGCCATGTGCAGTGACGTTTTACAAGGCGGAAAAGAAGCCGTGGGTTCTTTAACAACTGGAGGGACAGAAAGTATTTTATTGGCAATTAAAACAGCAAAAAACAGAGCAAAAGCTCTAAATCCAACTCAAACAGAATTTGAAATCATTATTCCTTACTCTATTCACTCAGCCTTTTTCAAAGCTTGTGATTATTTTGAAGTGAAACCAGTTGTAATTCCTTTGACAGAAGATTTTAAAGCAGATGCCAAAGCAGTGGAGAATGCAATTACCAACAATACCATTTTAATTGCAGCCTCCGCCCCATCCTATGTGTTTGGTGTGGTAGATCCTATTCGTGAAATTGGCGAAATTGCTATCAAAAATAATTTATTGTTTCACATTGATGCTTGCATTGGTGGAGTTGTCCTAGGGTTTAATAGATTGGCAGGAATGAAAAACGTGCCAGAATTTGACTTTTCGATTCCTGGAGTAACTTCTATTTCTATGGATTTACACAAATATGGCTATACAGCCAAGGGTTGTTCTGTACTTATGCACAAAGACAAAACCTACCGAAAACACCAATATTACGCTTGCTCCGAGTGGACAGGCTATACTTTGGTAAACCCAACTATCTTGAGTACAAAAACAGGCGGACCAATTGCTGCAGCTTGGGCTGTAATGAAGTTTTTGGGACAAGATGGGTATTGTGATATTTCACGAATTACAATGGATACAACAGCTCGTTTTATTTCTGGAATTAATGCAATTGATGGATTAAAAGTAGTGGGAAACCCTGAAGTATCTTTGTTTTCATTCACCACTACCAAAGGAAATCCTTACGATTTGTTTGATGAATTAAATGACAAAGGTTGGTTTGTGCAGTTTCAATTGTCTAATGACTATTGCCCTGCCAATTTACACCTTACAGTTTCTAAAATTCATGAAGGATTGGTAGATGAATTTTTGCTAGACTTGAAAACCTGTGTAGAAAAAGTACAGAAAAAAGGATTGGTAAAAAAAGCTACTGAGAAAGTTACGATTGAAGCCGTAAAGAAATTAGCTCAAAACCTTTCTCCAGAGAATTTTGAAAAAATAGGGAAAATATTAGGTTTCTCTAATGGAAAAGTACCAGAAAAACTAGCTTTAATAAATCGAATTATGGATGTACTCCCTCCCGATACAGTGAGAAATACTTTGATTGATTACATGAATGATTTTTATACTTTGAATGAAGAGAGGTAGTTTTAACTAACTAGATTTATAGGGTAATAACTATGCTCTAGCAGTTCTTTTGTTAAAAATATATTAACTTTTTTAATAAATGAATACTAATAACTTATGTAAATAATTTTGTAACTTTCGCTCACAAACAAGATGTATTAAGACTAAACAATTATGAACGAAATTATTTGCCCCAATTGTAAGAAAGCTTTTAAAGTAGATGAAGCAGGATTTGCTGACATACTGAAACAAGTTCGTGATCATCAGTTTGAGGAAGAGCTTACAAACAGACTAGCCCTTGCCGAAAAAGACAAACAAAGTGCTATTGAGCTTGCAGAATCTAAGGTGAAAAATCTGTTTCAAGAGCAACTTGCTAAAAAAGATACTCAGTTATTTACCCTAAAAGTAAAAAGTGATAATGAATTGGCAGAAAAACTGGCTAAGAAAGAAATGGAAATCTCTGAGATGAAATCCAAAATTCAGAATTCAGAAATAGTTAAACAATTAGAAGTCTCAGAAGCGATAAAGAAAGTAGAAAAAGAACGAGACGACCTTATTAACAACTTAAAAAATAAGGAAATAGAAAAACAATTATTTGAAAAATCTTTAAACGAGAAGTTCTTAATTGAATTGAAAACTAAAGATGACATCATAAAATTGAAAGATGAAGAGATTGTTTTGCGTAAAGATATGAAGCTGAAACTTTCTACAAAAATGATAGGAGAAACACTGGAAAACCATTGTGAAGCAGAGTTCAATAAATTGAGAGCAACAGCTTTTCAGAATGCTTATTTTGAAAAAGATAACGACTCAAGAGGAGGAAACAAAGGAGACTTTATTTACAGAGAAACTGACGAAGCCGGGAATGAAATCATTTCGATTATGTTTGAGATGAAAAATGAGAATGACGAGACTGCCACCAAAAAAAAGAATGAAGATTTCTTTGCAAAACTAGACAAAGACCGAATAGAAAAGAAATGTGAATATGCAGTAATTGTTTCTTTATTGGAGTCTGACAATGAATTATATAATACTGGTATAGTAGATGTGTCCTACCGATTCAAAAAAATGTATGTAGTTCGTCCTCAATTTTTTATTCCAATTATCACCTTGTTAAGAAATGCAGCAATGAATTCCATGGAATACAAAGCAGAATTAAATTTGATGAGAAACCAGAATGTAGACATTACTAATTTTGAAGAAAAGATAAACACATTTAAAGAAGGGTTTGCAAAGAATTATGATTTGGCAAGTCGTAAATTTAAAACTGCAATTGATGAAATAGACAAAACTATTTCTCACCTACAAAAAACAAAAGATGCCTTGTTATCTTCTGAAAATAATCTGCGATTAGCCAATAACAAAGCAGACGATTTAACGATTAAAAAATTAACATACGGAAACCCAACAATGAAAGCCAGTTTTGATGGGCTTATGGATAAAAATGAGTAATCAAATATTAAATAAAGCAATTTTATTTAATACATAAAAAACTATATAACTTGAAAAAAATAATATACTTCTTATTCCAATAAGCTGTTTTACTTTTTATAGTAAAATAAGATAGGATGTAAAGCTAAACAAATACTTTAGAGACTTAATTTGTTTAATACATCCAAAAAATGTTTTTAGATAATGAAAAAAAAGCTGGACTTCCTGTCCCATTCATGGAGTTAAATTAAATAACTAAGATTTGAATAAAACGATTAAATAAAGAATCAGTGTAATTGAAATGTAATCTATTATTAAATTAGATAACTGGTAGCTCGTAATTCCTTAATAGCTCTAAAGTTGTATAGTCTAAGGCTTTTATATTTGTTGCTTCAAGAACTACAAAAGGAGCTTTACCAGCACTTTCCGCGTCTAACCATCTATCTATGCATAAACACCATTTTGAACCTGATTTAAGACCTGGGAAATTCCATTGAGGCATTGGAGTGGAAAGGTCATTTCCTTGAGATTTGGTATAATCTAAAAACTCTTGAGTTACTACAGCACATAAAATATGAGTACCAGAATCCTCTTGAGTCGTTCTACAAAAACCATCTCTGAAATAGCCAGTCTTTGGATCTTCACAACAAAGTTCTAATGCTGTACCAAGTATATTTAATTCATTATTTTTTATCATACTTTTATCTAATGTTAAGAAATAAAACGAATGGTTACACAATTCTTTTATCTCCTGTTTTTACAATTTGTAGTTATTGTAACTCTATTATCTATTAATGAGTAGTAGAGAATTAAAGAATAAACTACATTGTGGATAACCGAAGAATCTAAAATAGCTATATTTCAATCCAATAATTATCTTTTATAGTAACTTGACGGAGCAACTCTTATAAACGGTACCTAGATTAATTTATATAATTGAATAATAGTAACTTTTATTTAATACTAATTTATAGTTAAATCTATTAAAGCGCAAGTTAAAAGTTAACATAAGTTTAGTGGTTTAAAAGTGATTACTAACCTGTTTTTAAAAATTAAGAATAATAAAATGGTCGCATCTAGAAAAAACTTCTTTAAGTTCTCTATATCAATAAATAACTCTTGCTTGTGAGTTATCTGTTTGTGTGCTTTTTAAAAATCATTCTATCGATTATATAACTTCATAAAAATTAATTACTCAAAACATTCATAAAAAAAATCCTATCCTTTTTGTTTCCTGATTTATTATTTATTTTTGAATGTTTAATTTAGCATTAACTCAAGAATTAGGCATGGTTTTTAAAATAATAAATAAACTAATTCCAATTAAAGCCTAAACGTTTAAAATTATCACTTCTAAAAAATAGTATAAAATAAAAGCCTTCAATTTCTTGAAAGCCTTTATTAACTCTATAAATTTTTAAAATTTACTTAGGCATTACTACTGTATTAATTGCATGTATTACTCCGTTAGAAGCTGCTACATCTGCAATTACTACTTGAGATACGTTTCCTTTCTCATCTTTTAGCATTACGTTTGCTCCATCCAAAGATAGAGTTAATGTTCCTCCTTGAACTGTAGCTACTTCAAAAGAACCTTCATTTACTTTTATTGCTTCTACAACTGCAGTTGCATCAAATTTTCCAGCTACAACATGGTAAGTTAAAATACTTGTTAAAGCTGCTTTGTTTTCTGGCAATAATAAACTTGTAATTGTACCTTCTGGTAACTTTGAAAAAGCATCATTAGTTGGCGCAAATACCGTAAAAGGTCCTTCACTACTTAAAGTTTCTACCAATCCTGCGGCTTTTACTGCTGCTACCAAAGTAGAGAAATTTTCATTTCCTACTGCAACTCCTACAATGTTAGGTTTTGCTACTGTTACTAAAACTTCTTCAACCACTTCTGGCATTTCTACTTTTGTATCTTCTACTTGTGGTGTTTCACATGACGTCATTGCAAAAATTCCTATTGTTGCAAAAGCTATAAATACTTTTTTTGTTTTCATAATATTAGTTTTGTTTGTTAATTTTAATCAAATATAAAGGATAAATAATTTCAAAACCCTGAAATTATTGTTTATTTTTTAATAAAAATAATTAAACAAAATGAATACTAAAAAAATAGTATAAAACACCAATTTTCAATTAATAGTTGGGTTTCATTTATGGGTAAATAATTTTACAGTCACAAACTTTTAATCGAGTAACTTGTATAAGCAACATCAGCTTATATATGTTAATCTATATTTAGGACCGTTTAGTAAAAACCAAAGTAAAATCGTTAAATAAATCTTTTAGAAAATCAGCTAAGTAAGATTTTAATCCTATTTAGCTGAAGAAAAATCAACACAAAAAACTATTGTTCTCTCTATTTTCTTCAATCATACTCTATATTTAAGTACTTTTAGATTCTAAAAAAGATAAACAAAAAAAAACATGGAAAAAAACATAGAAAAACCATCTGCAGAAGCGAAAGCACTTTCACTTTTTTTTATGGCTTATAAAACGATAACACCTACTTACAAAGACAAATCTAAACGCATTAACAGGTTGTGGGATCTTGTGAAAAAGAATGAATTGAGTAAAGAAGAGTACCATGCAGAGATAGAAAAAATGATAAATACTTATGGTGGTTATGATGCTGTAGTAGAAAAAACAGTTCAATATTACATAGATAAAACTGGAGAGTGGAAATCAAGAGGTGATGACCAATATTCTAAAGATGCTCAGCAATTTGCTAATAAAATATTACAAAAATAGTGAATCTGATTACTCTTATTAAATAGGATGCAGAACAAATCTCTCTTTGATTTGTAATTTTAGTTCATTAGTTATTTTTTAAATCTTAAAAAATGGAAAAGAAAAATTACTCTAAAATTTACCGAATAATGCATTGGTTAATGGCCATTTCATTTACCTTATTACTGTTCACGATTTTCTTGCGATTAACTTGGCTCAACAAATACAATGTAGCTGATATCATGAAAGATTTCTTGGTCGATACTGACCAAACTTTATCGCAAGATCAACTTATAAAGTTGGCTAAAAAAATAAGACAACCCATGTGGGATTGGCATATTTACCTAGGTTACTTTATTACGGGGTTATTTGTAATGCGATTTGCTTTGCCATTTTTTGGTAAAATGAAAGTCCAAAACCCCTTGAAAATGGAATTATCTTGGAAAGACAAATTAAAAAAATGGACTTACCTTATTTTTTATGTTTGTGTGTTCATTTCATTAGTAACAGGACTTATTATTGAATTTGGACCTAGAGAATATAAAAAACCAATGGAGTCTATTCATATTCTTTCTATTTATTATTTAATTCCATTTATTCTCATCCATCTTTCGGGAGTACTTAGGGCTGAGTTTACTTGGGACAAAGGAATAATTTCACGAATTGTAAGTGGAAATAATAAAGAAGAAAATTAGATGGGAGAAAACAAACAACATTGGGAAACCGTATACGAAACCAAAACTCCTGAGCAAGTAAGCTGGACACAAGAAACTCCGCAAACTTCTTTGGATTTTATTCAGTCGTTTGGTTTATCCAAATCAGCTAAGATAATAGACGTTGGAGGGGGCGATAGTAACTTGGTAGATTGTCTAATTGAGAAAGGTTACGACAACATAACTGTGTTGGATATCTCTGGTAAAGCAATAGAAAGAGCTAAAAAAAGATTAGGAGATAAATCGAATAAGATAACTTGGATAGAGAGTGATATAACTCAGTTTGTTCCTGAAACTAGTTACGACATTTGGCACGACAGAGCTACTTTTCATTTTCTTATTGATAATAAGCAAATTAACACTTACAAAACTCTGGTTAATAACCATGTTTCAGGTTTTATGTGTATTGGTACTTTCTCTAAAAATGGCCCTCTTAAGTGTAGTGGATTAGAAATTAAACAATATACTTCAGATTCATTGTTAGATACTTTTAACGAGTCGTTTGAGTTAACAAAAAGCATTATAGAAGATCATAAAACACCTTTTGATACTTTTCAAAACTTTGTGTTTTGTGGATTTAAGAGAAAATAATTCAATGACTCCAATTTTAAAACAAAAAATAATACAAGTTTGTAACACCAAAATTGAGCAAAAAGGAACAAATGTAGGTTTGTCTTTTTATGCGTTTTTTGCCAACAAAAACGACAATCCCATTTTACTAATGGAAGCTGCAACCTGGTGGATAAAAACTCACAAACTAGATCATTTTGAGAAAGCCGTGAAAATTAAAGAAATGGTTGAGAAAGAGAAGTAATTAAATTTTATTAATTTCTCTTTTCGTAACAATCTGAAATCTCCAGAGCAGCATGACTGCTGAAGCTCCTAGCCCAAACAAGAATCCAAACCAAATCCCTTCGGAGCCATACCCAAAAGTAATTCCAGCAAAGTAACAAATTGGGAATGAAATAATCCAATACGCTACAAAGGTTATGAATGTTGGAATTTTTACATCTTGCATTCCTTTTAATGCTCCCAACACCACCGCTTGTATTCCATCAAAGAGTTGAAAAAATGCAGCAATTATAAGTAGTTTAGCTGTTATTACAATTACTTCTGTATTATCTTGTTGGTTTGCTACATCATTTATATCCAAATAAAAAGTAGGAAGTAATTCATTGAAAATCAAAAATAAAATGGCAAAAATAACATCCATAATTAAGATGAGAAGAAAGATAGAAAACGCTATTCTACGTAGCTCTTTAAAATTATTTAATCCGTATTGGTTTCCCACTCTAATTGTTGCAACCACAGCCATTCCCATTGCAAACATAAATGTCATGGAGGATAAATTAAGTGCTATTTGATTAGCTGCTTGTGGGTTTTTACCCATAGTTCCGGATAGCCAAATTCCAGCTGTAAATATTCCAAACTCAAAAAACATTTGTAAAGCAGAAGGAAATCCGATTCCATTTAGTTTTCTTATGGTAGTTCTAAGGATTTTTTCTTTCCATAAATTCTCAAAATAAACTAAGAATTTTTCTCTTTTCACTATAAAAAAATACATGGCTAAAGCCATTATTACTCTAGAAATAAGTGTTCCCCAAGCCGCACCTACGATTCCCATTTCTGGAAAAATCCAAATTCCGTAAATCAATACATAGTTTAGTATCACATTTAATACATTAGCTACAATGGTTGCCCACATTGAGTATTTTGTTTGTGACAATCCATCTGCAAATTGCTTTAATGCTTGAAAAATTGCCAATGGGATTAACGAAAGCGCCACAATATTAAGGTATGGAATAGCAAGTTCAACCACTTCTTCCGTTTGCTTCATGTGATACATCAAAGGGCGAATTAATAAAATTATTACTGTTAGTAAAATTCCTAAACCTGTTACAAGTAATATTCCATTTTTAAGAACACTTTTACATTCCTTTATGTTATTCGTAGAGTCTGAAGCAGCTACCAAAGGTGTTATCCCTGTAGAGAAGCCTAAAATAACAGACATTGCCATAAATAAGAAACTATTTCCTAAACTCACTGCTGCTAGTGGCCCTGTTCCTAATTTACCCACCATAATATTATCAACCAAGCCTACCAAAGTGTGTCCTAACAATCCTAAAATTATTGGCCATGCAAGAGATAAATTTCTTTTAAATTCTTGAGTATAGTTTTTAAGCATTTTTTATATTTGAAATGCAAAGATATGGGTTATTTTAAATAATAAGTTCTATTGAAATAAAAAAAATATAAAGGTATAATTTATACTCCAAATAACTCTATAGCAACATTTTTTTAGTTTTACAAGTGTTTTATTACCTAATTCTGGGATAATGATTGTATCAAATTTATCAGCTTTTATTGATTCTAATAAATACTGATACACTTCCATTTTGTTCAAACTATAAAATTTACTCGTTAGTTTAGAAAGAGTAACTACTTTTTTTTCTCTACTGATTGGTTTTACTAAATAATCTATGTCAATTAATTCAAACACTTTAATCGCATAATTGTCGAAGGTTGTCAGAAAAATAATTTCGAAATCTATCTCCTTAATGAAATTAATAATTTTATAATCAGCATAGTTTGGCATTTATAAATCTAGAAAGACTAAATCTGGCTTATTGGCATAAACTAGTGAATAGAAAATTATAGAAATTAACTATTAGTCCCTCGCTTTCTTCTCCAACATTGGAACAAACATAAAATCTCCAAATGTCTTTTTTGTAAATTCTATTTTAGATTCTTTGGTAATTAATGTCATAATTTGTTTTCCATCTCCAATTGGAATTACAAGCTTTCCTCCTACTTTCAGTTGTTCCAATAAATCTTCTGGGATAAAAGGTGCGCCACAAGTAACAATAATGGAATCGTAGGGTGCCCAAGTTGGAATTCCTTTGTAACCATCTCCATAATAGAGCTTAGCTGTGTAATTCATCTTTTTAAGAATTAGTTTTGTTCTATCAAACAATTCTTTTTGTCTTTCTATAGAAAATACTTTTGCTCCTAACTCACACAAAATAGTTGTTTGATATCCAGAACCTGTTCCAATCTCCAGTACTTTATGCCCTTTTTCAATCTCCAATAATTCGGATTGAAAAGCTACAGTATAAGGATGAGAAATTGTTTGCCCAGAACCGATTGGAAATGCTTTATTTTCGTAAGCATGTTCCGCAAAAGCAGTATCCAAAAAGAAATGACGAGGAACTTTAGCTATAGCCTCAATTACTCTAGTGTCTTTGATTCCCTTTCTAGCAATTTCTTCTGCCAATTGCTTTCTTAATCCTTTATGTCTGTATGAATCTGTCAATGTATTATTATTCTCGTGATGGTTAGTTACTAGTTTTTATTCTCGCGTTAGTCTTCACTAGAAACATTATTCTCAATCACGTAATTCAATATCTTTGTCATTAAGTGAACTCTATCTTTTCCTCTCACATTGTGAGGATGCATTGGGTAAGCAAAGAAATCCATTTGTATTCCATCCGTTACAGATTGTTTTACCAAAGCTAAGTTGTGTTGCATTACAACCACATCATCTATCGTTCCGTGAATGGTTAATAATTTTCCATCCAAGTTCTTAACATATTGCATTAAGCTATTCTTCTTGTATCCTTCTGGGTTTTCTTCTGGTGTATCCATGTATCTTTCTCCATACATAATTTCATACCATTTCCAGTCAATTACTGGCCCTCCAGCAACTGCTGTAGTAAAAACTCCTGGATGTCTTAACATCAATGAAGTTGTCATAAATCCACCGTAACTCCAACCGTGAACAGCCAATCTTTTTCCATCCACATATGGAAGTGATTTTAGGTATTCTACTCCTGTCAATTGATCTTCCATTTCTACTTCTCCAACTTGCCTGTGAATTTGGTTTTCAAAACCAAAACCTCTGTTTGCAGAACCTCTTCCATCAACTGTATACACAATGTAACCTTGATTTGCCATCCAGTGCATCCACATGCTAGCTCCACCTCCCCAACTGTTTGTTATCATTTGAGCATGAGGACCTCCGTAAACATAAATCAATACAGGGTATTTTTTTGAAGCATCAAAATCTGCTGGCTTAAACATTCTTGAATACAATTTCTCTCCGCTTTTAGCAATCAGTTCACCCATTTCCATGGTTGCCATTTTGTATTCCTTTACAGGATTTTCTGCAGTTTTCAACACTTCTTTTTTTAAAGTAGTTGTTTCAATCACTTGAACCACTTTTGGAGTAGTTGTATTAGAATAAGAATCTAAAATGTAATTCCCTGTTGAACTAAACTGTGCATTGTGGTTTCCATTTACTGTTGTCACTTGTGTCGTTTTACCAGTTGCAATCTCTACTTTGTAAATATGTTTTTCTCTTCCGTCAGTTCCTGTTGCTTGAACAAATACGTGAGCACCATTCTCTGTCATTCCCATGTAAGAGGTAATTGGAAATTTGAAATTGGTTAAAGCTGTCCAACTTCCATTTTCCATATTTACTTTATATAAATTCATAAATCCATCTTTCTCACTCATCCAAAGCATAATGTTTTCTTTGTAAGTTGGGAAAAATCCTGGATTTTCTGGTTCCATCCATTTATCGTGTTTTTCTTCAAAAACTGTTCTCACTTTATTTTTACCTTTCACACTGTATTCGTTAAAATGCATGTGATTTTGTCCTCTATTTACTTCGGCAATAAAAATGCTTTTTTCATTTGGTCCCCAAGTTAAATTCGTCAAGTAATGGTCGTCCTTTTTTCCTCCTGTATTAAGATTAATCTTTCTTTTTACAAGACCTAAAAAACCTTTACTACCTTTCTTAATACTATAAATTCCTACTTTCCCATATTCACTCTTTTGCCCAGCCATTGGGTATTTTATAGAATTTACTTCTCCTGGTGTTACATTAATATTTAATAAAGGGTAATCAGCTACGTCCGTTTCATCCTTTTGGTAAAAAGCAAGGTAGTTTCCTTCTGGTGACCAAAATATTCCTTTAGCGATTCCAAATTCGTATCTGTGAATGGCTTGTCCGGTAACAATGTTCTTGTCTTCATTCTCAATAATTGTAATCTTCTTATTCTTGGCTGTAGCTAAATATAAATTATTTTCTAACGTATAAGCCACTGCTTGGGCTTTCAAGTTAAAATCTAAATTGGCTGCTCCTTCTGGTAATTCGATAATTACTTTTTTTCCTTTTAATTTTCCCGTATAATCATAAATTATAGTTTTATTCTTCTGATTAATTACCATTCTATACCTCTCAATGCTTGTTATTCTTGGTACAGTTTTAATCTCTGGAAAGTCTTTTTGGAAGAAATCTATATCCAATTTCATTTTCTCTTTTTGTGTGGCTGCATCTTTTATGATGTAGGCTTTATCTTCGTAATACATATAATCGTCAGTTCCATCAATAAACTTAAGAGAAGAAATTCCAGAAGGATATAGTCCTTTGTAATATCCTAAAACAGCATCATTAAGAGTTAATTCTTTTAGGGTTATTAATTCCTCAAAATCAGCAATTTTGATTGCCTTTTCTCCTTGAGAAAAAGTAAAACTAGTAATAAATAAAACTAGTAATAAAAGTATGTTTTTCATCTGTAAATTAAGTTATAAGTTAAATATAAATTGTTTTAAGGATTTATATTTATTCCTTAATGAAATTGCTAATTCTTGGTTTACTTTCACAAACTTATTATAGTTCTTTTTTCCAATAAACCTTAGGTAGAAGATGTGGTATTCGAAAGAAAACCACCTTGAGATAACACAAGAAATAAAATACCACAACCAAATATAATTATCTGTAAATATGGATACTAAAAAAGATTGCACTGCCCAAAAGAAGAACATTAAAAACCCTCCCAACACCATATTGATAGAAGTATCGTATTGTCTATCTTGTATATTTTTCAGTATAAACTGTTGAGGAATTATTGAAGGGAAATAACTATTTATTGCTCCATAAACAAACAGTGGAAAACCAAATATTAGTCCAATTATCGGGAGAAATAAATTATGTGATCTTTCATTAAATAAATAAGGTTTTAATTTATTTTGAATGCAAACTTCTTCTAATTCTATTGTTTGCTTTTGCATCTCTTTTGCTTCATTTCCATGAGAGGAAATAAATGCATTCAATTTTTCGGATTTTGTTTTATCCCAAATATATCTTGCTTTTAAAGAAGTTCTTTGTCTTTTAATTTTTGAAATTAAAAATTCAGATAACTCATAGAAGTTATCATCTTTATAGTCCAACATCTCATTCCTCAATCCATCTGATATTTTTTCCATCAAAGGATTAGTCAACTCATTTTCGATAGTAGCATTTGTATTTTCTCTGAATAGTTCACTCGCATTTATTGCTTTTCCATAACTCAAAAACAAATCTGCACATTTATTTTTAGTATTTGTATAATTAAGCCCAACTGGTACAATCCATATATCTTCTTGAGTATTCTTATCTGCTTGTATAGCAATTCTGGCAATCCCTTTTTTAAGCTGTCTCAACCTGTTTTTACTATTATGGCTTCCTTCAGGAAAAATAATTATTCTTCCATTTCCTTCCAGAATTTCACTGCATCTATTAAAAATAGCTTTGTTTTTTTCCATAAAATCAGAACCATCCCTTTCTCTGTAAATAGGCAACATATTTAGCGCATAAAGAATTTTAGCTATGGTAGGGTTTTTAAACACATCAGATTTGGTAAGAAAAAAAACAGGATACCGATTCGTAGTTGCAATCACTATGGGATCTATCAATGAGTTTTGATGATTGGCAGCAAAAATTACGGGTTTATTCTTTGGGATATTAGACAAACCCTGGCGAGTAACTCGTCTAAAAAAACCTTGCTTTGTAAACCAAACCAAAATATAAGTGATGCTATACGGAAGAGTCCAATTCTTAAATCTCATCTATAATTTTGTTAAATAACATACTGTGCAAATCATAAGCTTAAATATACTCAAAACAAATATAATTTATCTATGCTTAAACTAAAAAAACCGTCCCAATAAATTGAAACGGTTTTAACTCTTTTATTAATCTTAAAAATTATCCTCCAAAATCATCAAATCTTACATTTTCATCTGGAACACCCCAATCGTCACACATTTTAATTACAGCTTGATTCATCATTGGTGGTCCACAAAAATAAAATTCTATATCTTCTGGCGAATCATGTTTCTCTAGGTATTCTTTGATTACTGCATTGTGTACAAATCCAACAAACCCATCTCCTTCTTCATCATTTATGTCTTTCTTAGCTACCCAATTGTCTTCTGGCAATTGATCAGACAAAACTAAGTAGAATTTAAAATTTGGAAATTCTTTTTCCAAATCTCTAAAATAGTGAATATAGAACAATTCTGCTTTACTTCTTCCTCCATACCAGTAAGTTACTATTCTTCCTGTTTTTAATGTTTTAAACAATTCATAAAGGTGAGATCTCATTGGTGCCATTCCTGCTCCACCTCCCACGTACAACATTTCTGCGTCCGACTCATTGATGAAGAATTCTCCGTAAGGTCCAGAAATTGTTACTTTATCCCCTACTTTTTGGTCGAATATATAAGAAGAGGCGACTCCAGGATTTACTTTCATCCATCCTCCAGCAGCTCTATCAAATGGGGGTGTTGCGATACGTACATTCAACATTATTTTTCTTCCTTCTGCAGGGTAAGATGCCATAGAATAAGCTCTTATAACTTCTTCCTTGTTTTCCATTGCTAAGGGCCACAATCCAAATTTCTCCCAATCTGCCTTAAATTTATCTGGCTCCCCTGGATGATCTTGTGGATGTGCTTCTACATCCATCGTTTTGTAATTAATTGTACAAGTAGGAATTTTAATCTGAATATAACCTCCAGCTTTATAATTCATATCTTCTGGAATCTCTACAATAAATTCTTTAATAAAAGTGGCTACGTTAAAGTTAGATGAAACAGTTGCTTCCCATTCTTTAATTCCAAGAATTTCTTCTTCAATCTCAATCACCATGTCTTCTTTTACCTTTACCTGACAACCTAATCTGTGGTTAGTTGCTATTTCTTTTCTTGTAAACGAAGGTGTTTCTGTAGGTAGAATTGACCCACCTCCTTCGTGAACTTGGCAAATACATTGTGCACAAGTTCCACCACCACCACAAGCTGAGGGTAAGAAAATCCCCGAATTACTTAAAGTACTCAAAAGTGTATCTCCTCCTGTTACTTCTAAAATTCTTTCTCCTCCATTGATGTTTATTTTTATCTTTCCTGAGGGTGAAAGTTTTGCTTTTGCAAAAAGCAACATTAATACCAATACCGAGATTACTAATAAAAATACTACAATTGTTACTCCTACTATTTTAATGTCCATTGTTCGTTATATATTAAATCCTAAAAATCCTAAAAATGCTAATCCCATAAGCCCAGTGATTAAAAATGCCATTCCCACTCCTTTCAAAGGTCCAGGAATTTGTGCATACTTCAATCTTTCTCTTATTGCCGCTAACAATACAATAGCGATAAACCATCCAAATCCTGATCCAAATCCATAAACAGTAGCATGACCTACTGATGGAAAGTTCTTTTGTTGCATAAACAATGATCCTCCAAGAATTGCACAATTTACTGCAATTAGTGGTAAGAATATCCCTAATGCACCGTACAAAGCTGGAGAAAACTTCTCTACCAGCATCTCTACCAATTGAACAATAGATGCTATCACAGCTATAAACATAATAAAACTTAAGAAACTTAAGTCAATATCTTCATATCCTCTACCCATCCAAGCCAAAGCTCCGTCTTTTAGTACATAAGTCTCTAGTAAATAGTTTACTGGCACAGTTACTACCAATACAAATATTACTGCTAATCCAAGTCCAAAAGCTGTTTTTACTGTTTTGGATACAGCTAAGTAAGAACACATTCCGAAGAAGAATGTAAATACCATGTTATCAACAAAGGCAGCTTTTATAAATAATTTTAATAATTCCATAATTTCTTATCTAAATTGTCTTTTTCTAGTTTGCGTTTTCGTCAATTAAACTTGGTGTTCTACTCTTCTGAACCCAGATATAGATAGCTACCAATATAAGTGAAGATGGAGGTAATAACATCAATCCATTATCTTCATATCCTATATTATACATAAATTCAGGAATCAAATCTAACTTTCCTAATCCGGGAATAGTGATTCCACCAGAACCAAATAGCTCTTTAAAAAATGCAACAATAACTAGAATCATTCCGTACCCTAGTCCGTTTCCAACACCATCAAGAATAGATGCCCATGGTTTATTTCCTAATGCAAATGCTTCTAATCGCCCCATAATAATACAGTTGGTAATTATAAGCCCAACAAAAACCGATAGAGATTTAGATACATCATAAACATAAGCCTTTAATACTTGATCAACTATAATTACTAATGCTGCTACAATTACTAATTGTACTATAATCTTAATCTTAGTAGGTATTAAATTCCTCATTAATGAAACTATGAGATTTCCCATTACTAGTACAAATAATACTGCTACTGACATTACAATGGCATTATCCATTTGAACTGTTACCGCTAAGGCGGAACAGATTCCTAATACCTGGATAGTTACAGGGTTATTTAGGTTTAGTGGATCAGATATTAGTTTTTTATTCTTTTTAGAGAATATCGGTTCTTTTTTTTCAGACATATCTTTTTATTTAATCTGTTTAAAATTATTTATTTGCCAATACTTGATTCGTATCAGGAGTCATTTGAGAGAAGGAATCAGAAATTACAACTGTCTCAACTTGTTGATCCGAAGTAGAAAAATTATTTAACGCTAATGATTTAAAATACTTGTTGTAAACTGAAAATGATCTTTCCATCATTTCATCTACTCCAACCGCAGTAAAAGTTGCTCCACTTAATCCTTGTACTTCGTATTCTTTTCTTTCTTTCCCTGGCTTAATTACTTTTATAGGCCTGTAAACTCCCTCTTCGGTAGTAATTACTTTTCCTAAGAAATCTTCATTAAATGATACTTCTGTAATTTTTGAACCCAGTCCAGGAGTTTCTCCTTTATGATCGAAAACCGAACCTACAATAGTTCTTCCATCTTCTTTTAATGAAATATATCCCCAAATATCATCCCAAAGTCCTTTTCCACTGAAATAAGTAATGTAGAATTTTTTACCCTCATTTTCACATACAAATAATGGATAGGTAATCCCTTCCTCTTTCAATCCAGCCTCATATTCTGCTCCTCTTTCTGGGTATTTTTTCATTAATCCTGTCAAATCATTGTAGTACTTTCTTACATCTACATTAAAAGCATCAGTTTCGTCTGTTCTTTTTCTTGATGCTGGCTTAATAGCAACTTCATTTGATAAGTTAGACTTTACATTTCCATCAAAATCAAGAATAATTCTTTCTGTAATGTAATCGTTAAAAATTGCCCCCGCTTCGTCTCTTGTAACATTAGCCGTTTCCTCTATACCAATAGCTTGAAGAATGTTTTGCATTTTTTCATTCTTTACATTTTCCATTTGAATTGGCTTTAATGTAGAAGATATAAATGCTAATAATCCACCCACTATTACTACCATTATTATGGCAAAGATCATCGTGTAACTGTTTCCCTCTTTATTTATACTCATTTTAATTCGTATTTAAATTATTATAAAATTAAACTGTAGCTTTTACTAATCTTTTTTCTCTTCTTTTGATATTGGCATTAATTACCATGTGGTCAATCAAAGATGCACATACATTGGCAATTAAAATTCCAAGCATAATTCCTTCTGGATAAGCTGGGTTTGCTACTCGAATTAATATTCCAATAAATCCTGCCAAAAATCCATAATAAAATTTCCCTTTATTTGTCTGTGCTGCAGATACTGGATCAGTAATCATAAATACCATTCCAAACATAAAGCTTCCTAACATCAATTGATTTATGGCTGGAACTTGCATAAACACATTATCTCCTGCAAAAATATTGAATAAGGTTGCCATAACTAATCCTCCTGTAAAGAAAGAAACTACTATCCTCCAACTTGCAATTCGTGTAATTAACAAAAATGCTAATCCTATAAGTATTGCATAAACAGAGGTTTCACCTATACTGCCCAGGTAATTACCCATTAAGGATTGTGAAAAAGTAACTCCTCCTTCAGCATAATAAGTATCTATTGTTCCTGGATCCATTGTTGCCAATTGTCCAAGTGGTGTAGCTCCAGATATTCCATCTGCCATAGTCCCATTTGCCTGCATTTCTGTTAATCTAGAAATCCATATTTTGTCTCCAATCATAGAATTAGGGTGAGCAAAAAACAAGAAAGCTCTTGTTGTTAATGCTACATTCAATACATTCATTCCCGTACCTCCAAACACTTCTTTTCCTATTATCACTCCAAATACTGTGGCAACAGCAATCATCCATAATGGAGTTTCTATTGGCATAATTAATGGGATAAGCATTCCTGATACCAAATACCCTTCATGCAAAGCATGACCTTTTATGATTCCAAAAACAAATTCTACAGCTAATCCTACGGTATAGGATACAGCAATAATTGGGACAACACGAATAGCTCCGTGAATAAATTTATCTATAAAATCAACTGAAGAGTCACCTAAAGCAATAAAATGTTGCTCTCCCACATTCCACATTCCAAACAACAAACAAGGTACCATAGCAATGATTACAAACATCATTGTTCTTTTCAGGTCAATTCCATCTCTAATATGAGCACCCGATTTAGTAGTGTGGTTAGGTGTAAAAATTAAAGTTTCGAATGACTCAATTAATGGATACCATTTTTTGTTTGTCTTTTCGTAACGTGTATCGAAAAATTTTCTTAAAAATTTCATAAGTTATATTAAGGTTTATTATAAGTTGAAGGCATTACATGCACTCCTCCTCTATTACTTTTAATCCGTTTCTGATTATCTCTTGTGAGTTTATTTTAGAAGAACAAACAAATTCGCATAATGCGAAATCTTCTGGAGCAACTTCGTAAATTCCCAATTTCTCCATTTTATCAATGTCGTTGGTAATAGCGGCTTTAATTAATTGTACTGGGTAAATGTCAAACGGAAAAACTTGTTCGTATTGTCCAGTAACAACAAATGCTCTTTCTTCTCCATTAAGATTAGTGTCAATATCGTAAACGTTCTTTGGAACTAAAGCAGATAAAAATGCCTTAGAATTTGATAACTTATTAAATCCTGGGGCTAACCAACCTTCAGTAAATGAAACTTTATAATGATCTCCTTCTGGAATTACTGTTACTTGGTTCTCATAAAAACTTAAATAACCTTCTTTTCCTACATTCTGCCCCGTTAAGATATTTCCAGAAATATACCTCACATTATCCGTAGCTATTTTTCCTTCTATTAGATCAGACATGTTAGCTCCTGATACAACTTTATAATAAGAAGGTGCTTTTACCTCAGATCCTGTCAATGCAACAATTTTTGTAAAATCAATTTTTCCTGAAAGCATTAATGTTCCAATTCTTGCTACATCAATTGCATTTACTGTCCATACTACTTCCCCTTTATTAACTGGTGAGATGTGGTGAATTTGTGTTCCCACATTTCCTGCTGGGTGCTTGCTATTGATTGTATGTAAATCGATTCCTGCTAAATCTTTAAAAATACTTGTACTTTTAAAAGAACTTTCTATCGTAACATTTACTTTTCCTTCTGTCAATTTTGCCAAAGCATCAAATCCTGCTTGTAATTCTGGTTTTTTATCTTTCAAGATGTACTCGAAATCTGGAGCCAATGGGGCAGAGTCAAATCCTGAAACATAAATAGCTAAAGGTGCTTTGTTGTAATCAGCTACAATGTCTAGGGGCCTTTGCTTAATGCAAGGCCACAATCCACTTTTAAGAATTATTTCTTTTGTATCTCCAATGGCATCAATAGTTTCAGAAGAAAATTCATTATCTGATTTGATTAAAATTTCTAATATTTTTCTCTTTTCTCCCCTTACTACTTCTTTTATTTCTCCACTTACAGGCGATACAAATTGAATTGCCTCGCGGTATTTGTCATGAAATATTGGAGTTCCTACTTTTACCTTATCTCCAGCCTTTACAATCATTTTCGGTGTAAGGGATGGAAAATCCGTAGGCTTTACAGAATAATGAAGTGAGTTTGAAACCTCACTTATTGTTAATTCTGGTTTTCCTTTTATCTTAAGGTCGAGACCTCTTTTTATTTTAATAGCTTTTGCCATGTGATGTAATTCTACATTTTATGGTGCAAATTTATAAAAAGGTTATATTAAAAACATAAAGTTTACAGTCTTTTTTCAACACTCGGTTAGTTAATATCTTATTTCCCTCTATTTCTCTATCTTTTATAGCTTGAATAATATTTTTAAAACAATGTTTTTTAGTGTTTTAAACTATTTTTTATTCTTAATTATAATGAAAAATATTTTTAAAAAATAAAAAAAATATTTTTCTTGGATAGTACACCAAAAAGGAAAGGAATTTGTTTAAGCAATTCCCTATATTTGCAGAATATAAAACAAAATTTTCATCAAAAAGGATATGAAATACTACAACAACATACTTGAAACTATTGGTAACACTCCATTAGTAAAACTAAATGTATTAACTAAAGAAATGGATGCTTTGATATTAGCAAAAGTGGAAACTACTAATCCTGGAAATTCTGTAAAAGACAGAATGGCTGTTAAAATGATTGAGGATGCTGAAAAGAATGGAAATTTAAAACCTGGAGGAACATTAATTGAAGGAACTTCTGGAAATACTGGAATGGGACTTGCACTTGGTTGTATCATTAAAGGATATAAATTAATTTGTGTATTAAGTGACAAGCAATCCAAAGAGAAAATGGATATCTTGAGAGCTGTAGGAGCAGAAGTTGTTGTGTGCCCTACGAATGTAGAACCAGATGACCCAAGATCATATTACTCAGTATCAAAAAGATTGGCCGAAGAAACGCCAAACAGTTGGTACGTGAATCAATACGATAACTTATCGAACAGAACAGCTCATTATGAAAGTACTGGACCAGAAATTTGGGAACAAACAGAAGGAAAAATTACTCATTTTGTTGTAGGAGTTGGAACTGGTGGAACTATCTCTGGAGTTGGAAAATATTTAAAAGAAAAAAATCCTAACATTAAAATAATAGGAATAGATACGTATGGTTCTGTGTTTAAAAAATACCATGAAACAGGCATTTTTGATGAAGCAGAAATATATCCTTATATCACGGAAGGAATTGGAGAAGACATTTTACCTAAAAACGTAGACTTCTCTGTTATCGATCATTTTGAAAAAGTGACTGATAAGGATGCAGCTATCATGACGCCAAGAATTGCTAAAGAAGAGGGTATTTTTGTTGGAAACTCTGCTGGATCAGCTGTGAAAGGAATTTTACAAATGAAACACATGTTCAAGAAAGAAGATGTAGTTGTTGTCTTATTTCACGATCATGGAAGTAGGTATGTTGGAAAATTCTTTAACCAGGATTGGATGAAAGAAAGAGGGTTTGTAGAGAATATAGAAACTAAAGCCAAAGACATTATAAGTAAGGAAGGAAAATTAGTGATTGCAAACCATGACGAAACTATCAGTTCTGTGGTAGAGAAAATGGCTAGATTTAGTATTTCTCAATTTCCTGTGTTCAAAGGAAAAAAAATGGTAGGTTCTATAAGTGAAACTAACATTATCAATCATTTATTTAATAATCCTGAAGCAAAAAGAGACTCGATAGAAGCAATTCTTTCTCCTTCTTTTCCAATGGTAGATTTGAATACAAAAATGGAAGCTATCTCTAAATTGATTACTAAAGAAAATGCTGCTGTAATGGTACAAAATGAAGATAACTCTTACAGTATCATTACAAAACAAGACCTAATAAAAGCTATAGCGTAAAAACCCTAATTGGTTTTAAAATCCTAAAATTCAAATTCTAAAAATTATTTTAAAGAGAATTGAGAGATAATTGGATGTGTTAAACACAAAAAAGTAAAAATAAATTGAGTAAGACAAAAAACATAAGTTTACTAAAACGAATTATGGTTTTCCAAAAACCGTATAAAGTAATGTTTTGGCTTACCATTTTTGGAACTATTCTCAATTCCATTTTAGCCCCCATAAGACCTTTAATTATTGGTTTTATGATAGATAAATTTGTGATGAAATCAAGTAATTTCGAAGGTGGGTTCAGTGTGCTTAATACTATAAATACGAGTCTTGAACCAGAAGATGGATTCTTGTATTGGACTATTGTAGCTCTTGTTACTGTGATTATAGAAGCAATTTTGAGGTTCGTTACTGTGTACTTCACAAACCTGATTGGGCAAAGTATCATAGCAGATATTCGTGATAGATTATTCAATCACCTTGTTCGGTTCAAGACTCAGTATTTCGATAAAAATCCAATCGGAAAACTGGTCACACGATTAGTTTCTGATGTAGAAGCAGCTTCAGAAATTTTCTCAAACGGAATAATTACCATAGCTGGAGATTTATTAGGGTTAATACTTGTTGTTACTCTAATGTTTGTAGAGAATTGGGTTTTTACCCTGATGATTTTAATTCCTCTTCCCCTTCTATTTTGGGCAACCAATATTTTTAAAAATGCCATAAAAAAAGCGTATCAACTAGAAAGTTCTCAGGTTTCAAAACTCAATACTTTTGTGCAGGAAAGAATTACGGGAATGACTATTCTTCAACTTTTTTCTCGTGAAGAAATTGAATACAAAGAGTTTACAGTAATAAATAAAGGACACAGAAATGCTCATATAAAGTCAGTTTGGGCCTACTCCATTTTCTTTCCTGTGGTAGAGATTTTGAGTTCTATTTCTATAGCATTTGTAATTTTTTATGCCTCATATCAAATCATAGACAGACCAATAGAAAATGCTAGTACAGGACAATTAATTGCATTTATTATTTGGGTAAATATGCTTTATAGACCTATTCGTATGCTTGCCGATAAATTTAATGTGATACAAAGAGGATTGGTGAGAGCAAAAAACATTTTTGAAGTATTGGATGACGACCAAGTTATCAAAACCAATAACGAGAAAAAGACTAACACAAATTTTAAAGGTGAAGTCTCTTTCAAAAACGTATCCTTTGCTTACAATGAACAAGATTATATACTGAAGGATATTTCATTTGAAATAAAAGAAGGACAAACAGTTGCATTTGTAGGTGCAACTGGAGCAGGAAAATCAAGTATTATTAATATTTTGAGTCGTTTTTATGAATACCAGAAAGGAAGTATAAATTTAGACGGAAAAGACTTAAGAGAATTAACTCTGGAAGACATCAGACAAAACATTGCTGTTGTTTTGCAAGATGTATTCTTATTTTCGGATACTATAATGAATAACATTACACTGAACGACCCCACAATTAAAAGAGAACAAGTAATTGAAGCGTCTAAATTTGTAGGGTTACACGATTTTATAATGAAACTACCGGGTAAATATGATTATAATGTAAAAGAAAGAGGGGCAGCACTTTCTACTGGCCAAAGGCAATTGATTTCGTTTGTCAGAGCTTATGTATACAACCCAAAGATATTAGTGTTAGACGAAGCGACATCAAGCATAGATACCGAAACAGAAGAACTTATACAAACTGCCATAGAAAAACTGACCAAAGGAAGAACTTCTATCTTGGTTGCTCACAGACTTTCTACCATAAGAAATGCAGATAAGATTATTGTGCTAGATAAAGGTAAACTAATGGAACAAGGGACTCATAAAGAATTACTGGAACAAAATGGAATCTACAAGAATTTATATGAAATTCAGTTTGATGATTAATCTATTATTCCTTAGAATTTCAAGCATCAATTTGTTTTTAAACTCCAATAAAAATGATTATAATGCAAGAAATAGAATCTCCAAGAAACGGTAAAATAACTAACCCTGATTTCTATACTTATGATCCTTTAAATTAATTTAATAAAGGACATAATTTAAA
>TARA_B110000977_G_scaffold7897_1_pt1 | contig 28038 bp, 17 predicted proteins | sample TARA_B110000977 | Tara Oceans TARA_B110000977 (sample SAMEA4397798) | marine metagenome | biome: Polar Biome; feature: [SRF] surface water layer (ENVO:00010504); material: water (ENVO:00002006), including particulate matter (ENVO:01000060) such as... | depth 5 m | reverse complement strand
CCCGCCGGAAACGTCGGCGGGTCTTTTTGGAAATCGTCTTCAGTTTCACCTCCAGTGTATGGAATATTTCCTTCGCGTTCCCCATCCTGTGTGATTCGATAGAAGTGCCGAGGGACCAACACCCCATTAGGGGACCAATACGCAGCGGGCGCTGATACTAACGGAACCAAATCATTCGGCGTCTCGATAAACCCGAGATTTCTTTTGTCGTGAGGGTTTTTTAATCGGTCCTCGAAGCCTTTAAGACACGTGGGGGGGGCTATAATAGCCCTTGGTAGGATATCAAAAGCTTCACGTAACCGTCTCGGGACAAACTTAGACGTCTCTGCGTTCAGTAACATAGCAGAAACTTCTTTTAACCGTTCCTTACTGCCTTTCGTGACCACCGCTACTAACCGCGCGCCGGAAATTTTAACATCTTGTTGGTCCACAAAATCGACTTCGTTTTTTTCGTCTCTTCTCGCGGGGAAAGGCGCGCCTATGTTCCACCCCCTAGGGCACTCCACCGTCGCCACAAGAAGCCACTGCGAGACGTGCCCTGGCGTGTCAACCTGCCCGTCAGCTCGAAAATCAACCGATATCTCGTACGAAGCGTTGGGGAACAACACCACCGGACCCGGCGGATCGCTTTTATCATTTTCGTCTTCAGTACCAGTAAAACCAGGCGGGTCGCGGTCCGCGGGGTGCCGCAGTAGTGAATTGTGATCACATCTGACTCTAAAAGTGCTTTTGAGCTCAGGCACTTGCGTGACCGCGACTAAAATCACTGGAAACGGGTTTTTGTTCACGACCGTGGCGTGTCTCGTGATGAACGAACCTAGCGGCCAGTCGTCTTTTGTGTCGAAAAAACTATTTTTAGTATTGCGAGACGATTGCTCATTCGCGCAACGCTTGATCCCGAAATCCACGTAGGGCAACCCTTCGTATGAGGTTATTTGTAACCCGCTGGTGTGCTGTAAATCGCTGAGGTCCGTGTTTAAGGCGTTCGTCACCGCGGTGGCGATTTGTCCGCCGCGGAACATGTTAAAGTACGCCGGGGACAGCGTGGACACGTCGATGGATTCAGTGGGAGGCGCGCGCCGCGGCGTGTTCTGCAGCGCATTTTCCATCACGCCGGAGGTACCGATGCCTTTGCCGTGCTCACCCAGCAGCCCAAACTCCCCTGCCGTCGCGTCCACGGCCAACGCGGTGTACACGGCGTGGTCCGTGAAGGGTGCGCCGCCCGGGCCGATGGCAGTGGGTAACGGCTTGCCGTCCAGAAAATCACGCCTCGCTTTGCCGAGCTCCACCGCCGCGGCTTTTCGCAGCGCCTCCACGCCTTGCGTAGGGTCGGAAATTGGGCCGTTACTCGTGACAATAGCGCCTAAAGGGGCGTGCATGCGCAGCTCAGGGATGTCCTGGTACACTCGCGAAAGCGCCTGCTCCGTGGGGCTAGGCATCGCGTGGGGACGTGGCATGGGAAGCGCGCACACCGGCATCGGCAAAACCGGTGGGAAATTGAGATGACCTGGTATAAGATCTAGGAGTGGCATTCCAGGGGAGGGCATCCCCGGCCTCGGGATTGATTTATTCCAGGCGTTCGGTACGCCTGCACCGCGGCCGCCGCCGCGCGCCAGATGCGGGGCCATCAAGTTCCCGGCGCCGCGCGCCGAGCTCTGTCGGTTCGTTAACATCAGGAAAAGTTGTCGTCAAAAAGCAACTCTTTCTAGAAGCGAGACGACCTTTCGTCAGTCGGCTCTTCCCAGGCCCCACTACCGGCTGCGCGGTGTAAGCTATGGCGGCGCATGGCGTGCTTTCGGGTTCTGCGCCGGTCCGCACGCCCATCGGCGCGCGTATCCAGCGCCCAGGGTCCTTGAAACGAACAACAGGTCACGTAAAGCCGTCTCGCGTCGTTCGAGCTGCTGTGGACGATGAGATTCCGGACACGTCGTCCGAAATCTCTAAAGATGTTTCACGCCCGCCCCTTCGCGTGGTGATCGCTGGTGCGGGCATCGGCGGTCTCGCCACGTGTCTCGCCCTGCGAAGAGTGGGCGTGGACGCGCACGTTTATGAACGCGCGTTTGAGCTGAAACAAGATGTGGGCACCGGTATAGCGATTTGGCCGAACGGGCTCAAAGCGCTGCGAGCAATCGGAGGTGATGTCGAGAAAGAAATCATCGAACGCGGCGCCAGTATATCGGGCGTACAATTCGGGATGGTGGACGATGATGCGATGACCAGTGGAGGAAGTACTGAGGCCAAGGTGCCAGGAGCGGGTGATGACGAATCCGGTAACAGCTCCGGTGATACCTTCCTGCGAGCCGCTAAAACCAAGCTCCGAGCCGCGGCGATGCAATTATTATCAAAAGCCGTCCCTCAAATTTTGAAAGCCAAGCACGGCGCTGGTTTGGTGTGTATCCGGTGGGCATCCGCGCAAGCCGCGCTGGCGAGTTTCCTCCCGGAACACGTAATTCATCTCGACGCCTCGGTTGTCGGCACCAAGGTTGTGGAGTTTCGCGACGGCACGTTTGGTGTCGCGGTTAATTTCGAAAAAAGAGACGGCACGAGTTATTTGGACGACGGTCCGGTAATCGCGGATATCCTACTCGGCGCGGACGGGATGAAGTCAGCGGTACGCGAGTTTGTGTTACGAGATGGGGACCCGCGGGACAACGGCAGAGTGATTTGGCGGGGGGTCGTTGATGCGGAGAAAGTTAAGGAGGCATTTGAGGGAATACCTTCTGAAAAAACAGAAAAAAAAACAAACTCATCGTTCCCTCCTTTCTGTCCCGAAAACGCCACGAGTTTGAGTGCGTCGAAAGACAGCGCGATAGGCCGAACCACGTGTTTCATGGACGTGGGGGGGGGTAAGCTGTACTGGGCCGCAGGTTGTCTGGATGCCTCGATTGTTGATGGAGATACGGTTGATAATGACTCGACGTTAACTCAAGGCGAAGTTTATAAAAATTCCGATAAAAAAACGTGCGCGGCGACGTTCGCAAAATACCCCAATATTTTAGCGTGTCTTAAATGTACCGACGATGCTAGTCTATACACTTCTCGAGTCTTAGACCGGCCTCCGCTCGACGCTGAGGCGTTACAAAAGGCGTTCCATACGAACGTGATGGGGGAGTCAAATTTGTTACCGGAACAATCCGCGCCGGTCGCGCTTTTAGGAGATGCCGCGCATCCCGTTATTCCGAGTTTCGGCCAGGGCGCTAATTTAGCGCTCGAGGATTCTGTCGAATTAGCGCTGGCGCTGGCAGGGTGTGACCGGAAAAGTGCACCTCAAGCACTTCGACAGTGGGAAACCACTCGATTGGAACGCACCAGGGAAGCGCAAATCGCTTCTTTTTTAACAGGCAGTAAAAGCTATGGCGAGGAGAAATTGAAAAAGGCACTCGAGCAAAGTGGGTTGACGTCAGAAGTTTTGGCGGAACACAAGGAGCGTTTTCCGGACGCAAACAAAACGCAGGACTGGTTGTTGGCGTGGACGCCTTCGTGTGGTACTACACAATTGCCGGAAGTGGCACCTCAAAGAGCCATGGCGCTGGCACGGCGAACAGCTAGTAGTGCGAAACCCTCGGGGGTGGGAAGAATAGGGGATGAGTTCGGCACGCCCTCCGGTACCTCAAAGTTGAGCGGACTCGTAGTGGGCGCGGGTATCGGTGTTTCCGTGATTCTGGGACAGGGAATTTCACCACCTCCCGCGTTCGCGCAGCCCTACGTCAGTGACGGGTTCACGTTCGAAACACCGAGTGTGTGGAGGGTAGAGGAATCAGTCGGGTTCAGTAGCATTAAGTTAAACGTCTTCCCCGATGGCGGTGACTCACCGGCAGTGGCTGTTGTGACGAGGGAACCCACGTTCACGATGGGCGCGCAGGGTTTGGATTCGTTATACGGCACATCTGAATTCTTTGGCGAAAAGGTTGCGGGTACAAGAAAAGGCGAACTTGCGCTCTCGCGCCAAACCACCTCAGGGGATGCGTTCATCGCCGAGGGAACGGAGGAAGACACGCGTTGGATCGAGCTCGTCGCCGTTGGTTGCCGGTCCGGCGAAAACGCACGGAAATACAATCTGCTGCAAACCGTGAAATTAATCGGAATGACGCGCGACGACACCGTGTTCGCCTCGCTTGTTGAAATCGCAAACTCGTTCACCTTGACGGATGGAAAAACGTGTAGCACAAGAGAGTGAGCGTATGGGTAATCAGACTGTTGCGCTAAACCTATTTTTAGTAATCACACAGTGAACAGACGCTAACTACTTCCACTACTTTTGTCCTCTTTTGCTTTCGTGTTCGACCAGACTAGCCGCCCGGCGTCGCGCGAGGACTCTGTGGGCCAACGTTTCATCGATCGCGTTGCCTCAGCCACGGCTTTGCTTTCCGCCAAACGGTGTTGAATTCCCTTCTTGACCTCCTCCATCGCCGCGTGCGCTTCCGCGTGCGCGCGAAGTTTAAGCATCCCAACCATGGCTTCCTCTGACTTGGTATCGTCATTTGAGGTTTCACTTTCATTTGTTCCCGCGCTGCTGTCGGCGCTTTCCGCGATGAGTAGTCCCTCTTCACCCTCATCCTCCTTCCCATCCACCGCCACCGTGTACACTTGTTGTACGAACCCCGCCACCGCGCCCAACACCGCGCCACTAATAATAAGCGTCAACTCGTCCTGCTCGAATATAGGGTGCAGCACGCGTTCAAACTCGGAAGGCGTCATCAGCGCCATGCGTTCGCGCATTAGTTCTTTTAACCCAAGCGTCTCGTCGCTGTACTCGTGCAAAACATGAACGTGCTCTATCAACCTCGCCTTCACGTTGCTCACAATGGAGTCCAACATTTCGGGGTCTATTTCTCCATTGGAAAACACCATACCCCGGTCATAGTTCGCCATTTCCTGAGTCAAAAACCCTTTAGTGTACTCCTTCAACGAGTCTTCAAACTCACCGCTCTTGCCCCCGGTCAATAAATTATCCCACACCTTCTCCGAAGTCAACACTTTACTCGCTAAGTGGTCTGAAAACTCCCCGGACACTTCGTTCTGTCGCTGAAGAAACAATCCTTGTATTTTTAGCTTTTGACCAAACGAACCTCGGAACAAATACACCGGCTCTACCGGTTCAAAAATACACTTCAGGGCAATCCAGTTCGTGGCTAAACCGACAATAGCGCCGCCAAACGTCAACGTCCACGGGTTGTCGTAAAACAGCCATGCGGCGGCTTGCAGACACCCTAGTAAGAACCCAAAAAACAAACCGCTGTTGGTCAAAAACTTCAGCTCCTCACGGCCGCACCGCTGGAACAACTCCACCAACGTCCGCTTGTCTTCGCACATCTCGGTCACGACGAGTTCTTTTAAGTCGATCAATTTATGCGTTTCTAGTTGGACTAGCTCCACAAAGCCGGCGAGGTACCGGGTTACAGTGTCTTCTAATCCATTAAGCAAAGGCCCGCACTGCGCCGACACGACTTTGTGCCCGAGATTGACCGCCCAGTTCGGGGCCAAGTCTCGCGCAATCCCATCCGCAATGAACGGCACTTCTCCTGACAATAACTTAGCCATCTTCATAGGATCCAGCCGCAAAAACACTTCTTGTACGTCAATCAGCTTCGTGGTGACCATCTCCACCATCGTAAGCGCCATCTGCGCCGCTTTCGCAGGAACGATGCCTTGCCACCCGAACGCGCCTAGCGGGTTCAAGACTGGGTAGCCGTAGATATGGCCCTCCACTGCCTGCGCCAGCGGCACCCCGAGAAATGCAATTGGAAAGAAAATCATCTTCACTGCGAGCAAGTTCGTGAACCACCCCACGAACGCGGCGATTACGGGGATTAACATGATGCCGTTCGGGTTCAAGTCGTACTTCGCCTTGGCGTTTGAAAAGGCGAGTTTAATTCCAGTGAGGTTTTGGGTTTGGTTTTTTTGTGTCTCAATGGGTACATGAAGACTCTCCGTGGAGAATGACATTCCAGACGACCCAGGACCATCCTTCCGCTTCACAGGCATCAGCGCGACCGAAAACGACTTCAAATATTCAAATATCGCTTTGAACGTGTTCACTATGGTTCGAATTTCCTTGCCTGCGCTTTTGCCCAATCGATGCGCCGCGTCGCGCACTGTTGAACTCCGCATCGCTCTCTTGGCCAAAAAGCGCCCAGCCGCGACGCACGCTAGTCGTTTCCCCGTCGCCCACGCGAAGGAAACGCCTTTGTCGTTGACTGCGTAGCTTTGACTGGAGCTGTATAAAATGACCATCGCGGCTACTACCAAAGTGGTTTTTGTCAGGAAACTATGCCACGGCGCTGGGATCTCGTATTCATTTTCAATCTCATCGAGTTCTTTGGAAAGTGAATCTTCGGGAGACGAGCCTGCCGTGCTTCCGGGGTCATCCAACACGAGCGCACGAGGTTTGTGACGAAACCGTGTGCCGCGGACAATCCATCTAGAGTCTCCACGTGACGTATACACAGAATAGACAGGGTAAGTGTTTGGTGAAGCAGACCACGCTCCACTACGCGCTGTGCAAAGTCGTGTCCGCCGAACACGCACGAACGCCGAAACACTTTTAACGGATCCACGACCTGACGGGCGTGACACGTTAACGCAAGCCACCGCAGCCGGCCTTTGCGACGATGACGAGGGAGGCGCCACCACGCGCGTCCTGAGCGCGTGTAAGGCTACCATGACCACTCGTGCGCGTCCAGGCAGTGACACGGGACACGAGGGTGCTGAGTCACAAGTACTTTCTTCCGGAAAGCCCAACGGCTCAAACAAAGAGACGACAAAATCCATTCGCGAGTGCTTTTATCATAAAATTACAACACGCGCTTATCATCGCCTTCTAAACCCTCTCCTCCCCAGCCCCCACCCTATGCCAAGCAGTCGCACGCGAGCCCCTTGACGGTCGTGCCGGTTCGGATTCCTCCCCCTTCTCAAATCCCGCGCCGCTCGTCGTTCTGCGTCCGCCCGTATCGGGTCCACAAATCCACCGTTCGCCAACCACACCGCTGAAAACACACCTGCCCACCACAGCGCGTTTTGCGCCGGCGCAACTATATGACTAATTTCTCCAACAATCTTGTTGAACTCGGAGCCTTGCACGACACCTTCTAGTAGTATAATCATTGAAGCAGTACAACCACACGCGAACGCTAACATAGAGAACGCGGCGACGTGCGCCGCCGCGTTCGGCGGGACGCCTAAGTTTCGTAAAAATCGACGAGACACGCCGTCGATCAACGAAAACAATGCGCCTAGTACCGACGTCAGTAATTGCGTTATCGCGACTAATAAACTCAGCACCGCCACCCGGACCGGCCTCAACACAAAGAAGGCCCCGTCCACGTTGCGTAAATTGCCTATTCCGAACCCGGGGAAGCCCATTAAACCGTCGTCCCGCGCGTTCGCTCCGCCCGCTAATCGTCGCGTCGCGCACTCCGGGGCATCCATCAATGGTAAATTGTGACTCCCTCGCCACTCGTTGACCGCATCCCGGAGCGCCCAATTCGGCACGGTAGCCGTTGACCTTAACTCAACGTTTGAGCTCGGGTCAGTGGGCGGTGATTTCTGTCGTAGCCACCGTTCGATTGAGTTGCGGTCGTACGTGTGGCCGGTCTGTGAGAGTAACACGGGATCGGAGAATAAATCGCACGAAATCGGACACCTTAAGTGATCGGGGGGCTCTGGAGGGGGGGCTCGGCCCGCTCGTCGCACCGCGTACAATAAACCGCCCACGAACCCCAGGTGCGGGAGCGTCATCTCGCGAGTCTGGCTGGGCATCGTGTGGAAACGATGCCCGAGCCTGCGCGTCAAGGGACGCGCGGCAAGGATTTGATTCGGGGACGACGGCACTGACGATAAAACCATTTTCTCGGCCAAATTTTATTTTGGCGACTGATTTGAACCGGGCACCCTGTTGGCACCCCAGTTCGTCAGGCGCGGTGGTGACCGCCCGTGGACGTATGGGCGGCGACCACGGCGACGGGGCGTTCGCCGTGGCTGTGGAAGCCGCGCGTGCGCTGGGCGTAGATGGGCTTTCAGCCGCGGAAAGGGAGTGGCTCGAAGACACGGGACGCGATTTACGAAGGCTACTGCCGAGCCACGAGTCACGAGTTGGGCGGCAAGAGATGCGCGATGATGATTCTTCCAATGATGCATCGCACTTGGAGTTCGTCAAAGCCGCGTTAGCTTCGCGGCCACAAAGCGCATCAACCTACACGAACCTCCCGCCGTTGCCCACGCTGCCCCTTGGATCGCGAATACTCCCTGTAGCTGAGTTAAAATCACACTCAATCGATGCGTGCGTGTCGGATCTCACGTCGTTGTGGTGCGAGTCGAGGAAGATGGCGAAAAAGGACACAGCTATGGATTCTACTCTCGTGACACAAACCAGTGCATCCCTACGTGCCGGAATATGTTCCACTTCCACTCCCGCAAATGAACCTGAACCTGGCGAGGCTAACAAGTCATACGACCGAATGGCGCCGGTGGTTCCGTTTGCGCTTTGCGGCCGGTTGCGGCTGTCGCCTTTAAAATCGCTAAGCGAACCGAAAACGGAAGACGATAGTAGTGGTACTTCTTTAGTGCTGGAAGACACTAGTGGTACCATCGAGGTTGCGCTGGTTGGTATTCCTGATGTACGACTTATTGGCAAAAGAGTGTTAGCCGTGGCGTGGTCAAAGCCGAAACCTGATGACAAGGTTTCGAAAAATTTGAAGAAAAACACACCTCCGACGAAGGAAAGCGTCGTAGTGGAAGTGACCCGGTTTATTTGTTTAGATTCGTATGAGCAATCAGTCTTGGATGCTACGGTTACGATGCCTGAAGTTTTTGACTCCGCAGTACCCCCGCCTCCTCCCCCGAAACCCAGTTTGAGCTACGACGTGTGCGGGTCTGTGTGCGCGGTGAGCCCTTTGGTGCGCCTGCGGGATGAAGACAACTTAGCGTGTTTCTTTTTAGTCGAGCTCGGAGGGCCGTGCGTGTATTGTATCCGTAATCAGTCTGATACTCAGAACGTCGACCCTTGGCGCCGCCGCGTTGTGTTCACGGGCGAGACCCTCGCGCAGTGGCGTCCATTTTTCGGGGGCAGCATGGGTGGATGGGTGAGTGAGACCGCACAAACTTCACAAACTGAATGTGTATGCGTCAAGGTCACCGACTTGCGCGCCACAAGCCTGTTCAAGGGTGAAGGCGACCACGAACTCCGGGTCAGCGCGGCGACGTCGGCGACAAAGGTTGTGCCTATACAATCAAAAGTACCTTCATCGATGGCGCAGAAGAGCCATAGTCATCCCTACGCTACCGGGTGTATGTGTCCGACTTGCGTTGTGGGGGATACGGTTTCAAAACTAGAAGCGTACGTCGTCGCGGAAGACCCCGCCGGGTTGGGGGTGCTGATAAGCGGCCGGTGCGACGGTGTTGGCCTGCCTTTGCTAATGACGCACGCGGTTATTTCACCCGCGCGAAACGGTGAACGCTATCCCAGCTTGCGAATTGGGAGCAAAATAGCGGTCACGCACGCGCACCCTGTTGCGAAAAGTGCACATGAGCAATCCGTCTCGGAGGAACGCGAGGCGCGCGAAAACAGCGACGAAAGCGAACCTCGCTCCAACGTTAGCGATGATTGGGGGTTACGCGCGGTCGGGGCGTGCCTGCGAACTCGGGTACATGTCGTGTCTGTAACCCCCCTCGCCGTCCCCGTTCCTGTTTTGTTCTCTGAGAACCAAAGCATATCGTATGGGTATTTACCCTCCCCTCGTTCGTTACAGAAACAAAGCGAACTCGTTTCGTTTTCCGAGACGGAGAAAATTCGAAGCCTCGCGCTTTTACTGGCCAAGCGACTTGGTGAAAAAGAAAAAGAAAACAGCGTTTCCAAACAAGAGCGGAAAAGCACAAAGGCTTTGATTTCCGATTTAGTGTGTTCCGGGAAACGCAAAAGAAATGACCCTACCGATCAACGCTCGAGCTTGAGTATCGATCCAGAGGAAGAAACAAACGATCCGGACGTTTCTGACGCGCGCGCGAAGTTCTTAAACGCGATACTGGACCCGACTGAATGCCCATATGACACTAATACGAAAACAATAGTGTCGGACAAAATAATCACGCGTCTTTCCCTTTACCACGAGTTCTTCACTCCCATCGCGTTAGGGGGCGACCAAGTGGAGTTACCAAACTTGCCGTCCGTAGCCGAGGTGGTGAGAAGAAGCGCGAGGGCGTTTACAGAGGCGGCGAACGAAGATCGAAAAAACAAAAGTCCAAATTCAAAAAACGATATCAGACTGAATACCCATACAACGATAAAGCGCGTCCCCTTTGGCGTGTCTATCGGGGCCACACGCAGTGAGCGTTTAGTGGTGGACGGCAATTTGTTGTTCGGCAAGCGAAATCAGGTGTTGCTGGGGTGGGTGGGTTGTACCCAGAGCGGCCGACAAATTTCCATGACGTTGGGGGATTCCAAAAACGATACCAATCGAAACTCCGTGCACCTTGAGATTGACGACGTTTCCGTTGATGAAACGATTCCAACCGGGTCGCTTTGTGTTTTGAAACGGTACACGGTGTTTTGCGAAGGCGTTGGGGTGAGCGACACTCTCCAAAACGCGTCCCAAAAATGTCGCGTGCACGTTCGCGTTTCTCGGGGTGATTTTGTAGTCATCGATTCAGGATCCGGCCAGGCTAGAAGCGCATACGACAAGCCCAATCGGTTTTCCCTGTCACCCGCACCACGTAGCGTCACGGGGAGAGTCTCGGACACCTTGGTGTGGCATAAAAACCCGCTTTGCCCAAACAATTGGCCGCCTCAACCAGAAAAAGTCACGAACGACTTCATCGCGAAAATATCAAAAGAGGAAAAGATTCTCGACGACCGCGGCGGCGAGCGCAAGCTGCGCTTTACGTTCTCTGATTTGACCGGTGGGTTTGATTCCGTGGATGCGTATTGCGGGGATGTCGCCCTACAAAATGTACCGGTTGGGGTGGGGCAAGGTTCTGTGGTCGTGGTCCGAGGCGCCACGAGACACGTGTCGGCGAACGCCAACGTGTACTTGAAACTGAACCGAAACGCACGGCTGTTTTTGGTGAAGTGCGCGACGTCGAGTTTGAGTTGGGGAAGTGGCAGTGATACAGACAGAGACAGTCGTTCTCGTATCGGCACTAGTATTTATAGTGCCAATGACACCACCTCCCCTCGTTGTGCAACTCTTTCCGAGTTATCCAAGAATGCGATTGAGAGCGTCGGCCTTAGCGTGGACCGCCGCGCGTGGCGAGTAAGAGCGCGGGTATCGCGCGTCACGCTGCTCACCGCGAAGTGGGCGTGTCTGACGTGCGGATGCGACGCGGGCGTGATGGGTAGCGCGAACGCATCGGCAGCGGCAAAATTAGCCGCCGAACGACGAAAGGCACGAGTTACAAGACCTGATGAGGCTCGGTTAACTCGTGAAGATGGTGAAGACTCTGACCACGAAGTAGCGCCTCCACAACCGCCGACCGACATTGCCGGTTGCGCTTCGTGCCGCCCCCCCCCCGAGCAGTTCAAGGATTTAAATGCCTTACAACAGCACACGCAATCCATGTGCGGGTTCGAGGTTGAGGTAGGCACGACCTTGAGCGACGGTGTTTGTGCCGTGGATTGCTGGATTTCAGGTGATGCTGGGGTAAACTTACTACCGCCGAGAATTAAAAACGCTGTTCTGAAATTAACAAAACTTCACGGCAGAGTGACATGCAAGTTCGACGCCAACGCGCTTAGCAGCGGTGACAAAACGCCGTACTTGATGCAGGGCTACTGCGGGCGCACAATCGGTGAACAGGAAGGCGCGTGTCTAATTGCCACTATAGGGTTCAGTCAGCGGTTGGGGGAAATAAACGCCACTGTGGTTTACAACTACGAAGTGTTTCTGGACGACGGAAAGTTTTGTAACGTCGGCGCGGTGAATTCGCCCAACCCAGAAACTCGAATCGTAAACTGCGGAGGCGTGCCTGTCGCCATGCGGTGCTTGCCGTCCGCGAAACTGCGCGCCATCGCGCTGGAGCCGGTGGAAGCGGCGAGGGAAGCGGCGAGGGTGTTGGCGGAGAGGAAGGAGGCGTAGACGACAGCGTTGTGATCAATGATGTCATTTATTTTCACCCAAAATCGCGTGCTGGAGAAAGACCGACGCACGGGCATGCGACGGCGAGGGCCAAACCGACGATGGCAGAGGATTTTTTGACCACTCCACCCGATCATCAGGACGTCGCGGTTGCTGCAGCGCTCACAGTTGGCTGCACGATGCTGTCCACCAGGCAGCTTCAGCGGGCTGTACCCCGGGGCTATCCCGCCGCGGCGGTGGATGCCGCGAGGCAGGCTCTCGGGGATGCCAACAAGGTACGCACCGAGCCTCATCTGTTTCGGTCACACCCGCGACCCACTGACTGATGAGTGTGTTTCAACCCAACATCGGTCCGCCCTACGCGCTTCGCTGACCCTGGCCCAACCCCCCCACAGCTTTTCACGCGGGATAACTCATCCCTCCCGGTGACGTTCGAACATCGAGGCACGGGCGGCCGCTCTTCCATCAGGTACGGTACACAAGGATCACCCATCGAGGAACCCTAACCCGCGACTCAAGAAACGACAGTTTTTTATTTAGGGTACTGAGAATGAACGGTGCATTTTTCTTTTTTTGCAATTCACTCACCTCTCCCTCCCCTCTCCCACAGCGGCATCACGTCTACTGTTTTCGGCGCCACGGGTTTCTTGGGCCGGTACGCTGTGAACCACATCGCGAAATCGGGTTCGCGAATGATTCTCCCGTCGCGGTGTAACGAAAACGCGCGGCAGCACTTGAAGGTTATGGGAGACTTGGGGCAGATTGTCAATCTGGATTACTCGATCAAAGATGACGATCAAATCAAATACGCGGTGGCGCGCTCGAACGTGGTGGTGAACATGGTGGGTCGGGAGTGGGAAACCCGGAACTTTTCGTTCGAGGACGTGCACGTGGACTTTCCGACTAGGCTGGCGCGGATTTGCAAGGAAGTCGGGGTGGACAGACTCATTCACGTATCCGCGCTCGGCGCATCCGAAAGCCACCCCTCAAAGTACTACAGAACCAAGGCGATTGGAGACGCGTCGGTCAAGGCTGAGTTTCCCGACGTCACCATCGTCCGCCCATCTAAATTGATCGGCACCGAGGACCGCTTGTTGAACGTCTTCGCGGAGCACGCGTGTAAGTTCCCCGCCACGCCTCTTATCGACGACGGCGGGTCCAAGCACCAGCCCGTGTTTGTGGACGACGTCGGGCTCGCGATTCAAGCCTTGGTGGAAGATGAGACGACGGCTGGAAAGACGTACGAGCTAAGTGGCGACAAGGTATACACCATGGAGGACCTGGCAAAGCTCACCAACCAGGTGATCCGCGCGCAGAACCCCAAGATGGTGTACATCCCTGCTTTTCTTATGAAGTTATTGGGCGCGCCGCACGAGTACTTGTTGAACAGAGTGCCGTTCCCGTTGCCCACGCCGACTGGATTAACGCACTCGTACATCGACGCACAATCAAGAGACTACCTGAAGAACCCTAAAGCGTTAGGGTTCAAAGAGCTCGGTATCGCACCAGCCAAGTTAGAAGGCGTAGTGATTGACTACCTCAGGGCGTTCCGGTTCGGGGGGTACGACGCCGGCGCCGCGGTCGGACAGCCGGGAACCACCGACTAGATGGGTGCAGGAATTTGTAATGAATAATCGTGTGAGTGAGTATTTAGTCTGGAGTGTCTACGTAATGATTTCTACGTATCTCTTACTATCATCTCTACCCCTACTCTCTACTCATCATCGTCCCCAAAGGACAACACTGGGGGCCCTTGATTTTTGGGTTTTTTGGTTCCGGCAGCGGCGAGCGCATTCGCATCGTCATCAACCTCCGCGATTGGCCTTTTCGTTTTATTTTGATTTTGATTCGATTGAGGGCCTATTGATGGCCCAATTGACGGCCCAATAGACGGCCCAATAGACGGCCCAATCGAAGGTCCAATCGAAGGACCAATCGAAGGTCCAATCGACGGCCCTGACGAAGGTCCAGCCGTTTCACCTCCCTCCCCTTCCCCCCTCCCCTCCGCGGTTTTTTCATTCTGCAAACGTTTCTCCTCCTCGGCAGCGTTCAAAAGGTGTTTAATCTTTTCCCCCTCGTCGCCCCGTACAACGTCGCTCGGCAAGTCCCCTTTCTTGTTTTTATGCAACGGGTCCACTTTCTTTTTCAATATCGCCACCACGAGATCGACCGAGCCGCTTTTGCTGGCCATGTGCAGCGCGTTTTCGCCTTTGTGACTTAAGCCCTTGGCGTTGGCGCCGGATGCAAGTAACGCCCTACTGGTTTCCAAATGGCCCTTCGATGTCGCGAAGTGTAGCGGGGTCATCCCATCGCACGCCTCGCTGGTGACTTTCGCACCTGATGCGACTAAAAACTTCACAGCATCCGTCTAAGAGTGAGGGGAGGAAGGGAGGCAGGGTTAGGGTTTAGGGTTTAGGGTTTGTCGGTGGATGTACGCAGGCTGTCATCACACTCCACGCACATCATGCGAAAGATCATGCAAAAGATGAAAACCCGTACCTGTCCCGCCCACGCGGCCATGTGCAGCGCGGTTCGCTTGTGTTTGTCCCTTCCGTGCACGTCGTCCCCCGCGGCGACGCGCGCGCCCAGCGCCTCGAGGTCGCCGCCGCGAGCAGCGGCGTGCAGATCCACGAACGAGGGCGAGGAGTCGTCCGCCATCCTGCACACGGAAGAATGAAAAAAAAAAGCGGTGCTTCACAGAAAAATAGAAAAACGAAAAAGGTGTTTGTTGAAAGGCAAAAGTTTGAACATTAAAAGGTCTTTAGTTGTATTGAAATACATTCTACCTCACTCCCCCCCTATCAACAAGCCCTTTCAACCCCTCTACCCGAAACTCGAGATTAGGTACTTTTTGTAGCTCGCCATGAATTGCGCGACGAACGCTTCGAGGTGGATTATGGGTTTCTGGCCCTCCTGCATTCTGTGTTCGAAGTGCGCGGCGATTCGCGCGACTTCGTGTTTCAACTCTGGTTCTAAACGTTTGTTCAAGTCCTTGACGAGTTTTCGAAGAATCACCTCCGGGGGGACACAGTTGACAAGCAGCTCGTACAATCTGCCTCGAATTTGCAAAAGCCGTTTCGGCGACTGCTCCGCCAGCGCTTCGGACGCGATTTGGGAAACGTAAGCTTCCCAGTCCGCCCCAGCCACGACCTGGTCCGAGGTAAACGGGTACTGCTGCACTCTGCACGCCTCTAAACTCAGCAAAGCGCGGCGCATGTTGCGCTCGGCGTGGAGCGCGACGCGGCCGGCGAGCTCCGCGGGTAACATCAACTTCTCGCGTCGCGCAACATCGTTGACCAGCGCTTCGACGGTCTCATCAGAGGGGGCTGCGACGCGTATAGGCAGGCAACGACTCCGGACAGCATCCAAAACCTTGCTCACGCTGTTGCAGATCAGAATCAGCCGACACGCTTGTGAGTATTTCTCCATCGTCCGGCGCAGGCCGTGCTGTGCTTCTTTGGATAATTTATCAACCTCGTTCAAAATCAAAACTTTAAATCCTTGGGCACCGGTGGCGTCGATGGGCCGGCTTTTCGCCATGTCTTTAATCACTTCTTGCACCACGTACCTGTCCTTCGTCCCCACATCACTCGGGTTCATCTCCACGTGGTAGTTTGAGCTCAACGTCGTCAACTCTACTTCGATTTTGCGGTCGCCTTGTTCGAGTTTCCATGTTTTGCCTTCGACTTTTACTTTTTCCACGGACGGGCCGAAGATCTCTCGCAACACTGCGAGCGCCAGCGTCTTCTTGCCCGCACCGGAAACGCCGTAAAACAGAAGGTGCGGGCAGTCCCCGTCTTGCACTAAGCGCTTTAAGTGAGACGCGGTGTCGGAATTCGCGAGCGTGAACTTGTCAAGGGAGTGGGGACGGTGCTTGTCCACCCACAGCATGATGGATTAATTTTTTTAAGTTCGTGGGCACACCAAAAGATCCGAGATCCGGGAACACGAGAAGGAGATCCACACGCGTGAGTTGTGGGTTCGGGACCGGGAAAGGTCCGGTTGGGTTCCGTGCGTGTCTGTTGAACACGTGCTGAAGGACCGAGCGTGGCGCGGCGCGGTGTGGGGCGGACGGTCTTGATGAGATCGAATCCAGTTCAAAAAACGTGCCAACTTTTTACGATACCAGGTTCTGTAGACATATAGAGGTCTGGCTCCGACTGATTCGATTCACTCCACCGCCGCGCCCCATGCGGGCAAGCCCGCGGATCGCCCTCGCGGCATTCGTGGTGTTGGCAACTTTGGGTGTCGTCAGTAGTGCTGAACCTGCAACTTGGCAGATTGACGATCCCGGCCTGGGCACATGGGAAACCTGCGACACGTGCGACTTGTGTTTGTTAGACGAGGTCCCTGTTGGTGTGGATGCACCGAAACCGAAGCCTAGCACGGATGGCAACGTTCACTGCACTAAATGCTTGGGATGCAACGTAGTGCTGAGTCGTCTTGACGGCATCCTGAAGGCGAAAACGCTGGAGGTTGACATCCGGATGTCCACCGGCCGGAGCGGGGCTGCGATTTTAGCGGGCAAGACTAAAGAATCAGGATTAATAAAAAATGTCATCGTCAAGATGCACTGCGGCGTGCCGGGGGGCTATAAGCAGTACCCGAGTTTAGGTGCAACTCCAGAAAAGTGCAAGGACGAATCACTAGACTTCAAGTGCACGGCTAAAAGTGGAACTATTGGGTACGGCCGGTGTAACTACGACTTTCTGTCAGCGTTGGATCAGATTGCAGTTGATGCAAATTTAAGCCATGTTGTCGGGCGCAGTTGGACCACTGAATTAAAATCCTTCCTCCCTAAACACGCGGAAACCCTTTCAGAACAAGCCAAAAAGGACCCGCACATAGCTAAAATTGAGGCCTTCGACGACGGCAGTGGTTGCACAAAGTTGAATTCTGTGAAGGCGCAGATGTTCGAACGCGCGGTTGGTATTCCGTTGGTGGAGTTGTACAGTGGAGGGGCGCGATTGACGGAAGACGTTTGGCAACTTACAAAGAAAGTAACGCATCAATCGATTTTCGCCGCGTCCTTCTGGGACTTCCTGTTAGGCGAGACCGACCGGCACGGCGAGAACGTTCTGTTAGATGACAGTTCTGTCGGCGTGGATGGCAGTGGAGAGGCTGTGATTCGCTTGATTGACAATGACGGCGCGTTAGCTGTGGGCGATGGCGGGAAGATCGATTCCATTTCTTCCTTCCTCGTCCCCGGCACGAAGTGGTGGCGCGTGTTGAGAAACGTGCGGTACGGACACCAACGGATGTGCTGCTTGGGAGGAATATTCGACAAAGCGTTACAAGAAACGGCTGAAGCCAAGGAAGCATTGCGAAATAAACGCGACCCTGGACAACAAGACAAACTAGACGCGTGCGGCGTGTTGGGTGATACCGAATTATTAGGCCCCGAGTCGCTATTCGACCTGCGGTGCCACGTGCCCGGACGATTCGTAGGCACCAGAGTGCCTTCTGTAAAAACTGAACAGTGGCTCCGATCTGTCGTGAAAAACACAACCCTTGAGGTCATGCACCAGTACCCTGGTCTAATAGACCCTAAACGCGTCTACGCGCTGAAAAGAAGAGCAAAGGATTACCTGGACGGGGGGTACGAGTACGCCCTGCTGCGGGAATTTGCTCGGGCGAAAATGCTAGATTGTCGCGAGGATGACGGTGATTCAATTAAAGGCGATACTACGGGTAAACAGTCTGATACTAGTAATACTGATACGTATTCCTCCGACGAGCTGTCTCCTTTCCGCTGGCGTCTGAACGACCCTTGTTGTTCCCTGAAGGCTGATGCATCGTCCAACGGGTGTAACCCTATCCGAGTCGCGCAAGGTACGTCCGAACCGAGTGGGGATGAGACTGATTATTTCTCGATATTTCCAGACAACGGGAAAAGCGACGAGTACAAACGGCTTTACCAAACGCCGGTGGAAGTTAACTCGCCCCGACGAAGCGTGGAGGAAACGGATTTGGTGGGTGAGTGATGAATTGGGAAGAGAGTGTAGGGATGCCACATAAAAATAGCATTCTAAATAGTATCTTCGGAATGAATAAAGTGAAGTCGCCAGTGAGTTGTGATTGTCTAAATAAAAATAGGTTCAAATCCTGTCAAAAGCACCCAACGGCATTATCTCTTCTCACTCTGACGATGGCGTCCGCGCGGGCGGCGCGGCAGCTCGCGGCGATGGTGTGCCGACCGCCAAGTGTGCGATGGTGTGGTGGTGGTGCATCAAGAGCGGTGGGACTAACAGGTGCAGGGCATAACCCCGGGGGGGGTGCAAACGCGCAACAAGCGATCCGACGGTTGCTGACTGGGGAAAGCACCGCGGTGGGTTCCTCGATGGGGGGACGCGCCGCCGCGTTTCGGCTTTCCAGCGCCCGGAGCTTAGCCGCACTCGGACCGCTGGGCACGAAGCACGCCCTGTTACTCGCCAAGACGCTGCTTCACGATTACCATGAAGACACCGCGTTGATAGTAGACGGGGACATGGAGGTGGAAGACACATAGAAGTCTCGACCCCCTAACCCGAATCTGTTTGAGAAGAAGATTTATACGACGTGATGAGTGAACAGTCGTTGAAATGGATCTACTACGAGTATCTCAAATCAAATACATATACATAACTCACCCCTACCCCTAATACCGCCCTCGCCCGCGTCCTCGGCCGAAGACCCTCCCTCCGAACGGCAATCCGAATCCTCGTCCTCCGAAACCGCCGCCGACATTTCCAGCCGGCACATCTTTTTGCATCAGTGCAAGCCCCCGTCCCGGCCCCGGCGGATTGGGCGCTGGAATGGTCATCCCATCCTCGTACCGCTTCAGGAACCGTTTCCCGTCCCCCAGGGTCCACTGCGTTTCATCGACAGGCGACTTTGCTAATTTGAATCCAAACTTGTTTAGCGATTCATTCATGGCCCTGAACGTGTTGTGCCCGGTGTCGCCGCCGCAATTTAATTGCACTTCACCCGTAGGAGCGACTACTATGACGTCCCGGCCGTATATGTGCACGCACACGAAACCGTCTTCGCGCTTCGTGACCTTCTCGCGCTGTTAGGGTTAGGGTTTAGGGTTGGATCAAAGAAGGAAGGGTGAGCTATTGGATTGATTTGGAGCATGATTGGAGAATCGAAATGGGTGGGATGATTCGCTTTGGATTGCGGCATCCCTCTCAACTCATAGCTCCACGTACCTTCTTGGGCACAGAAGCCCCTCTTCCCCCGCCTCGGCCGCCGCTGGATCGGTCACCACCGCTAGGGCCTGTGTTTGACCTTTTCACGATGACAGCCCTTACTTTCAGCCGTTCTCCGTTGGGTCCTCGTCCGCGGCCGGAAGATTTCTTTCCCGCACCCCCAGATTCCCTAAGCGCCTCGTTCATGTACTCGTCAAGGTTCGCGGGGGCGTCACCCGCACCGCTGTCCTGCATCGCGGTCGCGGTCACGGTGTCCACCGGGTATTGCGGGGTACTGTCCACGTCCATCGAAACCAGTGGCGAGAACCAATGCGTGCGTCGAACTCTGACTCGGATTCTGTGAAACTTTCTGAAGCGAAGACGAGTTATTTTGGCTTTTACGTTCATTTCAAAACGGCTTAAGACTAGATACTCATACACTTTTGGAACCCGCGTCCGCTCCTCTATCACACTATCACACTACAACCCCTTATACCCCGGTTGATACCCCTTGACCCTTATGTCGAACGAGTCCAGCTCCGCCACGGCGACCAAATCTTGCTTTCTAGTTTTCGATCTTTTGGTGCATTCGATCACTTCAATAGGTGGCTTTTTATTCGGCCACTCACCCTTCGCCTTCGCCTCCCTTATCGCTTTCTGCTTAATCTGTTCCGCCCGCATCGGGGAGATGTACTTCTTCTTCGAGTTCTGTAGCAGCTCCTGTGACGTTTGGCGTGCCATTTGCGACGCTTCGCGTTCAGCGGCGAGCAAGTTGAACCGAACCTGTACGGTTGTGCCGCTCAGCCCTGTTGACCCGACCTCAGTGCTATTACTCCACCCCCCCGGCGTCGAATCGCTCGCCAGGAAGGGTTTTTCAAAAGCTATGCTTCGGTGCCCGGGGCCTAGTGCGCCGCGTAACGTCGCTTTGCGAGCAATCTCCGCTTCCATCGCGGTCTCGAGGCGCTGCGTGAGACGCAATTCGGAAGCCGTAGCGGGCATCGTGTCTTTGGAAAATCTCCCTTTCAGCGTCGCCCCGAGCGGGTCCCCCCCCCACCCTCCGTGATGCACGGTCCTCTCCACGAACTTTTCGCCAGAGAACATAGTGCTTAGTTTCGAGTCAATCGCTTCGTCTCGGCGCATGCCTTTCAGGGGTTCATCTCGAAGCACGGTCGTTGAGTTCCAACTCGGAACCCGCTGCTGCAAGTAATCGGGCCCTCTTAAATTGCTCTCCACGAAACGTTTCGCCGCCAACGCGTGCTCCGGAACGAACGCGGTCTTGAAAAGCATCTCATCGCTCCTGTACGAACGTGCGGTGCGCCCGGGGGGTTCGAGGAACGGGGGTTGGGCGACCATCGGGGAAGGGTGGTATCTCGGCAATCAGATCAGTCAGTCAGAAAAGACAAATCGTGTGCCCCGATTTAGATCGAGCGCGCTTCGGACCACCTGGACCCTCCGCGTCCATCAAGGGAACCGAAGCGCGGCGACACGGTGCCGGCTTTCGTTCTCAAAGACACCCGTGACACCGACGGAGGCACGGTGTGTGGAGTGCCGGGTGCCGCTGCTACTGTGACACGCACGGGGGCCTACAAGGTAAACACGCGAGAAAAGGAGGAGCAGAGGCGTCAAGTGCGAAAACTCGAAAGCCAAAAACAAGAAAAAAACAATGAATCTGCGTGGTCTGGGATGTCCATACTTGACGGTCTGTTGACTTCGACTAGTTCCGATGGTCAAATCCACCAATCGTGGGGCTGAAAAATCGGACGCGACGAAATCTCCAAGACGAACACTTGGCTATCGACGTCACCTTCGGCTCTCCACGTCTCCATCCGTTCACCCAACCCCCTCCCCACAACCCCCCGCCTCCGCTCGACGGTCGCAACTGATCTAACACGTCTCGGCGTACACGGATCACAGCCCGACACTCGTCTCGACCACTCGAGGCGTTGTCCATTCTCCCGCGCATCGACACGTCGGCGCCTTGGTTGAGCTCGTTGGAATCGTTCGATCGATATTCGACACACGATGGCTGCTTTCACGATGTCCGCCTCGGCGCTGTCCTCTAGGGTCACCGCGCCCACCGCGCTGAAGCACACTGCTGGTCGCAAGGCCGCTGCCGTGCCCGTGCGCCGCACCTTTTCTCAACCCACGCGCATGCAAGCCGTCGTGGCACCCACCGCTGGTGGCGATTCCGAACCCCCCAAGCCTCGCACGGAGGCGTTCCGGGAGAAGGTCTCCCCGTTGTCCGCGGAGAACGCGCAACCGGTGAACATCAAGCCCAAAGGCGAACCCGTGCGTATCAAAATCGACGACCAGTGGTACGACTGCGCGGGGTGGGCGAAGGCGCATCCCGGGGGCGAGCGGTGGATCCATTTCTTCGACGGGCGCGACGGAACAGACGTGTTTTACGCGCTGCATTCGTACGGCCCCAACGGCAGCACAAAAGCGATTGACCGGCTGAGCAAACTGCCCAAGTGTGACCCCCCCCCCGCGGCTGAGCTTAAGGAACCCACGGCGTCCGAGTACGCCACCTCCATGGCGTTCAAGGACTTCCGGTTAAAGCTGGAAGCGGATGGCTTCTTCAACAGAAACGTATTCCAGGAAGTCTGGGCGCTGACGCAGGTTGTGGGGCTGTACGTCGCGGGGCAGTACTTTGCTTACAGTAATCCTGTTGTGAGTACCATACTGCTAGGTCTTGGTATGGTGCAAGCCGGGTGGCTCGGGCACGACTACGTGCACGGCCGCGGCCCCATCTGCGACGCGTTCCGGTACATGCCCACTTTGTTTAACGGCCACGGCGTGGAGTGGTGGAGCCAAAAACACTCCATGCACCACACGTTCACGAACGAAGAGCACCTTGACAACGACGTGATGATGGAGCCTTTCTTTTTCTTACGGGCACCCTCGGAATCGGGCAGGCCGGACAACAAGTTGCGCAAGTTTCAGCACATCTACGGGTACCCGCTGTTGTCGATCATGTTCTGGCTGTGGAGGTTCCACAGTTTGGAAAGCGCTTGGAGGCGCAAAGATAAAAAGGAGCTCGCGCTGATGGCGATCAACTACACGTGGCTCGCGACGTGCATGCCGTGGCAGGTTGCTATCGGGTCCGTGTTCCTCTCAGGGTTCGTCGTCGCATCTTTGGTTTCCGCGACCCACCAATCGGAGGAAATCATGGAGTACGGCGAAGGCGCCGAGTACGTCGAGGGTCAGTTCCGCTCGACGCGCGACGCTGACACCGTGTTCGGCCCGCTGGAAACCTGGATCTGGGGAGGCATGGACACGCAGCTCGAGCACCACTTGTTCCCCACCATGCCCCGGTACAAGTACCACAAATTAAGGCCCATCCTTCAAGCCTGGGCAAAGGCCAACGACGTCAACTACCGCATCTCGCCCTCCACGAAAATCATTGCCGACAACTTCGCGACGCTCAAAAGAGTCGCCGCGGCGCCGTGAGATTTGACAACTCCAAAACAGTGAGTCAAACTTCGGGCTGATGTCTCGTTACACTTCTATTTTTTACAGTACCTTCCCTTAAAGGAAGCATATCTTAGGCTATCTATGTGTTGATTGTTTTTAATATCACACGCATCGTTTTACAAGAACGACATCTACTCGAATAAAAGTACAACGTCTACTCTTCATCTTTCGTTCCTGATTATTTCTTTGAGTTTCTTTATCATGGCCCGTCCCGCGTTTTGTTTCCACCCTTTAACTGCTCCTTGAACGGCTTCCCTGGAGTGTCCCAGTTCGCAGGCTACTCGGAGTGCTGTGGCTTGCGATAGTAATCGTCTGCGCATTTCAATTCCTGTCATGTTATCCCCGTCATCGTCCTGGAGCACAAAGTCGTCCAAAAACACGTCTAAAAGAAGAAGCAAGGCGAGGGATTGGGCTTGCACCGATTTCGAACAAGCGACGTTCGCCACGAGGCGTTTACGTTGCGCGCTTCGAGCCTCTCGGTTATCCGTGGCTTGTGCTGCACTTTCGATAGACTGTAGGTGCGTTTCACACGCAACCCTCACTTCCCCTGCCGCGGTTCTCAAACACTCCATCCCGTTCGGTGACTCGGTCCATTCGTCGAGGAAAGGGGGAGCGAGCGGACTTTCAAAAACGTTTTGCGATGACTCTCGTTGTAGAAACGCTCGGGCGACGCTTCCTAACACGTCTTTTTCATTGGATTGCCTGCGTGTCACTACGACGTTCCACGCATCAAGTGCCACCTTTACAACCTCCACAAGTGCCGCTTCATCTTCCTTCGCCTTGAAAACAGTTTCGTCCGAATCCCGCTTGGCGTGAAACGCGACTCGCGCCGCGTCGCGCTCAAAAAAAGTAACCAACGCGTCGTCGTCCCCGAAACGAACGGAATGGTTCGCGGTTTGAATGTTTGTCACAGCCTTCAACGCACACGCCTGCGCATCTCGCACCCTCGTGACGGGGTGAAACACGGGTCGGTACCCTTTTAAAAAACTCGATGAACTTTCTAGAGGTGTGAATTTGAAACCACCCAAGTCGCTTTCAAAAAGCAAACACAAATCGCTCGCCGCAGCTAACAGCAAATACGCGCACGCGTTTGTGGATGGCTTTATGACTACTTGCCCATACATGTCATCCTCCTCACAAATAGGAACACTGCCGTGTGCGTACGTCGCCCTCAACGAAGGGCCTTTCTCCCGCATGAACAAATCCTCCAGGGCGAACCGAAGACAAGCCGGGACTTTTTCTCTGAATTTATTCCGTTCCAGGTTTTTATCGTCACCGCCGGAAGAGGTTTTTTCATCCACACTACAAGTACCTGGTGCTCTCCGTGGATGCAACAGCACGTCGTGCGTGCTTGCTTGGCCGTACCCATCCAGTGTGGCGTAGTACGTGTTTAATTTGGCGTCAATAACTTCTGGTGCATTATTCGCGTCCGCATACAGCAACCTTAGGGCGTGCTCAACAGCGGGCGCGACGACCACGATGAACGCGAAGGTGCGCCATTTGGAATCCAGACTTGCGTCAGGGTTTAGGGTTTCCGGATTACTATGTCTTCCTTCTAAGATTACACCACACGCATCACTCACCGCGTCGCGCCATCCTCTTGGAAAAAACGATGACCCTAATACGTTTCGTTGAATCTCTCGAGCGCTGACAGTAACTTCGTTTTCGTTTTTCGAAAACACGTCCTCGTCGCACCGGGTAAGTTTTTTAATATCCTTTGAGGAATTTCGGTGAGTATTTAGGTCAGCATCAGTTTCGTGACTAACCTTACTCGGTATGGAGCACGCCATGGTCAGCACCAGCGCGGCGAGCTCGTCAGAAACGTCGGGCGGCGCGAGAAACCCGTGCCACGCGACGTTTCTTAAATTCATACAGTTGGGGTGTAACGCTAAACGCAACGGCCAGGTTTTGGCGAAGTCATCGATCGAGGTGGCATCGTCGTCATGTCCATGACACTCAGTGACAATCAGTCTGCTCAACGTTTCAGATGATAAAATCTCCGAAAACAAAGGCTTGCCCGTTTTATTATTCTCACTCTCCAAATATAAATCCATGCACCGTCGTTCGATTATGGACAACGAAGCCGTAAGGGTTACGTAGTTGGAAAGGTCCTGGGTTATTCCTGGTTCAGAATCGTACGTATCGTCCGTATTGTTGTTCTCAAATATCCTTTCCTGTGACTGCTTACCACCACCACCGTGTTTACCTGCATCACCAAACCCATTCAAAAGCTTGGTAAGCATCCCTACGTGTGCGCCGTTTGTCGGCGTCATTTGCTTTTTTGTTATTCTCTCCACGCAAATCGAGCCGAGAAGTTTCAGCGATTCCGCGGCGTGTAATGCGTCGCTTGGTTCGTTCGGAAATGTGAGCCAGTCGAGCGTCCCGCCCTCGTGAATGGGCTTGAACTGCCACGTCTCAGGTGAGGGGTCATTAGGCCCAGTCGAAACCTGATGACGTGAAACAAACAACATCTGGGCAACTTCATCTGATAAAGCGGAGTTTGGGAAGTGGGCGCGCATCCCTGTTGACGCGTGGGGCTGCGACACTGCATCCATCATCGCACTTGTTAGTGTTTTTGGTACCCTACGTGCACGAAGAGATCGAGCGCGGAGTGCGCGCGGCGGTGACGGGGAGGTCACCGCCGCGCGCATGCCAGCACTGAGGCCGCTCTACGCCTTCAGCGAGCGTACCAAGGAAAAGGCCAAAAGTCGAGGCCAAAACGCTCGTCACCGGAGATCGACTAGAATTTTTTTCAGGGTTTAATGACTCGTGGTTTGGAGGCTGTGGCCCAGCCAAAAACCGGAAAAAACCCAGCAGCGAGACTTTATGAGGAACCGCGCTCCGCTTCGCTCGGCCTTTTACTCTCGCGCCGAGCACGAGAACGACAGGAAGGAACGATGGTGAAGTTTCTCAAGGTGCGTGTCCTTTCGGGCTGCCCGCTTGCGTGTGCGGTCGTGCACTGCGTGTGTCCTCCGGGGCGTTCGCCGGCGTGCGATGCACCGGAAAGATTGCACTAACGCCAGCCACCGCAGATGGTCTTTCTTTTTCGGATGGACGCGCCGGCGTTCCCGCGACCACGCCTTTGCGATCGCCATGCGACATCGCAGGTGGCGTGACATGTGGTATCGTGGTGATCTCATGAGGGCCGTCTTCTTGCAATACCCCGCGGGTCGCGTCCGATGCCGCGCCAGACGCGATGCCGGCTGGATTTTGTTTTAGGGTTTGTGTGCTGATCGCTCTCTGCTCATTTTTTATGCCTCCCACCAACTCAACTCGACTCCACGAACCCCACCTGACCCAATCCCCCCACCTCCCAAACAGGCCAACAAGGTTGTTGTGGTCCTTCAAGGCCGCTACGCCGGCAAGAAGGCTGTGATCGTGAAGAACTACGATGAAGGTACTTCTTCCCGCCCCTACGGCCACGCCCTGGTGTGCGGCCTCGCGACGTACCCCAGAAAGGTGACGAAGAAGATGCCCAAGAAGAAGCAGGATAAGCACTCGCGTGTGAAGACGTTCATCAAGACTGTGAACTACAACCACTTGATGCCCACGCGTTACACGTTGGATGTTGACTTGAAAGCGACTGTGACGCCGGATGTGTTGGAAAACGCGACTAAAAAGACCGCGGCACGCAAGGAAGCGAAGAAGGTGCTGGAGGAGCGATTCAAAACGGGTAAATCTAGGTGGTTCTTCACCCGCCTCGCCTTCTAAATGCACGTTTCTGTAGGGGGGGGTAAACGCTGTCAGTAAGAGGGTTTACAAACTTAGAGGGAGCGTTGTAAGCGCAAACCTCTTTCTTGAAGGCATCAATATTTCTTTCATTTCAATCTATCTATCTCACTTCATTCAATTTAACACTCCCCTCCCACCTACGTGCGGTACGTCCCCGGCCCCGGTTCCTCGTCGTCGTCCTCCATGGTGGGCCACCGACTTTCCGTAGGGAAGCGTGTGCTGGGATACGTCGTGTGCTGCGAAAGAACTTGCGGACCGAGGCTAACGCAGCCAGGTGGGTATTTCGGCCCAGGTCCGATTCGACCGGCGAGGATTTTCTTCCCTTGCTTTTTATTCAGCGACGCCAGCCCCGCTTTCTCCCGGTAACTCGTCCCGAAGTGGATGAAGGGCGCGTTCTTTTTCGTGGACAAAGGCTGGTCACCCATGCTGGCGTACAGCTTGGTTTCGTACTCATCGGCATCGGTTTCATCATCCCCTCTCATCATCTCCGGAAACCGTTTCGCCTTTGTGAACCCTCGCATAGGCGCCGTGACTCGGCCGCTCACGAACTGTATCCCTATCCCAGGGACGTACGCGTATTGACCCGGTCCGGTTCCGTTTTCGTAGTCGGAATCGTCATTTTGAACCCCAATCTGTCGCCGATCCCGGGTGAAGTGAATGGAGGGGAACGTGTCGCTGCCCTGTGCGGTTTTGGACACGTTTTGAGTTCCGAGCGAACCTTGCAAGGTGTATTTATCAGGCCCGGGAAATTGCAACTTCGGTTTCTGCTCGCGCTCAGACTGCGCGAACCGCCCGGCTTTGCCCATAGACGCGCTGGGAAAGGAACGCTTTTCGCCTTGATGTTGTACCCCAAACGCCTGGTACTTCGTCGTGGCGTACGTCCCCGGCCCTGGGGTTTTGAACGTGTCCCCGGAGTCGTCCGCGGAGACGCCTCTGAAATTTTTCAACCTCGAAAACGAACGGTTCAACGCTTGGCCGCGCAGGCTCGCCACCGGAGGCGATGATTTCTGCTGGAAATCGAAACGTAATGCGCTTCCAAAACCCACGGATGGAGAGGATCGTTTGCTGCTGTCGACCATGGGGCCGAACTGCGAACGTTGTTTGCTTGTGGGGATGTCCGAGGAGTGCGCGCCGTCGCCGGCGAGTTTCTGACCCGTCGCGTCGGTACCCGTTCTCGGTTGCGCGCGTCCGGTTCCTGTAGACGCCCGGTTGGGTCGCCGGCCGAGATGCGGCGACATGCCTGGTGCCCGTGTTTTAGGTGGCCTCGGAAAGCAAGGCGTTTTTCCCTTGCCTCGCACAGCAGGCGAGGTGACGACGAGGTCGATCACCTGGAGACCCGCGAGCTCAGCCTTCAAGTCAGCGCTTGACGGCTCGCCAGCCGGAGACTCGCCACCGGACGCGTCTCGCTTGCGCAGCACCGCCTCGATGGACTTCACGCGAGCATCTACCGCTTCCACTCGCTTCACCTGCAGACCCGCAAGCTCAGCTTTCAAATCAGCAGTCGACGGCTCGCCAGCTGGAGGCTCGCCTTCCGCGTCACGCGTACTCAGCATCACCTCGATGGACTTCACGCGAGCATCGACCGCCGCTACTCT